>Ga0207927_1001504_pt1 | contig 9960 bp, 9 predicted proteins | sample NGESurdeep072012_2_FD_184456 | JGI IMG/M metagenome (GOLD analysis project Ga0207927, IMG submission 184456) | Arctic peat soil microbial communities from Barrow, Alaska - NGEE Surface sample 210-2 deep-072012 (SPAdes) | ecosystem: Environmental > Terrestrial > Soil > Wetlands > Peat ... | reverse complement strand
ATCCCAACGCGCTCAGGACGTGCGCGGCATGTCCGGTCCCGTCTGGGACTCCTGGTGGAGGCAGGGCTCCTCGAGCGTTCAAGCCGGTACGGCGTGCAGTTCTGGGAGTTGACGAGCAAGGCTCGCCGCCGGCTTGCTCGCCTACGTCGCTCTGGATCGATGCCAGAGCTGCCCGAGTCGCCCCAGCACAAGGTATGGCGCAACACCCGCGTGCTCGCGGAAAACGAGATCGAACGACTACGCCAACGTCTCCAGGATGACCTTGAGGAGGGCATCCGGATGCTCGAAGCGGGAAGCGCAATCCCTTCGGATGCGTGGTTCGAGTTGAGTGAGACGCTACAGCGAGCCGCGTGGTCTGTCGGGTCCGCCTCCCACTGCCTGCACGAGTGGGTCGAGCCTGACGACACTAAGGCCGATATCGATGACCGCGACGACCCAGGCGACGGGAAGCTCGATGAGGCGGAGCGGGCACGTCGTCGCACGAGGAGATTCGGTCGTCGCCAACTTCAACGTTGGACCAGCATTTGGTCATCGAGTTAGCGCCCCGAGCCTGACCGGCTTCATCGAGACCTGTGGGGCCCAGAGCGTGTGCCTCCGCCGGGACCCGTCAACCCCCTTCGGGGGTCGCTGCTCGTCGCTTGGCTGGGATGCAGATGCGTGTAGATCGGGCATGGAGTCAGCTAGTTGCGAAGGGGCGGCCGCTCGCCCTGATCGCCGCGGCAAGCAGGTTGTACTCGTTTTCCTCGATGCGCCAGTGCGAGCCGTCACGGAAGCGGCTCGCGTAACGGCGTGCGAAGTCGGGAGCGACATCCCGCAACGCAGGGGCGCTCGACAAGGGCGAGCAATAGAAATCGGTCTTGACGGAGATCGAATGCGGCCAGCGGTTTTGAGGCGAGCCAACGGGTCCTCGTCTCGGCATCAAGCGCGGCGGCCCGTCAACGGTCTGGCTGGCGATCAGAACTCGGCTCCCGACTGCGTACACGATGATCCGCTCGCCGTTCGACAAGCCTCGCGGTGGCTTGTTCCACGGGAATCTGATCTCCCGATAGAGGTCCGGTCGTTCGGCTGCCCACTCCGGCGGAACGGGTTCCTCGGATGTGCCGACCAGCTTGAACCAGACCATGGACCTAGATGCCCGCGCGCTTAGCGGCCGATTGCGCGGAGATACTCCTGTCTCATCGCGCTGGACTCCTGAACGAAGTAGTCGAGCAAATCGTTGACATCCTCGGGCTGTGACTCCTGTGTGAGCGGTGGTTTCACCAGCTCGCGCGTGTCAAATCCGTCGCCAGAGCGGCGGCGCATCACGTAGAGGCCCAGCCGAAAGCGCCGGACCTCGTCCAGGATCGATGGCTCAACCGCCTCATCGGCGAGCTGCTCCAACACCAAGCTCGCGCGGTGAGCCCATCTGCCGTGGGCGGCCGCCTCATAGACGCTCTCGAGCTTTGCTGCGTCTTTGGCTCGCTTGATCTCATAGCTTGAGACCTCGACCGCGATGTCAGGTAGCAGTTCATAACGGGACACCTGGACCGCTGTAACGTCAGGGCGGGACCAGCGGCCGCTGCTTCTCGGTCTTCCGCGTGCTGTGGCCGTGACCATGGCCCGTGCGAATGCCAATTCTTGATCCTCGAACGAGGACTCCAGCCACTCGGCGAACGGTACGTAGAGGTCGCTCTCGCGACCGACGAGGCCCGGGCCGGACGGCTCGGGCGTAGCGTCCGAGGCTGCCACGCCGGCGCGAGCTAGGGTGCCGCCGTAGCCGACGCCCCTGACGACTCGTTCGGACTCAAGCAGCTCTCGCTTTGCCCTCTTGTATGTCTCGTCGTCGAAGTCGAGCTTCGACCGAAGGCTGAGATTGCCGGCCGTGGAGCCATCAGCCGGCAAGGCATTGAGAAGCATCTCCGCCTCAACGCTGATGTCCTCGGGCACGGCCGACGCCCGAGCCAACCGGCCGCCGATCGCCTGGGCGAGTCCTGCCGAGATCAGCTCATCTTGTGCAGCCCAGAATCCCGACTCGTCTACGCCGAGCTTCTTGATCAGAGCCGACGTGTTGGACGGCCGGCCGTCTCGCCTGAGAAGGCCGAGTAGCTCTTTCGCTGGACCACTCATAGCCATGGAAGGTCTGTTTCGGTGGGAGGGTGGTTGTTCCTTCTGCTGGGACAAGGTGCATCCTCGGACGGCAGGGAGCACCGGTTGCTTCCTCGGAATGCGCCAGGGGGGCCTCGCGGTGGATTGCTCGTCTCGTGGATTTGTCAACGGACGCTGTAGCGGATGGCGAGTCCTCCGTTGCGCCCCGTCCCTTCGGGCCGGGGGCCCTGGTTTGGTTCTTGACCTCGCACCCCCAACGTCAGGGTCACGAGGTCAAGAACCAAACCAGGAAGGTGGGGTGGGACGGAGATAAGGAAGGAAGGAACGAGGAGAAAAGAAGATCAAGAGGATGGATGTAGAAGAACAGGACGAATCAAGAAAGAAGAAGGAGGTGTCGGCAGCGGCAGGGGTCCGAGAAGTTGAGGTGAGAAGGCGAGGGGACGGAGATGCGTGTGCTGAGGCGTGAGGTGACGGGTTGCAGTCGTGGAGCGTGAGCTGGGGATCCCGTGCGTGATCTATGCGGCTAAGAGCACGGAGGATCGCCGTGGGTCGATCCCGGAGCAGCTTGAGGAATGCCGCGAGGCGATCGACGCAGATCGGCGGCGGCGCTTTGTCGCTGAGTACGAAGATGAGGCCGTCTCTGCGTATCGGCGTGACCGTGGCCCTGGACTGCGCGACGCCACCGAGCACGCGGAGGACCTCGCGAGGGAATGCGGGGTGGCTGAGCTGTGGGCGCAGCACTCCGACCGGCTCGCCAGAGGCGACGGTCGCAACGCTCGGCACACCGTCGAGATCGCGCTATGGGGGCTGAAGCACGACATCCGTGTCCGAACCCTGCAGGATCCGGACACGTTCCGTGACTTGCTGTATGCCGTCGTTACCGGCCAGCGCAACAACGAGGACTCCAAACGCAAGGCGATCTCCTCCCAGGCCGGGCGTAAGCGCGCAATAGCCCGCGGCGAGTTCGTCGGACACCTACCCGACGGCTATCTACTGGTCCGGGAAGTCGCCAAGGACGGACAGATCACTAGACGGATCGAGCTCGACTCAGACCGTCAGCCGCCGCTCGAGTTGATCTTTCGTCTCGCGCTACGCGGGCGAAGCTGCGGCCAGATCGCCTGCACGCTCAACAGCCGAGGCTGGGAGACCAAACCTGCAAGGCGGATCGATGAGCCACGCCCTTTCGATGTCGGCAGGGTCTATGAAACGCTGAAGAACCCGCGGTATGCGGCGCTCGCGACATACAAGGGCGAGATTCTCGCCCGGGGGCACTGGCCTGCCTACATCACAGAGCGCCAGCACCACCGGATCGTAGAGCGCCTCTCGACCAGCCGGCCAGTCAGCAGCAGGTTTGCCGTGGAGCCCTACCTACTAAACGGGCTCGCACGCTGCGGGGCATGTGGTCATCGGCTGCGCGCGCTCAGCGGCCCCAAGGCACCAGACGGCGACTACCTTCGACGCTACGTCTGCTGCAGCCACATCTGCGATCGCGGGTACCACCAATGCCAGGCACCCCCTATGCGTGCGCACACCGTCGAGGCGATGTTCATCGCCAACCTCGACAGACTGCTCGCAACGCGATCTAAAGAGCAGCATCTGCCCGACGGCCGGCACGAGCACCGGGACCTCGACGGGCTTGGTCGACTGCGCGAGGCCTTCGAGTCACGCGATGAGCAGCAGGTCGAGCATGCCATCTCGGTGCTGTTCGCTGAGATGCAGCCATATGCGGCGCTAGCACGGGACGGGATCATGTCCCAGCGACGCTCCCGGGAGCTAGCAGACGCAGAACGCCTCCGCGTCTGGGTGGAGCAAGAGGCCAATGGGCGCACCCCGTCGACCAGAGCGCAAACCCTTGAGCTGGGACGACTGCTACGCACATGGTTTACAGAGATCACAGTGCTCGTCACCCCTGAGACGGTGAGGATCACGGCAGTTCGGCGTCGTGGTAGCGGGCCTACGGTGCCCGTCGACGTGGAGGTCGACCGGGCGGCGTGGACACGCGGCGTGCCTTCTGGCTGTCGCGACCGGACAATCCACGGGACCTGGGAGCCACCCGAGATCATCGGCGCACTGCAGGCCTGGGCCGAGGAGCACCAACGCAGCCCAAGACAGGTCGAGTGGAAGCTCGCTGCCGCCGACCACCCTCAGGCGCTCACGGTGCGAAAGCGCCTCGGGTCCTGGAGCCAAGCCCTACGAACGGCGGCCCTCGAGCCCGTGCTCCCACAAAAACATCCCTGGACGGACGCGCAGATCATCAAAGCCCTCCACGCGTGGAACCGAGAGCACGGGAGGCCGCCCTTCAGCATGGAGTGGGCGAAGGCACAGCCAGATCACCCAGCAGCCGCCACCGTCAGAGCCCACTACGGCCACTGGGACGATGCGCTCTATACCGCCGGCCTTCAACCCCTGCGCAGAGCCAAACACCGCTGGACACCATGGCCCCCGGCAGAGATCATCAACGCCCTACAACACTGGGCAGCGGTACACGGACAACCACCGCACGGCCTGGACTGGATCAAGGCGACACCAGAGCATCCCTGTGCCGGCACCGTCTACAACCACTTCGACACCTGGACAAACGCCCTCACAACAGCCGACCTAGCACCCTAGCGGTCGTTACGAGGGTGTCCGTCTATCTGTGTAGGCGGGGTTTGATGGTTTCAGTCGGGTAGTCGGTCTCCGAAGTGGATCTTGAACGCGAGGAGCGCCTTTGTCCAGCCGCGGGTCCGCGTCCATTGTGGGACTGCGTTTTGGATCGCGAGGTAGATCAGCTTTCGTGCCGCGTCCTCGCTGGGGAAGTGTCCCTTTGTCTTGACTGCCTTTCGTAGCTGCCGGTTGAGCGCCTCGATCGCGTTGGTGGTGTAGATCACGCGTCTGACCTCCGGGGTGAACGCCATGAACGGCGTGACGTGCTCCCAGGCTGCTCGCCAGGCCTGCCCGATCACGGGTAGCTGCTGCCCCCACTTCTCTTCGAACGCCTCGAGCGCATGCAGCGCGGCGTCGGCGTCGATGGCGGTGTAGATCGGCCGCAGGTCTTTGGTGACCTGCTCGTATTGACGGCGCGGCACGTAGCGGAGGCTGTGGCGGATCAGGTGCACGATGCAGGTCTGCACCGTCGTGGCGGGGAAGACCGCCTCGATCGCTTCGGGGAACCCCTTCAGCCCGTCGACGCACGCGATCAGGACGTCGTTGACGCCACGCTGCTTCAGATCGGTGAGGACCTGCATCCAGAACTTCGCGCCCTCGTTGGCCTGGAACCACATGCCGAGCACTTCGCGCTCGCCGTCCATCCCGATCGCCATCGCCAGATAGCAAGCGCGACGCTGTACCGTCCCACCGTCACGGATCTTCAGCACCATGCAGTCGAGGAACACAACGGGGTAGACGTCCTCCAGCGGCCTGGTCTGCCAGGCGCGGGCGTCGTCCATGACTGCGTCTGTGACGCGGCTGATCAGATCCCGTCCGACTTTGACGCCGTAGATCTCGGCCAGGTGAGCTTCGATATCCCGCGTCGAGAGCCCACGGCTGTAGAGCGCCAGGATCTTCTCGTCGAACCCCTCGAAGCGCCGCTGGCGCTTTCTGACGATCTGCGGCTCGAAGCTGCCGTTGCGGTCCCGCGGCGTGTCGATCGCCACCGGCCCGTGCTCGGTGATCAACGTCTTCGGCGTGCTCCCGTTGCGAGCGTTCCCCATGCCGCCGGGCGGCTCCAGGTGCGGCTCATAGCCGAGGTGGTCGGTGAGCTCGACCTCCATCGCGCGCTCGACCAGCCGCTTCGTCAGCTGCGAAAGCAGCCCTCCTGGCCCGACGATCTCCTCCTCGCCGCGGGCGCCGGCGAGCAGCTCGTCGACCACCTCATCAGGGAGGACCTCTCGGACGTCGCGGGGTAGATCGCCCACTCCGGGAGGTCTATCAGCCTCGCGCCCGCTGGCATTTCGCTGCGCTCGCCCTCCGGGCTCGCTCCACGAAACGCCAGCGGAACCCGGGTCCTGCCTCTGCACCTGCGTTGATATCGACATGAGCCTCCTTTGGACTCATGCCTACACAGAACGTCGGACACTCCCGTCGTTACGGGTGGCGTGCGACTGGTGCCGCGTGCGTCGCGGTAGAAAGTCGATCGCCACCGTTCTATGAGCGCTGATCGGCGGCGAGGGGTGCGTGTGTTGGCGGCGGAGCAGAACGCTTGTGGGGTCGCTCGACGGAAGCAAGATTCGCGGTTACGCCCTCGCTCCCGACAGGCCTTTCTGTTTCCTTGGCTTGGCGGTTGGCAGGAACCTCCAAGCGTGATCTCTCTCCGGGGTGGCGTAGGGCGGGTGAGTTATCGAGGTGAGATCGAGCCGAATCCCGCGAGAAATTCAACAGGACAGGACAACACGGAAGAGAACAAGAGAAGATGACGAGGGTGCAGCGGGAACAGATCAACAGCAGATACCTAGGGGACTGCGCTAGCCCTATTCGGCGGGATCATGAGCCGCGCGACGTTCCACCGTTGGTAGGCAGGGTACGCGTATGACGCTGGGCGCTTTGGTTCGCCGAGAGCGCGTGCTCATTAGTTGCCTTGCGGGGGCCGCCGCCGTCGTCGCACTCGCCGGACCATTGCATGCTCACTGGCTTTACGTAGTCGGGGCGGCCGTCGTCGCCACAGGGGCTCTTGGGCGCTTGAGCATTCAGGTGCGTCGCGCACGGCTAGAAGGGGCACGCGAGACGGCCGACTTGGCTCGCCGAACCCGCGTGCCTATCACGACAGTCACCCAGGTTGATCCCACCGAGATCGGTGTCGATGCTGCTGCACAGACAATCCTAGACGGCCAGCAGATACCTATCTATCAACCACGTGAAGTCGATGAGGCGCTAAGGCTGGCCGTCCGCTCGGCAATGGCCAACAGCGGACGCTGGATCGTTGTCGCGGTTGGAAGATCAAAGGTAGGCAAGTCTAGGACGCTGTTTGAGGCCGTTCGGCATTGCGCGGAAGAAGCCCCGATTGATCTCGTCGCCCCAGTCGACGGCGAGGCTCTACGTTCGCTCACTACACCGGGTGAAACAGGACGTCAGCGTAGTGATCGGTGCGTCCTCTGGCTGGATGACCTTGAGCCGTTTCTCAACCAGGGCGTGACCTTCCAGATGCTGCGCGAATGGCACGCGAGCGCTCCTGCGAGTGTGGTCGCTGCTACCTATGGCGGTAAGGGCAGCGACTTGGTAGCCGGGACGGGAAGCGGGTCGCTAGCGACGACCGCCGGTGAAGTACTGCAGCACGCCTGCGAGATTCGCGTACCTCCGACGACGTCAGGCGAGCTGGACTCAATGCCGCAGCAGTTGCCTATCGCGGTCTTGAAGTCGATCGATCAGCACGGTTTGGCCGCATATCTCGTGGCTGCTCCGGAGCTTGAGCGCAAGCTCTCCACAGAAGTCCACGCCATCGGAGAGCCCAGATGCCCGGAGGGTGTCGCCGTCGTTTACGCCGCGATCGACTGGGCTCGATGTGGCCGCACGGATCCAATTCCAGATGCAACCCTTAGGGATCTCTGGCCTACCTATCTTGCTCCAGGTACTCGCGCAACAGACGCTGGCTTTGATGTTGGGCTGGAGTGGGCACTACGGCCCGTCGCTGGAACAATCGCCCTGATTCAGCACGTAGCAAGCTACCTCGCGTTCGACTACATCGTGCGCTTCGTCGATGACCTGCCTTCGACACCCACGCCGCTTGACGTCGCCTGGGCCAGTGCGCTTGATGACGGGAGTGACGCGCAGGCTCTTACTGTCGGCGTGAGCGCTCATCAACAGGCTCACCTTGACTATGCCCTGGTCGCCTTCAAAACCGCGAGCAAATCGTCAACCAACGAGCTCGCAGCTATTGGGACCTTCAATCTAGCGGTCACACTGGGCGAGTTGGGTCGTCAGGATGAGGAGCTGGTGGTCTATTCGGATTTGCTGGAGCGGTTTGGTGATGCGCCTGAGCTTGTCCTCCGCGAGCAGGTGGCGAGAACGCTTGTCAACAAGGGCATCGCGCTGGGGAGCTTGGGTCGTCAGGATGAGGAGCTGGTGGTCTATTCGGATTTGCTGGAGCGGTTTGGTGATGCGCCTGAGCTTGTCCTCCGCGAGGCGGTAGCCAGGACACTGGTCAGCAAGGGCGTCACGCTGGGGAGCTTGGGTCGTTCGGACGAGGCGCTAGCGGTTATTGATGGAGTGCTGGAGCGATTTGGTCAGGCATCTGAGCGGGAGCTCCACAACGCTGTTTCAGCAGCCCTGAGGGCGCGCGCCGAGCTGACCGCAGACTAAGCAAGGAATCAGTGCCTGGCCTGCCAGTAAACGAATCCCTGAGGGCGCAGCGAAATCGGCTCGCTTCAGGTCGGCGGCGATCAGCAAACATCAGGGTAGAGCGCCACCCAGATTAGACGCCCAATGGTGGGCCGCATGGCTGCTTGCGCACCTCGGTGCTGCGGGCGGTCCTAACGCTCGGCAATTGGTCTGTGCCTGTGCCGCTGGCAGCTGCGCGTTGTGCGTAATCGCAACTCGTAGGGGGGCCTTACGGTGCCGTCGATCGACATTGCCTTTGACAGGGCTTGTTGTCGATCGTGGTTAGGAGGCGTAATGCAGACCGAAAGAGACGCAGAAATCGTCGATTGGGTTGGCCGTATCGGTGCAGCTGGCGCCGAGCACGTGATGGCGCGGTTTGGGATGGGTCGCAGCTGGGCCTACGCCCGTCTAAGCCGTCTGGTTGAGCGCAGCCTTCATGAGGCGAGGCGCTTAGTAGGTAGGTCCGCAGCGCGCCGACGGCGCCGCGATCACGTGGGTTGAACCTCTAGGGGGGTCCTGACAGGAGTCTGATCGACATGCCTTTGAGCAGGGTTGTCGTCGATCGTCGTAAGGAGGCGTGATGCAGACCGAGAAGGACGCAGAAATCGTCGGTTGGGTCGGCCGTGTCGGCGTGGCCGGCACCGAACACGTGATGGCTCCGGCGCTGTTGGCGAAGGAGCACGGTACGTGCAGTGTGGTGGGCCGTTGTAGCTCCGTGCTCCGTTGCGGTCAAGGTCGGGCCTTCGGCCTGGCCCCTGCGGGGCCACCCCTGTCGGGGCTCGCTTGACCTTCTCTCCGCACTCCGCTTTGGAGCGGTGAGGTCGGCTGGTAGCCGACCAGCGAACAATCAGGGTGGGGCCTTCTCTGAGCTTCGCCCAGGACCGGAAAGGCCGGGACAGTTATGGCAACACTACAGAGCATCGAACGAGCAGCACGCCGACTCCGCAGCGCAGAAGCCCAAGTCGAGGATCTGCGTCTGGCGCTACAGCAGGAGATCGGACGCGCGATCGAGACGACGTCCATCCCGATCGGCGAGATGGCGCGCGTGGCCGGTCCCTCACGGACTGTCGTCCACGATGCGGCCGAACGATGGGCACTGGCTCTGCAGCAGGCTCACGCTAACTCCGGCAAGGGGTAGCGCTCGACCGCTCGCGCGGCTCGTCGGCCGAAGCCCAACCGGTGGACAGGGATCGGACGGCGAGCTGTGTTCTCGGGGCTGGCGGGTGGACCGTACAGACGCTCAGGCCCAGTTACGTTTGACGCGCCTTATCGCGCGTCTTGGCGCGCGGCGACGCGGTAGTCCCAATTGGGAGGGGAGGTCTCGGGTCGCCTGCGCGTGCTTGCGGCGGGGGCTGAACGCTTGTGGGGTCCGCTCGACGGAAGCAGGACACGGGGTTACGCCCTCGCTCCTGACCGGCGCTCCTGGGTCTTGGCCTGCGGGCGTGATGTCTGCGGCGGGATTGGGCGGGGGGGTCTCGGACGGTGTTTGCGCGACATGCCTTTGAGAAGGGTTGTCGTCGATCGTCGTAAGGAGGCGTGATGCAGACCGAGAAGGACGCAGAAATCGTCGGTTGGGTCGGCCGT
>Ga0207927_1001503_pt1 | contig 9963 bp, 8 predicted proteins | sample NGESurdeep072012_2_FD_184456 | JGI IMG/M metagenome (GOLD analysis project Ga0207927, IMG submission 184456) | Arctic peat soil microbial communities from Barrow, Alaska - NGEE Surface sample 210-2 deep-072012 (SPAdes) | ecosystem: Environmental > Terrestrial > Soil > Wetlands > Peat ... | reverse complement strand
TCATGATGCGCTTCTGGTCGCCGGCCGCGGTACCGGCAGGCCGAATGCCTGGCGTCACCAGAGCCATCTGATGACCCACGATCTTGTGCAGGCCGGCCGCCTCCTCGGGCGAACACACAAGGCCGTCGACGCCGAGCACCTGCGCCTGCTGGGCGCGGGCCTCGACCAGATCGGACACGCCGAGCCGGTAACCCGCGGCGTGGAGATCGCCGTCGTCATAGGAGGTCAGCACGGTGACGGCGAGAATTTTCAAACCCGATCCCTTGCGGGCCTCGACCGCGGCTTTCATGGTCTGCGGATAGGCGTGCACGGTCAGGAATGTCGCGCCAAGCGCGGCGACGCTCTCGACGCCGCGCGCCACCGTATTGCCGATGTCGTGCAGCTTGAGATCGACGAAAACCTTCTTGCCGGCATCAGCGAGCTGACGGACCAGCGGCAATCCTCCGGCAAAGGCGAGCTGATAGCCGATCTTGTAAAATGTCACGCTGTCGCCGAGCCGCGCAATCATCGCTTCCGCGGCGGCGACGCCGGGCAGATCGAGCGCCACAATCAATCGGTCGCGGGGAGCGATAGCAGATGGCTGCATGTCACCTCACATCATGCGCTGGGAAACGTCGATCAGCTGCCGCACCAGCGCGTTGAGCGCGTCGATATCGGCCGGATGCCTCAATCTGTCCATCTCGTCATAGGCCTGATCCGCGAACGACAGCGCGAGCTGGCTGGGAATAACGCTCGCATGGCAGGCGGACAGGATCAGCCGCAGCGCCGCCAGAGACCGCGTTCCGCCGAGACGGCTTTCCGACGCCGCCGCCATCGCGAACGCGCGTTCGCGAAAGACCTGGCCGCGGGTTTCGTGCGCATCCTGCACCCGCGTCACCCAGTCGATGGTGTTCTTGACCAAAGCGGGCACCGACGAATTGTATTCCGGCGTCACGATCAGGACGCCATGATGCGCGCCGATCATGCGCTTGAGATTGATCGCATTCTTCGGCACGCCGGATTTTGTCTGCAGATCGCCGTCATAAATCGGCAGCGGGAAATCACCGAGCGAAATGCGCGTGACTTCCGCGCCGGCCTGCGCGAATTGATACGCCGCGACCGCCGCAAGCTTCGCATTGAGCGAGCCGGTACGAAGCGAGCCGGGGATCACGAGGATTTTCAGCGCGGGCATGATCTAAATCGCATTCGGAACGAGCCACTGCGCGGCGGCGCCTGCCGGTTCAGCGCTTGCGATACACCCAGACGCGGGCCGGCGGAAGGTTCATCCAGATGCGCTCGGAGGCTTCTGTGGATACGCCCGGCAGCGATTTCGGAATTGGCGGCGCAACCGAATAGGTGAACTGCACAAACGGCGCGCCCGGCGCGAGCGCGACGAAGGCATCGCGGATCAGTTTCAGGCGCGTCAGCATCGGCTTGGTGACGAGCGGCAGGCCGGACACGACAGCGGATGCGGGGGCGCTCAACACATTCCAGAGCGAGTCTCGCAGTGCATAGGCGTCGCCCTGCACCACCTTGGCGTGCGGATAGCGGTCGCGCAGCAGCGCACAGAAGCCCGGGTTATATTCGACCAGGACGAGGCGCTTCTGGTCGACGCCATGCTCGATCAGCGCGCTGGTGATCGCACCGGTCCCCGGCCCAAGTTCGACGACCGGCCCTGTGGAATTGATATCCACGTACTGGGCCATGGTGCGCGCCAACACCCGCCCCGAAGGCATCACCGCGCCCATGTGAAGCGGCTTCTCAATCCATGAACGGAGAAAACGCACCTCATCGTCGAGACGAGGGGGCTTTTTCAACGCACGCACGGACGATTGCATAGGCATGTCGCTACCAGGCGGGACCGCGATCGGGCGGAAGTGTCAGAAAATAGTCATAAAGACGTATAGGTAGCAGGCGATACGGTCAAGTTTGAATGCGCGCTATGTGTTGGCGCGATTACCGAAGAAGTCCTTGACCTTAGTGAAGAAACCCGCTGCTTCGGGCTGCGTTGCACCAGACGATAATTTTTCGAACTCGGCCAGCAGTTCCTGTTGCTTCTTGGTCAGGTTCTGCGGCGTTTCGACCACGACCTGGACATACATGTCTCCGGTCTGACGCGAGCGGAGCACCGGCATGCCCTTTGATGCAATGCGAAAGCGCCGGCCGGACTGGGTTCCGGACGGGACTTTCACCTTGGTCTTGCCCTTGTCGATGGTCGGCACCTCGAATTCGCCCCCCAGCGCCGCCGTCACCATCGAGATCGGCACGCGGCAGTGCAGATCGGCGCCATCGCGCTGAAAGAACTGATGCGTCGCCAGCGACAGGAAAATGTAGAGATCGCCCGGCGGCCCGCCACGGACGCCGGCCTCGCCTTCGCCGGCAAGCCGGATGCGCGTGCCGTCTTCCACGCCCTGCGGAATATTGACCGACAATGTCCGATCGCGCGTCACCCGCCCCGAGCCCGCGCATGAGGGACAGGGGTCTTCGATCATCTGGCCGCGGCCCTGACAGCCGGGGCAGGTTCGCTCCAGCGTGAAAAATCCCTGCGCCTGCCGCACGCGGCCGGCGCCGCCGCACATCGAGCAGGTCTTCGGCTTGGTGCCGGCCTTTGCGCCGGTGCCCGAGCAGGATTCGCACGTGACCGAAACCGGAATCTCGATCTGGGCGGTCTTGCCGAGGAAGGCTTCTTCCAGCGTGATTTCCATGTTGTAGCGCAGGTCGGCGCCGCGCTCGCGCCCGCTGCCGCGCCCGCGTTGCCCGGCCATGCCGAACAGGTCTTCGAAAATATCGGAGAACGACGACGCAAAGCCCGCGCCGAATCCGGGACCGCCGCCGCCACCCTGCTCGAACGCCGCATGACCGAACCGGTCATAGGCGGCGCGCTTGTCGCCGTCCTTGAGAACTTCGTAGGCTTCGTTGATTTCCTTGAAGCGGATTTCGCTGCTGGCATCGCCCGGATTCTTGTCCGGGTGCCATTTCATCGCAAGCTTGCGGAATGCCGCCTTGAGTTTGGACTCGTCCGCGTTGCGGTCGACTTCAAGGGTTTCGTAGTAGCAGCGCTTGGTGGACATGCTGAACTCTGCTTACCAGATCGCGGTTCGGATCGACGAATTACGCCATGCGGCAATGTCCGCTCCCTCCCCCCTTGTGAGGGAGGGTCGGGGAGGGAGGTTCAACATAAAAGATCTGGATTGAAATTCGCTTATCGTAACCGGCAGACACTCCGCTCCCGCCATGCTTTGCATGGTTACCTCCCCCACAAGGGGGGAGGTAACGTGAGGGTGGGACGCGCGCATCGGCATGACGATCCCCGCGCGGGCTTAAGCAGACTTCTTGTTGTTCTTGTCGTCGTCGACCTCGGTAAACTCCGCGTCGACCACATCGTCCTTGGCGGCATCCTTGGCCGCATCGCTCTCGGCCTGCTGCTTGTACATCGCCTCGCCGAGCTTCATGGAAGCCTGCGCCAGCGTATTGGTCTTGGTCTTGATCGCCTCGGCATCGTCACCCTTCAGCGCTTCCTTCAAATCGCTGACGGCGTCTTCGATGGCGCGGCGCTCGCTCTCCTCGACCTTGGAGCCATGTTCGGCCAGCGCCTTCTCGGTCGAATGGACCAGGGCGTCGGCATGGTTCTTGGCGTCGACCGCTTCGCGGCGCTTCTTGTCCTCGGCGGCGTTGGCCTCGGCGTCCTTGACCATCTTCTGGATGTCGGCTTCGGACAGGCCGCCGGACGCCTGGATCCGAATCTGCTGCTCCTTGCCGGTCGCCTTGTCCTTTGCCGACACATTGACGATGCCATTGGCGTCGATATCGAAGGTCACCTCGATTTGCGGCATGCCCCGCGGCGACGGCGGAATGCCCATCAGATCGAACTGACCGAGAACCTTGTTGTCGGCCGCCATTTCGCGCTCGCCCTGGAAGACGCGGATGGTGACGGCGTTCTGGTTGTCCTCGGCGGTCGAGAATACCTGGCTCTTCTTGGTCGGGATCGTGGTGTTGCGATCGATGATGCGGGTGAACACGCCACCCAGCGTCTCGATGCCGAGCGACAGCGGCGTCACGTCGAGCAGCAGCACGTCCTTGACGTCGCCCTGCAGCACGCCGGCCTGGATGGCCGCGCCGATGGCGACGACTTCGTCCGGGTTGACGCCCTTGTGCGGCTCCTTGCCGAACAGCTGCTTGACCACTTCCTGGACCTTCGGCATGCGGGTCATGCCGCCGACCAGCACCACTTCGCCGATCTCGCCGGCGGTGAGGCCTGCATCCTTCAGCGCCTTGCGGCAAGGCTCGATGGTCTTCTGGACGAGATCATCGACCAGCGCCTCGAACTTGGCGCGCGTCAGCTTCATCGTCAGATGCTTCGGGCCGGCCTGATCGGCCGTGATGAACGGCAGGTTGATTTCGGTCTGCGTGGTCGAGGACAATTCGATCTTGGCTTTTTCGGCGGCCTCTTTCAGGCGCTGCAGGGCAAGCTTGTCGTTGCGCAGGTTGATGCCCTGCTCTTTCTGGAATTCGTCGGCCAGGTAACTGACCAGCCGCATGTCGAAGTCTTCGCCGCCGAGGAACGTATCGCCGTTGGTCGACTTCACCTCGAACACGCCGTCGCCGATCTCGAGGATCGACACGTCGAAAGTGCCGCCGCCGAGATCGTACACCGCGATGGTGCCGGCCTTCGTCTTGTCGAGACCGTAAGCCAGTGCGGCTGCGGTCGGCTCGTTGATGATGCGCAGCACTTCAAGGCCGGCGATCTTGCCGGCATCCTTGGTGGCCTGACGTTGCGCGTCGTTGAAATAGGCGGGAACGGTGATGACGGCCTGATCGACCTTCTGGCCGAGATGGGCTTCCGCGGTCTCTTTCATCTTCTGCAGAATGAAAGCGGAGACCTGCGAGGGCGAATAGGTCTTGCCGTCGGCTTCGACCCAGGCGTCGCCGTTCGACGCCTTGACGATCTTGTAGGGGACAAGCTTCTTGTCCTTTTCGACCATCGGATCGTCATAGCGGCGGCCGACCAGGCGCTTGACCGCAAAGAAGGTCCGCTCGGGATTGGTCACCGCCTGGCGCTTGGCGGGCTGTCCGACGAGGCGCTCGCCATCGTCGCTAAAAGCGACGATCGACGGGGTCGTCCGCATGCCCTCGGCGTTTTCGATGACTTTCGACGTCTTGCCATCCATTACGGCGACGCACGAATTCGTAGTGCCGAGATCGATCCCAATGACCTTTCCCATGGTCCTCATCCTTCTTTTTGCGGCAGGTTGGCTGGGCCCTGACGGCACACCAATCCAAACCCCCAACGATCAAATGCTCGCGATATTGCGACGGTGAGCCTCATATAGGAGGGGGGGGCAGGCCTGCAAGGACCGGGGCGCAACCTTAGCCCGCGAAAACCCTCAACCTTGAAAGATAGTGTCCCCTTCAGGCCAGGGCCGGCCCGGGCGAGGCGCGCAGCCTGATCAGCAGATAGGCCGCAAAGGCCGGCGCGATCAGCGCAGGACCCGGCAGGTGATAGGTCCCAAGCGCAAGCTGCAGGGCGGGGGTCCAGTAGGTGAGCTGCACCAGGCGCCGGCCGGAAGCATCGAGCCGGGTGCTGGCGAGAAGTGCGACCGCGGCAAACGTCAGCGGCAACAGGTCATATGCCAGGAGATAGGGCGAGGCGATGACCGAGCAGGCGAGAAACAGCGCCAGCATCAGCGGCGGATCGGCGTCCCTTCGAAATCTGAACGCCCAAATCACGGCACCCAGCGCGAACGCCGAAAATATCGCCTGAACCGACATGGCGGCGGCGTAGCCAAGATCGAGCCCGCGCAGATTCATAAAGACCGTGGGAAAGAACGGCGTCGCAATGCGATCCGGATCTGACAGCACGAGGCCCTGCACGGGCAGGCCTTTCAATACGAAATCGATCCACACTTGCGCGCCGAAGATTGCGGCGGTGGCGCCGGCAAGCGCCAGCGCGGTAACGGCCGCCACGATGAAAACCCGCCAGCGCCCGGACGCAATCAACATAAATGGAAATAAAATGCCGAGTTGCGGCTTGATGGTGAGAAGCCCGATCAGGATGCCCGCCGCGACCGGTCTGCGGTCGAGAAGTGCGAAGATCGCAATCAGCATGGCGGCGGTGAGAAACGAACTCTGTCCGGAGATCAGACAAAACAACGCTGCCGGCGAAAGTGCGACCGGAACCAGAATCCGCCAGTCGCAGACCTGCTTCCGTCCCACGGCGACAAAAACCGCGACACCGATCGACGTCCAGCACGCAAGCGCCACGAGGCAGCTCAATTGCCCGAACGGTGCTGCCAGCAACATGATGCTGGGCGGATACGACCAGTTCTGCCCGTTGAGCTCCATCCCGAGCAGACCGCGGATCGCCCCGCGATAGGCATCAAGATCTAGAACTGCCCGGGATCAGCGGTGACAGCGGCGCGGCCGTACATCCAGAAATTCAGAAAGTCGCGGCCCACCGCAAGCGTCGTGCCGTCGCGCGGGATCGCCCCGGTCCAATCGATGGTCAACGCGTAGGCGACGATCGTTATCGCAAACAGCGCGGCTCCCAGCGCCGCCAGGTCGCGGAAGAACGCCCTGTCGTCCCGCTCAAGCGCTGGCGGCAACAATCTCGCAAGCCAGCCAACAAGGAAGGGGATTGGCCGCTGCCCGGTCGCAACAGACTGTTCGGTCATAGCCACCGGGAATGCCCGAAAATCCTTTAAAGACCGGTAATATCTCGTGAAAATCCGTAATTCCCGGCTGTGACAGCGTTTTCCCCTGGAAACAGAGTCGCGGCTTGGCCTGTTGCCGGAACGTCAAAGCCGCTAGAAACGGAATGCGAAAGCGTGGCCCCGGCAAGGGGCCGCACCGGCCGACCATTGAACGGCCTCAATGCAAACCCAGTAGATTTTTCATGAAGCACATTCGACTATTCTCCGCGGTTGCCCTGCTCGTCAGCGCGATATGTCCCGCCTTCGCCGCGGACCCGGTTTTCCCGCCGGGGGTTCGGGTTGGGATGACGCCACTTGTGGGCCTCTCCCGCGCCAAGACTTTCGTCGGATTCGAAACCGAGGACCAGGGCGTCAAGGTATTGGTGGCGGAGCTGCCGGCCGAGGCCTATGGCGAAGTCATGAATGCCTTCAAGACCAATCCGGCGGGCACTGGTGGCATAAAACCCGAGAGCATCGAGACATCAGCCGGCGTTGCCTATTATACCGCGGAAAATGCCAAGGATGGCGCGAGCAACGTGCGGCGCTATTCGATGATCCTGCCGGGCGGCACGTTCTCCGGCTATGTCGCCGTGCAAGTTCCCGAGAATGCCACCAAAATCTATACCGACGAGGCGATACGGCAGATGTTTGCCTCGGCGGTGGTCCGCAAGGAAGTCCCGATCGACGAGCAGCTTGGACTGATGCCGTTCAAGATCAGCCAGCTCGGCGATTTCAAGAATGTCCGCACGCTGGCGCCTGGCGCCGCGCTTATTCTCGCCGACGGCGACGAGGTAACCGGCTTTGAGGCCGCGCCCTTCATGGTGATCGGCCTGATCGGATCTGCGCCGGCCCAGCCGGACGACCGCGGCCGGTTTGCCCAGCAGGCCGCAACGACAATTCCCGGGGTGCGCGACGCGCGGATTACGATGTCCGAACCGATACGCATCGACGGCATGCCCGGATATGAAACGCGTATCGATGCGACCAGCGGCAAGGACAATACCGCCGTCACCGTGGTGCAATGGTTGCGATTCGGCGGCTCCAACGCGTTGCGGATCATTGGAAGCGCCCCGCGCGACGAATGGCCGAAGGCATTTCCGCGCTTCCGCGCCGTGCGCGACGGAATTCAGCCGCGCGGATAGAAAGCCAGAGTCTCAATCGCTCAGGCGGCGTTGTTCGGTTCGTTGCCGTTCGCCGGCGTGGCAGTCTTCGCGCCACCCTTGGAGACCGCGACCAGAGCCGGGCGCAACACGCGCTCGCCGATCATGTAGCCGGCCTGCACGACCTGTACCACCGTTCCCGCGGGCACCGATGCGTCGGGCACCTCGTACATCGCCTGCTGAAAATTCGGATCGAATTTCTCGCCCGACGGATCGAATTTCCTGACGCCGTTCTTCTCCAGCGTGTTGAGAAGCGACCGCTCGGTCAGCTCGACGCCTTCGATCAGCGCCTTGAGAACGGGATCGGCGGCCGCCTTGGTATCGGCCGGAACCGCGTCGAGCGCACGCTGCAGATTATCCGCGATATCGAGAATGTCGCGCGCGAAACCGGAGATGCCATAGGCTCGCGCATCGGCAACTTCGCGCGTGGTGCGCTTGCGCAGGTTTTCCATTTCGGCCAGCGTGCGCAGCATCTTGTCGCGCAATTCCGCGGCTTCTTTCGCCAGCGCTTCCGCCGATCCTTCTTCGGGATCGTCGGGCATGATGTATGGCTTGGAAACCACGGGCTCGCTTGCCTGCGCCGGGTTCACCGGATCATCGTTCTGCCGGTTGGGATCGGTCATAGACTGCCTTCTTGAAAATCGCCGGGATAAGAGGGGAGTTGCTGGGCGGGATATCGTGCTTTAGGCGCAGAAAATCAAGCGCAACCGGGCTCGTCCCGGCCGGATCATCCGCCCAGCATCCGGCTGACGATGCGCGCGGCATAATCCACCGTCGGAATCACCCTTGCATAGTTAAGCCGCGTCGGCCCGATCACGCCGAGCACGCCGACGATATGACCGGCGGCATCGCTGTAGGGCGCGATGATCGTGGAAGAGCCGGACAGCGAAAACAGCTTGTTTTCCGATCCGATGAAAATCCGCACGCCTTCGGCGCGTTCCGCGCGTCCCAACAGATCGATCACGCCGCGCTTGGTCTCGAGATCGTCGAACAGCAATCGCACGCGCTCCAGATCTTCCAGCGCGTGCAGATCTTCCAGCAGATTGGCGTGACCGCGCACGATCAGCTGCCGGTCATCGCTTTCGCCGCCGGACCAGCTCGCGATCCCGGCGGCGATCACCTTCTGCGTCAGCTGATCGAGTTCGGCGCGGCTTTGCGTCAACGCGGTCTCAAGTTCGAGGCGCGCCTCCGCCAGCGTTCTGCCGCGAATCCGCGCATTGAGAAAATTGGTGGCTTCGACGAGCGCCGATGAGGGAACCCCGGGCGGCAGCGTCAGCACGCGGTTCTCGACCTGGCCGTCCTCGCCGACCAGCACCACCAGCGCGCGCTCCGGCTCCAGCCGCACGAATTCGATATGCTTCAGCCGCGAATTGGATTTCGCTGTCAGCACCACCGCCGCGGCCCTGGTCAGGCCGGACAGCCGCGTCAAGGCTTCGCCAAGGGCGGCTTCGACCGATTGCGCCTTGCCGACGGAAGCAAGCTGGCTCTGGATCGATTGCCGCTCCGGCTCGGTGAGATCGCCAAGCTGCATCAGGGCATCGACGAAGAACCGCAGACCCAATTCGGTCGGCAGCCGGCCAGCCGAGGTATGCGGCGCGTAAATCAGGCCAAGCTGCTCGAGATCGGCCATCACGTTCCGCACCGAGGCCGGCGACAGCGGCACCGCGATCAGGCGCGAAATGTTGCGCGAGCCGACCGGCTCGCCGGTCGCCAGATAACTCTCTACGATTTGACGAAATATATCCCGCGAACGCTGGTTGAGCTGGGCGAGCCCGGCATTCGGCGCGATCAGGCCAATCGGTTCGTGGTGGGCCACAGGCAACTACTCCAGGGCGCATGATCCGTCACAGCATGCCCTCGGGCTAGACCCGGGGGTGCGAGCGGTTTGGCGATAAGATCATGCGCCATCTACTGTTTAAAGCGCAACCGGACGCAAAACCGGATTCCACTTTTGCTGGTCGCGCTTGCGAGAACCCTAATTTGTCCATCTCGCGGGCCAGTTACAAGCAGGCATTGGTCCCCGGGGGGTGCCTAAAGGCCTTGCCGCTGCCGCTTCCCCCTCCTACAAGCACCGCGAGCCACAGATTTTGCTGAATTTTCGGAGGATTCCCATGCGGCCAAGCCGCCGTGCGCCG
>Ga0207927_1001501_pt1 | contig 9973 bp, 9 predicted proteins | sample NGESurdeep072012_2_FD_184456 | JGI IMG/M metagenome (GOLD analysis project Ga0207927, IMG submission 184456) | Arctic peat soil microbial communities from Barrow, Alaska - NGEE Surface sample 210-2 deep-072012 (SPAdes) | ecosystem: Environmental > Terrestrial > Soil > Wetlands > Peat ... | reverse complement strand
CCCCCGCCGATCCGAACGGCGGCCAGCCGGCAACGACCTCGCCGTATCAATTGACCACGAAATCCGGGGCGGTGTTCGGCCAAGTCGAATACCGGGCCACCGATCTGATCGGCTTGACGCTCGGTGGGCGCTACACCTATGACACCAAGGACTACCGGTACACTTGGTATCCTTACCTGTACTACCCGCAGAGCCCGACGGCCGCGAACACGATTCTGACGCGGCCCGTCGGCGTGCAACTCAACTATTACAGCGCGAGCCGCTCCGACGATCTCTACAGCGGCAAGGCCCAGGTCGATTTCCACCTGACGCCGGATGAGCTGCTTTACGTGAGCGTCAATCGCGGAGTGAAGGGCGGCGGCTTCTCGGCGCCGCTGTTTCCGGCGACCATCAACGATCTGTCGACGCTGACGTTCAAGCCGGAAACTCTGACCTCCTATGAGGCCGGCTTCAAATCGGAGTTCATGAACCACACGCTGCGCTTGAACGGAGCGGCCTACTACTACAACTACCAGAATTACCAGGCGTTGATTTACACACTCGGCCTGGAACAACTCATCGTCAATGCCAATGCGACCCACAAGGGTGCCGAGGCCGAACTTGACTGGGTACCGAACGAGGCCTGGCGCTTCACCCTTGCCGCAGCCTATGTCGATGCGGTCGTCAACAACGTCGCGGGACGATGCTGCACGGCGCAGGGCAAGCCGGTATACGGCGATTTCACGCCCGGCAACGCGCCGCGCTGGTCCGGAGATGCCATGGCCCGCTACACGCTGCCGCTCGCTGGGGGTCATCTGTCGATTCAGGCGGACGGCAACTACCTGTCGCGCTTCTGGTTCAACTTGTCGGACGTGCCTGCGGTCGAACAATCCGGGTTCGGCCTGATCAACGGGCGCATCTTCTTCACCCCGGCGAGCGGGCGGATGGAGATCGGTGGCTCCGTCGACAACGCCGCCAACAAGCACTACGGGGTCATGGGATTCGACAACACCTCGATCAATGGTCTCGCGCAGGTGTACCCGGGCATGCCGCGCTGGTACAAGGCATTCTTGAACTATAAGTTCTGAATGCGACGCGAAACGAAGCTGATGATTCTTCTTTCCGAAGATTATCAGTTTCGTGTGCCGCATGAGTGATGGGGGACGGCCCCCCGAGTTCAGTGTGCAGACACGGGTCTCAAACCGCCCAGGTGCTGCTGTGGCTCAAAAGGCCATGGTAGTGAGCGAGCGAGCAATGGGGAGAAAGACGTGAAGATGAACCGGACCGCGATGCTTGGCGCTGTGTGCTTGCTCCTGATTGCCGGATCGACGCTCGCGGCAGAGACTCCCGGTCCAAGCTTGAACGAGGTGTATGCGAGTCTCGCCAGCAAGCGATTCGTCGATCTTACCCATGCGTTCGGGCCGACGACGCCCCATTGGAAAGGGTTCGGCGATGAGACCGTAGTTGATCTCTATACGATCAAGAACGATGGGTTCAAGGTCCAACAGTTCACGCATGTGGGGCAGTGGGGTACCCACATCGATCCTCCGGCGCACTTTCACGAGGGGTTGCGCACGGTCGATCAAATCGACCCAAAGGAGATGCTGCTGCCGCTGGTGGTGATCGATGTGCATGCCAAGGTTGCGAAGAATCCGGACTACACGCTTACCCTTGAGGACGTGCGCGATTGGGAGGCAAAGTACGGCCGCATTCCGCAGCATGCGTTTGTCGCGATGCGTTCCGACTGGTCGAAGCGCTGGCCAAACGATGCCGCCATGCAGAACCGCGATTCCGCCGGCGTCGCGCATTACCCCGGCTGGAGCAAGGAAGTTCTGAAGGTCCTATATGAGGATCGCAAGATCACGGCCTCGGGGCACGAAACCACGGATACGGATCCAGGGGTAGCCACCACCAAGGATGATTATTCGCTCGAGAGCTACATTCTCGGCCTCAACCACTATCAGATCGAGATGCTGGCCAATTTGGACCAGGTTCCCGAAGCCGGAGCACTGGTCATGGTCACCTGGCCGAAGCCGGAAGGCGGCACGGGATTTCCGGCGCGTGTGATTGCGATACTTCCATGATTCGCGCCCGCATACCGGCGTGAGTGGCCAACGCTGGTCATCGGACCTGGCATTCTCCCTAAGTGCCGTCGGCGCCGCCGTCGGTCTCGGCAGCATCTGGCGCTTCCCGTATCTGGCCGGTGCCGGTGGCGGCTTCGCATTCATCGCGGTATTCGTGCTCGCGTGCCTGGTGTTCGGCGCTCCCGTGCTGGTCGCGGAGATCGTGATTGGCCGATGGTCGAGGCAAAGTCCGCCGCGGGCAGCGGGGGCAATCGCCGCGCGGTTCGGATTCTCCCCGCTGTGGAATGTCGTCGGCTGGACGGGCTCCATCGCCGGCTTTCTGGTGATTTCCTACTACACGATGATTGCCGGATGGGTGCTCGCATACACGTGGTTCTTCCTTTCCGGAAACTACGCGCGCGGCGGTGCGCCGGCGGCTGTAGACAAGTTTCACCAGTTCATCTCCGATTCCCGCGCAGTGGCGCTATGGCAGCTCGGATTTTTCGCGCTTGTTGCCTTTATTTCGGCGCGCGGATTGAATCGTGGCGTTGAATGGGCGAACCGTTGGCGCGCACCGGCCCTGCTCGCGATTCTCCTGGTGCTCGTCGGGTATTCGCTCGCGACCGGAGATGTGGCGCGCGGTCTCAGCTTCGCATTTTCGCCGGATCTGAGCCGGCTGTCGCCCGCGGTCGTTCTCGGTGCCGTTGGCCAGGCGCTGTTCGCGCTTGGAGTCAGTGTCGGCATCATGATCGCCTACGGGGCGTACATGCCGGCGGGCGAGTCCCTGAGCCGCGCGGTATTCGCCGTCGTGGGTTCAATATTCGCGGTGTCACTCCTCGCGACCATCGCCATATTCCCGCTCGTGTTTCACTACGGCCTCAATCCCGCCGGCGGTCCCGAACTCGTTTTTCAGGTCCTGCCCGTGGCGTTTGCCGAAATGCCGGGGGGGCGGGTCATCGGCACTCTGTTCTTCGCCCTTTTGGTGCTCGCGGCGTTCACTCCCTCGGTCGGCGGGATGGAACCATGGATCGCCTGGCTCACGGAACGCGTCGGTCTACGACGGCGCAGCGCGGCATGCCTCTCGACGGGCGCTTGCTGGCTCGTCGGTCAAGGATCCGTGCAGTCATTCGGCCGCTGGGCGGACTGGCACCCGTTGGCCTCTATTCCCCGCCTTGCGGGGCTCAGCGTCTTCGGTCTATTGGATTTTCTGAGCTCGAATCTGCTCATGCCGATCGCGGCGCTCCTGGTCAGCGTGTTCGTCGGCTGGCGGTTGGGTCGACGGATACCGGAGGCGGAGTTGAGCGGTTTGTCGTCTTCATCACGGCGATTCCTGATGTTCGCGCTGCGATACCTCTGTCCCATCGGCATCGCCATGGTCGTCATCGTGGGATTCGCGGGGTAGGGTACGCGGGGGGCGCTCGCCGCCCGAAAGCGCTACTTCCTTCGTCGCGCGCCCAAGACGTTGGGGAGCTGCGCGATGCGGGCCAGGACCCGCGATAATTGCGGCAGACCGTCGATTTGAATGCCGATCCGCATGTGGGCGACGTGGTCGCGACCGTCGGTCGTGGTGTTCATGGCGCGGATGCTGATCTTCTCGTCGGCTAGCGCGGCGCTCACGTCGCGCACCAGGCCGCGACGATCGAATGCCTCCACTTCGATGTCCACCGGGAACTCTCCGCCTGCCTGTGCGCCCCACGCGACCTCCAGAACGCGCGCCGGCGATTTTGCGCACAGGCGCGCCAGGTTTGCGCAGGATTGACCGTGAATGCTCACTCCGCGGCCAACGGTGATGTAACCCGTGATCGGCTCCGGCGGCACGGGCTTGCAGCATCCCGCATAAGTTGACAGCAGTTCGCCGATGCCCTGGATTTCGATGTCCGGCTCGCGCGGCGCGGGGGTCCGCGGCCGGGCGGTCTCGACCGGGCGAGCGTCCCGAGCGTGCAGCAGACGCTGGATCGCGCCGGTGACCTGCGCGGCGCTGATCTCGCCGAGTCCCAACGCCTCGTGAAGAGCCTCCGTGTTCGCCAGCTTCAGTTCGCTCAACAATTCCGGCATCGGCGGGCTGTGCACGCCCAGCCGTTGGATCTCCCGATCCAGCATCGCCCGGCCCTCGAGCTTGTTTTGCGCCTCGTTCTGTTTGCGGAACCATGCCCGCACCTTATTACGGTGGCGCGGACTGGCCAGAAAGCCCGACTGGGGCGACAGCCAATCCCGGGACGGCTGCGGCGTCTTGGCGGCGATGATTTCAACCGTCTCGCTGTTCTTCAACTGGTAATCGAGCCCCACCATGCGGCCGTTGACCTTCGCACCCCGGGTTCGATGGCCCAAGTCGGTGTGAACCTGATATGCGAAGTCGAGCGGCGTGCCGCCGACGGGTACATCGACGATTTCGCCCTTGGGCGACAGCACGTAGACGCGGTCTTGGAACAGATCGACGCGCATCCGGTCGAGGAAATCGTGCGTGCTGTCCCCGCCATCGGGTGCAAGCAACACGCGCAGCTGATTGATCTTGCGTTCATACGCCTGGTCGCCCCGGCCGCCCTCCTTGTAGCGCCAGTGCGCGGCCACGCCGCGCTCCGCATTGGCGTGCATTTCGTGGGTGCGGATCTGGATCTCGACCGGCTGGGCGCCGGGTCCAATGACGGCGGTGTGTATCGAGCGATACAGATTATCCTTCGGGGTGGCGATGTAGTCGTCGAATTCGCCGGGAATGAATTGCCACAGGGAATGCACGATGCCGAGCGCGGCATAGCATTCGGCCACGGTATTCACCAGCACGCGCGCCGCGCGGATGTCCATGAGCTGCTCGAAGGCGAGTCCCTTGGCCTGCATCTTGCGCCAGATGCTGTAGATGTGCTTTGGCCGGCCGTCGATTTTCGCCTCGATGCCGGCGGCGCGCAATTCGCCCTGAAGCTGGCTTTTCAGCTCATCGATGTAGCGTTCACGCTCGGAGCGGCGCACCTTGAGAGCCGCCGCGACGTGCTTGTATTCGGTCGGCTGCAGATAGCGGAACGCCAGATCCTCCAATTCCCATTTCACCTGCCATACGCCGAGCCGGTTGGCGAGCGGGGCATACACTTCGCGCGTTTCGATGGCCAATTTGCGCCGGATCGCGGCCTCGGCCGACTTGGAAGATCGCATCTTCTGCAATTGTTCGGCGAGCCTCACCACCACCAAGCGCACGTCTCCGATGACCGCGACCAGCATTTTGCGAAGCGCCTCGGCCTGGGCCGATTCGAGGCCGCGCTCCGGGGTCCAATCGGGCGGCAGGCCAAAGTGACCCAATTGGCTCAAGGCCCGCGCCAGCCGGGTGGCTTCCGCGCCGAAGCGCTTGGCGGCGGCGTCGGCATCGAGAAGCTTCTCCTCGAGCAACGGCTGAAGCATCGCGGCGACCACCACCTCGTCGTCGGCATCGAGTGTGCGCACGATCTCGGCCACTTCGAGCGCCGCGTCGCGCGCGGGCAGGGCCGCTTCGGGCAGATCGAGCGCGCGCACGTCGGCGAAGCTCTCCTTGAGCCTCAAGCTTGTGGTCGGGGTTGGCGCGGTGGTTTCCATCGGTTCGAAGCGCTTAAGGTTGGTGGGTTTAAGCGCCCATTGCCGGTATCATACGGCCATGCGAGTTCCAATGACGAAGACCCCGATTCGCGCCGAGGCGGGCCGGACGCTTGGCGCTTAAGTACGCGACGGTGCGGATCCTGGGTATCGATCCGGGCTCGCAGTGCACCGGATTCGGCGTATTGGATGCCGCCGGGCCGCGCTTGACGTACATCGCGAGCGGCGTCATTCGCACGCCGCATGGCGAATTTGCTGCGCGCCTGTGCGAGATATTCCGCTGTGTCCGGACCATCGTCGCGCAATACCGGCCGCAGGAAATCGCCGTCGAGAAGGTGTTCGTCAACCGAAATCCGGACAGTGCCCTCAAGCTGGGACAGGCGCGCGGTGCGGCGATTTGCGGAACCATCGACGCGAATGCCGACCTTTTCGAGTACGCAACCCGGCAAATCAAGCAGGCCGTGGTCGGCTCCGGCAACGCCGAAAAGGCCCAGGTTCAGCTCATGATGAGAAGTATTCTGAAGCTCGACGGCCCGCTGCCCGCGGATGCGGCGGATGCATTGGCGGCCGCGGTTTGCCACGCGCTGCGGGGCCGGGTGCGTACCTCGATTGAACTCGCGTCGAGCCGCGGATGATCGGTTTTCTAAAAGGCCGGCTGGCGTTGAAACAGCCGCCCACCGTGCTGGTCGACGTCAACGGCGTTGGCTACGAACTTGAAGCGCCGATGTCGACTTTCTATGGCTTGCCGGCGGCGGGCGAGCCGGTGGCGCTCTACACTCACTTGGTGGTGCGCGAGGATGCGCATATTTTATTCGGTTTCGGCACCGACGCCGAGCGGCGGTTGTTTCGCGGGCTGCTCAAGGTATCCGGTGTCGGTCCGAAAATTGCGTTGGGAATTTTGTCGGGCGCAAGCGTCGATGATTTTCTGCGCATCATCGAAGCCGAGGACGTCGCGATGCTCACGCGAATTCCCGGCGTCGGGCGCAAGACCGCCGAGCGGGTCATCATCGAAATGCGCGACAGCGCGCAAAAGTTTGCGGTCCCGAGTTCCGGCGTCGGCACCGCATCGGAATCGACGGGCGCCTTGAGCGCGCAAAGCGAAGCGTTCGGCGCGCTGATCGCCCTCGGCTACAAGCCGCCCGAAGCGACGCGGCTTCTGAAAGCGGCGGACGAACCGGGGCTCACAACCACGGAAATCATCCGGCGCGCCCTTAAATTCGCGGCCAAGAATTAGCCAAATGGGCATCGAACAGGATCGAATCATTGCGAGCGCAGGCCGGCGCGAGGACGAGGCGCTCGATCGCGCCGTGCGGCCGAAGAGCCTTGCCGACTACGTGGGTCAGCCGAACGTGAAGATCCAAATGGAGATCTTCATTCAAGCGGCGCGTATGCGCGGCGAGGCATTGGATCACGTGCTGATCTTCGGGCCGCCGGGCCTCGGCAAGACCACGCTCGCCCACATCATCGCCAATGAGCTCAAGGTCAACCTGCGGCAGACCTCCGGCCCGGTGCTGGAACGCCCCGGCGACCTGGCCGCCTTGCTCACCAATCTCGAGCCTCGCGACGTGCTGTTCGTGGACGAGATTCATCGCCTGAGTCCGGTGGTGGAGGAGGTTCTGTATCCGGCCATGGAGGACTCGCAGCTCGATCTGATGATCGGCGAGGGCCCGGGCGCCAGATCGATCAAGCTCGATCTGCCGCCGTTCACGCTGGTCGGCGCCACGACCCGCGCGGGCCTGCTCACCTCGCCGTTGCGCGACCGCTTCGGCATCGTGCAGCGGCTCGAGTTCTATTCCACCGAGGAGCTGATAAAAATCGTGGTTCGCAGCGCCTCGATCCTCAATCTGCGGTTTCAGCCCGATGGCGCCGATCGCATCGCCGAGCGCTCGCGGGGGACCCCGCGCATCGCGAACCGGCTGTTGCGCCGGGTGCGAGATTTTGCCGACGTCAAGGCCGCCGGACTCATCAGCGGCGATGTGGCGCTGGCGGCGCTCGACATGCTGGAGGTCGACCCGCAGGGGTTCGACATGCTGGATCGCAAGCTGCTGTTGACCGTGATCGAGAAATTCGAGGGCGGACCGGTAGGGGTGGACAGTCTGGCGGCGGCCATGAGCGAGGAGCGCGGTACCATCGAGGACGTGATCGAGCCGTTCTTGATTCAGCAGGGCTTCTTGATGCGTACGGCGCGCGGGCGCGTCGCGACGCGCGCCGCCTACGCGCATTTCGGCCTGGCGGCGCCGGCGATCGAGCGGGACCTCAATCTGCCGCTGTTCAGGGACGGACCATAGATGCCGCCGGCGCGGAACTTTTCCCACCACCATCGCGTCCGAATCTATTGGGAGGACACCGACGCGGGCGGCGTGGTGTACTACGCCAATTATTTGAAATTCATGGAGCGCTGCCGTACCGAGTGGTTGCGCGCTTTGGGAGTGGATCAGCTTCGATTGCGAACGGAGCGCGGGCTGCAGTTCGCGGTCGTCAGCATCGCGGTGGATTTTCTGCGGCCGGCGCTGCTCAATGATGAAGTTATCGTCACCGCCGAACTGCTGCGTCTGAGCGGTGCGACAATCGCCTTCAAGCAAGCGATTTGGCGCGGCGAGGCGCAGCTCATCGAGGCGACGGCCCGCGTCGCCTGCCTCGATTCCGGCACGTTGAAACCGCGCGCCATCCCCAAGGATCTATTCATGGAGTGGCGTAATGCCCAATGATCTGTCGGTCTGGGTATTGGTGCTCGATGCGAGTCCCATCGTCCAGTCGGTGGTCGTATTGCTGTTGCTTGCCTCGGTGGCTTCCTGGGCCATCATATTTCGCAAGAGCCGCGTGATCTCGCATTCGCGGCACGGCGCCGATCAATTCGAAAGCCAGTTCTGGTCGGGCGGGGATCTGACCGCGCTCTACCGCAAAATAGAAACCAAGGGCCGCGCCGGCACCGGCATGCAGAGCATCTTCGAGTCCGGATTTGGCGAGTTCAGCCGCCTGCGCCAGCAGGGCACGCCGGGCGAGCAGCTGCTCGAGGGCGCGAGGCGCGCGATGCGCGTCGCGCAGATGCGCGAAATCGATCGTCTGGAACGCAATTTGGCGACGCTTGCCACCGTCGGATCCACCAGCCCCTACGTGGGGTTGTTCGGGACGGTGTGGGGCATCATGAGCGCCTTCCACAATCTCGGCAACGTGCAGCAGGCGACGCTGGCAGCGGTGGCGCCGGGAATCGCCGAGGCCTTGATCACGACGGCGATCGGTTTGTTCGCGGCGATTCCGGCGGTGGTGGCCTACAACCGATTCGCCGATCAAGTGAGCCGCCTGGAGCTGCGATTCGACACCTTCGTCGAAGAGTTTTCGAGCATTCTGCAGCGCCACGGGCCGGCGCGCGTGCAGGCGTAGAATCCATGGCTGCAGCACCGCGCCGCCGAAAATTGATGGGTGAAATCAACGTCGTGCCGTACATCGACGTGATGTTGGTGCTGCTGATCGTATTCATGATCACGGCGCCGCTGCTCAAAGAGGGCATCAAAGTGGATTTGCCGAACGCCGGAGCGAAGCCGATCGATCCCGCATTCCTGCAAAAGCACGAGCCGCTGATCGTTACCATCGATGCGCGCGGACGCCTATATGTCAATTTCGGCCCGAACTCCGATAAGCCGGCCGCCGAATCGACGGTGAGCGCTCGGACCGCCGCGCTCCTGCGCCGCGATCCGCAAACCCCGGTGCTGGTCAAAGCCGATACGACCGTGCCGTACGGCGCCGTGGCGCACGCCATGGTTCTGCTGCAGCGGGCGGGCGCCGACAAAGTGGGGCTGTTGACCGATCCCGAACGGCCGGCGCCGTCGGTGCGGGCAGAGGGCCATGGATCTGCCGATGGCGCGAACTGAATGCAGGCTACGTTACGCGAGCATTCCTGGCCGGTGTTGTTCTCCGTGCTGCTGCATGCGGCACTGGCGGCGGCGATGGTGCTGATGGCGATGATGAGCGCCACGCGTTCGACGACCAGCGTGCAACCACCGGCCGTCAACGCGGTGGTCGTCGACTCGCGCATATTGCATGCCGCCCAGGAAGCCCAGCGGGCGCGCATCGCGGCCGAGGAGCAGGCCGCCGCCGCACGCGCGGCTGTCGCCGAAGAGGCCAAGGTGGCGGCTGAGTCCAAAGCGGCGGCTGAATCCAAAGCGGCGGATGAGGTGAAGGCTGCCGATGCGGCCAAAACAGCGGCCGCCCAGTCCAAGGCGGCCGATGAAGCCAACGCGGCGCAGGCGCGCGCCGCCGAAGCCAAGCGGGCGGTGGTCGAAGCCAAACAGGCAGCCGAAACCAAGCGGGCGGTCGAAGCCAAACAGGCAGCCGAAACCAAGCGGGCGGTCGAAGCCAAACAGGCGGCCGTAACCAAGCAG
>Ga0207927_1001498_pt1 | contig 9984 bp, 5 predicted proteins | sample NGESurdeep072012_2_FD_184456 | JGI IMG/M metagenome (GOLD analysis project Ga0207927, IMG submission 184456) | Arctic peat soil microbial communities from Barrow, Alaska - NGEE Surface sample 210-2 deep-072012 (SPAdes) | ecosystem: Environmental > Terrestrial > Soil > Wetlands > Peat ... | reverse complement strand
GGTCGATCGAGCGGTCGAAAGTGAACACGTCGGCCTGCATGCCGATCGCGATGAAGGCCGCGTTCATGCCGACCACGCCACCGCCGATGACCAGGACCGTCGCGGCCGCCACGCCCGGCACACCGCCGAGCAGGATGCCGCGGCCGCCGAGCGGCTTCTCGAGCATGAACGCGCCGGCCTGGGTGGCGATCTTGCCCGCGACCTCACTCATCGGCGCCAGAAGCGGCAGGCGCCCCTCGCCGTCCACGACTGTCTCATAGGCGATGCAGGTCGCGCCAGAGCCCATCAGGCTACGTGCCAGATCGGGCTCGGCGGCGAGGTGCAGGTAGGTGAAAAGGGTCTGGCCGTCGCGCAGGAGGCCCACCTCCTCTGGCTGGGGCTCCTTGACCTTGAGCACGAGCTCCGCCTCGCCGAACACCGCCTCCGCGTCGCGCACGATCCGTGCACCCTGGGCGATGAACTGCTCGTCGCTCATCGCGCTGCCCTCGCCGCCTCCCGCCTGCACGAGCACCTCGTGTCCGCGGGTCGTCAGCTCACGTACCCCGGCCGGGGTGATCGCGACCCGGTACTCGTCCGTCTTGATCTCGCTTGGGACACCGATTCTCATCCGCTGCGCGCTCCTTCCGGTGAGGTCTCACCAGGCTGACGCTCCCAGAAGGAGCCTTGACAGGAAAGCTGTCCGATCGCCGCGCTCACCGCGCGAGCTCCCGGCCGCGCAGGGCCAGCCAGAACTCGATGCGGTCGCGCGCGTTGGAGAAGTCTCGGCCGGTCAGCTGCTCGACGCGCCGGATCCGATATCGCAGGGTGTGGCGGTGGCAGAAGAGGGCGTTGGCCGCCTTCTCCCAGTGACCGTTGTTCTCGATGAACACGTCGAGTGAGCGGACCAGCTCGTCGCCGTAGTCGCCCTCGCCCTGTTCGATCGGCCCGAGCACGCTGCGGCAGTAGGAGATCAGCGCCTCGTCGTCCTGGACCGAAAGGAGGAGCTGGAAGGCGCCGAGGTCCTCGTGCGAGGCCACCTCGGGAGCGTCGCCGTTGCGCAGGCGCACCGCCTCCAGTGCGCAGCGCGCCTCGTGGAAGCTCATCCGCAGCGAGTGGGTCGCGGCCACCCGGCTGACCGAGGTGGGAACGGCGCCGAAGCGCGGCACCAGCTCGCTGCGGATCAGCCGCGCCAGCTCGACGGGATCGAGGGCCGGCGAGGCTCCCGCGTCGTTTGCTGCGCCCTCGGCGCCCGCGTCGACGACCGCGCACAGCAGCCCCGCGCGGATCGCCACCAGATTGGGCACGCGGCGGCGCTCGAGGATGCGTTCGACCGCCCAGGCGGCGAGGCTCGGATCGGGCGGGCGGAAGGCGAGCACCGCGACCCGCTCGCCGATCCCGAAGGGTCGCAGGCGCGCCTGCAGGTCCTCGGGATGGAGGTGCCCGGACAGCGCCTCGGCGAGCAGGTCGCCGACCATGTTGCGCTGGAGCATCTCGTAGCGTTCCTCGAGCAGATGCGCGAAGGCCCGCTCGGTGATCGCGATGAACGGCAGCTCGTATGGCACCTCGAACAGCGGGAAGTCCCGCTTGCGAGCCGCCGTCACGAGCGCGGCCGGGATCCGCTTGTGCGCAAACCCGGTGCCGAAGCCCAGGCCTGCGATCTCATGATCGGCCAGGCGCCCGATCAGCTCACGCTGCGATTTCGGGCCGTCGAGCTGGAGGCCGGTCGTCAGCAGCAGCTCGCCGCCTTTCAGCCACGGCGTCGGATCGGCCAGCTCGGTGCTGTGAACGAAGCGGACGTGCGTGCGCGCGGAACTCGCCCCACAGACGAGCTCCAGCCCGAGCTCGGCCGTCAGGCTCTCGACAGTGAGCTCCACCGCGCCATCCGCTCCGACGCCTCGCCCAGGACCGGGCGAAGGATCGACTCGATTTCCTCGAACTGCTCCGGCCCGGCGATCAGCGGCGGCGAGAGCTGCACGATCGGGTCGCCACGGTCGTCGGTCCGGCAGATCAGACCGCGCCCGAACAGCTCGCCCGAGAGGTAGCCGCGCAGCAGCTCCTCGGACTCCTCATCGTTGAAGGTCTCCTTGGTGTCTTTGTCCTTGACCAGCTCGATCGCTTGGAAGTAGCCCGCGCCGCGCACATCACCGACGATCGGGAGATCGCGAAGGCTGTCGAGCATCGCCCGGAAGGCACCTTCGTTGGCGCGCACGTTGGCGCACAGTTCCTCGCGCTGCAGGATGTCGATGTTGGCCATCGCGACCGCGCACGAGACGGGGTGCCCGCCGAACGTGAAGCCGTGGCTGAAGGCCTCCGTGCCGTGCAGGAACGGCTCGGCGATGTGGTCGCCGGCGATGACCGCGCCGAGCGGCGCGTAGGCGGAGCTGATGCCCTTGGCGGTCGTGATCATGTCCGGCTGGTAGCCGAAGCGTTCGCAGCCGAACCAGTGACCGAGACGGCCCCACGAGCAGATCACCTCGTCGGAGATCAGCAGGATGCCGTGGCGGTCGCAGATCTCGCGCACGCGCTGGAAGTAACCGTCCTGGGGCACGAAGCAGCCGCCGCCGTTCTGGACCGGCTCAAGGATGACCGCGGCGATCGTCTCGGCCCCCTCGAATTCGATCGCCTCCTCGATCGCGTCGGCCGCCCACAGCGGGTCGCGATCCTCCTTCCAGCGGTAGGAGTTCGTGTTCGCCACATGGATGCCGCCCGGCGTCAGCGGCTCAAACGGCGTGCGCAGGGCCTGCAGCCCGGTGGCTGTCAGCGCGCCCATCGAGGTGCCGTGGTAGGCCAGGTTGCGCGAGATCAGCTTGTGGCGGTTGTGTTCGCCCTTGGCATGGTGGTAGGCCTTCGCGAGCTTCCATGCCGACTCGACCGCCTCCGAGCCGCCCGAGGTGAAGAAGACACGGTTTAGGTTGCCCGGCGCGAGGCCGGCGATGCGCGAGGCGAGTTCGATCGACGGCGGGTGCGCGTAGCTCCAGTTGGTGTAGAACGGCAGCTCGTTCATCTGCGCCGCAGCCGCCTTGGCGATCTCCTCGCGGCCGTAGCCGACGTTGACGCAGTACAGCGCCGAGAGCCCGTCCAGGTAGCGCTTGCCGTGCTCGTCGTAGACGTAGCACCCCTCGCCGCGGACGATCACCGGCACCGAGTGATGCTCGTCGTAGGAGCCCATGCGGGTGAAGTGCATCCACAGGTTGCGCCGGGCCATCTCCTGGAGACGGTCGGGGTGATCCTCCGGCAGCGCCACGCCCGAGGGGCCGGGGGCCCACGTGGTCGCGGTCCCGATGCCACCCGTGTCGGGGGCGGGCGTCTGATTCAGATCGGCGGAGCTGGCCATGGATTCCTCTCCCTCGTGAGCGGCTATCTAGACACTTGGGACAAACAATAACGTCGCCCCATGGCCGTCTCAATGACGAGTCCGGTCAAGACACCTCGAGGCGATTGTACGGGATGTACACACGGCCCGTCTGCTTTTGGGGATCACGCCCCTTGCGCCTCCGCCGCCCGAACGCATAGCTTTCGCAACACAGTCGCTGCCCGCGCCCAGACAGGAGGAGCCATGGCCGTCGAAGGTACAGCCGTAACCGGGGGGCAACACCCCAACGGCGTGATGGACAAGGGCCTGAAGAAGGGCGCGATCGGATACATCTCCAACGTCGTCATCGGCGTCGCCTCGACCGCGCCGGCGTACTCGCTGGCGGCGACCCTGGGCTTCGTCGTGGCGGTCAAGGGCGTCGGTGTCCACGCCCCCGCCGTCCTGCTCGTCGCCTTCGTGCCGATGCTGCTGATCGCCTCGGCCTATAAGTACTTCAACAAAGCCGATCCCGACGCCGGCACGACGTTCGCGTGGACGACGCGCGCGTTCGGTCCGATGACCGGATGGATCAACGGCTGGGCCATCTTCCTGGCGGACGTGATCGTCATGGCCTCGCTGTCGGACATCGCGGCCATCTACACCTTCAAGCTGTTCGGCTTCACCGCACTCGGCGAATCCAAAGCCGCCATCATCATCGCCGCGGTCCTGTGGATCGCCCTGATGACATGGATCTGCTATCGCGGCATCGAGCTCTCCGCCCGCATCCAGACCGTGCTCCTCGGCACCGAGGTCGCGATCCTCGGGATCTTCGCCGTCGTCGCCTTCGTCAAGGTCTACGGCAGCCACCCGCCGTCGGGCTCGATCAAGCCCGGCCTCGATTGGATCAACCCGTTCTCGCTGAGCTTCGGCGATCTGGCCGATGCGGTGCTGCTCGCGTTCTTCATCTACTGGGGGTGGGATTCGGGGGTCGCGGTCAACGAGGAGTCCGAGGATCCAGCCGAGGGACCGGGGAAGGCCGCCGTGCTCTCGACCGTCCTGCTCGTCCTGATCTATGTGGTCGTGACCGCTGCGGCACAGTCCTTCCACGGCGTCGGCTTCCTGACAGCCGAAGGCAACAAGGAAGACGTGCTCAACGCGCTCGGCAGCGGCGTACTGGGAGGCACGCTCAACAAGCTGCTGATCATCACCGTGCTCACCTCGGCCTCGGCCTCTACGCAGACCACGATCCTGCCGACGGCTCGCACGACGCTCTCGATGGCCCACTGGAAAGCCGTCACCTCGCTGCTCTCGCGCGTTCACAAGAGATACCTCACGCCCACCGTCTCGACGTTGGGCTTCGGTGCGCTGTCGATCGTCGTCACGGTCATCCTGCTCCTCCTCTCCGAAAGCGTTCTCGAAGACTCGATCGCGGCGATCGGGTTCCCGATCTGCTTCTACTACGGCTTCACCGGCTTCGCCTGTGCGGTCTACTACCGCAAGGAGCTGGGCAAGAGCCTGCGCAACTTCCTCCTGCTGGGAGCGGGGCCGTTCGTCGGCGGGGTGCTCATGTTCGCCGTCGGCGTCAAGGCGGCGTTCTATTACGGCAAGGCCGAAAACGTCTCCTCCAAGCCGATCCTCGGCATCACGCTGCCGCTGTGGATGGGCATCGGCGGCCTGATCCTGGGGGGGCTCATCGCACTCGCCTCCCGGCCCGTGTTCAAAGAGTTCTTCTCGCGCAAGCCCGAAACGGCTCCGCCCGGAATTCTCGACCGGCCGATCACCGCGATCCCACCGCAGGTCGACTTCTAGACCGGACCGCTCCCGTCTGCGGGGCCACGATTGGTGGGTGTGGGAGGCTCGCGCGTCGTGAGACAGCGGCCGGTGCTGGCCGGACGCGAGCGACACGGGCAGAGCCCCCGCCGCCGGCGCTACTCGGTCGGCTCGAGCTCCATCTGCCCGTGGGGTGAGCCCATCTCGGCGAGCAGCTCGAGGAACGGGGCCGGGGGGAACGCCTCGGGGCCGAGCACGCCGGTGCCCTTCCAGTCGCCGCGGTCGAGCAGCTCGAGCGCCACGACGGGGTTGATGGCCGTCTGCCAGACGACGGCCTGACTGCCGTACTCGCGCATCGTCGTCTCGTTGTCGACCAGGTGGTAGAGGTAGGTCGAGCGCGGCTGGCCGTCCTTGCCCGCGCCCGTCACCCAGGTGCCGGCGCACGTGCGCCCGCTCATCCGCTCGCCGAGCGTCGCCGGGTCGGGCAGCGCCGCCACGACGACGTCCCGGGGCGCCACCTCGACGCCCCGGACCGACACCGGGTCCGTCGAGTCGAGGCCAAGTTTGTGAAGGGTCGAGAGCACGTCGATGAACTCCTGGCCGAGCCCGTACTTGAACGTGACCCGCTCGCACTGGACCCAGCGCGGGATCAGCACGACCTCCTCGTGCTCGACGTTGACGCATTCAACCGGCCCGATGCCCTCGGGGAAGTCGAAGATCTCGGGCTCGGAGAAGGGCGCGGTCGTGTAGAAGCCGCGCTCGCGCTCCCAGATCAGCGGCGGGTTAAGGCACTCCTCGATCGTCGTCCAGATCGAGAATGTCGGCGCGAAGTCATAACCCTCGACGACGAGGTCGGCGCCGTCGCGAACCCCGACTTCCCGAATGCTCGAGAACATCTCGTCGGCGGCGTGGCGGGCAAAGATGTCCGAAAGTCCGGGCTCGACGCCGATCCCCACGAGCGCCAGGATGCCCGCTCCCTCCCACGCCTCGTGCTCGGCCAGTTGGAGGTCGCCCAGCATCTCCCCCGGCAGCTCGTGGGGACGCTCGGGATGGGGATGGGAGAGCGTCATCGCCATGTCGAGATAGGTGACCTTGGCCTCGAACGCGGCCGCGAAGATTGGCTCGTTGAAGCGCGGGTCGCACGCGTTGAGAACCGCGTCCGGGCGCACCCGGCCGATCAGGTCGACGAGATCCTCCCGACTGGAGGCGTCGACCCGCTCCGCGCTGAAGCGGTCGGGCTCGCCGAGCCGGTCTGCCGCCGACCGGGCGCGGTCCAGCGCCACGTCGGCCATCACGACATGCTCGAACACGGGCCTGCGCTGCGCGATCGCGGCAAACGCCGCGCCCACGCCGCCGGCACCTACGACCAGAACTCTCATGTGGCGCAGTCTTACGCAAACGGAGGAGCGGAAATGTCACAAGGGCGCCCCGCCCGTGCGCCGCTATGTCGCAGTCGCCTCCCGTATGCTGCGCCGATCCGCGCGGCCCCGAACAGCTGTACCCAATGAGCACCGGCCTGCCCAGCCCGACTAGCGCATCATCCGGAGCCACCGACGGCGTGAATGTCGACGGTCTTACACGTGCGGGCGCGCCGTGGCGCCGGAGCACGGGCGCACGCCGCTGGGAGCCCTCTCCGCGGCTGCCCCGGCGTGAGCTTGCCCTGGTCGTGCTCTCGGGAGTGCTGCTCGCGATCCTCACCACCTGGCCGCTGATCCTGCACATGCCCAGCCGGATCGCGCCCGATCTCGGCGATCCGATCCGGACCGCCTGGGAGGTCGCGTGGGTCGGTCACGCGATGCTCCACAGCCCGCTGCATCTGTTCGACGCCAACGCGTTCTACCCCCACGCCCTCAGCCTCGCCTTCTCCGACTCGCTACTCGGCTATGGCCCCGCAGCATTCTTCGGTTCGGGCACCGTCGCGGCCCTCGTCCGCTACAACCTGCTGTTCCTCCTCGCTTGGTCGCTCTGCTTCATCGGCGCCTACCTGCTCGCACGCGAGATCGGCCTGCGACGGCTGGGCGCCGCGGCCGCCGGCATCGCGTTTGCCTACGCGCCCTACCGGATCACCGAGGCCGGCCACCTGCACGTGATCTCCTCAGGCGGGCTGGCGCTCGCCCTCTTCCTGCTCGTGCGCGGCTACCGGCGGACATCCGCCGGGCTCGTCCTCGCCGGCTGGCTCGTCTCCGCCTGGCAGATCAGCCTCGGCTTCACGCTCGGGCTCCAGTACGTCTATCTGGTCGCCGTGCTCGGCCTGCTCGCCGTCATCTACTGGTGGCGCGGGCAGCTTGACCCCGGCCGGGGCTGGACGGGCTCCGACGGTGCGCGTGACCGGCGCGAGGATCCGAAGTCGCCGAGCGGAGAGCCGCTCGCCGCCGAGCAGCCCGCCGCGACTGGCGCACCGGCGCCGGCGGCCGACGCCGAGCCGCAGCGGCGCGGTACGGCCGGCGCCGGCTCGCGCGGCCCGTTGATCGCGCGCCGGCTCGTGGCGGTCACGATCATCGGCGTAGCTCTGTGCGGGGGCATCTCGATCTACCAGGCCCGCCCGTACCTGAAGATCTCACACGACTATCCGACCGCCAAACGGACGATCAAGGAAGTCAACAACTACTCCTCGGGGCCCGCCGCCCTCCTGTCGGCCTCCTCGGAGAACCGGGTGTGGGGCGGCGCCACCTCGGGCATTCGCGCCAAAGTGCATTCCCAGAACGAGGACGTCTTCTTCCCGGGCGGCCTGATCCTCCTGCTCGCGCTGATCGGCCTCGCCGGTGTCGGCGGCGCCGCCTACACCCGCAACATGCGTCTCGGCCTCGCCGCCGGGGCGCTGACGTGTTCGGTCTTCGCGATGGGCCTCGGCCTGACCGGCGCCGGATACCCCTATCGATTGCTCTACGACTATGCGCCCGGATGGGACGGGGTGCGTGTTCCCGGCCGCGTCTTCACCCTCGGCACGCTCTTCTACGCCCTCCTCGCCGGCGCCGGCGCGCAGGCCCTCGTGCGCCTGATCGGGCCGTGGGCGCGCCGCCGTTCGCTCACCTCGCTGCCCGCCCTGCTCGGCGCGATCCTCCTCATGGGCATTCTCGGCGAAGGTGCCGGGCACCTCGCACATCCGGTCGTTCCGCAACCGGCCCGGGCTGAGATCGGGTTGCCCGGCCCGCTGCTCGACCTCCCGACCGACGGCGCCGCCGACCGTTTGTGGCAGTACTTCTCGACCGACGGCTTCTACAAGATCCCGATCGGCAACAGCACGTTCGACATCCCTGCCGTCGATGACCTGCGCGGCGGGATGAGCGGGTTCCCCGACCGGGCGAGCATCGAAAAGCTCCGCTTCTACGGCATCAAGACGGTCGTCCTCCATCTCGTCATGCCGAAGCTGCCCGGCATCCACGGCTACGCGACCGCCGAGCCCGCAGACGTGCCCGCGGCCGCCGCCAAACCGGTCGCCGGTCTAGGCGTCTCCAGACGCCGGATCGGCAACCTCGTGATCTACGAGATCGGCCCCGGCCCCAAGGCTCTGCACTCCCGATGAGCCGCACGAGAGCGCTCACCGCGATCATCCTCGTGGGTGTCGCCTTCGCCACGATCATCCAGAGCTTCTCCTGGAATCAGACCTCGCACTTCGACCTGATCCGCTCGCTCAACCAGGACGGCACGACGATCGACTCCTACCAGCAGAACACGGGCGACAAGGTCACCTACAAGGGGCACGTCTACTCGGCGCGCGCACCCGGCCTGGCACTGTTCTCCCTGCCCTTCTACGACACGCTCACGTTCCTGAACGCCGAAAAGCTGGCCCGCGACTCACAGGCCCACCACGGCGAAGACGAGATGATCTACTTCATCGGGCTGTGGGCGAACGTGCTGCCCGGTCTGCTGCTGCTGCTGCTGACGTGGCAGGTCGCCGAGCGCTTCGAGCCCGGCTACGGCGCGGCGGCGGCCGTCGCGCTCGGCCTCGGCACGATGGTCCTGCCGCTCTCGACACTGCTGTTCTCCCACATCTTCTCAGCCTTCCTCGCGTTCGCCGCGTTCGCGCTGATGCTGCGAGAGCGCGACGGGCCGCCGCGGCCGCTGCTCCTCGGGATCGCGGGGCTCGCGATGGGCTATGCGGTCACGTCGGAGTACCCGGTCTTCTTCGCCGCCGCCGTGCTCGGCCTGTTCCTGCTCTCGCGCCGCGACTCGCTCAACGTTCCCGGCGTCCTGCGGCGGGCGGGCGCATACATCGCCGGCGGCGTCGTCGGCATCGTGCCGCTGCTGCTCTACAACCACTACGCGTTCAACTCCTGGACGCACCTGGCCTACTCCGACGTGCCGCGCCAGCAGAAGGGCTTCTTCGGGATCGGCGCACCGAACCCCAAGGTGTTCGTCACGCTCCTGTTCGACTCCCGCGGGCTGCTCACGATCTCGCCGGTGCTGCTGATGGGTGCGATCGGGACCGTCCTGCTCTACCGCCGCGGCAAACGCGCCGAGGCGCTGACGATCACCGGCGTCTGCGCCTGCTACCTGATCTACAACTCGGGCTACTACCTGCCCTTTGGCGGCGGCTTCATGGGTCCGCGCTTCATGACCACGATGCTGCCGTTCCTGATCTGCCCGCTCGGCCTCGCGCTCAAGCGCTACCCGGGACCGACGGTCGCGCTGGCGGCGATCTCGATCACGACCACCGCGATCGCGACGATGACCCACCCGCTCGTCGGCTATGAGAACGAGACCGTCATCTGGACGCGGCTCCTGGGCAAGGGCTCCTTCCAGCCCACGATCGCCTCGGCCTTCGGGCTCGGCCGTGGCTGGGGCGCCGTCTGGCCGTTCCTTCTGCTCGCCGGCGGCGCGGTCGTCGCATGCGCCCTGGCGACGCCGCGGCTGCGGATGTCCGGCGCCGCGCTCGGCTACGGCGCGGCGAGCGTCGTGGCGTGGGCGCTGTTCGCCTGGCTTGCGCCGACGGTTCTGGGAAT
>Ga0207927_1001492_pt1 | contig 10007 bp, 8 predicted proteins | sample NGESurdeep072012_2_FD_184456 | JGI IMG/M metagenome (GOLD analysis project Ga0207927, IMG submission 184456) | Arctic peat soil microbial communities from Barrow, Alaska - NGEE Surface sample 210-2 deep-072012 (SPAdes) | ecosystem: Environmental > Terrestrial > Soil > Wetlands > Peat ... | reverse complement strand
TGGCGCACGCGAATTTCAGCCGGATCGAAATTGCCGGCAATGCGGCCCGCGATCAGTTCGCCGAGCGAGATGCTCACGAACCAGACTCCGAGACTCTGGCCCACGAAGCGCCGCGGCACCAGTTTGCTCACGGCGCTCAGTCCGACCGGACTTAAGCACAACTCACCCCAGGTGTGCAGCAGATAGGTCAGCGTGAGCCAGCCCATACTGGCGAGCGCCCCGGCGAGCACCACGCGTGCTGCCATGGCCATTACGATGAAGCCCAAAGCCATGCCGAGCAGGCCGAAGATGAACTTGAGCGGCAGCGAGGGATCGAGATCGCGCATCCCGAGCCGCACCCAGAGCACTGAGAACACGGGTCCGAACACCACGATGTAGATCGGGTTCAGCGACTGAAACCAGCTGGCCGGCACGGTGAAGCCCAGCACAGCGCGCGCCGTGTCGCGCTCGGCGAACAGGTTGAAGCTCGAGCCCGCCTGCTCATAGCCGGCCCAGAACAGTGCCGAGGCGACGAATAGCACGATCACAACCCCTACGCGCCGGCGTTCGACCGGGTCGAGTCCCGCGCCGAACAGCAAGTAGAGGAAATACAGGATCGCGATCGCGACCACGGCCAGGGTCGAAAAATTCAGCGCCACCAATGGTGAGAAGCGGACCCAGCCGCCCCACAGCAGCAGCACCGCCGTACACAAGGCGAGACCCCCGGCGCACAGCCACGGCAGTGCGCGCCGCGCTGCCGTGGCGGCCAACACCTCGGCGCTACGCGCCATAGGCGCACGGCCGGCATCGCCCAGGTACCTGCGCGACCATAGAAACTGCAGCACGCCGATCGCCATGCCGACCGCCGCGGCCATGAAGCCGTAGGACCATCCGTACCGTTCCCCGAGCCAGCCGGTGATCAGCGGACCGATGGTCGCTCCGACGTTGACGCCGACGTAATAGATCGTGAATCCGGCATCCATCGGCGCGCCGCCGCCGCTGTACAGCTGCGCCACGATGGCACTGGCATTGGGCTTGAGCAGTCCGGTGCCGATCACGATCACGAGCAGGCCCAGAAAGAACACCGGCCTCGAGGGCGCAAACCCGAGCAGCACGTGTCCGCACGTGATGATGATGCCGCCGATCAATACGGCGCGCTGGCTGCCGAGCAGCCGATCGCCGATCCAGCCGCCGGGCAGACAGGCGATATAGGTGCCGCCGACATAGAGGCCGTAAATCGCGGCCGCGGTACGCACATCGAGCCCGAAGCCACCCTGCGCCACGCTGTGGACCAGGAACAGCACCAGCAGCGCGCGCATGCCGTAGAAGCTCAGCCGCTCCCACATCTCGAGAAAAAAGAGCGTCGCCAGACCGGCCGGATGACCGAAAAAGGTCCGCTGCGCTGGTTTCAAGTCGAGCCCTGCTCCGGGTTGCTCTCGGTGACCGAGGCGCTGCTCTTCTGCAGGATCGCAGCAAACAAAATACCGCCCTCGAACAACAGATACATGGGCACGGCCATCGCCGTCTGCGACATCACATCGGGCGGCGTCAGGATGGCGGCGATGATGAACACGACGATCAGCACATAGCCGCGTATTGAACGCAGTTTCTGCAGTGTGACCAGATTGGTGAGCACCAGCAGCACGACCGCGACCGGGGTCTCGAAGGCCACGCCAAAAGCGACGAACAAAGTCAGCGCGAACTGCAGGTAGTTGCTGATATCGGCCATCAATTGCACGTTACGCGGCGTCGTGGCGATGAAAAAACGAAACACCAGCGGGAAGACGAGGAAATACGAGAATGCGACGCCGAGATAGAACAGCACGATCGCCGAGATCAGCAACGGCACCGCGAAGCGCTTCTCCTTGCGATACAGGCCCGGCGCCACGAACGCCCAGGCCTGGAACAGCACATACGGCATCGCGATCAGCAGGCCCGCGACCAGCGCCAGCTTGAGCGGCGCGGTGAAGGTGGCGGTCACGGTGGTGGCGATGAGTTTCTGGCCGGGCGGCAGCTTGGCCACGAGCGGCGCCGACAGCCAATCGAAGATCTGGTTCGAGTAGTACGCGCAGGGCAGGAACGCGATCAGTACGGCGATGAAGGCTTTAAGCAGCCGCGAGCGCAGCTCGAGCAGATGCGAGATCAGCGTGCCTTCCGGCAGCGCGTCATTGTCCTCGCTCATGCGGTTCCGCCGGCGGCGAGGCCGGTTGATCGGTCACGGGGGGCGCGGGCGCGGGCGCGGGCGTGGGCGCGGGCGGAGGTTCCTGCACCCGCAAATCGACGTTGCGCTTGAGGGTCTCGGCCTCCTGTTCGAGCTGCTCGCGAAACTGTCGCGCCATCGCGCGCGCGCGTCCTACCCAGCGGCCGATGGTAGCGGCCAGCCGGGGCAGTTTTTCCGGTCCCAGCACCACCAGCGCTATGGCGAAAATCACCAGTATTTCGGAGAAATCGATCCCGAACATTGCACGCTACGAATACCGCGCCTAGGCGTGCGGCGCAGTCTTGTTTTCGCCGCTGGGCTGCGGCGCTTTGGCGGCGACCTCGGGAAATTCTGCGTCCTTGGAGGCGGGGCCCTGAATCTGCTTGGCCTGTTCCTCGCTCTCGCTGTCGTTCATGGCTTTCTTGAAGCCACGGAAGGCCGAGCCGAGATCCGATCCCAGGCTGCGCAGCTTCTTGCCGCCGAAGACCAGCAGCACGATCACCAGGATGATCAGCAGATGTTTGGGGGCGAACAGATCCATGAAACGCTCCGGTAGCGATGGGCCCTTAGGGACAAGGCCATGGCCGATCATAGGGCATTTGGCGCTGCACAACTAACTGTCCGCTCAAGGATTTCGGCGCCGCATCACGGTTCGGGGCTCGGAGGGGTTTCAAGCCAAAACGTCACGGGACCGTCATTGATCAGCGACACCTGCATGTGCGCGCCGAAGCCTCCGAAAGCGACCGGAGCATAGGCGTTTTGTGCCTGGGCCAACAGGTACTCGAACAGGGCCGCTGCCTCCGCAGGTGCCGCCGCCCGGGTAAAGGAGGCGCGATTGCCGCGGTCGGTGTCGGCGGCCAGCGTGAATTGGGGAATTAGCAACAGGCCGCCGCCAACCTGACGCAGGCTCAAATTCATGCGCCCGGCCGCATCGGCGAACGCTCGATAGTCGAGCACCCGCTGCAGCAGCCGATCGGCTTGGGGCCTGGCGTCGCCCCGAACGACGCCGATCAAGACCAATAAGCCGCCCTCGATGGCGCCGATCGTGGAGCCCGCGACGCGGACGCTGGCCGAGCTGACGCGTTGAATCAATGCGATCATGCCGAGCTTGCTGTCACCGAAGTAGCTGCGCCAGGAAGTTCGCGGCGGCGGCGTAGTAGGCGTCGCGATTTGATTTGCGAAGGAACTCCCCGGCTTCGTCCGCGGCTCCGAGGTACTGCACCGGCGCGCCGTTGGCGCGCAGTCGCGCCGCCAGCTGCTCCGATTCATAGCCCGGCGCGTCCGGATTGCTGCGGCCGTGCACCAGCAACACCGGCCGGCGAATCGACGCCAGGTTCGAGAGCGCACCCGTATGCGGTGGGAACGCCACGATGCCGCCACGCAGGCGGTCGCCGTATTGCGCCAGGCACGACAGCGCGAGGGTGCTGCCATAGCCCTCGCCCATGACCATGATCCGGTTGTAATCGAGCTCATGCTGTAGCCCGATCCATACCAGCAGCGAACCGACATCGCGCGCGGCATCGTCACGTAGTGCGCCCTGCGCCAAATCGCCGAAACTGCGGCCGTAGCCCGCCGAGCCGCGCACATTCGGCGCCAGCACCACGAAGCCAAGCTCATTGACCAGGTATTGCACGAGAGGCTCGAAACCGGGTCGGAACTGGCTGCCCCCGCCACTGCGCAACAGGATCAGCACCGGCCGCGGTGCAGGCGGGGTGGGGGCCGGCGGCGTGCCTGGGCCGGCCGCGCCTGACCGGTAGACGAAGGCCGAGAGCATGCGCGCCTGGCCGTCGATACGGTCCCAGGTCGGAAAGCGCACCACTACCGGCGTGACGAGGCTCGCGGGGTCGATGGGGCCGAGCTCGCTTTGGGTCCACCGTGTCAGCGTTTGCGTTTCGGGCTCGAGCACGTATACGTCGCGCGGCGAGCGTGCGGACTCGAGCGTCAATGCCAGGCGCTTGCCAGTCGGGTCGAATTGCAGAGTGCTGATGACTCCCGGTGGCAGCGCGCCAAGGTTCAGGTCGAGCTTGCGCTGCTGATCGACCAGCGCGAGCCGGCTCGTGCCGCCGTCGTTGATCGTGTAGGCCAGGTAGTGGCCGTCCGGACTTTCATCGAACAGGTCGACGTCGCGTTCGCTCTCGCTCGAGAGCACGCGCGTGTCGCCGCCCACGGGATCGAGGTAACGCAATTGCCAGAAATCCGCACCGGCCGCGCCCGCACCGGCCGCGCTCTCGCCGGTGGCCAGCAGCAGTATGCTCCGGCCATCGGGCGCAAAACGCGCCGCGCGCGAACGCAGGGCCGTCGGCGCGGGCGCCGGTCCCTTGCTGGCCGCCTTGCGCGGCAGCACCAGCGGTGTCAGCTCCGTGTTCCCCACGTCGGCGACGAACAGCTCCGGATCTGCCGCCACGCCACCGTTCGCTTCGGTCTCGGCACTCAAGCTCTCGCGCCCGAGCAACAACCGCTGGTCATCGAGCGACCAGTCGAAGATCCGCCAGCGGTAGCCGGCCCCGCCGGCCATGAGCCGCAGCGCCGGGGCCGCGGCGGTGGTATCGAGCAGCTCGATCTCGCGCTCGTGGCCCGTGCGTTCGGCGCTGCCCGCGCCGCGATTGCTGCTGAAGGCGATGCGTTTGCCGTCATGCGCCCAGAGCGCCGACCCGTCGCGGAACGTGCCATCGGTCAATGGCACGGCCGCCTGACCACCGAGCCGCTGCAACAGCAGCGCGGCGCTCTGGCCACCGGCGCGCGGGGATAGAAAAACAAAGGCGTCGCTGTGTTCGGGTTCAGCCGCGGCGGCCATCACACCCGCGGGCTCGAAGCTCAACTGCTCGCGCATCGACAGTGGCGAGCGCACGCGATGGACCTGCTCGGTCTCGCCGAAGCGCGTCGCCACCAGCATGCTACCGTCGGCAAGCCAATCGATGAAGCGCGCCGAGCGCGATTGCAGATACCGTGGCAGGGTAAGCTCCACGCCGGCATCGGGGCTGGCCAGATCCGAGGCGCTCAGGTTGCCGCTCGCGGCCTGCTGCGCGCCGGCCGCGTCGGGCCACGGCAGCAGCATCGCTGCGGACAAGAGACCGAAGCTAAAGGGGATCCAGGTTGCGAGCTTGAATTGCATAGTGGTGGGTATCGTCTCAAGGGCTTAGGAGCAGTGAAACATGACCAGCGCCGGCACTCCAGATCATTTCCCGGCCTACCGGATCCATAAGCGCGATGGCAGGATCGAGGCGCGCTGGGAGACTCTCGCGATCGATGAGCTCTGCGCCGGCGAGGTCGTGATTCGCGTCTCGCACTCGGGCATCAACTACAAGGATGCGCTGGCCGCCACAGGCGCGGGGCGAATCCTGCGGCGCTATCCGCTGGTCGGCGGCATCGACCTGGCCGGTCGAGTCGAAACCTCCAGCGATGCGAGCTACCACAGTGGCGATGCAGTGCTGGTCACGGGCTGCGGGCTGTCCGAGACGCGCGATGGCGGCTATGCGCTCTACGCGCGCGTGCCGGCCTCAAGCGTGGTGGCGATGCCGGTGGGTCTGGATGCCGCCTCGGCGATGGCGCTCGGCACCGCCGGCTTCGCGGCCGCTCGCGCCATCATACGCATGGAGATCAATGGCCAGACTCCCGCGCTGGGGCCGATCGCGGTGACCGGTGCTACCGGCGGCGTCGGCTCTATTGCGATCGATGCGCTCGCGGCCAAGGGCTACCAGGTGGCCGCGATCACTGGCAAGCGCGAGTCGGAAGCCTACCTGCGCGCGCTCGGCGCCACGCAGATTCTCCACCGTGATGAATTGCGCTTTGAAGGCCAGGCGCTCGAGTCGGCCCGGTGGGGCGGCGCGATCGACAACGCCGGTGGCGAGCTGCTGTCCTGGCTGCTGCGCACCACCCATGAGCTCGGCAACGTCGCGAGCATCGGGCTTGCCGCCGGCGCCGAGCTGCACACCACCGTGATGCCTTTCATCCTGCGTGGCGTGAGCCTGCTCGGCGTGAACTCCTCGAGCAGTACGCGCGAGACTCGCCTGCAGGTCTGGTCGCGGCTGTCCACCGATCTCAAGCCGCCGCATCTGGATCGAATCGTCACGCGCACCATTGAACGCACGGACCTGCCGGCGGCGTTCGATGACTACCTCAAGGGCCGCATCACCGGACGCACCGTGGTGCGCATGGAATGATCAGCGAGCCGCAGCGGCTCATCGAGGACGCCCAGGCGATGGGTGTCGCGCTCGATGAGCGGCAGGCGGCACGACTGCTACGATTGCTCGATGAGCTCTCGAGCTGGAACCGCAGCTACAGCCTGACCGCCATCACCGCGCGCGAGGCCATGGTCAGCGCTCATCTGCTCGACAGCCTGTCGGCACAGCCCGATCTGCAGGGCCGCCTGATCGCCGACGTCGGTACCGGTGCCGGATTCCCGGGTCTGCCGCTCGCCCTGCTCGAGCCGCAAAAGCAGTTCACATTGATCGATTCAGTCGCAAAAAAAATCCGCTTCGTGACACACGCAGTGCGCAGCCTCGAACTCGCCAACGTCACGGTGTTGCAGGCGCGGGTGGAAACTCTCTCGCCGGCCACGCCCTTCGATACCGTCATCGCGCGCGCCTACGCCGCACTGCCCGATCTGCTCAGCAGCGTGCAGGGTCTGTGTGGGCCCGCCACACGCGTGGTGGCGCTCAAGGGCCGCTATCCGCAGGATGAACTCGCCGAGCTGCCGCGCGGCTGGCGTCTGGCGCATGTGCGTGCGCTCGAGATCCCGCGGCTGCAGGCCGAACGGCACATCCTCAGTTTTGTACCGCAGCCGGCGTGATCCCGGCCGGCTTGGCGCCCAGCAGCGACGCCGGCAGCTTGAATGCGCTGGTCAGCGATACCAGCAGCGCGGCCGTGTAAGGAATCGACTGAATCAGCAGCGCCGCGAGCCATACGGTCAGATCGGTGCTCGCCATGTCGTTGGCGATCGTGCGGATGCCGATCGCCGAGGCCCACAATGCGAGCATCAGCAATGTCTCCTCGCGCGCGGCAGAGAGCGCCGAGAGGAACCGATGCGGCGCAGTCTGCTTCGGCGTGCGGAAGAATGGCTCATTGCGCGTGAGTATCCCCTTGAGCACGGCCAGCCCGATGGTGTGCGCCAGCGCCAGACCCGAGATCGCGGCGGCAAAGGTCTGCCTGAAGTTCATGCCGACACGGTGCGTGTACAGATGCACCAGCTTGACCAGCTTGAACATGAACAGCGACAGCGGCAGCACCGAGAACACCATGAGCGGCGGATCCACCTTCTGCGGCGCCAGGATCATCGCCATCGACCAGCCGATCGCCGCGATGTTGAACAGCAGGTTGAAGCCGTCGGCGAGCCAGGGCAGCCAACCGGCGATGAAGTGATAGCGCTGGCCCGCGGTCAGCGCGCTGCTGGCCGGACGCAGCAACGCGGTCGCATGGTGGCGCAGGATCTGCATAGCGCCATAAGCCCAGCGGAAGCGCTGGCGCTTGTAGTCGATAAAGGTATCGGGCATGACCCCGCAGCCGTAGCTCTTGGGGATGTAAAGCGCCTCGTAGCCGGCTTCGAACACGCGCAGCCCGAGTTCGGCATCCTCGGTGATGCACCATTCGGCCCAGCCGCCCACGGCCCAGAGCACATAGCGGCGCACGAGCGTCATCGTGCCGTGCTGGATGATGGCGTTGCGCTCGTTGCGCGTGATCATGCCGATGTAGAAGAAGCCGCGATATTCCGCGTAGCACATGGCCTTGAAGGCGTTGTCGTGTTCGTCGTGATAGTCCTGGGGCGCCTGCACGATCGCGATGCGCGGATTATCGAAGCTCGGTACCAGGTCCGATAGCCAGTTCGGCTCGACCTTGTAGTCGCTGTCGATGACCGCGATGACCTCGGCGTCGGCCGCGGTCTGCTTGAGCGCATAGTTGAGCGCACCGGCCTTGAAACCTGCGAGCGGCGCGACGTGGAAGAAGCGGAAGCGCTCGCCGAGCTTCTGGCAGTGCGCCTCAACCGGGCGCCAGATGGCTTCATCGCGCGTGTTGTTGTCGACCACGATGACTTCGAAGTTGGGGTAGTCGAGGCGCGAGAGCGCGTCGAGGGTCTCGAGCAACATGTCCGGCGGTTCGTTGTAGGCCGGCAGATGTACCGAGACCTTGCGGTCCGCGGGTTTCAGGGGTCGGGAGGGAATGAGCAGGCGCGCGTGAGTGCCGGCCCAATGCGCTTCGGCCCATTCATGCGCTTCCGCGAACAGCACCGCAATGACGCCGAGCATCCCTAAGATCAGCAGCGAACCGACCACGATGCTGGTCGGCGTCAGATACTGCTGCGTGTAGTCGTAAATCACCCAGACCGAGCCGGTCGCGGCGGAATAGACCACGACGGCGAGCAGGGTGCGGCCGCGCGTGCGCAGCGAGCCGCTGTGCATGTAGAACACTCCGAGCATCAGCAGCGCGAGAGCCACCGAAGTTGCCGCGAGCATGTGCCATTCGGGTATGCGCACGATCGGCGCGGTGAATTCGAACTTCGGCTGGCGGTTGACATCGTAGATGCCCCAGTAAGAGCCGACAGCGCCCTCATCGCGTGCTTTCCAGGGCTGGTCGAACGCCTCCATGATGTAGTAGCGCTGGTGCCCCTTCTCCGCGCGCGCCAGGAAGCGGCGCAGGAACAAGGCCTCATTCGAAACCGAAGCGACCGCGCCGGCGCGATTGCGTCCCTCCGAGGGCCAGCCGATCTCGCCGATGATCACCGGCTTCTTGGGGTAGGCCAACTGCACCGCCTTGAGCTCGCGGAAGCAGAAGTCCACCGCCGACTCGACATCGACCCCTTCCCAGTAGGGAAACAGGTGCACGGCGATGAAGTCCACGTGACGGGCGATCTCGGGATTTCTGAGCCAGGTGGCCCAGGTGTCGGCGTACCCGACCGGCTGGCGGATCGCGGCGCGCGCCGGACCGGGCAACGCCCCGAGCGCCGTCGAGGCGAGGTAGATGTCGCCGGCGGAGTCGACTGCGAGCCCGGCCGGATTCGCGGTTTCGCGCCCGCCGGCATTCGCACGCACGGCAACTCGACGATTTTACTATCGCTCGCGCGGCGCGCGCCCTGCTCTACGGGCCGCGTGCTCCACTACCGCTGGCGCCTCGCCGCGATCGTCACCGTCCTCGCCGCGACGTTCGCGTGGGGTGTCGCGTTGCCGCGCGGCCTGTTCTCCGGCGACGAAGGCATCAAGCTGGCGCAGATACAGGGCCTCGATGATGTCGGCTATGCCGACGGCGCCCTCCTCTATCGCGGTCAGGCCAGCGATCCGACCAACGCACTCCATCCGCTGAAGTCGCCCGGGTTCACGTACGAGGTGGACGGCCGGGTGTACGGAACGTACACGCTGCTCTATCCCGCGCTCGCCGTGCCGATCTACCGGGCCGGCGGGTTCGCGTGGGTGTGGTTGCTGTCGCTCGCCGGGCTCGCGATCATGCTGGTCGCGACCGCACGGATCGCGGCGCACGTCACCGGCAGCGAGCGCGTCGCGGCGCTCGCCGTTCTCGGCGTTGGCTTCGCGACTTCGGTGAGCCTGTACGCGTGCACGATCTTCGAGCACACGCTGGCGGGCGGATGCCTGTTGTCCGCGATCGCGATCCTGGTCGGGCCGAGCGCGGAGCGCCGTATGTTCGCCGTCGGTGCGTTGTTCGCCGCCGCGATCTGCCTGCGCACCGAGCTCTGTACGTTCGGACCGTCGCTCGCGCTGTTGTGCGCCTGGCGGTTCGGCGTACGGCGCGCGGCGGTGAAGTCGTTTGCGATCGCAGCGCTCGGTGCCGCGATCGTGCTCTCGCTGTTCGTCGTGTTCAACCTCGGCCTGAGCGGGGTGTGGCA
>Ga0207927_1001491_pt1 | contig 10009 bp, 8 predicted proteins | sample NGESurdeep072012_2_FD_184456 | JGI IMG/M metagenome (GOLD analysis project Ga0207927, IMG submission 184456) | Arctic peat soil microbial communities from Barrow, Alaska - NGEE Surface sample 210-2 deep-072012 (SPAdes) | ecosystem: Environmental > Terrestrial > Soil > Wetlands > Peat ... | reverse complement strand
GACGGGTTCTCCGGTCGGGGCCGGCGGCAAGCGCTGATCGCCGCCGCCGGGCAGCGGCTCAGGCGAGCCGGGCGCGCAGGAGCGCGTTGAGTTGCGCCGGATCGGCGTGGCCCTTCGTGGCCTTCATCGCCTGGCCGACGAGCGAGTTGAACGCCTTGTCCTTGCCCGCGCGGAACTCCTCGACCGATTTCGGATGGGCCGCGATCACTTCGTCGACGATGCGCTCGAGCTCGCCCGTATCGCGCAGCTGACGCAGGCCCTTGGCGTCGATGATCGCGTCGACGCTCTCGCCTTCGCCATTGCACAGCGCGTCGAGCACCTGGCGCGCGGCGCTGTTGGAGATCGTGCCGTCGGCGATGCGCGAGACCATCGCGGCGAGCTGCGTCGCCGGCAGCGGCATCGTCTCGAGGCCGCTCGCGTTCATGCGCCGCGAGACTTCGCCCATCATCCAGTTGGCGACGAGCTTGGGTTGCCCGCTCGAGCGGGCCGCCGCCTCGAAGGCGGCGGCGAAGGCCTTGCCCTGCGTCATCATCGACGCGTCGTAGGCGGCAAGCGAGTAGTCGCGCTGGAAGCGCGTCGCCATCTCGCGCGGCAACTCCGGCATGGCATCTTTGACGCGTTCTATCCACTCGACGGAGATGGCCAGCGGCGGCAGGTCGGGGTCGGGAAAGTAGCGGTAGTCGTGCGCGTCTTCCTTTGAGCGCATGGCGCGCGTCTCGCCGTGCTCGGGGTCGAAGAGCACGGTCGCCTGCCGCACCTGGCCGCCGTCTTCGAGCAGATCGATCTGCCACTGCACTTCGTAGTCGATCGCCTGCTGCATGAAGCGAAAGCTGTTCAGGTTCTTGATCTCGCGCCGTATGCCGAAGGGCGCGCCGGGCCGGCGCACCGAGACATTGGCGTCGCAGCGAAAGCTTCCCTCCTGCATGTTGCCGTCGCAGATGTCGAGCCAGACAACGAGCGCGTGCAACGCCTTCGCGTACTCGACGGCCTGCGCGCTCGAGCGCATCTCGGGCTCGGTGACGATCTCGAGCAGCGGCGTTCCGGCCCGGTTCAGATCGACGCCCGTCCAGTCACCCGCGTAGTCGAGCGGCGCGCCGTGCGGGGCACGGGATTGGCCACCCTCGCCACGGGCAATTCCGTGGATCGACTTGCCCGCGTCTTCCTCGAGGTGGGCGCGCGTGAGGTTGACGCGGTGCGCCACGCCGCCGACGAAGAACTCGACCGCGCCACCCTGCACCACGGGCGTTTCGTACTGGCTGATCTGATAGCCCTTGGGCAGATCGGGGTAGAAATAGTTCTTGCGGGCAAAGATCGAGAGCGGCGCGATCGTCGCGCCGACGGCGAGGCCCAAGCGGATCGCGCGCTCGACGGCGCCGCGGTTGGCGACCGGCAAGGTGCCCGGGAGCGCCAGGTCGACGGCCGAAGCCTGCGTGTTCGGCGCCGCGCCGAAAGCGGTCGATGAGCCGCTGAAGATCTTCGAGCGCGTCGAGAGCTGGGCGTGCGTCTCGATGCCGATCACGACCTCGTAGCCGCGAACCAGCGGCGCCGGCGCTCTGGAGACTGTCGTCATCGCGCTTTGCTCATGCCGCAGAGGCGGGCGCGCGCGTGTGCCAGTCGGTGACCTGCTGGAAGGCGTGCGCTGCGTGGAGCAGGCTCGCTTCCTCGAAATAGTTGGCCATGAGTTGCAGGCCCACGGGCATGAGCGTCGCGACGCCACGCATGCCCTTCGCGGCACTCGGCAGGTCGCCCGCCCCGAAGCCGGCGGGGATGCTCATGCCGGGCAGGCCCGCCAGGCTCGCCGGCAAGGTGAAGATGTCGGCGAGGTAGCTGGCGACCGGATCGTCGCTCTTGTCGCCGAGCTTCCACGCGACCGTCGGCGCCACCGGGCCGGCGATCAGGTCGCACTTGCGAAAGCACGCCTGGAAGTCGTCGGCGATCATGCGGCGCAGCTTTTGCGCCTGCAGGTAGTAGGCATCGTAGTAGCCGTGCGAGAGCACGTAGGTGCCGATCATGATGCGGCGTTTCACTTCCGGGCCGAAGCCTTCGCTGCGGCTCGTCTTGTACATGCCCTGCAGGTCGGCGTAGTGCTCGGCGCGATGCCCGTAGCGAACGCCGTCGAAGCGCGAGAGGTTCGACGATGCTTCGGCCGGCGCGATCAGGTAGTAGACGGGGATGGCGAGCTCGGTGCGCGGCAGGCTGACGTCGACGAGCGTCGCGCCCAGGCGCTCGAATTCGGCGAGCGCAGAGCGCAGCGCCGTTGCGACCTCAGCCGCCAGGCCGGCGGGAAAGAATTCCCTCGGCAAGCCGATGCGCAGGCCGTGCAGCGGCCGCGTCGCGGACGCGCCTTCGCGCGAGCGTCCGAGGGCGGCGACGTAGTCCTGCGGCGGTCGTTCGGCGCTCGTCGAGTCGCGTGCGTCGAAGCCGCTCATCGCCGAGAGCAGCAAGGCGCAATCCTCGGCGCTGCGCGCCAGCGGCCCGGCCTGATCGAGGCTCGAGGCGAAGGCGATCATGCCGTAGCGCGAGCACGTGCCGTAGGTCGGCTTGATGCCGGTGATGCCGCAAAAGCTCGCTGGCTGGCGGATCGAGCCGCCGGTGTCGGTGCCGGTCGCCGCGGGCAGCAGGCGCGCCGCCACCGCCGCCGCCGAGCCGCCCGAGGAACCGCCGGGAACGCGGCTTTCGTCCCACGGGTTCCTGACGACCTTCCAGGCCGAATTCTCGTTGCTCGAGCCCATCGCGAACTCGTCGCAGTTGAGCTTGGCGAGCGTGACCATGCCGGCATCGGCGAGACGAGCGACGACGGTGGCATCGAAGGGGCTGCGATAGCCGGCGAGCATGCGCGAGCCGGCGGTCGTCGGCAGATCGCGCGTGACGAAGATGTCCTTGTGCGCGATCGGCACGCCGGTGAGCGGGCCGGCCTCGCCGCGAGAGCGGCGCGCGTCGGCGGCTCGCGCCGCATCGAGCGCGGCGGCGTCGTCGCCGGCCAGCACGACGCCGAGATGTTCGTGCGCGGCAAGGCGGGCGAGCAGATGCGCGGTGAGCTCGGCGCTCGAGACCTGCTTGTCGTGCAGGGCGCGGCTCAGCTCGGCGACACCCTGGAAATGCAAGGGGCCGCTCATTCAATGACTTTCGGCACCAGGAAGAGGCCACCGGCGACGGCGGGCGCGCACAGCTGGTTGGCGGCGCGATCGTCGCCCTCGGTGACGACGTCGTCGCGCAGGCGCAGGTGCGCGTCGCCGATCGCCGCGAGCGGCGTATAGAGCGGCTCGACGCCGCTCGTGTCGACGGCGCTCATTTGCTCGACGATGCGAAAAAACGCGTTCAGCTGCTCGAGCATGCGGGCGGTCTCGCCGGCGTCGAGATCGAGGCGCGCCAGCTCGGCAATTCGGCGCACGTCGGAAGAAGTCAGGGCCATCGCGGGAAAGGCAATCGCGGAAAGGGTCGCGGCAAGAGGCAAAACTCGGACCTCCGGGGCTCGAAACACCGGGAAGCATGAGTTATTATCCCCGGTTAATTCACAGCCCTCGTCGCCGCTGCGAAGGGCTCGGCGTCAACGTTTGCATTTGGCCCGAAACCGGTCCACCCCTCGCCCGACGCCATCACTCTCCAGACCATGTTCGGATCCTTTCGTCGCTATTTTTCGACGGACCTGGCCATCGACCTCGGCACCGCCAACACGCTGATCTACGTGCGTGGCAAAGGCATCGTGCTCGACGAGCCGTCCGTCGTGGCCATCCGCCATGAAGGCGGCCCCCACGGCAAGAAGACCATCCAGGCCGTCGGCACCGAGGCCAAGGCGATGCTCGGCAAGGTGCCCGGCAACATCGAAGCCATCCGGCCGATGAAGGACGGCGTCATCGCCGACTTCACCGTCACCGAGCAGATGTTGAAGCAGTTCATCAGGATGGTCCATCCACGCTCGGTGCTCAGGCCGAGCCCGCGGATCATCATCTGCGTGCCCTGCGGATCGACCCAGGTCGAGCGCCGCGCCATCCGCGAATCGGCGCTCGGTGCCGGAGCCTCGCAGGTCTATCTCATCGAGGAGCCGATGGCCGCGGCGATCGGCGCCGGCCTGCCGGTGAGCGAAGCCAGCGGCTCGATGGTCGTCGACATCGGTGGCGGCACGACGGAAGTCGGCGTCATCTCGCTCGGCGGTATGGTCTACAAGGGCAGCGTTCGCGTCGGCGGCGACAAGTTTGACGAAGCGATCATCAACTACATCCGGCGCAACTACGGCATGCTGATCGGCGAGCCGACGGCGGAGATGATCAAGAAGAACATCGGCAGCGCCTTCCCCGGCTCCGAGGTCAAGGAGATCGAGGTCAAGGGCCGCAATCTGTCGGAAGGCGTGCCGCGCAGCTTCACGATCTCCTCGAACGAGATCCTCGAGGCCCTGACCGACCCGCTCAACCAGATCGTCTCCAGCGTGAAGAACGCGCTCGAACAGACGCCGCCCGAGCTCGGCGCCGATATCGCCGAGCGCGGCATGATGTTGACCGGCGGCGGCGCCCTGCTGCGCGATCTCGATCGCCTGCTCGCCGAGGAGACCGGCCTGCCCGTGCTCGTCGGCGAAGATCCGCTCACCTGCGTCGTGCGCGGCTGCGGCATGGCGCTCGAGCGGATGGAACGCCTGGGCTCGATCTTCACTTCCGAGTGAGCGGGCCCCAGTGAACCGGACCCACTAGCAGGGCTCGCGCGACCATGGCGCTCGGCATCCTCGATCGAACGCCGCCGCCGTTCTTCCGCCAGGGGCCCTCGGCGCTGACGAAGCTCTGCTTCTGCTCGGCGCTGGCGCTCTTTCTCATGGTCGCCGATGCGCGCTTTCGCATCACCCAGCCGATCCGCGCGACCGTCGCAACCATGCTCTATCCGCTGCAGCGCGCGCTGCTCGTTCCGGTCGAGGCGCTTTCGAGCGGGCGCCAGTATCTCGGCGGCCTCGCCGACGCCAGGAGTGCCGAGCAGGCGGCGCGGCGCGACCTGGTGCAGCAGTCGGAGCGCGCCATGCGCGTCGATCAGCTGCTGCAGGAGAACGCCCGCCTGCGCGCCCTGCTCGCGCTGCGGCCGACGCTCAATGTGCGCTCGCAGGCGGCCGAGCTGCTCTACGAGGCGGCCGATCCGTATTCGCGCAAGGTCATCATCGATCGCGGCGTCACCAACAACGTCGCGCCCGGCTCGCCGGTCATCGACGAGGCCGGCGTGCTCGGCCAGGTGACGCGCGTCTACCTGCAGTCGTCCGAGGTGACGCTGCTCACCGACCGCGACGCGGCGATCCCCGTCCTCAACCGCCGCACCGGTGCGCGCAGTGCCGTGTTCGGTGGAGCGGTCGCCGGCGCCGGCCTGCTCGAGATGCGCTTCATGGCCGGCAACGCCGACGTGCAGCTCGGCGACGTGCTGACGACCTCGGGCGTCGACGGCGTCTATCCGCCGGGCCTGCTCGTCGCCAAGGTCACGGCCGTCGACCGCAAGGTCGATTCCGGGTTCGCGCGCATCGTCCTTGCGCCGGCGGCGATGCCCGACGGCGTGCGCCACGTTCTCGTCCTCGAGCCGATCGGCGTGCAGCTGCCGCCGCGTCCCGAAGCGGCGGCGTCGGAAGCGGCGCCGGCCAAGGGCGCGGCAAAGAAGGCGGTGCGCAAATGATCATGCCGCGCGCTTTCGGCCAGTTGCTGATGCCGGTCAACCCGCTCTTCGTCTGGGCGACGCTGATCACCGCATTTCTTCTCAACATCGTTCCGCTCGGCCGTGTCGCCGCGATGCCCGACTTTCTCGCCCTCGTGCTCGTGTTCTGGAACGTACACCAGTCACGACGTGTCGGCGTCGGCGTCGCCTTCGCGTTCGGGCTGCTGATGGACGTGCATAGCGGCGCCGTGCTCGGCCAGCACGCGCTCGCCTACACCTTGCTCAGCTTCTTTGCCGTCACCGTGCACCGGCGCCTGCTCTGGTTCACCGTGCCATCGCAGGCGGTGCAGATCCTGCCGCTCTTCCTGGCTGCGCAAGCCGTCTCGCTCATCGTGCGCATGATCGTCGGCGGCATGCTCCCGGGCTGGGAACTGATCTTCGCGCCCGTCATCCAGTCGTTGCTCTGGCCCGTCGCCACCTGGCTGCTGCTCGCGCCGCAGCGGCGGCCGCCGGACCCGGACGAGAACCGACCGCTGTGATGCCGAAGCTGTCGAATTTCTCCACGAATCCGATTCGAAGTGTCGATGGCTGGGGGCGCGCCGGTGGCGGGTTTGTCTCGCGCGCGGGTCGGCGTGAGGCAGCGAGGGACGGGCCCCGGTGGCGGGCAGACGCTCGCGGTCGGGCCTGCGGCCGGGCTGCCCTGCGCTGCTCGGTCCGCCAAGGCGGCTGCGGAACCCGCCCTCAGGCCCGCCCAAGCCGGCCTTCGGTAAGCCGACTCGATGCAACGGCAACGCTTCGGCCATGACCGAGCTGCGCAACACCGAGCAGGATCTCGCGCGCTTTCGCGTTCGCGTCCTTGCCGCTGCGCTCTTCGTCTTCTTCGCGTTCGGCCTGCTCGTCGCGCGGCTGGCCTATCTGCAGATCGGCAGGCATGAGGAGCTCTCGACGCAGGCCGAGAACAACCGCATCGCGGTCGTTCCGATTCCGCCGAACCGCGGCCTCATCCTCGACCGCAACGGCGTCGTGCTGGCGAACAACTACTCGGCCTATACGCTCGAGATCGCGCCGGCGAAGGTCGCCGACATCGACGCGACGATCGACAAGCTCGCCGAGGTCGTCGACATCCAGCCGCGCGACAGGAAGCGCTTCAAGCGCCTGCTCGACGAAAGCAAGAGCCTCGAGTCGGTGCCGATCCGCACCAAGCTCACTGACGAGGAAGTCGCACGCTTCACGGCGCAGCGCTTCCGCTTCGAGGGCGTCGAGATCAAGGCGCGGCTGTTTCGCAACTACCCGCTCGGCGAAGTCGGCAGCCACCTGATCGGCTACATCGGCCGCATCAATCCGAGTGAAAAGCAGGCGATGGAGGACGACTGGTCCGACGACGACCTGGCGAACTACCGTGGCACCGACTACATCGGCAAGCTTGGCGTCGAGCAGAACTACGAGAGCCAATTGCACGGCATGACCGGCTTCGAGGAAGTCGAGATGAGCGCCAGCGGCCACGCCGTGCGCCGCCTGCGCTCGAGCCCGGCGACGCCCGGCAACGCGCTCGTGCTCTCGATCGACATCCGCCTGCAGGCGATGGTCGAGGAGCTGTTCGGGGACCGGCGCGGCGCGCTCGTCGCCATCGACCCGCGCAACGGCGAGATCCTGGCCTTCGTCAGCAAGCCGAACTTCGACCCGAACCTGTTCGTCGACGGCATCGATGCCGACAACTGGAAGGCGCTCAACGACTCGCCCGACAAGCCGCTCCTCAACCGGGCGCTGCGCGGCACGTATCCGCCGGGTTCGACCTACAAGCCCTTCATGGCGCTGGCGGCGCTCACGCTCGGCAAGCGCACGCCGCAGCAGACGATCTACGACCCGGGCTACTTCAATTTCGGCAACCATCGCTTTCGCGACGACAAGGAAGGCGGCCACGGCACGGTCGACATGTACAAGTCGATCGTGCAGTCGTGCGATACCTACTACTACATGCTCGCCAACGACCTCGGCGTCGACGCGATCCACGATTTCATGGCGCCGATCGGTTTCGGCCAGGCGACCGGCATCGATCTGCAGGGCGAATTGCGCGGCACCTTGCCTTCGACCGAATGGAAGCGCAGTGCCTACAAGAAGAAGGAAGCCCAGAAGTGGTACGCCGGCGAGACGATCTCGCTCGGCATCGGCCAGGGCTACAACGCCTTCACCATGCTGCAGCTGGCGCAGGCCGAGGCCACCATGGCAGCGGCCGGGCAGCGCCATGTGCCGCACCTGGTTCGCGCCGTCGAGCACTATGAAAGCCGCAAGCCCGAGCCGCTCGTCTTCGCCGATCCGCCGCCGTTGCCGTGGAAGGCCGAGAACGTCGCGTTCATCCACAACGCGCTCTATGGCGTGACGCAGGAGGGAACCTCGGCGAAAGTGTTCGTCGGCGCGTCCTACAAATCGGCCGGCAAGACGGGCACGGCGCAGGTCGTCGAGATCAAGGCCAACGAGAAGTACAACGCCAACAAGGTCGACGAGCGGCACCGCGACCATGCGCTCTACACCGCGTTCGCGCCGCTCGACAACCCGCGCATCGCCGTCGCGCTCGTCGTCGAGAACGCCGGCTTCGGCGCCGGCGCCGCGGCGCCGATCGCGCGGCGCATCTTCGACTACGTTCTGCTGGGCCAGTATCCGAGCGAGGCCGACATCGCCGCGACGCAGCGCGGCGAGTCGACGGTGCCGATCGGCGCGCCGCGCTCGATCGACGCAGTCGTACTGCGCGGCGCCACGGTCGACGGCGGCGCCGCTGCGCGCGTGGCGATGCGTACCTCTACGGCACCATGAACGAGACAACGGCCGGGCGCCGGGCCGCCCCCAAGCCCGGCCGCGCCCTCTCGGGGGGCAGCGCAGCGGCGCGCGCCGCAAGCGTCGGGGCTTCATGAGCTACGTCTTCAATCGGCCATCACTCTGGCAGCGGGCCCGGCCGATGTGGACCGGGTTCGACGGCCCGCTCGCACTGGCCGTTGCCCTGCTCGCTGCCGCCGGCCTGGCGACGATGTATTCGGCCGGCTTCGACCAAGGCACGCGCTTCGCCGATCATGCGCGCAACATGCTGCTCGCCGTCGGCGTGCTCTTTCTGATCGCCCAGGTGCCGCCGCAGCAGCTGATGCGGTTCGCGGTGCCGCTCTACCTGGTCGGGCTTGCCCTGCTGATCGCGACGGCGCTGCCCGGGCTCGGCGTCACGAAGAAGGGCGCGACGCGCTGGCTCTCGATCGGCGTGACGATCCAGCCGAGCGAGATCATGAAGATCGCCATGCCGCTCATGCTCTGCTGGTGGTTCCAGCGCCGCGAGGGCCAGTTGCGTGCGCTCGATTTCCTGATCGCGACAGTGCTCGTCGTCGTCCCGGTCGCCTTGATCGTCAAGCAGCCCGATCTCGGCACCGCGATCCTCGTACTCTCGGCCGGGCTCTACGTCATCTTCTTCGCCGGCCTGTCGTGGAAGCTGATCGTTCCGCTCGGCGTGCTCGCCGCTGCGGCGATCACCGCCGTCATCGCCTCCGAAGACCGCATCTGCCAGCCCGACGTGAAGTGGCCGATGCTGCGCGACTACCAGAAGAACCGCGTCTGCACCCTGCTCGACCCGACGACCGACCCGCTCGGCAAGGGCTTCCACATCATCCAGGGCGAGATCGCGATCGGCTCCGGCGGCACGACCGGCAAGGGCTTCATGAAAGGCACGCAGACGCACCTCGAGTTCATTCCCGAGCGCACGACCGACTTCATCTTCGCCGCGTTCTCGGAAGAGTTCGGCCTCGTCGGCTGCGTGTCGCTGCTGCTCGGCTTCGTCTTCCTCATCCTGCGTGGCCTCATGATCGCCGCCGAAGCGCCGACCGTCTTCACGCGGCTGCTTGCCGGCGCGATCACGCTCAGCTTTTTCACCTACGCCTTCGTCAACATGGGCATGGTGAGCGGCATCCTGCCCGTCGTCGGCGTGCCCTTGCCCTTCGTCAGCTATGGCGGCACGGCGATGGTGACGCTCGGCCTCGGTCTCGGCATCTTGATGTCGATCGCGAAGAGCCGTAGGCTGGTGCAAAGCTGAGGCGGCGGCGTGCGGACCTCGCGGTCGCGCTAGAGTCGTGGCATGCCGGCGCTCGACCGGTCGCACGAGGAGACAGCGATGAACAAGGACCCGATCCGCCGGCCGATCTGGAAGTCGCTTTACGTCCAGGTCATCACCGCGATCGTCATCGGCGTTGTCCTCGGCCACTTCTGGCCGCCGGCAGGCGAGGCGATGAAGCCCCTCGGCGACGGCTTCATCAAGCTCATCAAGATGATCATCGCGCCGATCATCTTCTGCACGGTCGTCGTCGGCATCGCCGGCATGGAGGACATGAAGAAAGTCGGCAGGACCGGCGGCCTGGCACTCCTCTAC
>Ga0207927_1001490_pt1 | contig 10016 bp, 6 predicted proteins | sample NGESurdeep072012_2_FD_184456 | JGI IMG/M metagenome (GOLD analysis project Ga0207927, IMG submission 184456) | Arctic peat soil microbial communities from Barrow, Alaska - NGEE Surface sample 210-2 deep-072012 (SPAdes) | ecosystem: Environmental > Terrestrial > Soil > Wetlands > Peat ... | reverse complement strand
GCTGGCTGCTGGCTGTGACGCAGTTACATAATGCAAGCGCCGTGCCAAACTCCTGCCCGCCGCCTCCCCGCCTGATTCCACTGCATTTCCAACAACATCGGTCGGCGCCATCAACAGGCGGACTTACCTTCAGCGGACGGGGCGGTAGCTGGTCGGATACCCACGAGTATCCTTTTGGTTCCTCCTCGGACGCCACCGATTCGCTGCCCCTTCTGCGCCAAACTCGGCTACACTGGTCAGCCGGAGGCAGACTTGCTGGAGCCAAGGTTGGTAGCCATTTCCGGTCCCCTCGAAGGTACCGTCCGAGCGGTGACAGACGGCCTGCTGTCTGTGGGCAGGGATCCGTCCAACCAGGTGACAGTGGGTGAACCCGCGGTATCGCGAAAGCATTGCATCATCAGCCAGGTCTCCGCCGGCAATTTTGAAATTGCCGACCTCGACAGCCACAACGGGACATTCGTCAATGGAGTCCAGGTCACCCGCACGCCCATCCAACATGGAGACCGGATTCGCATCGGCATCAGCGAGTTTGTCTTTCTCACCGGCCCCGATGGGGATGCACTGCTGTCCTCTCGGGTTGGCAGGGAAACCACCAGCGTCGAACTGAAAACGCTTTTCCTCGATCAGCGTTCCGGCCTCCCGTCGAATCCTTCCGGTGTCGGCCGGATGGCGCGCGACCTGACCGCGTTTTTCAAAATTACCAACGTCATCAACTCCACTCATGACGTGGAAACTTTGCAGCGCGAATTGCTGGTGCTTATTTCCGAAGTGATCCCCGCCGCACAGAGCGCGATCGTGCTTCAGTCAAGTACCAGCGACGAACCCTATCCCGCTTGTACCTGGAGCGGGGACGGAGGTGCTGGGCAGGAATTGGTTATCCGCGAGGAGTGGGCCCAGCGCGCCATGTGGGAGCGCTGCGCCGTGTTTACCGTAGCGTCCGCCGGGTCGCCGACAGCCGAGCACGTGTTGTGTGTGCCCTTGATTGCGGTGGAGAACATCCTCGGAGTCATCTACCTAGCCTCGCCAGCGTCGTCACCGCCCTTCGGCGAGGACCATGTATTTTTTCTGAGCGCGGTTTCCCGTATCGCCGCAGTCACGCTGGAGAACCTGTTGCAACTCGACTCCCTGCGGGCCGAGAACCAGCGTCTTCGGGCGGACGTGAGCGCCGACACTCTGATCGGCGAGAGCAGGGCGATGCTGCGCGTCACCGAGTTCATTGGGCGGGTAGCCAAGGGGGACTCGACGGTACTTGTCCGCGGTGAGAGCGGAACCGGCAAGGAGCTGGTGGCCCGCGCCATTCACGCCAATAGCCTGCGTCCCACCAGGCCGTTCGTCGCCATCAACTGTGCCGCCATTCCGGAAACATTGCTGGAGAGCGAGTTGTTCGGCCATGAGAAGGGAGCCTTCACCGGAGCCGCCGCTACCAAGAAAGGCAAGCTCGAAGCCGCCGAGGATGGAACGCTGTTCCTCGACGAAATCGGCGAGATGGCTCCGCTCTTGCAGGCCAAGCTCCTGCGGGCCTTGCAGCAACGTGAATTCGAACGCCTCGGCGGGACCCGCTTGCTGCCCTTTAACGCAAGGGTCGTCGCCGCAACCAACAAAAACCTGGAACTCGCGATCAAGGCCGGCGAATTCCGCCAGGACCTCTATTACCGCTTGAATGTTGTTTCCGTGGCTCTGCCGCCACTACGCGACCATCGCGAAGACATTCCCGCACTGGCTATGTATTTCGCCAATAAGTTTGCTGCGAAGTGCAAACGCGGATTCAAAGGAATTGCCCCGGAAGCGCGCAGTCTGCTGATGCAATACAGTTGGCCCGGTAATGTCCGCGAACTGGAGAACGCCATCGAACACGCCATCGTTTTGGGGCTGACCGAAGAGATCCTGCCCGAGGACCTCCCGGAGGCCTTGCTCGAGGGGCAGCCGTCTGGGGAAGCGGCTGCGCTCTACCACAACACCCTGAACCAGGCGAAGAAACAACTCGTCGTCAACGCGATGGACGAGGCGAAAGGGAACCACGTCGAGGCTGCGCGGCTGTTGGGAATTCATCCCAAATACCTGCATCGTCTGATCAAGAACCTCGACTTGAAGGGCGAGCTGAAGCGTTAGGGACAAGCTGCCACGCACGGCTCTTCGCAAATCTCCACCCCTGCCGTAGCATGATCGAACCGGCGAATCGGTTCTGAATACCGTTGAGGTCTTGCATGCACTTTGCTGCACCCAGCAGTTCGAAGGCAGACGCGACGAGCACCGCTCCGCTTTTTCCCGTTGAGCACATACTCCCGTTTGCGCTGGTGACTGCCCTGTTCTTTCTCTGGGGCATGTCCAACAACCTTACCGACATCCTGGTGCAGCAATTCAAGAAGTCGTTCGAGCTTTCGCCGTTGCAGGCGCAACTGGTGCAGACCGCGGTGTTCTTCGGCTATTTCTCCATGGCTATCCCGTCGGCGCTGATGATGCGGCGTTACGGCTACAAATCCGGCATCCTCGCGGGGCTCTGCGTGTTCGGGACCGGAACGCTGCTCTTCTGGCCGGCAGCGGTGATCGGACACTATGCGCCGTTCCTGATGGCGCTGTTCATCGTGGGATGCGGTTCGGCGATTCTTGAAACTGCGGCAAATCCCTTTATCGCGCACTTTGGCTCCCCTGAAACCTCGGAGCGGCGCTTGAATTTCGCGCAAGCGTTCAATCCGCCCGGTACCATCACTGGCGTGCTGGTGGGGACATTTTTCATTTTCTCCGGAGTGGAACACTCTGCCGCGCGAGTCGCCGAAATGAAGGCGGCGGGCACTTACGCGGCCTACCTGCACGGCGAAATCATGCGCGTGGTGCCGACGTATGTCGTCCTCGGCTGCGTAGTGTTGCTGATGGCTGTGGCCATCGGACGCACCACGTTTCCGCCAATCCACTCCGAACACGAAGACAGCGGTGATCGCGGACAGTTCTCTGACCTGTTCCACTACCCGCACCTGTGGCTGGCCGTGGTGGCGCAGTTTTTCTACGTTGGCGCGCAGGTCAGCACCTGGAGCGCCTGCATCTTCTATATGAAGCAATACACCGGCGTGGGCGAGCGCACGGCCGCGCTGTTCCTCACCGGACACCTGATCGCGCTGAGTCTCGGACGCATCATCTCTACCTGGCTGATGCGCTGGTTCCGTCCGTCCCTCATGATGGGCGCGTATGCGCTCATCAATATCGCGCTGATGCTGGTCGGAATATTCCACCCAGGCATGGTTGGCGGATGCGCGCTGGTAGCGACCAGCTTCTTCATGTCGATCATGTATCCCACGATTTTCGCGACAGGAGTGAAGGACCTGGGACCGAGTACCAAGCTTGGAGGCGCGGTGATCGTAATGGCTTTGGCTGGAGCGGCGATCATGCCGCCGACTCTGGGCTACATTGCGCGCCAAACCGGCAGTTATGCCCTGGGATACACGGTTCCGCTCTTCGGATTTGTCGTGGTTGCGCTGTACGCCTTCTTCGGGTCGCGGTTGGACGGAAGCGAAGCGGCCTGAATTAGCTCTGACTTGCGATCGGGCGGTCGTCGCGTTGTGGCCGCGCGTCACCCGCCCCTATGACCTACGTCACAGGAAGCTTGGCCACGCACCACCGAAAATAAAGGGTTGATTTCACCCGGAGGTGATCGCATGGTCACTACTGTTTCGAGAGTGCGATCCGAAACTTTGCGCACGTTGCCTGACGACAACGTCCGCCAGATTCTTTGGCGTTTTTCCGACCGTTATGACCTGCAGATGCTGGTGCAGTCCGCCCGTGAGGTAGCACGCGGCCCCGTGGCGCGGCTCGTTGCCCAGGGCCTTCGCGGCACCCATGAGTGGACCGCCGAAAAAGCCACGCTGCTCGATGCCTTCGACCAGTCGGGTATCACTGCGGTCTTCATGGATCCCGAACAAGGCGGCTATCTCGCTGGACCGAAGAACCTGGCGTTGGCGCTGACCGCATTTGAGCTGGCGTGGGTTGATGCCGGAGCCGCTACCTGCAGCCTCGCGGGATGCCTGGCACTGGCCCCCATCCATGAGCGCGGCACCGCCGAACAAATAGCCCACTACATGTCGCTCGCGGTCCCTCAGCCGGGAACGGACCATCAGCCATTGCGTGGCGCGTTCTGCCTCACCGAGCCAATTCCCTACGTTGGGGTCGATACCGGCATCCTGAACGGCAAGCTGCGCGTCGAGAAGTGGGCGGACGGCGAAGAGCCCATGCTTCGCGTCGAAAAACGCGGCCGCTTCATCACCAATATGGGTTTCGCGAACTTCGTGACCGCCGCTGTGGACTCAGGAGACGATCGCATCAAGGGCTCTTGCATCGTCATCATCGAGGAAACGGATCCAGGTTTGTTCGACCGAGGCACGCCGACGCGCAAGTTGGTGCACCAGCTGTCTTCGACTTGCGATCCCATCTTCAACGTGACCGTGCCAGCCAGCCGGATCGTCGGCGGCTACACCGTGAAAGACGGAACGATTATTCCTAACTACAGTCACAGCGAAGTGATTGAAGCTGTCTTCAAGCGCACGCGGGTGACCGTGGCTCTCATGACCTCGGCCAAACTGCTGTCAGCGGTTGAACCGATCATCCGTTATCAGCGCGGACGCTTCCGTGGCTCCGAGCAAGCCAAAGCCGGAATGTTGCGCTATGAACTGGGATTGCAGCAGCGCCAGGACGCACTGCATCGGCTAGCCGGCTTGTGGGCCATCGGCGAGGCAGGCGCTTCGCTGGGCTTTGCCGCTGCGCGCTTGTGCGATGAGATGGATGTTCTGGAGATGGAGAAGAATGAAATTCTCTCCTCCAAGGGCGTCAGCCGCGGCCGCTCGGAGTTGAAGTTCTTCCGCGATGTGAACAAGTCGGCGATTGAACTGCTGCGGCAGGAAAGCAAGCCTCCCGAGAAGCGCAATGGCGGCTGCTACGAAGACCTGAAGACCGATCCCCTGGTGCAGTTCGCGCTGAGAGATGCTGTCACCAATGTCTTCTGTCCGGCCTGCAAATTGTGGAACACCGGCATCGGCTCCAATGCGATGCGCGAGGCCCTAAGCCTGATGGGTGGCTACGGCATTACCGAGGATTGTCCCGGCTTCCTCACCTACAAGTGGATGGACACACAACTCGAGGCCACCTACGAAGGTCCCGAGGCGGTGCAGCGGCGCAACCTCAGCGTCACCATGACCAACGAGTTGTTCTTGGCCCAGTTCCAGCAGTGGATTTTGGAGATGCGGCGGGTTGCGGAACATCGTCCCGGAACGGGTGCATGTTCACTCGCTACCGCAATGCAGTTGTGGCTGTGGACGTTTAACCATCTGCAGGTTGCGACCGACGCGGATGGTGGCGCGCTGTATCAAAGCGCGCGCCAGGGTGTGACCTTCCCGCTGGCCGATGCCTTGTGCTGGTTGCTCGCAGCGAGACAGCAGACGCTTGACCTCATCGAACTGGAAACCAATGGTCCAGCAAATCCCGTGTTGGCCGAAGGTCTGGAAGGAACGCTGAGCTTCTTCACCGACCTGTGCCACATCCAGGCGGCGCGTGCCGCGGGAGAAGTTGGCCGCATCTGTGCCGAGCTGGTCTTTGGATACAACCGCCATCCTGCATGGGACGAAGAAGGATACAAGGGCTGCTATCGCAGTGACGAACTGGAATCTCTCGAGGGACTGATTCCCGGCATCGTCTCTCTGGCAACGGACGTTGTAGGAAGCGATGGTTCGCATCCGATCAAAGCTGGACCGTGCGCCTCGTGCAATGGGCTGGAAGGGTTTCAGCGCCTGCGCACCAAGCTGGATGGTTGCCTGACCGGAGCGCAGTTGGCCAAAGACCGCGCAGCGGAAGCGATCTCGAAGGTGATGATCCCCGAGGCACTCGACTATCCGCGTTAAGGAAAACGATTGAGTAACGCTGAGCAAAATACAATCGAGCGCACTGCCATAGACGTCGATATCGCCTGCGTGGGCTTTGGCCCGGCGATGGGCGGCTTCCTCACGACGCTCTCGCGCAAGCTGCTGAAGGAAGACGGCACGCCTGCGATTGAGAGCACGTCGATGCCCGGCATGCCGCTGCAAGTCATCTGTTATGAACGCGCGGATGACATTGGCTTCGGCGTCTCGGGAGTGGTGACGCGCGCTGGTGGTATTCGCGCTACGTTCCCCGATCTCGACCCCGCGCAGATTCCCATGGCTGCGCCGGTCTCCAGCGAGAAGCTGGTGTACTTGCTCGATCCCACCGGCGCGAGTCGCCGATCATTTGCGCTGCGTACCGGCGACCGCTTCCTGAAAACGTTTCGCCGCTTCCTCCCCGTCAAACACGACGCGCTCGAACTGCCATTCACCCCCAGCTTCCTGCATAAGAAAGACGGCTTGGTACTTTCCATCGGACAGTTCAATCAGTGGGTGGGCTCGCAGTTAATGTTGAGCGGCACGGTGCAGATCTGGCCGGGAATGCCGGTGAGCGAAGCGCTGATCGAGGACAAGAAAGTTCTCGGCGTACGGCTGCTCGATCAGGGCGTGGATAAGGGTGGCAATCCTGAAGCGGGTTTTACTCCAGGCATGGACATACACAGTGCGCTGACTGTCGTCGGCGATGGCCCCGTCGGAGCGGTGAGTCGCGACATCGATCGCCGCGTGGGATTGCCCGAAGGCAACGACGTGCGCGAGTGGGCTGTCGGCATGAAGTTCGTCATCGAGCTTCGCCCCGACGTCGATCTCCAACCCGGCACCGTGCTTCACACCTTTGGATTTCCCGAGCCCGAAATGTTCGGCTTCTTCTATGTGCATCCCGGGAACGTAGCGTCAGTCGGAATCTTCGTTCCCTCGTGGTTCGACTGTCCCACGCGCACTGCCTACCGCTATTTGCAGCACTACATTCAGCACCCGTACTTATGGCGCTACCTCGAAGGCGGCAAGCTCCGCTCATGGGGCGCGAAGTCGCTGCAGGAATCAGGCAAGCGCGGCGAGCCGTTCCTGGCAGGCGATGGCTATGCGCGAATCGGCGAATCCTCCGGCAGTACCAATGCGCTGACCGGCTCCGGTGTCGATGAAGCTTGGACCACGGGTTCGCTGCTGGCGGAAGGCGTCATCGAGCTTCTGCAGGCGGGCAAGCCGTTTACGCGCGAGAACCTGGCGCAGGCTTATGAGCAGCGCCGCCGCAACAGTTGGCTGGAAAACGAAGCACATGTTGCCGAAAAATCACGCGATGGATTTCAGAGCGGCGTGGTGACCGGACTGATCGGAATGGCGGCAGCGGCCTTCAGCAACGGGCGGCTCTCGCTGGGTGGTCATCCCGCGAAGCCCACCGAGCATCTGAAGTCGCTGGCTGAGTTCTATCGTGGCAAATTCACGCAGCAGGAAATCACGGCGGTGGAACAGGACTGCGCGCTTCACGGCACGTCCGCGCACAATCCCCTGATGGACCTCTGCGGCTGGCCCGCGATCCCGTTCGACGGCACGTTGCTGGTCTCGCACCAGGATGTGCTGCTGATGGGCGGCAAGGTTCAGGCCGCTGGAGGATACGCCGACCATGTCGTTTTCCGTGACCTGGAAGTCTGCCGGGGTTGCGGCAACAAGTTGTGCGTGGAAATGTGTTCAGGGCAGGCCATCACCCGGAGCCTGGAAGGCGTTCCTATTTTCGATCGTGAGAAGTGCGTCTTCTGTGGCGCATGTATGTGGAACTGTCCGGAGACGGTGGACGGTCAAACCAATCTGCAGTTCCGTGCCGGCGCCGGCGGATTGCACTCAGCCGAGAATTAATCTGGGACTTTCGCAACGAACCAAAACAAGGAACTGAAGACAAGGAACCAAGATAAAGATGAGTACTCCTTTTCAAGTTGTGGTTTGCGCCAGCGTTGTGCCCGACCCTTTGCAGACGCTGGAACCCATCACCGGACCCACTGGCCCGGCGCTGAAGAATGAAATGATGCTGCCTGCCATTCTCGATCCCTGGGCGGCGCACGCGCTCTACGAGGGTGCGAACCTGGTGAAGAAGGTCGCCGGCAGCAGTCTCTGGCTGGTGAGCATGGCGCCCAAGGCCAAGCTCCAACAGGTCATGATGACGGTGGCGCAGAAAGTTCCTTTGCAGCTCGTCGCTGTCGATGGTCCTTCCAGCGGTTTTGCTGACGCACAGCAGACCGCGAGCGCGCTGGCAGCCGCGATCCGCAACATCCCCGGCATCGATCTATCGAAGCTGCTGTTGTTCGGAGGATGGGAATCCGCCAGCCGCAGCGCAGGAGTCACGCTGCAACTTGTAGGTGAGGAGTTGGGCATTGTCGACCAGTTTCAGGGCGTGGACGCCATCACTCCTAAAGACGACGGCTCGTTCGAGGTCCTTGAGCGCATCGAAGGCGCGCGCCACCAGGTGTCGCGGTGCGCGGGTGCTCCGGCGGTGCTGGGATGGGCGACCGGTAGCCTGGGTGAACCACAGAATAATCCCCAAGTCGGCATGGCGAACATGCGGACGATCATGCCAGCATTGCAGAGAGCCGTTGCAGCGAAGATTACCTCCGACGGACTGCAGTACTCCAACGTCGCGACTCCCAAACACCAACGCGAAACTCGCATCGTAAAAAATGTGCCCGCCGACGACATCGCAAAAGAAATCGTGCAGTGGATCGGGCAGGAGTAACGGAAACTATGGACAACATTCTTTTTCTGGCGCATACCGACGCAGACGGCACTCTGAACAAAGCCGCGTTGGAGGCACTCAGCTCTGCGGTGGAACTGAACCAATCGCTCAACGGAACTCTCCACGTCGCGCTTTACGGGGCGCAGGTTCAGCCTGCGGCCGATTCGATTGCGGATTGTGGTGCGACGCGCTTCCTCGCTGTCTGCGGAGAGCCCTTCGCATCGGCCCGGTTTGCAACCGACGCGGCTGCCAGTGAAGCTCTCGTCCGCACGTCAGGCGCGTCCATCGTCATTGCCGCCGCCACCTCGCGCAGCTCGCGCGTCATGGCTGCCGTCGCCCATCGTGTGAGCGGATGCGTGGATACGCACGTCAACAACATCGCTGCTCCTGCTGGCGCTCCGACAGTGACCCGCTGGTTCTATCGCCAGCGCATCGAAGGTTCGCTGACCCGCACCCAGCGACCGTGGATCCTGCTGCTCGATCCCGGCTCGCGTCCTGCGTGGAAAGGTGAAGCTGGCTCCGTCACGCCAGATCTCATCGACGTTTCGCTCTCCGACAGTCTGCTTCGCACCTCGGTCCAGGGCGTGGTCACGCCGCCTGCGGACCAGCAGACCATTCGTCCCGATGCCGACTTGCTGTTTGTTGCTGGTGCGGGATGGACGAAGAAACAGAAAGATGGACAGACGCACGTCCCCGAAGCAGAAGTCATCATCGTGGATTTTCTGCGAAACTCCAAGGCATCGCTAGGTGGAAGCAAGTCGCTGGTCGATCTCAGCGGCGAGAATCAATCCACTCTGCACTTCATGACTCACCTCAACCAGGTCGGACAAACCGGGTCGTCGCCGCGCCATCCCAAAGGCTTGGCTGCCTGCTGTCATGGCGAAGAGCCGCATACCGTTGGTTGGCGCTTCATCGGTGAACGCCGTGCCATAAATCTCGACCCGAATTGCGGATGGGCACGCGGCAAAGCTGACGTGCTCTATGTTGCCGATGCCTTCGAGGTAATGTCGAAGGTCAATGCGCTGCTCAGCGGGAAATGAGCGCGTCGTTTCGTCGCGGTGGCCCCTGCCGACCTTGCGGCGGGACTTAAATGCACTCCTGAAACGGCACCAGGCCCTGTGCTGATCGTCAGGCTGCTCCGCTGGTTACGTTCGTAACATAAGTCAGTGTTTTGTTATGGACTCTCCATCGTGTCGACCATAAGAATTGTGATAAGCCACATACTGCGACAAGGATGACGCTCCCATCACACAAGCGAATGCCCGTGCGCATTTCGTAGGATTCTGAGTGCGATCGAGCGGCTTAGAGCATTTCTAATTTAAGTATATACAGTTTGTGGGATAATTGTCCTGCGGTTTTAGGGGAGGCTTAGATGCAATCCTATTCGCAGGATTTGCGGG
>Ga0207927_1001489_pt1 | contig 10024 bp, 9 predicted proteins | sample NGESurdeep072012_2_FD_184456 | JGI IMG/M metagenome (GOLD analysis project Ga0207927, IMG submission 184456) | Arctic peat soil microbial communities from Barrow, Alaska - NGEE Surface sample 210-2 deep-072012 (SPAdes) | ecosystem: Environmental > Terrestrial > Soil > Wetlands > Peat ... | reverse complement strand
CAAAACGACATTCAAGCCGTACCATAAGTCCTCGGTCTGACCGAGATCAAGGACGTCGAGGGCCGTGGCCACTGCCTGACGATCGACCACGGATGGCGCTAAGTGGCCGACTCTGTCCTTGCCTGGATCACGAACAAAGGGCTCTTGCAGAGGCGGGCAGTCCGCCTCGACGCGCGATGTCAGATCATCCTTGACAGGCGACTTCTAGTCACTCGTCTACGGGTGGTGACCGACGATCACCTCGTCTTCAAGGCCCTCACCGACCCGACCCGGCGATTCCTGCTCGACCGGCTGTTCGAGGGCGACGGCGCCACGTTGTCCGAGTTCAAGTCCGACCCGAAGATGACACGCTTCGGGGTCATGAAGCACCTGCGGCTGCTGAAGGACGCAGGCCTCGTGGTCACCCGCAGGTCATCAGCAGGTCATCAGCAGGGAGAACTCGCACTTCCTCAACGCGGTGCCGATTCTGCTGATCCACGATCGGTGGATCGACAAGTACGCCGAACGCCACGTCGCGGCGCCGGCAGACCTCAAGACAGAGCTGGAGAAGCAGCCACGACCTCCGGAGTCGTCGGGGCAGTGACAAACCTGGCCGCCCTGGCGGTCGCGCAGACCTGCACCTGAGGTGGCGCTGCTTGGGAAGGCTGGTCGCTAAAGTGGCCCCACCATGAGCCTTGTCATTGCAGCCACCGCTTTCCTGCTGCTTCTCCCGATTGAGCTGCCCGACAAGACGTTCATCGCGACTCTGGTGTTGGCCACGCGATACAGGCCACTGCCGGTCTGGATTGGGGTAAGCGCGGCCTTTCTGGTGCAGACCCTGGTTGCGGTGACGCTGGGCGGCCTGATCGGTCAGCTGCCACGGACGCCGGTCGAGATCTTCGCCGGGCTGATGTTCCTGGCCGGAGGTGTCGTCCTGCTGCGCGGGGCCGGCGAAGCCGACGCCCAGGAACCCGAGACCGAGCACGAGTTCGAGGCAAAGGCGCGGGCAGGTATCCACGGATGGCAGGTAGTCGGGACAAGCTTCCTGGTGCTCTTCGTGGCCGAGTGGGGCGACCTCTCGCAGCTGCTGACCGCGGGCCTGGTCGTGAAGTACCAGGATCCGGTATCGGTCGGAATCGGCGCCTTCCTGGCCCTGGCCACGGTCTCGGCACTGGGCGCGGTGCTGGGTCGGACCCTGCTCAGGTGGACGAGGCTGGCCACCATCCGGCGGATCGGCGGTGGCGTCTGCCTGCTTCTGGCAATGGCGTCCTTGGTGCAGGTCTGGACCTCGCAGTAAGGCGCTGAACCCTGACAGTAGCCTTGCGCTGATGACCCGACGTCGACTGCTGGCTGCCGCCACAGCAGCAGTGCTGCTCGCCGGTGTGGTGATCGGTTCGCTCATCGAGCCCGCGTCGCCAACCGCCGGGAAGGAGGCCAGCGAGTCCATCGTCATCATCGGCACCGGGGGGCTTTCGTGGAGTGACGTCTCGCCGCTGAGCACCCCGACGCTGTGGTCGTTGCTGCGCGACGGCGCCACCGCCAGCATGACGATCGGCTCGGTTCACGCCAGCACCTGCCCGGTGGACGGCTGGCTGACTCTGTCTTCCGGGGAGCAAGCCCCCGACGCGTTCGGCGGCGGATCCGACGGCGCCAAACCCCCGTGTCGGGCGCTGCCCGCACAGATGGCGCCCGGAAACGTGCCTGGCTGGAGTGAGTACCGGGCGACAGCAGGTGAGGGCAGGTTCGATGCCTCTCCCGGCCTGCTTGGCGAACAGGTCGCCAGTCACGGCGGATGCATCCAGGCCGTTGGCCCCGGCGCCGCACTGGGCGCGGCCCGAGCCGACGGCCTGGTGGTCCACTATCAGCCGTACGACGTCTCGACGCTGCCCGCAGCTCTGACCACCTGCCCGGTGACTCTGATCGACGTCGATGTGGTCCGCGATCCGGGCGACGTGAACCCCAAGGACGAGCTAGGCCCGGCGACCACACGTGCCCAACAGGTCGGCGCCGTCGACGCCCGGGTTGCCGCCGTACTGAAGGTCGCGCCCGCAGGCACGGATGTCGGGGTGGTCAGCCTCGCCGATGCGGGAGCCAGCCAACGATTGCGAATGACTGCCATCACGGGGCCGCACTTCGGAGCCGGAACCCTTGAGTCATCCTCGACCAGATCGCCCGGGCTGGTACAGCTCACGGATCTGGCACCGAGCATTCTCCAGCATCTGGGCATCCCACGGCCGCTGAGTCTGGCCGGCACCCCACTGCGGTTCGTGCCCGCAGCCGAGAGCTCAGATCAGTCGGCCTCTATACGTCTGCGGGCACTGCTGGACTACGACCAGTCCTCCGATGAGGTCCACGCCGCGGTCGAGCCCTTCTTCTACGGATGGGTCCTGCTGCAGCTGGCGCTGTACCTGACCTCGGTCCTGCTCTGGAGGCGCGGGTGGGGAACTGAGGCCCAACGCCACCAGCTCCTGGTGGACACCCGCCGGTGGGCCACCGTCGCCGCGACCGTCCCGGTGTCGACGTTCCTGGCCAACCTCCTGCCCTGGTGGCGCTTCCCTGTCCCCCTTGTCGGTGTCATCGCCTCCGTTGCGCTCTTCGGGTCAGCGATCTCGGTGCTGGCACTGACCGGACCGTGGCGCCGACAGAGGTTCGGGCCACTGGTCGTGGTGTGTGTCATGACGGTGGCGGTCCTTGGGTTGGATGTCATGACCGGGTCGCGACTGCAGCTCTCCTCACTGATGGGCCTACAACCGGTGATAGGGGGCAGGTTCTACGGGATGGGCCCTGTGACCTTCACGCTGTTCGCCACGGCGACACTGATGCTCTGCACCGCTGTGGGCAACCACCTCGTCACCCTCGGGCAGCCTGGCCACGCTGCGGCCGCGGTGGCCGCCATCGGGATGGGCGCCGTCATCGTGGACGGGTCGCCCTGGTGGGGCAGCGACCTTGACGGGCCCACGGCACTACTGCCGGCTGTGATCCTTCTGGTCATGGCAATTCTGAAGATCAAGCTGACCTGGCGCGTGTCGTTGGCTATCGGCGGTGGGGCCAGCGTGTTCGTCGCCCTCGTGGGCCTGCTGGACTGGCTCCGTCCGCCCGAGTCCCGTTCGCAGCTGGGCAGATTCGTGCAGACTGCCATCGACGGTGGCGCCTGGGACGTCATCGCCGGCAAGCTTGCACAGAACGCCACGCTCTTCTTCAGCAACCCCTTGTCGTTGCTCACCCCGGTCGTGCTCGTCCTGTCCGCCTACATCCTGGCCCGGCCGACCTGGTGGGCCGCGGCACCACTGCGCCGGCCGTTCGCTGACATCCCCCTCCTTCGGCCAGGGCTCATCGCCATCGTGGTCATGTCGGTCATCGGCTGGGTGCTAAACGACTCCGGGGCAGCGATCCCGGCCGTCGGGGCCACGCTGGCCTGTCCGCTGATGATCGCGATCACGCTCAGGGCGTTCCAGGACGAGATGGCGACGCGCCCCGTGACGACCCGCGCCTCGCGGCACCGGCGATAGCCAGCCACACCAGCCACGCTGCCAGCGGACCCACAATCTTACGGAAGCCCAAGGTCAGCGACTCCACGTCAGGGCTCATGGCGACAACGCGGCCTGGGACGTAGGCCGCGGCCATCACTGTCAGCCGTGCCAACAGGATCGCGTCCAGAGCCGTGCCGAGCATCAGCGGGAGAGTGGCCCAGGTGAGGGTGTCGTACCAGGGCAGGGCGTAGGGAGCTCCAAGCGCGTAGGCCGTGGCGAGCACGAACATCGCGGTCATGGCCGACTGCCTCCGCTGGGTCAGCGAGGTCTCGGTAGACGACTTCTGTGGCGTGGCTGGGCGAGAACCCACCAGATGCGATAGCAACCATGCCAGCACGATGACCGCGACGGCCGACGCCGCGGACACCACCGTGCGCGCCGCGTCCAACGGCATCACCGCTGACAACAGGTTGACGACCGGGCGCCAGGCTGTCGCCAAGGAGACCCCTTTGCTCGCCTTCTGCAGCTGATCGAAGACATGGGGCCCCGCCCAGAGGTGCAGCGATACGAAGACGGCCAGGGACGACACGGTGAGCGCGAGCACGTTGCGAACCAGGTCCTTGCGGACCAGGGAACGCCAGGACCACAGGATCGCCAACGCGACGATCCCGTACGTGACCTTGGTACTGACCGTCGCTCCGAGCACCAGCCCAGCCATCCAGGGCCGGCGTGCCGTGAGAAAAACCGCCGCCAGAGCCAGCGCCGTCGCGATGAGATCGACGTGCGCACCGAGCACCGCAATACCGAACACGACGGGGTTGGCCGTCCACAACAGATCCACCCGCCGGCGAGTAACCTCATCGACGGCCGCGCGGCGTAGCACCAACCGAACCATCAGCCAGGCCGCCACGATGAGCAACTGCCAGACCCAGACGGTCTGACGCAGATTATCGTGTCCGACAAGGGAGCTCAGCGTCTGCAACGCCGTCCCGAAGGGTCCGTAGATGCTGGGCGTCATCGTCCAGGGGGGCTCGACGGCACTGGTGACCGGGTCCAGCCCGCCCGCCCAGGTGCTCGGCGCAACGAGGTACGGATCGCCCCCTTGGGCCGCGATCCGCCCATAGGCCGCGTAGTTGGTGTGGTCGGCCGAGCCGATCGGCGCGGTCAGCAACGCGAGAACACCCAGCGCCACGGGCCACAGCCAGGGGTGGGCCCTCGGCGGACACCGATCGCCCGCCACGCCGCGCCACAAGCCCAGGGCAACCGCGAAGGCCCCCAGCAGGTATGCCGTCCACAGGACCGCCGTGACCACGGCCGACGACAACGCGATGGGCAGATCCCCTGGAGCCCAACCACGTGGGCCCAGGCCGGGCTTCGCCGCCGAGGGACCAGCCGCCGCCACCAGCAGAAGCAGGGCGAACGAGAGGGCCAACGCGCCGGCTCGCAGCCATCCCAGTGACCGGTGGGAGCGAGGAACCCTAATGTCGGCCTCTGGTTCGGACGGGTGCCTGGTCACGGTGAACGATGCGGATGGCGCGGAGTCTGCGAAACGCGAGCGCAAGCCAGACGTCGCGATACTGCCTGCCGCGGTGTACCTGGCCTCTCCAGTTGGAGCCGGAGACCCGGTGCTGTAGGTCGCAGGGGACCTCGACCACCCGGTACCCGGCGCCGAGAACGTCAATCGTGAGCCCGACCTCGACGCCCCAACCGCGCGCCAGCGGTGAGGCGGCCTCAAATGCCTCGCGGGACAGACAACGCATGCCAGACAGCGGCTGGGCCGACGTCCAGCCGGCTAGCCGCTGGATACCGTTGCGCGCCAAGCGCACCACAAACCCATGACCACCACCGGCGGTCTCCTGTGGCGGCAGGACCGCGATCGTCATGTCTGCCTCTCCGGACGCGACCGGCCCGATCAGGACGGCCATGTTGGCGGCGCTATCCCCAAGGTCGGCGTCGATGAACAACAGCTCACGCCCACGACCGGAGTCAAGTGGCTCACGCAGGTCCAGATCGGCGGCAGCCCTCGCGCCGGTGGCCATGGCCGCCGCCTTGCCCCGGTTGCGCGGATGACTGATCACCACTGCGCCGGCCTCACCTGCCAACCGGGCAGTGGCGTCGGAACTGCCGTCATCCACCACGATCACCAGGTCGACACGATCGATCCGGCGTACCGCGGAGACCGTCGCCGCGATCCGGGCGGCTTCGTTCTTGGCCGCAATGATCGCCGCGACCGAGGTTAGCGGCGTCAAGGGATCCATGGCGTCCGGTCTCAGCGCAGGGTGACCTGGCGACTCAGCAGGCCCGAACGGGCCCGCCGTTCCTGCCCGCTCAGGGGACCGCTTTGCGCCAGTGCCTCATCGAGGCGAACGACCATCTGCGCCAAGGCGTCCTCGTAGTCGGCGCCGGCCAGGCTGGGGTCGAGGTCCCAGACCGGGACCAGGAGTCCGCACGCCCGGAAGGCCCCGAGCAGACGTGTGCCCTCGCCCATCGACGTGGCCGACGCCGCGTGCAGTCGGGCCAGCGCATCGGTCGCGGCATCTTCGTCGTGGGGCAGCACCCAACGTAGGTAGGAGCGTTCACCGACCCGGCACCAGTAGGCAGCCGGCGCCGACTCCAGCTTGGTCGTCGGGATCGCCGCGGCGTTCGCGCGCTCCAGTGCCTCCTTGCCCTCGTCATCGAGGTCGCCGGTGTCCGGCACCCAGAAGTCGAATCCATCGTGCACGGTGACTTCGAACGGGGCCGCCGGGTCCAGAACATCCTGCAGCCGCGGCGTCACCGCGGTGGCAAGCGGCGCGGACGGCAACGGCATACCGACTTCCGCGGCCGCGGTAGCCAGGAGCACCTGGGCCACATCACGACTGGCGTCACCGGTGGTCGAACCGGACTGCAGCGCCACCATCACCGCGCCGTCGGCGCGTCGCAAGCCAGACCAGCTGAGGGGCAGAACCGTTGCCACTGTTGCGCTCTGGGGGCGGTCGGCGGCAACTACGCCGGCGGCGAAAGTCACGGTTGCAGTGGCCGCCGGAACAACCTCACGGATCGCCACCCAGTCCGTCTCGCCGGTCAGGCCCTCAAAGGGTCTGGCCACAAACGGAGCGGCTGACATCGAAGTATCCCTGGTGCGGGTCCCGTGAACGTTGTCGCTGCCGTTCTTGCGGCGCCTGGATGCTTTGCCCATGGTCGCCAACCCTACTGCCCCGCTGGAATGACGAGAGCTGGACCGGTGAGTCGCGGCGGGGACGGGCTGGTCGAGGCCAGGAATCAATGCCGGATTGGTCAATGACTTCTACGGCGAGACGGGCCTCCGAGCGAGACCCAGACCGTGCGGCCTCCACGATCCTCATGGACACCCCATTCGTGGGCATATCCTCGCACGATCCGCAGTCCCCGGCCGGTGGCAGCCATCAAGGAGCGGGGCGCGGGGCGCGGGGTGGTGGGTCCTCCGCCATCGGTGACCTCGACCTCGACCACGCCGGCCCTGACCGTCCAGTTCACCCGGATCGTTCCGTCCGGCAGTGGTCTGGCATGGCGAACCGCGTTGCCAACCAGCTCGGAGATCACGATCTCGGCCTCACCAACGACGATCGCGTCCACGTCGAGATCACGCAACGAGGCGACCAACGCACGGCGTGCTTCCCGCCCGGAGCTCTGCTTCCACGGCACCCGCAGGGTCTGCGCTGACATAACCCATCCCCCTGCTCCAAAACGCTGTTCATGTCACCGGCGTTCGTGCTCCGGCCCCTGTGCTGAGGTTAGTCCCTGCCGAAGACATATGCACGGACGAAAGCGGGACGGTTCGAGATGATCCCGTCCACTTCCAGCTCGAGACACCGATCGATATCGGCTTCGTCGTCAACCGTCCAGACATAGACCTCGTGACCGTGATCGTGTTGTCGCTTCACCGTCTTGGGCCAGCGACGGATGATCGCCTTGTCCAGACCGACGATCCTCGACCCCTTGGGCAGGCTCCCATCACGGAACCGCAGGGGCATTGAGTCCCTGACGACGTAGACCAGCGGCACCTCCGGGCAGAGCTGTCGCATCCGAGCAATCGCCACTTGCGAAGTGGACATCACGCACACGTGAGGTCGCCCCTGCACGTAGGCGCCATCCAGCCCGAACTCGCTGAGCACCTTGGCCAGCTCCCGCTCGACCTGACCGGCATACCGCGTGGGGTGCTTGGTCTCGATCGCCAGCCCCACCTCGCGGCCGCAGCTCAACACAGCGTCTATCAGGTGACGCAACGTCAGGAGCATGTCCCGCTCGCGGTCCGCGTCCGGCATCTCGACGTCGGTGCTGTGAGCCTGCTTCCAGGAACCGAAGTCCAGACCCTGCAGGGTGGCCAGCTCAAGGGTGGAGACCGGGCCCCGACCGTTCGAGGTCCGATCAACCCTACGGTCATGAACACACACCAGGTGCGAGTCGGCAGTGAGTCGCACGTCACACTCGAGGGCATCGGCACCCTCGGCGATCGCACGAACGTAGGCCTTGAGCGTCTGCTCGGGCAGGGACTCGCTGGATCCCCGGTGGGCGATGATCCGAGGAGTCCGTTCAGTGGTGGGCATGACGGCATCCTGCACCAAACCATCCTGTCATCCACGGCTCTAATGTGTCGGACGAGCCTTGGTCAGAGCTGGGGATACCGTCATGAGAATGGTCCGGCCTCCAACAGCGGGCCTTCACGCTGCATGCCCCACAGGCGAGGCCTCACTCCCCTGCCTCACACTCGAGCCCCTGGGAACGTTGACTTCTTGTGACACTGCCACCCTTTCAGTATTTGGTGGACGCCCACTGGCGCGACGTCTCTCGGCTCGCCCAAGCCCTGGCGGGGCCGGTCGACGGGGACGACGTGGCCCAGCAGGCCTGGACCCAGGCGCTCGCGGCCTACCCGAGGCTGCGTTCGACCACAAACCTGCGGGGGTGGCTGCTGACCATCACGTCCCACTGTGCGATGGACGTTCATCGCTCCAGGGGCCGGCGAGCGGTACCGGCGCAGGACATTGTCGCCATCGGTGAAGTCTCAGGTCGGTCGCTGATCAAGGGTCCGGACAGGGATCGCCCGGACGAGATCCTGTGGTCCCATGTCGCAGATCTGCCAGAGCGCCAGCGCCATGCCGTTGTCCTGAAGTACGTGGCGGACCTCGACCATCCGAGCATCGCCAAAGCGCTGGGCACGACCCCGACCATGAGCCGGCGTCTGGTCAGTGACGCCCTAGGTGGCTGGTGTTCTACGGGGGTTTACGGGGGTGGGCGTGACCCCTTGGGCGGCCGTGAGCGGTTCAACGGGTGGTCGCCGTTGTCAATCTTGTTGCTGGCAGTTGGGTTTGAGGGCTGTGGTGAGCTGTTGGTGGCGGTCGGGGGCTGCCTCGGGCCGTGCCGTCGGCCCTGGGGGTCCCACCGGTGGGTCAACTCGGGGTAACTGCCCACCCTTGCCCTGTTGTTCGGGTGAGTCCGAGCATCCCGAACCGAGCCAGGTTTACCGAGGCGGCAAGTAGCGAGAAGTCGGCGGCGACCTTGGTCTGTCCGCGGACCCGGGCGCGTCTACCGCCGTGCCGGCGGCGCATCAGATGCCCGAGTTTGCGTTCGACCTTTGGCCTGGTGGCCCGGTACTCGGCCCGCCAGGCCGGGTCCTTCTGGGTAGCCCGGGCCCGGGTCAGCTCGCCCTCGTAGGGGCCGATGTTCAGGGTGCGTCCGGCCGCCGAGGTCGTGCACTGGGCGGCGAGCGGGCAGCTGGCGCAGGCGCCGGCGAAGGCCGCGGTACCACCGCCGGCCTTGGCGGGTTGGATCGGGACGGTGACGTGGGCCGGGCAGGTCGCCGTCCCGGCGCCCAGGTCGATGGTGAAGTGATCCTTGGGGAACCGGCCGCCGGGTGCGACGGGCGGCTGCACCTTGGTCATGATGTCGGCACCGGCTGCCTCTAGCTTCTCCAGCAGCACCCCGGCGCCGTAGGCCGCGTCGCCGTAGACCGCCAACGGCGCCTCCACCTCCCTACTCTCGGTCTCGTCGTCGGTATCAGCGGCTTGCTGGCGGTTGGTGGTGTCCCCATCGGGTTCACTGCCCGCCTGGTCGGTGCGGCTATCGCCGCCGGCCACGTCCGGGGTGGGTATGTCTTGGGCGAGTAAGTCACCGGCCGATGCCGCGTCACCGGTGTTGCCTGCCGTGACGGTGACGGCGGTGATGACTTCGGAGTCCGGGTCGATGGCAACGTGACCCTTGTACCCGTCGTAGGCGTGGGCGGCGGTCTTGTGGCCGTGGCGGGCCTGGGGGTCCACGGTGGAGATGACCCGGTCCTTGGCGACCCGGCGGGCGATGGTGAACACACCGTCGGCTCCCTGGTCAAGGTCCTGGCCGACCAGGGTCGCGAGCAGTTTCCCGGCCTGCATCACCAGATCGGGCAGTGTGCGCCCGTGAAGGACCATCAGCAGCGCCATGGCGTCCTTGGCGAGGGCATTGACCAGGACCTTGCGGGCCCCCGGGTCGTCATAGTCACACACTGGTTTACCCGCGGCCGCGTAGTCGTCGTCGCGACCGATCACCGACCGCAGCTCAGCCTCCAGGTCCGCGGCGGCGGCCTT
>Ga0207927_1001488_pt1 | contig 10030 bp, 6 predicted proteins | sample NGESurdeep072012_2_FD_184456 | JGI IMG/M metagenome (GOLD analysis project Ga0207927, IMG submission 184456) | Arctic peat soil microbial communities from Barrow, Alaska - NGEE Surface sample 210-2 deep-072012 (SPAdes) | ecosystem: Environmental > Terrestrial > Soil > Wetlands > Peat ... | reverse complement strand
ATAGAGCAGCAGCGCGGAGCGGACCGCTCCCGCGGTGGCGGCGTCGACGGTCGCGGCATCGGCGCGGGCGGTGGTGCGGACGGCGTCGTACTCGCGGAAGGCGTCGGTCAGGCAGTCGAAGCAACCGACGCGAAGGAGGGCGTTGGCGGCCGCAAGCCGGGACTGCAGGTCAGGCGTGGGCGCGACCGGCGTCCTGGCGGGGGCGGACGCGCAGCCGAACGCCGCGAACAGCACGATGCTCGCGGCTGGCGACATCCACCACTGGCGCATGGCTCCCCCTGGGAGCGATTAGACACCAACCGGGAGAAAACGGGCGGTCCTATTTCACAGGGTGGACGAGCGGCGCGAGCCCTGCGTACGAGAAGAACTTGAAGTGCGGCGACGTCTCGTTGTGGCACGACGTGCACACCTCTTCCGCGGGCTTGCGCGTGATCGCGCCCGGCTTGGCGGCGCCCGACGCGGCCGCGGCGATGTGAGCCTTCCCGGCGCCGTGACAGCCTTCACACTGGATGCCCGCATTGACGTTTTTCTCGGCCAGCTCGGTCGCGCCGGTCACGTGGCAGCGGACGCACTTGCCCGGTTCGCGCTCCGACTCCGACAGCCGGCCGATCGCGTTGGCGTGCTTGGTCTTCTCCCAGGCGGCGTACTCGGCCTTGTGGCAGTCCTTGCAGGCAGCCGCCCACACATAGTCGTCCGACGGCTTCGCGTTTTGCGCCGCCGCGACACCCGTGAACATCATGAACACCAGCGCCGCGCGTAACGTATGTGGCAACAGCATGCCGACCTCCCTCTCCTGAGTCGTATCAGGGACGGGCAAGGCCGGTGCCACGCGTTTTACGGCACACAACGGCCCGACGGATCGCCAGACCGCCGGTTTTTCGGCACGTCAGTTCGGTTTGACCAGCGCCTTGGGTAGCCGCATGGCCTCGGCGTCGGCGAGCGCCTGGTTCACCTCGGCAAGAGCGTAGGTGCGCGCGCCGATGGCGCGCCAAGGGATGTCGGCGTGATGGCGCTCGAGGATGCCCAGCGCTCGAACGAAGTGGCCGACCTCGCTCCCCCAGCAGCCGCGAATCTCGAGGTGCTTGCGGTTGATCTGCTGGTGCACGTTGATGGCGCTCGGGCCGGCGTCGGTGTAGTGCCCGGCGATCACGTAGCGTCCGCCGTCACGAATCAGATCGAGCGCCTCCTCGACGGCGCGCGCCGACCCGGCCGCCTCGATGGCGACATCCACGCCGAGGCCGCTGCTGAGATCGCGGATCAGCTCGCGACGCTGCGCGGGATTGGTGGCCGCGACGTCGATCGTCACGTCGGCGCCCATCGCGCGCGCGAGCTCGAGCCGATCGGCCGGCGCGCCAATCGCGATCACGCGCGAGGCGCCCGCCAGCCGTGCCAGGGCGATCGCGCTCAACCCGACCGCACCGGTGCCCTGCACGAGCACCGTGTCGCCGAGCGAGAGCGCCGCGCGATCGGTGATGTGCACCGCGGTGATGAGCCCGCAGCCGCCGCCGATGTAGGTTTCCGAGGGCACGGCGTCCGGCAGCCGCGCGACGGAGACGCCGGGTTCGATGTAGATCGCCTGAGACCATCCACCGAACAGCCCTTCGCTCGCCGGGTCCGAGATGCCGTAGACGCGGCGATGCTCGCAGCGGGTCGGTGTGCGCGTCACGGTGCAGGCGCGGCAGTGGCCGCACGTGCGGTGCACGTCGAAGAACACCAGCCGGTCGCCTTCGCGCACCGGCGTTCCGTCGACGGCGATGAGATCGCCTCGGACTTTGTCGGCGATCCCAATCGAGACGTGCCCCGGAATGATCGGATACGGCACGCCGGCCAGTCGGCCGTGCCACAGGTGGACGTCGGTGCCGCACACTTCAGAATAGAGCGTGCGCAGCAGCGCCGAGCCCGGCACGAGCGCCGGCTCCGGGAACTCGCGCAGCTCGACCGGCACGTGGGGCGCAGGCATGACCGCGGCGAGGACAGACACGTGAATTCCTAATTCTAACTTCCTAATTCTGAATTACACTGGTTCTCACCATGCCTCTTTTTGAATACGAATGCCGTGGATGCGGGAAGCAGTTCGAATTCCTGACGCGAGAAGGCCAGGCGCCGGCGTGCCCCTCGTGCCAGGGCGCCGATCTGCAGAAGCGGCTGTCGGCGTTCGCCGTCGGCGCCAACGGCAGGTCCAGCGCGCCGGGCGGGTCGTTCGGGCCGTGCGGCTCATGCGGCGACCCGCGCGGGCCCGGCTCGTGCTCCATGAACTAGCCGCAACCCCGACCTCCGCCGTTTTACCGTGGCGCACTTTCTTCGATCATTCCGTCACCGCAACTACCAGCTCTTCTTCGGCGGACAGCTCATCTCGCTCACCGGCACCTGGATGCAGCAGATCGCCCAGTCGTGGCTGGTGTACCGGCTGACCCGCTCCGCCGGCCTGCTCGGCCTCGTCTCCTTCGCCGGCCAGATTCCGGTCTTCGTGCTCGCGGCGATCGGCGGCGCCGTGGCCGACCGCGTCAACCGCCACCGCATCATCGTCTGGACGCAGACGCTGTCGATGGTGCTCGCCTTCATCCTCGCCGCGCTGACGCTCTCCGGCGCAATCCGGGTGTGGCACCTCTTCGTCCTTGCGGCGCTCCTCGGCGTCATCAATGCCTTTGATATTCCGGCTCGGCAGGCGTTCATGGTGGACATGGTTGGCCGCGAGGACCTGATGAACGCCATCGCGCTCAACTCCTCGATGGTCAACGGCGCGCGCGTGGTCGGTCCGGCGATCGCCGGCGGCGTCGTCGCGTGGGTCGGCGAGGGGTGGTGCTTCTTCCTGAACGGCGTCAGCTATGTCGCGGTGATCATCGGCCTCCTGCTGATGCGGCTCGAGCACGTGCGCCGCGCGGTGCGTTCGGGCCGATCGGCGGCCGGTGACATCGTCGACGGCTTTCGCTTCGTGGGCCGCACGGCGCCGGTGCTCACGCTCCTGCTGCTGCTCGGCGTCGTCAGTCTGACGGCGATGCCCTACGCGGTCCTCATGCCGGTGTTCGCCGACCAGATTCTTCACGGCGGCGCCGCGGGGCTCGGGTTACTGACGGGCGCGTCCGGCGTCGGCGCGCTCGGCGGCGCGTTGAGCCTGGCGTTGCGCCGCGGGGTCAAGGGGCTCGGCACGTGGGTCGCCGTCTCGACGTTCGCGTTCGGCGTGGCGCTCTTGCTCTTCGCCTGGTCGCACAGCTTCTGGCTGTCGGCGGCGCTGCTCGTGCCGGTCGGCGCGGCGATGATGGTGCAGATGGCGGCGTCGAACACGCTGATTCAGGCGATGGTGCCCGATCATCTGCGCGGGCGTGTGATGGCCGTCTATTCGATGATGTTCATGGGGATGGCGCCGTTCGGGGCGCTCTTCGCGGGGTGGATGGCCGAGCGCGCCGGCGCACCGCGCACGGTCGCCGTCGGCGGTGCCATCTGCATCGGCGCCGCGATCGCCTTCCGGCTGCGCCTGCCGGCCATTCGCGGCGAAGCGCGGGAGCTCATCATCGCGCAGGGCCTCGCCGGCGGCGATCCCGTGCCCCTACCTCTTCTTCACCGGCGCTGACGGCGCCGGCTTCGGCGTGAGCTTGATCGCTCCCGCCTGCTCGCGTGCGCGCAAGACCGCCATCACGTCGGCGAGCGGCACCGGCTCGAACTCCCCGGACAGGAAATCGCGAATCTCGAGCGCCGTCTTGTGCTGCCCGAGCAGGATCGTGAACTCCGCCGTCATGTGCTGCGGGAGCGCCGGTCCACCCTGGCCGCGCCCGCCGCCCGGCCCCCCGCGGCCGCCACCCGGCGCCTGGTTGCAGCCGGAGAAACTGCTGCCGTTCACGCACTCGACGATGAGGTTCGATGCGTCTTTCTCTTCGGGCGTCATGGCCGGCTCGGCCGCCGGCACCTTGAACTGCGCGGCCTTCAGGCCGTACACCGCTCTCGCTTCCTCGGAAAGCGCCGCCGCGCGCTTGTCGATCAACGCGTCGAGGGGCGCAAGCGTCTTCACCGCCTCGTCTGGATGCGCGAACAGCACCGCGGACGATTTGACGACGCCCTTCTCGACGATGGCCTGGTGCTGGACGGCAACCTTGGCTTCCTTGTAGGCCACCGTGAGCGACGCGCCATCCGCGGCGTCCGCGAGATACGCGACGCCTTTGCGCTCTGAATCGCCCATGCGCTCGGTGCCGCGGCCGAGATTCTCCGCCGCCACCCGCGCGCCGTCAGCGTCCTCAGCGGTGGCCATGACCGCCAGCGAGCCGACGCCGACGACCGCCGCGCGCTTGTACTGCGTGGCGTCTTCCTTGTCGGGCGTGTCGCCCGACGAGTGGTACCACATGTCGGGCCAGGTGATGAACATCACGGCCGGGATGCCATGCTGCATGTACGTCACGTGATCGCTGGCGCCGTAGTGCTTGTCGATCTTGATGTAGAAGGCGTCGTTGCTGCCGTTGGGCGACGTGATGTCGACGCTGGGCGCGTAGCCGTTGGCGCGGTAGCGGACGCGCTCGCGCGCGAGCTCCGACACGTACTCCATCATGCTCTGGCCGATGTCGTTGATGTAGGACGGGAAGGTGTCCGGCGTGCGCTGCATGATCCAGTAGCTCCGGCTCGCCGTCAGCCGGATGCCTTCCATGTCGAAGTTCAGGTCGCCGATGATGTTCTTCTGCTTCTCGGTGTGCGCGGCGAGCCACGCGTTGGTGCCGCTGATCTCGGGCACCCACTGAAAGTTGATCGTGCGGCGCGGCTTCGGGAGCTTCCCTTCTTTCACGAGCTTCAGGTACGCGCGCCCGATCTCGAGCGTCAGCGCGCAGCCGGAGTTGTCGTCGTTGGCGCCCTGCTTGATGTACGCCTCGTACAAATGTCCGCCGATCGCCACCTCCTGCGTCGTACTGCCGTCGCCGGGAATTTCCGCGTGGACGACTTCCAGCTTGCCGGGCAGCATCTCGGACTTGACGATGGATCGAATCGTGATCTTCTGCCCGCGCGACAACATCAGCGCGAGCCCGCGCCCCACTTTGGGCGACACTGCCCAGCCGAAAGTCGGCGACGTCGCGCCGGCCGGAGCCTGGAAGCGGGTTTCCGGAATCTCGTCCGGATAGTCGTTCACGCGCAGCGAGCTGTAGCTGATGATGCCGATCGCGCCGCGCGTCGCCGCCGCGTTGAAGGCGCCGCCGCCGCTCGAGCTGAGGACCACCTTGCCCGCGAGGTCCTTGCCTTCGAGATCCTGCGCGCGCCCCGCGCCGACGTCCACGAGCTCGCCCGTCACGTCGCCGGTCGGCGTGCCTTCGCCGAGCGCGAGCGCGACGTCGTGGATGTCGTACAGCTTGCGGCTGAACGGGGTCGTCATCCACAGCTCGCCGACGCTCGGCTGCCATGATTGACCGCTCGGGAACGTCTCGATCGCCACGTTGCTGAAGCCGTAGTCCTTCGCGAAGCCCGCCATCACGTCGCTTTCGCGGAAGTGTCCCTGATACTCCGACGCGGGCCGCACGCGCTGATACGGCACGAGCTCCTCGACGTGGTGCATCGCGCGCTCGCCCGACACCTCGTTGATGATCGCCATCATCTGCGCGGTCGAGAGCAGGGTGCGATCTTCCTTTTCCTGCGCGGTCGGGCGGCAGACCATCGCCGCGACGGTGACGCCTATCAACAACAGGCTGGCTTTGAATGTTCTTGTCAGCATTCTCTTATCTCTCGTGGGGCCCCACCCCCACTCGTTGCCGTCGCTCACGCTCCGGATCTTGATTCGGGCGCCGATCTGCTCAGTGCGGGGTTCTACTTGCCCCTCCTGCCCCTCCCGCCCCGGCCTCCCTCGGGATCTTTTGATCCGCCATCGCGGCGTTATACGCGAACCAAGCCATGACGATCGCCGACTGCTTGATGTCGTCCTGCTTGAGGCGTTCCGCGGAGTCGACGTTGGTGTGATGCATGCGGACGTCATAGCCTTCGTAACTCTGAATCGGATTGAAGCCGGGCACGCCGGCGGCGATGAAGCTGAGATGATCGGTGGCGCCGATGCCGTCGATCACGTTGCGGCGGGCGCCGATCGCCTTCAGCGGATCGAGCCACGCGTCGAAGATCGGACGGACCGCTTCGCTGCGCTCGAGAAACCACCCGTAGATCGGGCCGTAGCCGGGATCGATGTTGAAGTAGACGTCGAACGTGTCGCGCTCGGCGGCGTGAGCGTCGCCGGCGAGATGCTGGTCGACCCACGCCTTCGACCCGAGCAGTCCTTGCTCTTCCCCGCCCCACAGCGCGACCCGAATCGTCCGCCGCGGCCTGGCGCCGATCGCTTTGAGAATCCGCATCGCTTCGATCACGGTCGTCGCGCCGTCCGCGTTGTCGGTGGCGCCGACGCTGGTGTGCCATGAGTCGAGGTGCCCCCCGATCATCACGACTTCATCCTTGAGCGCCGGATCGGTGCCGGGCAGTTCGGCCAGGACGTTGTAGGCGTGGCCGTCGCCCTCGTAGAACTTTCCCTGCACGTTGACGCGCAGCTTCACCGGCACGTGCCGTTCGAGCATGCGGGCGATCATGTTGTAGTGCTCCGCGCTCAGGACGACCGACGGGGCGGCGCCCGGCCCGTTGTCGCGGCCGGTCACAAACACGGTGCCGTGCTCGCCGATGCTCGGCCGCAGCAGCACGCCGATGCCGGCCTCGCGCGTGACGCGCGCGATGCGCTGCGCATCCGGATTGCCGCCCCGCCCTCCGCCCCGCCCAGCCGGCGGCGGCGGCGATTGGTAGTCGGGCGCGCTCGGATCCGCGCGATCCCGGCGCACGAAGTTGGTCAGGATCGGCTGCGACATCACGATCGCGCCTTTCAGGGAATCGCGCATCGCCTCGACCTCGTCCGCGGTCTTGCCGGCGAGCCATACCGGCGCGGCGACGATCTCGCCGGCGGTCGACGGCGACCAGCCCTCGGCGTAGCCAATGAGCGGCATATAACGCGGCTCGACCATCTCGAGCGTGAGCTTCTCGAGCGTCCAGCTCCGCGCGAACGGCCACGCCTCGAGGCGCGCGTTGGCCAGGCCGTCCGCCGCCAATCGATCCCGCGCGAAATCGGCGGCGCGTTTGTGCGCGGGCGACCCGGTCAGGCGCGGGCCGATGTCGACGGTGAACATGTCGAACACCGGGCCGACCTGCGAGCGCTCGGTCCCTTCGGCGCGCATCTTCGCGAGCACGTCCCGATCGGCGGTCGACTGGGCGTGGACGAGCACGCCGATCGCCGCGCAGCCGGCGATGAGAAGCGACGGCTTGTACATGGCGCGCTGAGGATATCAGAAGTCGTGTCCGCCTTTAGGCGGACCGTCTATTCGGCGGGAGCGGGTCGAAAGCGTCCGATGGTCGCCGCCGAGAACTTGCCGGCCCAGATCTTCAACCGGCCGCCGCCGAGCGACTGCTCGAGCGCATCGAACTTGACGTAGGCGACCGGCACGAGCAGCAGCGTCAGGAAAAGACAGAGTGACTGGCCGCCGATGACCGTGACGGCAATCGCCGCGCGGCCGTGCCCGCCGATGCCCAGGCCGAGCGCGGTCGGAATCAAGCCGGCGATGATCGCCGAAGTGGTCATCAGAATCGGCCGCAGACGCGTGCGGCAAGATTCGACGATCGCCTCGCGCAGCGGCATGCCCCTGGCGCGAAGCACGTTCGCGTAATCGACTTGCAGAATGGAGTTCTTCTTGACGATCCCGAGTAGCAGCAGCACGCCGAGCGCGCTCCACAGCGACAGCAAACGGCCCGTCATCCACAGCGTGAACAGCGCGAAGGGCACCGACAGCGGCAGCACGAGCATGATGACGATCGGCTGAACGAAGCTCTCGAACTGCGCGGCGAGGACCATGTAGACGAAGATCATCGCCAGGCCGATCGCCATGATGAGATTGACGGTCGTCTCGTCGAGGATCTTGCTCTGGCCCGTCAGCCGGTATGACATGTCGGGCGGCAGATCGAGACTCGCCATCATCCGGCGGACGTCATTGCTGCCTTCGTCGAGCGCGTGCCCTGGCGCGATGTCGGACTGCATGGAGACCGAGAACTGCCGGTTGAATCGCGTCAGCGTGGTCGGACCAAAGCCCGATTCCAGACGGGCGATATTGTCGATGCGGACCGGTGCGCCTGACGCCGACGGAACGGTGAGTCTGCCGATCGCGTCGATGTTGCGCCGCTGGCTGTCAAGCACCCGAATCTTGACCGGATACTGTTCGGAACCTTCCCGGTAGTTCGAGATCTCATCGTCGCCCGCCACCGCGAGCCGCAGCGTACTGCCAATCGTTCCCATTTGGACGCCCAAGTCGGCGGCACGCTTGCGATCGACCGCGACGTGGATTTCGGGATTCGATACGCTCAGGTTGACCTTCACATCGATCAGGCTCTTCAGCTTCTGCGCCTTCGCGAGCATCTGCATCGAGTAGCCGGCGAGGCGTTCCATGTCCGGGCCGAGCAGGTTCGCCGTGATCGCGTATGACCCATTCTCGCCGCCACCGAGGGGTTGGCGAATCGTGATGGTCGGCCTGTAGCCGGGATGATCCTTCAATCGGCGACGCATCTCGGCCACCATCTCGTCCTGCGTGACGCTCCGGTCCTCGAACGGCACGGCGTAGCACAAGAGGTGGATGTGGGTCGAGCGTCCGGTAATGGCTGGCTCGATCTGAGCGATACCGGGAATGCCGCTCAGTTCCTTGACGAGCGACTTGGCCACCTCGCTCGACCCTTCGAGCGACGTGCCTTCGGGCGTGTCGATATGCACCGTCCATTCACCCATGTCTTCGTTGGGGACGAACGTCCGGCCGACCATCCGGTTGAGCGGGAAGATCGTCAGGAACACGACCACGGAGACACCGATGATGACGTTGGCGTGATCGAGCGACCACACGACCCAGCCGGTGTACCAGTGGTCAAGCCAGCGGAAAAAGCCTCGCTCCTTCGTCTTGTGATCGGCTGTGGCGTCGGAGAGCTTCAGAAAGCGCGAGCTGAGCATCGGCGTCAGCGTGAAGCTGACGAGCATCGAGACCATGATCGAGAAGGCCATGGTCCACCCAAACGGGTTGATGAACCGGCGCGCGTAGCCGGTCATGAACGCCACCGGCAGGAAGATCACGACCAGCGACAGGGTCGTCGCCATGACGGCGAGCGTCACCTCGCGCGTCCCCTGGATGGCCGCCTCGAACGGCGTACAATTCTTTTCTTCGATATACCGGAAAATGTTCTCGAGCACGACGATTGCGTCGTCGATGACGATGCCGACAGCGAGCGTGAGGCCGAGCAGCGTCATGTTGTTGAGCGTGAAATCCATGGCCCGCATAAGCGTGAACGTCGAGAGGATCGATGCGGGAATGGCCAGCGCCGAGATGATCACGGCGCGGACGTTCCGGATGAAGAACATCACGACGAGCGCGGCGAGGAGGCTGCCCCAGATCAGGTGTTCCTCCAAGGCGGCGACCGAGGCGTAAATGAACTTGGAATCATCGCGCGTCACAGTCAGCGTCACGCCTTTGGGCAACGCCTTCTGAATCGAGGCGAGTCGGCCCTTGATGCCGGCGATCACCGAAATCGTGTTTTCGCCCATCGCCCGTTGGACGTCGAGGATGACCGCCTGGGAGCTGCCGAGCCACACCGCCTGTGTCGGCCGCTCGAAGCTGTCTTCCGCGTACCCCACGTCGGCAATGCGGATCGGCGTGCCATTCTTCGTCGCGACGACGATGTTCTTGAACTGATCGGCCGCATCGATGCGCCCGAGCGTGCGAAGCAGCAGTTCGCCCTTGCCCTGTTCGATGGTCCCTCCGGGAATCTCGATGTTTTCGTTGACGACGGCATCGCGCACCTGGTTCATCGACAGGCCGTACGCATTCAGCTTTTCGACGTCGACGACGATGTGCACCTCGCGCGCGCGGCCGCCACCCAGAGCCACTGCCCCCACTCCGCTGACCGTCTCAATCGCGCGCTTCACCTGCTTGTCGCCGATTTCGGTCAACGTCCGCAGACTCATCGAGTCCGACGAGAGCACGATCGACATCACCGGATCGGAATCCGGATC
>Ga0207927_1001486_pt1 | contig 10036 bp, 11 predicted proteins | sample NGESurdeep072012_2_FD_184456 | JGI IMG/M metagenome (GOLD analysis project Ga0207927, IMG submission 184456) | Arctic peat soil microbial communities from Barrow, Alaska - NGEE Surface sample 210-2 deep-072012 (SPAdes) | ecosystem: Environmental > Terrestrial > Soil > Wetlands > Peat ... | reverse complement strand
CTATGCCGCGTGGTCCAGGGAGAAGTCCTCGACATAGCCGTTGATATTCGCGTCGGCTCGCCGAACTTCGGCAAGTGGGTGGGCGCCGTTCTATCCGCGGAAAACCACTATGCGCTCTACCTCCCCAAAGGATTCGCCCACGGATTCGTGGTGCGTTCCGAGATTGCGGACTTCCTCTACAAGTGCAGCGACTACTATGACTCGGCCGACGACCGCGGCGTGCTGTGGAACGATCCGGCGCTCGGAATCGACTGGGACACGCCTTCGCCGGTTCTGTCCGACAAGGACGAACGCCATCTGCCCCTCGCACAGATTCCACGCCACAGCCTGCCTGTGTACCAGCCATGAGTCTGCGCCTGCTCATCACCGGCGCCACCGGGCAAATCGGTTGGCAATTGCAGCGCACTTTGGCCCCGCTCGGCGAAGTGATCGCCAGCACCCGCGCCCAGCTTGATCTTGCTGATCCGGAGGCGGCTGCGAAGACCGTCCGCGAACTTGCGCCCGCCATCGTCGTCAATGCCGCGGCCTACACCGCTGTTGACAAGGCTGAGAGCGAGCCCGAATTGGCGCACACTGTAAACGCGGTTGCCCCTGGCCGCATCGCGCAAGAGTTGTCCCGCACTGGTGGCCTGTTGATCCACTACTCCAGCGACTACGTTTTCGACGGCGCCAAACCCTGTCCCTACGAGGAGACCGATCCCACGGCACCGCTCAATGTCTACGGCCGCACGAAACTCGGGGGGGAACAGTCCATCGCCGCCAGCGGTTGCGCCCACATCATTCTGCGAACCACCTGGGTTTACGATATCCGCGGCAAGAACTTTTTAAGGACGGTGTTGCGCCTGGCGCGTGAAAGGGAAGAGTTACGGATGGTCGGAGACCAGATTGGTGCTCCAACCTGGGCCCGCACGATTGCCGAGAGTACCGCGCAGATCGCCGCACGCTCCGCTCAACAACGCAATTCACATGGATGGGGATACGACGGCGTTTTCCACCTCACGGCCGCAGGCCAAACCACGTGGGCTGGTTTCGCCGAGCAGATTCTCGAGGATTACGACTCACTGGCGTCCTGGCCCGCCGATACTGGAGAGTTTGGATCGCCCCTGATGGCCAAGCGGGTTGTCCCCATAACCAGTGAGCAGTACAAGGCGCCAGCGCGGAGACCGCATAACTCGCTGCTTTCCAACGCCAGGTTACAATCCATTTTCGGACTGCGGATGCCAGACTGGCGCGTCCAGTTGCGCCTAGCCTTGCAGGATGCAGTTCGCTGACGGCAAGCGTCGCGAGCGACGTTCAAGACAACGGGCGGCCCCTGTAGGCCGCCCGCCTTTGCCCCACCACAGAAACTCTTTACGGCTCTAAAACGTGCTTCGAGGTATCGCCGCGGAAGGTCATTTCGACCAGTACACGCTCGTTCTTCGCGTTCTCACTATAGCGCTGCTCCGTCGTCTTTGCCTTTGCTGTCAACGGCACCAGGTTGCACTTCGCCTTGGCTTCGGCTTTCCCGCCGATCTGTTTGAAGAGCATGATGTGCTCAGTGCCCAGCATTTCGTGCGAGACTTTATAGTCGCCGGCAGGTACCAGCGTTCCACCAATCACGGTTGGGCCAGTGAAGGTGATCTCCTGCTTGAGAGCGACGCCTGTCATCGAAGTGTCAGTCGCCGAAAGCATCGTTGCCGCGCCCAGCACCAGCACTGCCATAAGGATAACGAACATACGTTTCTGAATTTGCATAAAACCTCCATGAATCCCGCAAGTTTGCGGGCACGAATAACTCCAAAACAAGTTTAGGGCTCTAACTCCATGGGGGCAGTGAGGTGCATCACAACAAGGTGTGAGGGTGAACCAAATGTTTCAGTGAATACGAATGACGATCCGTTGGAGATCCGCCTGCCGTCGATCAGAGAACCGGCCCGTGATCGACGGACTCCCCATTGGCTATCCCTTCGCCCAGCCTGGTCTGTAGCCGTTCGGCCATCGCATCGAAGTTCCTGCGACTCAACTCGTCGATCTTGCCGCCAGCCATCAATGCCAGCATCCCTTCGACTGAAACTTCGCCCTGCCAGCTCACGTGGGTCGCTGTTTCTGAAGGCGCAATTTGAAACTGCATGGCGAAAGTGAGTTGGCTGCCGGCAACGATTCCGTTGCCCCAGTACTCGACCCGCTCGCTCCGCACCGCCTCGCGCAACTCCATCGCCAGGTTGACATGGCCACTGAGCTGACCCAACGTAATCACGATCCGCATGGTGAAATGCGTCGCATCCTGGACCGACAGGCTCTCGAAATCCGGCAGCAGCGGTGCAAAGCGTTGCGGATCCGCCACCAGATCGAAAACTTCCTCGGCACTGCGGCTGGTAAGAACTGTTCCGGAATGATTCATGGCGATGCTCGGCCGACTCGACGCGCTTTTGCGGCTACGGCCAATCGCGTATCGTAACAGACTCTCGCTGGACCGGGTTGCCATTCGCGCGCTAGTGTCGGGTATAGTGAGCGAGAGGGACGATCGCTGTTCTCAACCGGCGCGCCCGCGACTTGCGTGGCACATAGTATGGACGATTCCATCACCATAACGCCGCAGGATTTTCGTGCTGCCTTGGGACGCTTCAGTTCCGGGGTGACTGTAATCACCGTCGAGACCGATGCCAGCCAGGTGCATGGCATGACGGCGAGTTCGTTCTGCTCCGTTTCGCTACGTCCTCCGCTGGTGTTGGTCTGCATCGATCACCGCGCCGAAACCTACCTGCACGTGCGCGAGCGCGGACGCTTTGGCGTCAGCATCTTGAAGGAAGACCAGGAAGCGCTCTCCGAGTTTTTTGCCGACCCGGAACGCGATCCTGATGCTGCCCGCCGCCTGGGCATACGTTACAACTTGATGAAAAGTGGGATGCCAGTTCTGGCCGATGTGTTGGCCACTCTCGACTGCGTCGTAGAGCAGGCCCATGCGGCTGGCGATCACACTATCTTTGTCGCTGAAGTCAAAGAAGTTAGCGTGGCCGAAGGCTCCCCTCTCCTCTACTTCCGCGGACGCTACGGCGCCTGCCGCGAGCGTCAGGAACAATAGCACCCACTGGCCATCGCCCTCTGCACCAAAGATGCGGCAGACCGCTCGTTGGGTTATCCTTCGAAGACATGATTCGCGAGGTGCCCCACGCTCGCGGAACTGTATCCCATGGCGATCGAGACCATAAAACGGCAACTCCCTGAGGACGCATCCTCGGCAGATCTCATAGCATTTTTGCGCGAGGTCCGCGATGGCCAACTGGTTTCGCGGCAGTCAGCGCTTCAACTCCTGCAGCGTGATCCGGAAGTCCTGCCTGAGTTGCTGTCAACGGCTTGCTATCTCAAGGAGCAATACCGCCCCGGGATCATTACTTATTCGCGGAAAGTTTTCATCCCGCTGACCAACCTCTGCCGCGACTACTGCGCCTATTGCACCTATCGTCGCGATCCCGGACAACCCGGCGCGCACACCATGTCTCCCGAACAAGTTTTAGAAGTTGCCAAACAGGGCGAAAAACTCGGCTGCACCGAGGCGCTCTTTTCTCTCGGAGACAAGCCGGAAGCTGTATTTCCGGAAATGCGCGACCTTTTGCGCCAGCGCGGCTATCGCAGCACCCTGCACTACCTCGAAGCCATGTGCGAACTGGTGCTGCGCGAAACCTCGCTGCTGCCGCACTCCAACCCCGGCCTGATGAGCGCGACCTGGATCGAGCGCCTGCGCGCCAGCAATCCCAGCCTCGGACTCATGCTCGAGACGACCAGCACGCGCCTCATGCAGAAGGGTGCCGCGCACGACAACGCACCCGACAAGGTTCCGGCCTTGCGCCTCAAGACCATCGAAGACGCTGGCAAACTCGGCGTGCCCTTTACCACCGGAATCCTGATCGGCATTGGCGAGACTCTCGACGAGCGTGTTGACTCGTTACTTGCCATCCAGCGCCTGCACCAGCGCTACGGACACATTCAGGAAGTCATCATCCAGAACTTCCGCGCCAAGCCCGAGATCCCGATGGCCGCCTCGCCGGAGCCCAGTGCCGATGACCATCTGCGCACCATCGCAATCGCTCGCCTCCTGCTGCGCGACATGAATATTCAAGCTCCCCCTAATCTCACCGAACATCATTACGAGCGCCTCTTACAAGGCGGCATCGACGATTGGGGCGGAGTCTCACCGCTGACTCCGGACTACATCAATCCCGAAGCGCCCTGGCCGCACTTGTTGGACTTGCAGCGCCGCACCGAAGCCGTCGGCCAGCAGCTACGCCAACGTCTGCCGGTGTATCCAGAATTCGTCACTGGCGTTGTCGATCGCGGTGGACTATTGGCCGGACGCCTGCTCGCCGCCTCAGACGACCATGGCTATGCGAGGGCTGCGTAGATGATCGTCGTTCTGACAGGCGGTACCGGTGGTGCAAAACTCGTCCAGGGCCTGCATCTCGAGGTTGCTCCCGAGAACATGACCGTCGTCGTCAACACCGCAGACGATGTCGAGTGGTGGGGACTGCATGTTTCTCCCGACATCGACTCCATCCTCTATGCGCTCGCAGACCGACTCAGCGTGGAGCGCGGATGGGGCGTTGAAGGCGACAGCTTCCGGTGCCTCGAGCGCATGGCGCGATTAGGCCAGCCCACCTGGTTCAGCCTCGGCGATCTCGATCTCGCCACTCATCTTGCCCGGACCAATCTGTTGCGCTCGGGCAAGTCGCTAAGCGCCGCGACTACTGAACTTGCCAAGAAAATGGAAATTGGGACTCGCGTGCTACCCATGTCCGACGATCCCGTTGCTACCAAGCTCGACACGGCGCAGGGCACACTGAACTTCCAGGAGTACTTTGTGCGCGAGCGCCACCAGGTTGACGTGCGCGCCGTGCGCTTTGAAGGCGCGGACAACTCGCGACCCGCACCGGGCGTGCTCGAGAGCATCGAGTCGGCGGAAGCCGTAATCCTCGCGCCCAGCAATCCCGTGACCAGCATCGGCCCGATTCTCGCTGTGCCCGGCATTCGTGAAGCGCTGCGTCGCACCGAAGCTCCCGTTGCGGCCGTAAGCCCGATCGTCGGCGGAGCTGCCGTTTCCGGTCCCGCTGGCGTGCTGATGAAGCGCAAGGGTTGGCCCAGCACCATCGCCGGCGTCGCCCAGGCGTACGAAGATTTTCTCGACCTGCTGGTGGTGGATCTCGAAGATCATGCCGACGCCGATCATCTACGCGAGGGCGGATTGCACGTTCTTTGCGCCAATACCGTGATGAAGTCACTCGAAGATAAGCATGAACTCGCGCGCTTCACGCTCCATGCCGCCCGTCAAGCCCGTGGGGTCAAGAGCTAGCCCATGCCCACGGCCCTTTTGATTCCAGTGAAGAACCTCGACAACGCCAAGCAGCGGCTGGGCGAAGCTCTCAATCAAGCGCAGCGTTCCCATCTGGCGGAAGCCATGCTGCGCGACGTAATGAGTGCTGCCGCGGGCGTAACCGATCGGCTCGACGTCTACCTTGTGACCGGAGACGTGCGCGCCGCTTCAATGGCCGCCGACTTCCGCTTCGGTGTTATCGAAGATACGCGCAACGAAAGTGAGACGGCAGCTATCGGGATGGCGACCACATGGTGCGAAGCTCAGCAATATGACATCACCGTCGTCGTGCCCGGCGATATCCCGCTGATCACCAGCGCCGAACTTCATCGCGTGCTCGATGCCGCTCCACCAGAGGGGGCCGTGTTCGTCCCCGCCTACGACCGCCGCGGTAGCAACTGCATCCTGCGCCGTCCGGCGTCCATCATTCCGCTGCGCTTTGGCAACGACAGCTTCCTGCCCCACTGCGAGGCGATGAAGAAAACCGGCAAGCCGCTGATCATCGTCGAACTGCCTGGCATAGGCCTCGACATCGACAACCCCCACGAACTGGAACTGCTGGTGCAGCGCGAAGGCGATACGCATGCCCAGCGCCTGCTGCGCTCCTGGGGAATCGCAGCCCCCGATACGGAAGCTTGGGAAGCGGCCGGCTGATGTCGTCTCCTTTTGTACCTGAGGCCACCGGCATGACCGAGTTGCATGCCATCCCAGTCTGGGGAATTGGCGACGTTCTGCCCGGGGATTCCATTGCTGCCCTCGTCGTCGAGGCCCTCGCCGCCGGCGGCCTCCGCCTGCACGCCGGCGACATTCTCGTGGTCAAGCACAAAATCGTCTCCAAGGCCGAAGGGCGTATGGTCGAGCTTGCCACCGTGAAACCATCGCCCGCCGCCAAACGCTTCGCCGCGAAGAGCGGCGCCGACGCCCGCGTCATCGAACTCGCCCTGCGCGAAGCAGTGCGGGTGGTGCGTCAGCGGCACGTGCTTATCACTGAGACCGCGCATGGCCTGGTCTGCGCCAACAGCGGCATCGACGTTTCCAATGTGGACGGCGGTAAGACTGCTGTGCTGTTGCCGCTCGATCCCGACCGCTCGGCCGGCCGCATTCATCGCCAACTTAAGAAGCGCACCACGCTGCACATTCCCGTGATCATCGCCGACAGCTTCGGACGCGCCTGGCGCGAAGGATTGCACGAAGTCGCCATCGGCGTCGCGGGCATGAAACCCATCCACGACTATCGCGGCCGCCGCGATGCCTATGGTTACAAAATGCATGCCACTGAGGAATGTGTTGCCGACGAACTGGCCTGTGTCGCAGGTCTGGTCTGCGGCAAGAACGCTCTCGTCCCAGCTTGTATAATTCGGGGTTATCAATATCGTCGCGGGCACGGCAGCGCACGACAGATTGTCCGTCCCGCCACGAGAGATTTGTTCCGCTGACGTGCAGGTAAGTGATTTGAAAGGGCACGGCTTCAGCCGTGCCGAATAGGGCCTTTATTCTTTGTCATTCCTCGCAGGCTTTAGCCTGCGGGGAATCTGCTTTTCCAATTATTGGCAGATTCGTTGCGCGGCGAAATAGACCGCGCACCTCGGAGAGCAGGGAAGTGATGCAAGATCTGATCTGGTGCAATCGATGGACGCTGCAAGATAGTTCCTGGCGCGACGCATGCGAGCAAGTTTCCCCCGCCGTACGCTCGTCGCTGGAGAAGGTTCTCACCTCACTGGATGGCAGCGCGCTTACTCGCGAGGAATGCATTCGGCTCGCGCGCTGCAAAGGTGCTGACTTGTTCGGCCTCGTCGTGGCGGCCAATGAAGTCCGCCGCCGGCTGGTCGGAGACGTCATCAGCTACGTCGTTACCCGCAACATCAATTTCACCAACGTCTGTTTTGTGGGATGCAAGTTCTGTGCATTCAGCGTGGGACCGCACGACCAGACCGCCTATTTCCTCACTCCAGAGGAAGTGGGCGGGAAATCACGCGAAGCCGCATCCTGGGGCGCCACCGAAGTCTGTATCCAAGGCGGCCTGCCGCGCCATCTCCCGCCTCTTTACTATCGCGACGTCTTGCGGGCAGTGAAGTCGGCCACGCCGAAGATGCACACCCACGCCTTCTCCCCCATGGAGATGGTCTACGGCACCGAACTCACCGGGATGCCCATCCGCGAGTACCTGCTGCTGCTGAAGGAGAACGGTCTCGACACGCTGCCGGGCACAGCTGCCGAGATTCTCGACGACGCTGTGCGCCTCGTGCTCTCGCGCAACAAGCTGACCACGGCGCAGTGGTGCGAGGTGATCGAGACCGCGCACCAGTGTGGTATTCGCAGCACCTCAACCATGATGTATGGCCACCGCGAGACCCCCGAGCACTGGGTCAACCAGTTGCTTCTGCTGCGGAGCATTCAGGCGCGCACTGGAGGCTTCACCGAGTTCGTCCCGCTGGGCTTCATCCATGACAACACCCTGCTGTTCGAGCAGGGGCTGGCCCGCTCCGGTGGAACGCTGGAAGAGCACATGAAGGTGCACGCGCTGGCCCGCGTCATGCTTGCCGGATCGATCAACCATGTCCAGGTTTCGTGGGTAAAGCTCGGGCGCGAAGTTTCGCAACTCGCGATGCTGGCCGGGGCTGATGACTATGGCGGGACCCTTTTCGAAGAGAGCATCTCGCGTCTCGCGGGTGCCACCGCGGGACAGTATGTCTCGGTCGATGAATTTCAGGAACGCATTCGCGAATTGGGACGTATTCCCGCTCAGCGCAACACCGCGTACACGCATTATTTCGACAACGAAACTGCAAGCAAACGCGAGCCCATCGCCGTCGGGAGCCACGCGTGATCGCGATCGTCGGGGGCACCGGCCCGGAAGGCTCTGGGCTGGCGCTGCGCTGGGCCCGCGCCGGCGAGCAGATCGTCATTGGCTCGCGCGACGCAGCCCGCGCCCAGACGGTAGCCACGCAGATCGCGGAGAAGGCAGGAGCGCTCGGCAGCGTCGAAGGCCTGGAAAACAGCCAGGCGGTGAAGATGTGCGACTGTGTCGTGCTCACCGTCCCGTTTGCCGGACAGGCTGATCTGCTCAAGCAACTCAAGCCGTCGTTTCGTCCGGGAACGGTGCTGATCGACGCCACCGTCCCCCTTGCCGCGGCCGTGGGTGGCCGCCCGACACGCCTTCTCGGCGTGTGGCAGGGCTCGGCCGCGGAACAGGCGGCAGAGCTCGTCGGCAAGAACGTCGCGGTGGCAGCCGCCTTTCACAGCCTCTCGGCCACTCTGCTCAATGGCGATCAGGAAGTGGACTGCGATGTTATCGTCTGTAGCGACGACGACAGCGCCCGCCAGGTTGCCTCGGAGTTGGCGGTGAAAATTCCAGGAGTGCGTGCAATCGACGGCGGCAAGCTGGAAAATGCTCGCATCGTCGAAGCCATGACCGCGCTGCTGATTACCCTGAATATCCGCCACAAGGTACACGGAGCCGGATGGCGGGTGACCGGGCTCGGAATCTAGGGTATTCGCAGCTTGGTACTTTGAGCGGGGTGCCCTGTCCTCGTGAAGCTACGACGGGGTACTCGGCGCGGTCACGCGCTTCGCTTTCTTCAAATGGACCAGGGGCATAGGAAGATTCGCCGAGGGCTCCCCTTCCATGACCTGCGTCAGCAATATTCCGAATTGCTCTATCTGGACATCGGTGAGGGGATAGAGTCCCCAGCGAGCGATCTCCGAGTAATTTGTTTTTATCTCCGTAACAATAGTCCGGCCCTTGAGCGTGCATTCGATAAGTCTCTCGCGTCGGTTGTCGGGATTCGCGACGCGTTTGATCAGCCTTCGTAGTTCGAGCTTGTCGATCAGAAACACCATCGCATTCTTGTCGATGCCGAGGTTCCTGGCCAGCAATCCCTGTTGCAGGTGGCTTTCACTGGCTGCTAACAGGATGAGGATCATGGTCGGATCGAGTCCATATTTCTTTTGGCAAAACAGCGCCATCCGGCGGCGATAAATCCTCGACACCCAAAGGAACCGAAACATCATGGAGAAGGACAGACCGGGGAATATCTTAAGATGATTCAAAGATCCATCGCCAATGTTGGTGCGAAGTGACTGTTCCAGCTTGTTCTGCACGGCCACCTCCACTACCACCGCGCCGACCTGCTTTACTCTTCTACCTTCGTCTCGTTCCGCGAAGAAATTCTTATTCCCTCAAGCCACTGCTGCGCTAGTAGGTTACTTGGGCGCAACCCGAATGTCGCATCTGTGGGGCTGGCTGGTCTGTAGCCGATACATACCAACCCATTGTTCCACAGGGGTGGCTGATTCGTCGGCAATTTTGTGACACATTTATGCTACAAGTTCCGAAATAGGAAGAAATGCTTGATTTTCCTGCCGCAGGATTAGTCATTATCACCAATCGATGATGATATGCGGAGTTTTTAGGGAAGTTGTGCTATGCTTCGCATGCTGGGGTGGTGGCCACGAAAGTTTAGTTGGCAAGACCCCCTCGACTTTGCGAAGGAGACTCCCGTGAAAATGTTGCGCCTGTGTTGTCTCGCTCTCCCACTCCTTGCCCTTAGCGCTCACGCCAGCGTCCTCGGCAACGCCGACGCTTTCGGCGTTCTGGGCGCCTCCGCCGTGACCAACACCGGCAACAGCACGGTGTATCAAGACCTGGGTGTCTGGCCCGGAACGTCGATCACTGGATTTCCTCCGGGAGTT
>Ga0207927_1001484_pt1 | contig 10044 bp, 8 predicted proteins | sample NGESurdeep072012_2_FD_184456 | JGI IMG/M metagenome (GOLD analysis project Ga0207927, IMG submission 184456) | Arctic peat soil microbial communities from Barrow, Alaska - NGEE Surface sample 210-2 deep-072012 (SPAdes) | ecosystem: Environmental > Terrestrial > Soil > Wetlands > Peat ... | reverse complement strand
CGGGCAGGACTGCAGGGCGGGGCTGGCCGTCTTGTACTTCGGCGCCGTCCGTCCCTTGCGCACCAGCTGATTAAATGTAGGCACTCTTTGCAGCTCCTTCGTTCATCTCGCCGGTCTCGACCGGCACAGCTTGCGGCTTATCGCCACAGGCAGAAACTTCGCGGCACCCTGCCGCAACCTCACGCTGCACTGGGCGGCCAACCAGGCACACACCACGCAGCGCGATTTCATCCCAGCTTTTGGGTCTGGACAGCATTTCAATGGCCTTCACAGGCCTGTCTGCCCATACTTCCCCAAAATTGCCGGGGAGCATTCGGTTCGTCAGATTAAGCAAACGACGGTGGCGCCGTGATCGTTCCCCGCACCGGAAACTTCATCCGGCAGGGAGTTCTGGAACGAGGGCACTCCGTTTCGTTGCTTCGGCCCACATACCCACCGGAAAGCTCCAGTGGAAGCGCAGGCTCGTTTCAGCGAGGAATCCTGTGACACATTCTCACAGGACATAAGATTACTGCACACTGCCACACACTACAAGCAGGCCGGGTATAACTCGCGGAACCTTTTTAGTGTAGCAACTGACTTATCACCCGTCAACCAAATCCGGGGCAAAAAATCCCGGACTCTCGCCACGTCCCTGCTCCGCTCACCCACCGCGACTTGGCTTCATTGCGCGACTGACTCCCCTCGCCGAGCGAAGGCCTGCCAGCATACCCTTATCCTGCTTCAGACTCAGTCAGAAACAAAAAAGGCCGGAGTTTGACAGCTCCGACCGGTAAACCCCTGCTTAATTGACGACGATCACATCAGTTTGCGGCGCAGCATGCCCGCCAGACCCAGGATTCCGCTGCCCAGCAAGACCAGCGATCCTGGCTCAGGAGTCGCCCCCGTCTGGAATCCGGCGATGCGGAACAAGTCCGGTTGTTCCCCGGGACGGCCTTCGAGCTCAACCGCCACGACCGACCCTCCGGGAGCAACGCCGAAAGCGCTCAGGTCGATTGAAACCACAACCAAGTCAGTAGCGAAGGGACCGCTGCCGCCGTAGAAATAGCTCATGTTCACCAGCGTGTCTGTGCCGGAAGAGCCGGCAAAGTCAACGAACGGAGAGAAATTGACTCCGTCAGTGGATACGGCAACATGGTAGGTGTCGCCCAAATAGCTGTAGCCTGTCACCAACCCCATGTCGTTACCGGCACCGTTCACAATCGGAGTGCTGTACCCAATGGTGTAATCGATGTTAGTGGTGCTGCCGAATCCGATGTTCGCGATCCCCGTATTGAAATTGGGACCGGTCAGCGCGCCTGGGTTGCCCGGATCCGCGTTTACGGTGTTCAGCCAGTTCGCTGAACGGAAGGTACCCCCATCGCTTTCCTTGAGGGTGTTGCCAAACTGGTTGCTGCTGAAATTGAACGACCCCAGAGCTACTGTTGAGGCCTCCGCTATTGAGGCGCACGCAATCACTGCGAGCACCAATCCGACCAATTTCATTCTCATAGTTTCCGCCTTATTGGGTTAAAGTGAGGGCCAGACCGGACGAAGAACATCACCGCACAGCCTAACGGCGGCCGACAAATGGTCACGACACATCGGTATCGCTTCCGCATAGACGCTAGTGGTGGCACCCACACTGGTTATCAAAAAAATCTGGTTATCAAAGCCAGGAGCAACCGACCTTCCCCCGCGTTGGTCTTCGCCGCAAGGCGAAGACCTCCATGGGCTAACTCGCACGTAGCTGTCCAAACGAGACGACGGCCTAATCATTTCCCCTGAGCCAGTTAGGTTGACTGACTGACGACGCCAGCGAGACAACTGTGCAACTACCTGCACCTTTTAGGAAGGAACTTGCCTATCTGGGTGTGGTTTCGGCCCAGCTCTTTTGGAAAGATGGATCATCGTCCGACGCTTCCCGCTGAGCTTGCCCTTCACAACTCAGGCCGATAATCGGTGTTTGGACAATTCGGGGGCTGACCACATTGCCCTCACGGAGTCACGCCAAATCGCAGGGCTTACGTGTGCAGCTTGCCGAAAGCTAGGTCAGCTTCTACACTGAGAAATTCTGGCAGGAACCACATTTTCGGTCTTCATACATCCGTCGGAACCAATCCGGCGGGGAGGGTGCATGCGTCGTTTTTCAGCGGCTCAGATTTTAGCTGCCTTGTTCGCGATCCTTATATTAAGCGTTTTGCCAGGCTGCAGCGGAACCGGTTCGACCACCAGCGGCGTGACTCAGCTCCTTCTCAGCCCGACGTCGCTCTCTATGAACACCGGACAGGTGGCATCGATCACGGCGACCCCGGAGAATTCGTCCGGAGGCACTGTCATTGCCGATGTTACCTACATCAGCAGCAATCCCAGCCTGGTCACGGTTGCCGCTAACGGACAGGTTTGCGCCGGCATCTGGGACTCCAATTACATTAGCTGCAATACCGTTCCTGGCACGGCAGGAATCGGACAGGCAACGATCACCGCCACCACAGCAAATTCCGTGACTGCCACTCTTGCGGTCAACACCCACCTGCAAGCGGACCTCATCGTGGTCGATCCTCCACAAGGTTGCGTCAGCATGGGAGCCACTCCCACCTATACCGCCAAGGTTTACAACACCACGGCGCCTGGGTGTTCGATCTACAACCGCTGTGACATCACTTCTTCCGTCGGCACCATTACCTACCACAGCTCCGACCCGCAGGTGATGGGCAACAACATCACCACGGGCGTGCTGACCGCCACCAACCCCGGCGCTACCACGATCTACGCGACCGTAGCCGGCCTCAACAGTGTTCCTCAGCCGGCGCTGGTCTGCCCGATTGAGTCCATCAAGATTCATGATGCCGCCGGCTCCAACACTTCCTTCACCCTCGCGCCAGCCGGGACCCAGGCCCTCACTGCCGATGTGGTCGACACCAACGGCGTTTCCGTCGCTCCCCTGCTGACTTGGACTTCGAACGTGATGGGCAGCTCTACTGTGACCGGTGCGACTGGCGCCGTCACCGCTACTGTCACCTCGGTCGCCGCTGGAACCGCCATCATCACCGCAACTTGCAGCACCCCCGACTGCAATCGAAATGTCAGTCCGCAGTATGGCCAGAACGTGGTTACGGTCACCACCACCGGGACTTCCTCCACGACCGCTTATGCTGGCAGCACGAGTTCCTTGACGCTGGTGCCCATTGCTAGCACCGGCACCACGGCCGGGACGGCAATTACTCTGCCCTTTCTGCCCAATTCCATGGTCTCCACCTCGGACGGAACCAAGCTCTATCTGGGCTCAAGCTCCGGTTTGATGACGGTGGATCCGGTGGCGGCTTCCGTCACCTCCACAACTTCCGTTGCGGGAACGGTGGTGGGCATCTCCCCCAATGGCCTCTACCTGTTGATATCCAACACCGCTGGCGGTGTTGTTTATATCTACAGCGTCACCTCGTCCGCTGTTGTCTTGACCCAATCGGTTACGACAACGTCCGCCGCTTTTACGCCCGACGGTAAGTCAGTTTCATTCCTGACCGGGCAACAGGTCTATTACGACACGGCTGTGCCCACGGCAACCATTACGAATCTGCCCTACATTCCCAACGCGCTGGATATCAGCGCCGAGGGAGGCCTGACCTACATTACGAGCTCGGCCTCACACGCCATCGATATCCGCTCCCCCTGCAATCAGTCGGACCAGCAGACGGTGGCAGCGAATAACCCGACGCTGGTTGCGCACGTGCCAAACGGTACAGGCGCGGTCGTCGTCGATTCTCCCTCGATCGACGTGGTTACCACCGGATCGATTGGACCCGGTTGTCCACCGCTTCCCCAAAGCACCGTGAATACCTACCCACTGGGCAGCAACTTGAATGCTCAGCAGATATTTTTCTCGTCCGACAGTTCGCGCGTCTGGATCCTCTCCGACCTGACCTCTGTCATCGGCTTTAATATGTCCACCCTTGCGGCGACCTCGATCTCGCTGACTGGCAGCCCTCAGGCGTTAATGGCCGGCCTCACATTGGACGGGACCAAAATGTATGTTGGAGCCAGCGATAACAACGTGCATGTGCTCGATACCGCCGCCGGGACAGACACCGCACAGATCGCCGTCGGATTGAAGGACGCCAGCTCCAACGCCGTCGCTCCCAACCTGGTGGTGGTGCTACCCAAATGATCCGGCAATTGCTTCGCAACAGAAAACGCCCTCCTGCCGTGGAGGGCGTTTCGGTGTCTGCGAACTTTTGATTCTCGCGCCGTGTCGTACAGGAATGAATGGGTGGAGTACCGCTTCAGCGGTGCATTTACCTCCGCGCGATGAATCCGTCTTTCGAGGCTGCGGAGAAATGCGCGTTTCGCGACGTTTTGAAAGGGCACAGCTTTAGAGGCTGCGGAAAAAGTCGCTTGTTTTGAAAGGGCATGGCTTCAGCCATGCCGTACAAGTCGTTCATTTTTGTCATCCCTCGGGGGCTTCAGCCCCCGGGGGATCTGCTCTTCTAGCTTTTTCAGCATCCTCTTCAGCGGTACATTTCTTCCGCGTATGAATCCGTCTTTAACCGCTGAGGTGCTAGAGCGGATTAGGTTTTTGTGTAGTCGGATTTGTCGGCCATCAAGATCTGGTCGCCCAACCGGATTAATCCGTACCAAAGAGACACCGAGATCGCGGAGAAGCCTGGAAGAAATAAAAACTCCGTGTCCTCCGTGCCTCCGTGGTGAACATCTCCGAACGGACACAGGAAATTCTAATTCGCTCTAGCCCACTTGCCGCGCGGCTATTGCGCTTTCGCTTCCCCAAGTTCGCGCGCCACGCTGTCGAGCACACCATTGATGAATTGCACCGACTCTGGAGTGGAATATCGTCGCGCGATTTCCAGAGCCTCGTTAATGACCACCGGCCGCGGCGTGTCGGGGAATCCGAGAAACTCCGCGATTCCAGCCCGCAGCACATTGCGATCCACGGCGGCCATGCGATCCATGCGCCAATGCTCCGCGTTCTTCTCGATCAGCTGATCGATCTCGGCCTCGCGCTCAGAAGCAACGCGAAACAAATCGTCGGCAAAGCCACGCACCTTTTCGTCGAGGTCCCTGCGCTCGGCCCAGAACGTCTTGCGAACTTCGTCGGTTGTCTGCTTGCCCATGTCGAGTTGAAACAGCATTTGCAGCGCCAGTTCACGGGACTTCCTGCGCGTACCGGACTTGCTCATCGCTTCCCCACTGTTGCACTGCCTGTTGTCTCAGCTACTTTGTTGTGCAGCGATGCCATTTCCACCGCCGCCAGTCCCGCCTCATAACCCTTGTTGCCGGCCTTCAGGCCGGCGCGATCGATGGCCTGCTCCAACGTATCGCAGGTCAGCACGCCGAAAGCGTGCGGCACACCGGTTTCCTGCGCCGACTGCCCGATCCCACGCGTCGCCTCGTTGGCGATCACGTCGTAGTGCAGCGTGTCGCCGCGCAGCAGGCATCCGATGCAGACAATCGCATCGTACTTTCCGTTCGCAGCCAACTGCCGCGATGCTGACGGAATCTCAAATGCTCCCGGCACCCGCACCACGGTGATGTCGTTCGCACTTGCGCCCGCCTGCCGCAGCGCCAGCAGCGCACCGTCCAGCAGCCGCTCCGTGATGAACGAATTGAAGCGGCTCACCACTACTGCAAACCGTTTGCCCTCTGCATTCAGCGAGCCTTCAATGCCACTGACCTTGCCGCTGCTGTTCGCGTAGGTAAGGACCGCGACCCGAAGTCCGCTGACTTCCACTGCAAACAAGCGCGCCCCGTATGCTGTATCAGCGATCTCGCGCAGGATCTTTACGCCACGCTGCCTGGCGATCGCCCAAGCAGCATCGGCGTCGGAGACTTCGATGGTCAAATCGGTATCCGGGGCGTTCGCTGCCGCGATCAACTCCACCGCGCCGCCCGGGGCCTCCAACTGAAACCCGTGGGCCTCACCCTCATGCCACTCGCGGCCCTGGCTCGAACCCAGGGCTCGAAACAACTCCAACGCGGGCTGCAACTCGTCGAGCGACTTACCCAGCACGCGGGGAACAATGATGTTTCGGATCATATGTCTTCGATTGTATTCGGGAACACGCAATTACGTCGGCGACGAACCGAGCAGACATCCTGGTTTACCGACCACTAGCCACCGGCCACCAGTCACTGTTGTATCTACTTCCCCTTGAACTGCGCCGCCCGCTTCTCCAGAAATGCCCGTGTGCCTTCGTTCTTGTCTTCGGTCGAACAGCACACGCCGAACAGCGTGGCTTCGAGAAACAATCCCTCGGCCAGCGTCATATCCATCCCGTGGTTCACTGCTTCCATGGCGTACTGAATCGCCAGCGGAGCGTTGGCGATGATCTTGGCGGCGATGGCTTCGGCGCGCGGGATGAGTTCGGCGGCGGGCACGACTTCATTAACCAGCCCGATGCGCAGGGCCTCGGCGGCGGTGATCATTTCACCGGTCAGCACCAGTTGCATGGCGACGCCCTTTCCCACCAACCGTGACAGGCGCTGTGTGCCGCCGTAGCCGGGAATGAGGCCGAGCTTGACCTCGGGCTGACCGAGCTTGGCGTTTTCGCTGGCCAATCGCATGGTGCAGGCCATCGCCAGTTCGCATCCACCGCCAAGGGCGAATCCGTTCAGACACGCGATGGTCGGCTTCCCTAGGTTCTCGATGGCGTCGATGATCGCCTGCCCCTTATGCGTATATTCCTTGGCCGAAACCGGCGAATGCTGCGACAGCTCGCCAATATCGGCGCCGGCGACGAAGGCCTTCTCGCCCGCTCCAGTGATGATGACCACCCGCACTTCGGCGTCGTCCTTCACCGCAGCGAAAGACTGGCGCAGTTCTTCCATGGTGACCATGTTCAGCGCATTGAGCACCTTAGGCCGGTCGATGGTGATGTAGGCGATGTGGTTTTTCTTTTCGAGATGAATGTTCTGGAAGTCGGTCATTTGAGTCCTCGGAGCAACTGGTAATTGGTGATTAGTAATAAGCAATAAGTAGTCAGCAATAAGGCATAAATCAACGGAACTAAAGCTACGTCCTGCTGGGGCTTGGCGAAATTTCACATTCGTCCCCTTCACCGTGGGCGCTGCCTTACACGAACGTTCCCGGCACTGGATTCTTCGGGTCGGCGTAATCGTAAAATCCCTTGCCCGACTTCCGTCCGTACCAGCCCGCGAGTACCAGCCGCTTCAGCAGCGGAGGTGACGCGAAACGCCGCTCCTTGAACTCGTCATACATGACGTGCGTGATGTAGTACGTGGTGTCGAGCCCTACAAAATCCAGGAGCGTAAACGGACCCATGGGGTGGCCGCAGCCCAGCTTCATGGCCTCGTCGATGTCGGGAATCGAGCCCACACCCTCTTCATAGGCGCGGATGGCATCAAGCAAATACGGCACCAGCAGGCGGTTCACGATGAATCCCGGCTTGTCGCTGGTGCGCACCGGAACCTTGCCCAGCTTTGCGCCGAACGCGACCGCCGCCTCATAGACTTCGGGAGCGGTGGCGATGGTCTTCACCACTTCGACCAGCTTCATCATGGGGACAGGATTAAAAAAGTGCAACCCGATAAAGCGCTCAGGCCGCTTGGTCGCCGTCATCATCTCGGTGATGCAGATCGACGAAGTATTGCTGGCGAAGATGCAGTCTTTCTTAACTATGGAATCGAGTTGCGCGTAAGTCTTGCGCTTCTCTTCGAGGCTCTCGATTATGGCCTCGATCACGATGTCGCAGTCGGCCAGCTCCTGCATGTTGGTCGTACCCTTGAGGTGAGACTGCGCTGCGGCCTTTTGCTCGGCGGTGATGCCGCCCTTGTCCACTCCGCGCTCGACCAGACGCGCGAGCGACTTGTCGATGCCCGCGAAACCTTTGTCGAGAAACTTCTGGTCCTGCTCGAGCACGACAACGTCGCAACCCGCGCTGGCTGCGACCTGCGCGATGCCGGAACCCATGAGACCACAACCTAGTACTCCAACCTTCTTGATATCCATGATTGCCCTTTCGCCCTTACTTCTTCAGCTCCGTGTCGCCCTTGATCGGATGCGCGTCCGTCAGTTTTTTCACCATATCTGGCGTCGGACCGCCAGGCGTAATCAGCGTGTTTTGGAAGGCGACAATCTCCCACTCGCCGTTGGCCTTCTTCTGCGCCACCAGGGTAGGACGCGACTGGCCCTCCTGCTCCTCGCCACCCAGGTACCACTTCAGGTTGGTACGGAGGAACACAATAGCCACATCCGGCCGCACGAAACGAACCTTCTCCACGCCTAACTTGTTGCGGCTCCCCTCGTAGATGGTGTCGAAGATGGTGCGGTGGCCGTGCTCAATGGCATCGCGGCCTTGAAAGTGTCCGCCGAGGATATGAATGAAGTCGGCGTCCTCGGCAAATAGCGAGGCCCACGCTACGCTGTCGTAGCGGTTCCATGCGGCTTCCAACTTCTCGACGATCTCGTATAGTGGCTGTTCTTCAGGGATCATGTAGCAACGTCTCCCTTGGAGTTCTGAGGTTCACTAGAGTCTCGCGGACTGAAGTCCGCTCGGCCGGTCAAAGAAGGTCGCTTACCGGCACGGCTAAAGCCGTGCCCTTTCAAAATCTGCGCGTCCCTTATGCACGCCTGAAGGCGTGCTCCACCCATCAGTACCTATCTATGCAAGTTTTCCACGATCACCGCAATGCCCTGCCCGCCACCGATGCACGCGGTCGAGAGCCCGTAGCGCGCTTTGCGACGCCGCAACTCGTACAGCAACGTAATCAGCAGCCGCGTTCCGGTCGCGCCCAGCGGATGCCCCAGCGCAATGGCTCCGCCGTTCACGTTGGTCTTCGCCGGATCCAGATCGAGCTCTTTCATGACGGCCAGGCACTGCGCCGCGAAGGCTTCGTTCAGCTCGATGAGATCAATGTCTGACAATGTCAGACCAGCCTTTTTTAACGCGATACGGCTCGCCGGAACCGGTCCCGAGCCCATGACCTTCGGCTCGACGCCCGCAATCCCCCAACTCACAATCCGGCCCAGCGGCTTGAGGTTGCGCTGCACGGCATCGTCGAGCGCCATCACCACGACCGCCGCGCCGCCATCTACGATTCCGCTGGCATTGCCGGCGGTGACCGTGCCGTTCTTGCCAAACGACGCCTTCAGTTTGGCCAGGCTCTCCATCGTGGTCTCCGGACGCCGATGATCGTCCTCAGTAAACATCTCGCCCGAGGGCTCGCCCTTGCGATTGCGCAGCGCCACCGGAGTCAGTTCCTCCTGCAGGCGTCCCGCCTTATAAGCCGCGTCAGCGCGCTGTTGCGACGACACCGCGTACTCGTCCTGCATCTCGCGCGTGATGCCCTGCTGCTCGGCGTAGAGTTCGGCGGTGTTGGCCATGTTCAGGCCGCAATAGGTGTCGAACAACATGATCGTCAGCGAGTCTTCCAGCTTGCCTTCGCCCAGCCCAACGCCCCAGCGCATGCCTCGAATCACGTGCGGGGCCTGCGACATCGACTCCATGCCTCCGGCCAACACCATCTTCGACTCGCCCAACTGGATCATCTGCGCCGCCGTCACCACCGACTGCATGCCCGAGCCGCACAACCGGTTCACCGTGATGGCCGGAACCTCAATCGGCACTCCCGCCTTCAGAGCCACATGGCGCGCGCCATAAATCGCGTCGGACGACGTCTGCTGGGCGTTGCCGATGACGCAGTGATCGATCTCGGCGGCATCGACGCCGGAGCGGTGCATCGCTTCCTTGGCTGCGATCGCGCCCAAGTCCATGGCGGAGAAGTCGCGCAACTTCCCGCAGTAGCGTCCCATGGGCGTGCGCGCCCCGTTGACAATTGCGATTTCAGGAAATGTGTTCGACATGGCTGGAAGGAAAGGCCCAGGGTGGTTGTCTGAGCGAACCGACAATTTTACCAGCGGCCCGAGTGGGTCGCAAATCAGCAAACCAGCAAACCTGCGCCTGGGTCTTGCTCCCGGCAAATCTGGCGATCCAGGGCGGACCGTTCGCCATTGCGACGAGCGCCAGTGCGGGCGGCTCTTTGTGCCTACTCCCCTGTCGTCATTTCAAGAGAGAGAACTCGACTTTAGCGCTG
>Ga0207927_1001483_pt1 | contig 10048 bp, 9 predicted proteins | sample NGESurdeep072012_2_FD_184456 | JGI IMG/M metagenome (GOLD analysis project Ga0207927, IMG submission 184456) | Arctic peat soil microbial communities from Barrow, Alaska - NGEE Surface sample 210-2 deep-072012 (SPAdes) | ecosystem: Environmental > Terrestrial > Soil > Wetlands > Peat ... | reverse complement strand
GTTACCAACCAGAGCGGGGACAACTCGTATGCTTACGCTCCGGCAGCGCAATCGCGTCCTCCCGTGCGCGTGAGTCCTCCGAATACGAGTGCTGTAACTATTCAGAACGCGGCTTACGCTCCGAGCCGTTCAAACTACAGAGCCACTGCTGCACCGGTCACGACGAGCAACTATATGCCGGCACGGTCTGCAACGCCACAGCTTCAGCAGCTTAGCCCGGAAGCGCAGAATGTGGTTCGCGCACTGCGTGCGATGCCACCAGCCGCTCGCCAGCGGCAAATCGACTCGGGCCGCTACAGCAATCTCTCGCCACAGGAGCTCGAATATGCGAGGTATGCTGCGGATGTTCCGACGACCGCCGGAAATTTGGCCGAGGTCACGTCTCGGCCGCAGCGGTAGCTACATGAACGGATAGGCGACTTGGAAGTCTCTCAGCGGGTAAACAGGCTGCCGAAGAAGTCGGGAAAGCAGATTCCTCGCGGCCCGAAGGCCGCTCGGAATAACAAAAATAGAGAGACATTACGGCACGGCTGGAAGCCGTGCCCCTTCAAAACCGGTCGAGAAACGAGCTTTGCCGCAGCCTGCAAAGCCGACGCTATTTCAGACAATCACGGACGGCCTAAGGGCCGTCCGCTTCAAAACTGGCCTGGACCCGTCCGCATCCAAACCGCAGTAGCTGGATGACGACGTGCCATAACCGGGGCGGCAACGTTTGGCAGAGCAGATGAGCGATTCAGGAAGACAGGCTCAACCGGCTCAGTCGATGAGCGTGACGCCGCCGGTGCCCAAGTCATAGTAGCCAGCCACGACCTTCAGCTTTTTCTCTTTCACCATGCCCGAGAGGACGGTCGATGACTCGCTCAGGAGGGTTGCCTGGATTTTGGCGTTTGCTTTGGTCGCCGCTTCGAGGTTCGTCCCCGCCTGGTCGATCGCAGGCTGGATGTGCGGAAACAGCGCACTGATCTGGCCGGGAACGTCCTTGCCTTTGATAGCGGCACTGACGGCGCCGCAATTAGCGTGTCCCAGGACGAGGATCACCTTCGTGCCCAGAACGGCGGCGCCGTATTCGAGGCTGCCGATTATCTCTGGGGTGATGACGTTGCCGGCAACGCGCGTGACAAATAGGTGGCCGATGCTCTGATCAAAGACGAGTTCGACGGGCACGCGAGAATCCGCGCATGACAACACGGCAGCGAAGGGCTCCTGCTTCTCAACCGTGTGCTCCTTGAGAATGGCAAGATCGTGATCGTGGGCGGTCAGGCGCCCTGTTACGAACCGTTTGTTGCCTTCCATCAGTTCGGCCAACGCTGCATCAGGGGTGAGCGCGCTCTGTGCCTGCGCTGGCGGCGGGAATGCGAATTCCAGTCCGCTGGCGAGGAAGCCGCCCACAGTTCCGGCTGCTCCCAGTTGCAAGAATCGCCGCCTCGACGACTCCTCTTTTGAAAACGATGGGTTCATGTTTCCTCCCCTGTCATGAGATTAAGAACTGCTGCATGCAGCGCCGCTGGTATTACGATTCGCGCTGGCGTTGCCACGCCGACCGCTATCGGCACATCGACCACGCCGTACATCCTACCTCAGATGTCAAGTAACGTGCTCGTGTCTAGAGAGACCGTGGTTTGTACACCGGGTTGCCGACGTCAGTGACCGGGACCAGACTCGTGCGGGGGCAGTTTTGGGAGCGGCGGCGTGGAGCGGTCGTGCTAGCATCTCCGCATGAGAACCCGCCTGCTTGTCCTCATCCTCATCAGCACCGCGTGTCTGACTTGTTCTGCGCAAAATTCTAAGTCGCCGAACCTGTTTCCGATCCAGGAGGGCTTCGTGGACAGCCACGGCGCTCTGATCTACTACGAGTCCGTCGGACGAGGCACGCCCCTGATGATCGTGCACGGCGGACCAGGGGCCTCGCACGATTATTTCCTGCCTTATTTGTTGCCGCTCATGCGCACCAACCGGCTGGTATTCATCGACGAGCGCGGCTCCGGCAAGTCGTCGAAGCTCGAGGACCCCAGGCAGTACACCATCGCCAACATGGTCGAGGACATCGAAGCCGTCCGCCAGGCGCTTGACCTGGGCAAGATCAGCCTTCTCGGCCATTCCTTCGGCGGCGTGCTGGTGCAGGCTTATGCATTCAAGTACCAGAAGAACCTCTCCCACCTCATTCTCGGCAGCACGTTCTCCAGCACCGTGGAACTCAATCAGGCTCTGGCAAAGATGAAAGCCGAGATGACTCCGCAGGATCGCGATCGAGTCAACGCTCTTGAGGCCGCCGGCTTGTTCGGCAAAGGAGAAATCTGGGAGCATGGCCGTTATCCCGAGGAGTACGCCAAACTAGCCTGGGGCAAAGGCTATTTCCCCTATGTCTATCAGAACCACCCCGATCCCAATTACGACCCGCTACCTTCCAATACCGGCACGGCCTGGGACGTGTATCGCGAGATGTGGGGCTCGGATGGGGAATTCGTGGTCGACGGCAATCTGAAGGAAGTTGAGTATGTCGGCCAGCTTTCGCAAATCAAGGTGCCGACGCTGATCATTGTGGGCGATCACGACGAGAGCGACCCTAGAATGTCGAAAGAGATGCACGAAAAGATCGCCGGATCGCAACTCGTCATCCTGCCCAACAGCGGGCACATGACGTTCGTGGATCAGCCCGAGCAGTTTTTGAAGGCGGTCCGCGACTTTATTGCGCACTAGCTGCCTGGCAACAGGGTAACCGCCGCGAGCGACACTTTCGACTTCGACATGGCGCTTGTTAACTAAGTAGTACACACTCAGTGAGTGTCGGGAACTTCTCGCCTGTATGGCTACCCCCGCCCCGCGTTTGACCCTCGAATCATCGGCTTGTTAGACTTAGAGTTCCCGCCTAGTGGCAGATCAAACAATAAGGACAACCGTGCGCAGTTATACAAGACATCAACTGAAACAGAACGCCTTCGCCGAAAGTACCGCTGAAACAATTTCCTGGGCAGTAGAGCACCGCTCCAAGATCGTTGCCGCCGCGATCGTAGTCGCTATTGTGGCCGCTGCTGCGCTGGGCATCTGGGCCTTCGTGAATTACCGCAACCAGCAGGCCAACAACGAACTTTCCAGCGCGCTGCAGAAGTACAGCGCACCCATTCGTGCCGCGGGCGAGCCCGCCACTCCTGAAATGTTGAGCTACGGCTCTGCGGCCGAGCGCGCCAAAGCGGCCAATGCCGACTTCACCCGCATCGCGGACAAGTACTCGTTTACCCGCAACGGCCGCATCGCCCGCTATTTTGAGGGCATCACGCTGCATGACCTGGGTGACAATGCCGGCGCCGAGAAGCAATTGCAGGACGTTGCCGGCAGCCGCGACAAGGAAGTCGCCAGCCTGGCCAAACTCGCCCTGGCATCGATTGATCAGGACGCCGGCAAGATGCAGCCTGCGATCGAGATCTACAAAAGCCTGATCGACAATCCGACGACCTCCGTGGGCAAGACCACCGCACAGTTCGAACTGGCAACCCTGTATGAAGCCAATCATCAGCCGCTGGAAGCCCGCAAGCTCTACGAGCAGATGCAGAAGGCCGATCCGACTGGACAGGTTGGACAAATGGCGGCGCAGAAACTGCAGGCACTTCGTCCACCCCAGCCGTAGAACTTACACCTTCGTGTTCGAGCCGATCTGGTCGCAATCGCGGCCGGTTTTGCTTTTGCGGGACCAGCCAGCGGATTCGGGCTGCATGACCTATAGAATCAGGAAAGCGCGGCTGCCGAATCGTCAGTTTATGTAGCAGGAACCCGTAGCGCAGGAGAAGCAATCATGCAGGTGATCGAAAAGTGGGCCCCCAAGGGCGAGACCGTGTATATGGATGGCAAGCGCTACCTGAATTGCATCTTCACCGAATGCAAGATCGTTTACGGTGGCGGCGACGTTATGTGGGAGAACACGCAATTCATCAACTGCCAATTGGTGTTTGACGGTGCCGCCCAGCGCACCATTGCGTACCTGACCAACCTCGGTCTGATGAAGCCGCCGGCGGGAATGCCAATTCCGAACGCTCCGGCCAGCTCAGTGTCGAACTGATTTCCATCTGGAAAACCTCATCCTCCCGTCGAAGATCGGGGTCGGGCCGAACTAGTTCTTGTCTCCGCCCCCGTGTCTCTGGCGGCACAACTTGCAGTCGGTGACCGGCTCGGCATTGTTGACGTGATGCTTCACCGGCTTGAGCGTGTGCAGGTAGGCAAAAATGGCCTTCAAATCGCCGTCGTTGAGGTTCTTGTAAATCATGACCGGCATGGTTGGATTTAGTTTTTGCCCGTTAACCTCTCCGGTGCGCAGGACCTGCTGAAACAAAGCCTCGTCGTAGTAAATGATTCCTGTGGCATCAGGGGTAATGTTCGCGCTGGCGACATTTCCCCACGGGCCGGGGAAGGGCTGGCCACCGGCAAAATCCATGCCTGGCACCTCCTTATCTTGGACCTGCGAGGTGTGACAGTCGCCGCATCCCGCCAGGTTTGCGAGGTGCGCTCCGTACTTGACCGGATCGCCCGCGATTGCATCGTTGTTCACTGGCGAGGTGAGCGGTTCGGGCGCGTTGCGGATCAGGTATTTAACCGGGAAGATGATTTCCGTCTTGGGCAACTCGTGCCGCACCGCGGACAGCGATCGCAGATAGACCACGACCGAGGCGAGGTCTTCATCCGACATCTCGCGGAAACGAGGGTAGGGCATCATGGGAAAGAGCGCACGGCCGTCATGGCCAATCCCTTCGCGGATGGCGCGCGCGAGTTGGTTGTCTGACCAGGTGCCGGCACCGGTCTCCGGATCGGGAGTGAGGTTGGGTGCGACGATTTTTCCCGGTAGATCGGCGTAAGGCTCTACCTCCCCTGCGCCCTCCATGCCAGCCACGATGGGTGTGCCGGGAGCCGCCCAGTCGTGCGGGGAGTGGCAGTATATGCAACCCGAGAGCGCGGTCGCGATATAGCGTCCGCGCTCCAAACGTTGCGGCGTGCGCTCAAACGTGCGGCTGGTCAGCAGACGCGCCCTCGGGCCGATGAACGGGCGCCAGCCAACGGTGAAGGTGATGCAAATTGCTATCAACACGAACAGCGCAACGAACCCAATCAGCAAGCCTTTTCCAAGTCGCGACAAAGCTGTTCCTCCGAAGTGGGGTGCGAAAGACCAGAGTTCTTCGAGGGTCAGTCGTCATCCAATGTGGCGAATGATCGTACTGGAACTACGACACGGTTCGTTATGGCTCAACAATATACTGCTACCAGGGTGTTGCGGCGAAGCATTATTTCCCGGAGAGGCCGGATCTGAAACAACCCGAAACTTAGCGGATTAAGGAGGTTCGCAGATTCGCGTGAGACTGTCGGCGCGAACCTCGGGGCCCAGCTATTGCTGGCGGAATGACTCAAATGCAGGTCGTGCCAGCAGCATCGCGAATGCGACATGCAGAGCGCTCGCTGGCCACAACAGAAGGCTGGCGAAGCCTCCGCCAACTCTAAGGTAGCCGAGATACAAGCCTGCAAGCAGGTTGTAGGTGAACAGGGCACAAGTGGCCTGCGGAGTAAGGTGACATCCACTGGGCCAACAAGCCAGCCCCAGAGCGAGCAGCCCGCACCCAGCCAGCCGGGCGACCGCGACGCCGCTGTGAGACAGTTCGGCGCCGAGGAGCACGCGCGCGACCAGATCGGGGATGGCGATCAAGGCGAGACCTGTCGCAATCTCAATCGCCGAGGACAGCAGCGAGGACAGTAGCATCGTCGTTCTGGTATTCATCGTTCACTCCAAGCTGGATTCAGAAGTTGGCCTTGAGGCATTATCACTGTTCTGGCGCTGGCCTCGATGGCGTTCAACTCTTGCTGGGAATGGTCGGGTGGTTGGGTTCCCCTTTGCCGAAGACCAGGGTCTTGAACTCGTCTTCGCCCATCACGCGACGGAATTCCCGAAAAGCAAAGAAAGGAATGAAAACGCAAAATACCACGATGCAGCGTCCGGCCAACTCGTCAAAGCGGATGTTCCGCGAAGCTTCTGCCATCGCGGCTCCATGGATTAACCGCTTGATTACTTCTTCGACCACGTGAAAGGCAAAAACCAACAATGTAAATATGAAGGCCTTCCAAATAGCTGACAGAACTAGTGGCTTGGTCTCGCCCCTCTTACCCACATGCACATATTCGCCGATCATGACTACCTTGGTAATCGCCAATGCATTGATGAGCGCAAAGGCATAGTTTAAATATTTGACGTGATATTCGTTCAGCAGGAGCATGCTGTAGGTAACGAGAGCGCAGAAAAAGAAAGCCAAATAAAAGAAAATCAAAAGCAATTCTCTAAGTTCGTGCTTGGCTTTCTGCTTTCGAGTTTTGGGTGCGGAGCTCTCGTTAGTCATAATCTCCTCGCGAACGAACTATCGCCACTTTCAGCGTCTCTATTTGGGCCTGCCAATCCAGGACCATTGCCAGGCGAACGAGATGTTCTGGTAGTCGCCGCCAATGCGGATATAGGTACCATCGCTATAGCTGACTTTTATAGATTGGTGCTTGTCCAGTTTGACTGATCCGGTGACGCCGATGCGCGAGCCGGTTTGGCGGGTGTTCGGGTTTTCGATGCCGTTCAAGCTGGTGGCTCCGCCGTACCAGAAGTTACCATCCAGCGAAACCCAGGTCCTCAACTTCCAGTCGTAGCTCAAATGACCTTCGAACGTGCCGATGGGATTCTGCGATTGCGCTTGTGTTCCTGGTACAAAATTGTTGTGGTCGAAGTAGTTTGGATTCGTAGTATAGAACCAGACACCGCCGTAGGCATCCAGCACAACCTTGCCCCACCGCTCTGAATATCCCAACTCCGGCTTAAAGGCCCAGCGGTTCGCTCCCCAGTTGATCAGCTTGGTCTGGTCGTACTGCCCGGTGGGGGCAAGCACCTTCAGGCTCACGCCGATCAGCGTCTTCTGGTGCCATTTGTGAAACTCGGCGGGGGTTAAGGGCGGACCGCCTTTCAGGTTCACCGCCAGGCGGTAGGTCGAGTCCAACAGCCCGGAACGATAGATTCCTCGCGGCAGCTTCTCGAAATCTCCGTCGAAGTGTCCTACCCCGTATGGCAGCGAGGCGGTGATGTTGGCGAAATGTCCAAACATGTTGAACGAGTGGTAGTAGCTCAACACCGGCACGTTGTACTTGCCCTTTGCGTTGCTGATGGGTACCACTCCATTGAACAGCAGGGCGCCGTCGTAAAAGCCGTAGGTCACGGTGACGGCGTTGGCATGCAGCGGAGTCCAGTTATAGGCGCGGGGAGCGAGATCCTGGGCGCAAAGCAACTGCAGCGAACAGGTTACAACTAAGATCAGCCACGCGAGTTGAGAGGCTCGTTTCATTGCAAAGGTTTTGTGAAACGACCCATATTACTCTGCCTGAAACGCGCATGGCACTACTAGATTGCAGGCCTGTGGATGTATCACTGCCGGCCAGAGGCCAACCGAATGAGTGGTTGGCCTCTGGCCGGTGATGGTCAGTTGCTAGTTGCCGGAGGGAGCTGCGGCAGCCTTCTTGGCCTTCTTCTTGGGAGCAGGAGCCGCTGACCGAGACTGACCGTGCACCGCGGTCTCGTCAACCGTTACCGACTCTTCCTCACTGTACGTCGCTCCCTGAGGAACGAAGTAGAAGTGGGCCTTCTTGCCCTTCTTGCCGCCCTGATGAGGTTCGAGGCGAGTCGGATCCAACTTGGGACCGATCTCATCCGTCGTCAGGTAGTACTTGATGTTGACTGCACGCTGTGCGCCCAACTGGTCGGCGTTGACCACTTCTTCCTGGTCGGTGTAACCCACGATGGCTACTTTGCCGTTCGGCATCTGCTGAACGCGAAGCGCGAGCTTATCGAGGACATCCTTGCAGTCGTTGTCCACACGCCATGGCTTCTTGGGGTTCTTCTCGAAGGTGCACTCGCCCCAGTCCTCAACTTCCGCCAACTTTTGCACTGGCGGCACACTAACGGAGGCCGTGCAGCTCGTGCTCAGGTTGTGATCGTCAGTTGCGGTTCCAGTGACGGTGATGGTATTGCCCGCGTCCGCATTGGTCGCGGTCAACGTGGCCGAGGTGCCGGTGCCGCTCAACTGACCACCGGTGGAAGTCCACGCGTAGGTCAAAGGACGGCTCTCGGGGCTGGTGGCGGTGATAGTGACGGTTGCGCTTTGGTTGATGGCAATCGCGTTCGGGCTAGCCGAGCAACTCGCCGTCGGCGGATAGTTGGGCCGCGCCTTCACGGTGAATCCGGCGCTGCACGAGGCGACGTTGTTCTTCTTCTCTTTCTCGTCGGTGGCCGTTGCCGTGACCGTGTAGCTGCCCGGCGCCAGACCAGTCGTATCAATGCTTCCGGCGGTTCCTGTACCCGAGACCCTGCCGCCAGTCGCACCCCATTTGTAGATCAGAGTGTGCTTAGGGTTGAAGTACTGGGTAGCAATGGTGGCGTTTACCGGATCACCCGGATAGACGTCGGTGGGCGAGGCCGTGCATGATGCTGACGGTGGAACTGGAGGTTTGCCGCCAAAGGTGAAGTTCAGGCCCGCAATCGGGCCATTCGTGACCGTATCGAAAACGAATTGGTGATTGCTGGGACGATAGTCCACATCCAGGTACCGCCAGCCCACCGCCAAACCCCACTTCTGGTTAAATTGGTAGTTCAGAAGTCCGAGCACCTGGTAGTCCAGATTCGCGCCGCCCGCGCCCGCATCGCCAGCCACAGTGAGGGCTGCCTTTTCGCCGAGGGGAAAGATGAACCTGGCGCCACCCAGACCATCGACCCAGTTGGTCGAGCCGGAATTGACTATGCCCGAGGGGTGCAAAGTGTTGTTTATGCCCAAATACCAATAGCGAATTCCGCCGAGGACATCGAACTTCATGTGATCGCCGTCATAGACCCTGTATCCCAACTTGGGCGTAAAGATCGACTCCGTCAGGTGAGTGTCGATCGAGGTCTGGCCAGAGTCGTTAATGGGGATACCGTTGTCCTCCCCCAACTTCATCCAGAGATAGTCGATCGGCATCACGAAACGGCCCTTGTCGGCTTCGACTGCGATCGGAATGATCCCCTTCAACGTATGAAATATATCGCTGAATGACTGATGGATGCTGGCATCATGGCCGAGCGCTCCAGCGGTTCCGTGCAATCCGGGAAACCAGCCGTAAATCGAGATCGAGACGCGCCAATCGTCGCCGGTGCCGCCTCCCATCGGATACTGCGGAACCGGATTCGCCGGTACAGCGGCAGCAGGTGTGGCTGCGGGGGCAGCAGACGCTGGGTCCGCCACGGTCAAGTCCGCTGGTCCCTGGGCAAATGTAGAACTTCCAAGCAACAGCGTTAACGCCGCCGCGATAAATACAGTTTTGCAGTACGAACTCATTACTTTTCCTCGCAATTGAATAGTTCGGGCACACCCCTATCGCGTGTTTTCAGTTTCAGATAGGGAGCTCTTCTGAATTCTATTACGTTCACTTTCGTTGGTAGTCCGAGTTCTGTGTTGAGACGGTCAACTGCCTACTAAAACATCCACTAACGTGCTAAAGAGATGGTTGGGCCCGCCCGTAACTCGCGCGAATCTCGAACCAATCACTAGTTCTTTGGCCACTGCTTGAACATCTTCTGAACGGCCTTCTCCACCATTTCCTGGTTCTTGTTGCCATTGTTGTTCAGCGTGTTCTGCGCGATTCCACGCCAGATCAAGGACTGCGTCTTGGCGTCGTACAGGTCGACAATCATGGTCGCTTCCATGCTCTGTTCAGGACTGATCCCGCCCATGCCGCCGCCGATTCCGCGCATGCCCCAGGCGCTATAAGACGTCTGCTGTCTCATGCCGCCGTTCGAGGTCAGGATGATGTCCGGGTTCTGCGATTCCTGCACCATCTGCAGGCCCTTGCCTTGCATCGCGGTGTCGATGTCCTGATGTGCTACCTGCGCCAGGATCGAATTCTTAATTTCGTTGGTGTTGTTGGAGCCCCACCCGTAGGTGTGATACTGCGAGAAACTGGCTTGGTGGTTGTAGTTGACCGAGACCTGCTGGCCGACCGCGATGGTGGAAGCGAT
>Ga0207927_1001481_pt1 | contig 10052 bp, 7 predicted proteins | sample NGESurdeep072012_2_FD_184456 | JGI IMG/M metagenome (GOLD analysis project Ga0207927, IMG submission 184456) | Arctic peat soil microbial communities from Barrow, Alaska - NGEE Surface sample 210-2 deep-072012 (SPAdes) | ecosystem: Environmental > Terrestrial > Soil > Wetlands > Peat ... | reverse complement strand
GTCGATGCCGAGCAGGACGGCGACCTCGAACACGGTCCCGATCGCCACCGAAGGCTCGCCACGCTCGACCTTGCGCAAGGTCACCAGGCTGATCCGGGCGCGCTCGGCCAGGTCGGCGGCCGTCACGCGGGCCCGCTTGCGCTCCCGTGCGATCTCCGCACCCAGCAGCCGCACGCCGGCCCTGGCCGGGCTCGAGTACGGGCGGGCGCGGGCGGGCCGCTCGGTCCTGGACATCTCATCCATTCGGTCACCTCCTGAAACTAGAGTAGCAGTTACCCCAGATAAGTGCTGTTCTAGTTTCAGTACGCACGGAGGTTCGGCGCGCGGGCCCGGCCAGCCGCCGCCGGGGAGCATCCTGGGAGTCAAGTGCTCAGCGATGTCGGGCAACCCGCCGCCTCGCCGAGACGACGAGGTTGGCGAAAATACCACAGCACCGGATGTCTAACTACCAAGATCCGAGGGGGTCTAACTACTGGATTCGCCAGGCCGCGGTGCCGCCAGCAGAGCTGTCCCCCACATGTCAAACGGCGGGCAACACGTGTTGCCGCAGTGGGCAATCCGAGGGGGGCCTCAGTACACCCAGCACCAGCCGAGGACCCTGAAAGTGTGTGGTCAAAACGGCAAAGCATGTGTGGTCAACATCTAAATCTTGGGTCCGGCGCGCCCCTGACCTGCGTCTTTAGGGTTTCGTAACTACCCCACCATGGCCTCACCCAACGCTGCGAGGTTCCGTGCCGCGTTCACGTCCCGGTCAAGGACGAGCCCGCACTGCGTGCAGACGTACGTACGCTCAGACAGGGCCAGTTTGGTTTTCTCGCGGCGAGGATGTGCGTGGATCGTCACGGCGCGAGCGTCAACGAGGTCTGCATCACTGCGGCTGGGCTGGTTGACACTCCGCTTCAGATCCGTCGCAATTGGTGCATTCTTGAACATGCCTTGACTAATCCCATACCTCGGTGTGCATGATGTACCTACGGTCGGGGGCGCAACCCTGAGGTGACTCCCGGTCCAGGCCCTGGTCGTTGCCCCCCCCTTCGACCGGGGCCGCGCACACCTTGGTAATGTGCGACAGCACTGCCTGCGGTCCCTTCGCCGTGGACCCGCCCAGCCTTGGGATCGCCGGGCCGTCAGTTGCCCGCGGCGCCCACCGGAGCCTGGTCATCGGTCGACATGTCGTCGGCCTCGGCCGTGATGAGCTCACGCACCTGCTCGCCGTCCAGGGCCAGCTTCTCGGCGACCTCGTAGATGACCATCGCGAACACGGCCACCAGCAGCAGGTCCCACCAGTTGGGGATCGCATTGGTGCCGCCATAGCGGCCGAAGTAGCCGATGGCGATGTGTCCGAGCAGCCACGGCACGATCCACAGCGCCGAACGCGCGTCTAGCGGACCACGCTCGGCGGCGGGCAGCCGCATCCGGGTGACCGAGAAGATGCCCAGACCCAGCACCAGCGCCAGGCACAGCTTCCAGATCGCCTCGAAGCTCGACCAGTACATGATGAGGTTCGCCGAGATGAACGCCGCGGGAGCCAAGATGCGGTACGCCGGCAGCCGGTAGGGCCGGGGGCGGTCGGGGTCACGCTGCCTCAGCGCGTACAGCGACACCGGGGCGAACGCGTACATGAGGGCCGTCGCCGAGGTCACCAGCCCCACCAGCGACTGCCAGCTGGGGAACGGCAGGAAGGCGATCAGACCCACGACGAACGCCAGCAGGATCGAGTGCACCGGCACGCCGCGCACGTTCACGCTGGCCAGCGAGGGCGGCAGCTCCTTCTCCCGCCCGAGGGCGTAGGAGAGCCGCGAGGACGTGGCGACGTAGACCAGTCCCGTGCCGGCGGGCGAGACGACGGCGTCGATGTAGAGCATGACCGCCAGCCAGCCGGCGCCGGCCGCCACCGCCAGGGTGGCGTACGGGCCGAAGTCACCCTTGCCCACCGGGTTGGCCCAGCCGTGCACGAGGTTGCCGGGGTCGAGGGCGCCGATGAAGGCGACTTCGAGCAGCAGGTAGACGATGGTGCCGACCGCCATAGATGCGATCACGGCGCGGGACACGTCGCGCTGGGGATGCCGGGCCTCGCCAGCCATCTGGATGGCCTGCTCGAAGCCCTGGAGCGCGAACACCACCCCGGCCGGTAGCGCCGCGAACACCCCGTGCATGCCGAAGGGCATGAACCCGCCTCCGGCGGTGAAGTTGGACGGGTGGAACGCCAGGAGCACCAGAACGACCACGGTCAGCAGCGGGACGGCGGTCTTCCAGACCACCGTGACCCCGTTGGTCTCGGCCATCGCCTTGACGCCCACCAGGTTGATCACGGTGAACGCGAGCATGAACAGGGCGGCGATCAGCAGCCCCGACAGCGTCAGCGTGCCGTCGACCCGCAGGATGGCGACATGTGACTTCACCCAGGAGATGTGGTCGACATACGACAGCGTCGCCTCCACCTCGATGGGGGCGATGGTGACCGCCTGCAGCCACGCCATCCAGCCCGCGGTGAAGCCCGCCAGTGGCCCGAAGACGAATCGCGGGAAGCGCGCGGTGCCTCCGGCTGCCGGGTATGCGGCGCCGAGCTCGGCGTGCACCAGCGCGAGCAGCGCCAGCATGAACGCGGCTAGCACCCACGAGATCAGGGAGGCAGGTCCTGCCAGTGTCGCTGCGGTGAGGGCACCCAGCAGCCAGCCCGAGCCGATGATCGACCCGAGCGAGACGAACATCAGTCCCCAGAAGCCGACGTCCCTGGACAGATGCCCGTTGGGTCTGTTGCTGCTGCCGCGCACGCTGGTGGTAATCGTGGGTCCAATCGTCATGCCCCGTCATACGCCCCGCGCCGGCGAAGGCGCCGGTGGTGGGCGCTGCGCCGACGGGTGGCAAGGTGCCCACTGGACGGTTAACGGGTGCTGATGTGGCCCTGAACGCTAAGGGCAGGGGCGCCCTATCTGCAAACCAGCCCGGTGGTGAAAGCGGCGCCGCAGGGGCCAGGTGTCGGGAGGAAACCGGGCAACGGGCCTTCGACTTGGGTTAGCCACGGCCCGTCTTGGGCAGCCACGGGACGACGGCCGACCTCTCCTGCTGGTATCGGGCGTAGGCGGGGTATCGACTCACCGAGATGGCCTCGGTGAGTCGGACCGATCCGACGAACAGCAGTGTCAGCAGTATGGATCCGGCGATCGTGGGCAGCGCCGCGGCGGGTGCCGCGCAGACGGCGAAGAGGAACACCAGCCACCAGATGCTCAGCTCGCAGAAGAAGTTCGGATGGCGGCAGTAGCCGAACATCCCGGTGCGCAGGAAACCGGTTTCCGGCTGCCCACCAGTAGCCAACACGGCCTTCTTCTGCTGCTGAAAGCGCCACTGCTGTTCATCAGCCACCGCCTCCCCCGCGATGGCCAGCAGCGTCAGGACCGAGAGGATAACCTCCCATCGCCCGAATCGACCACGATGGTCATACATGGCCCACATCGGCGCCGTGATCGCCGCGATGATCACATTCTGGTAGATCGCGATGAAGGCGAGGTTGAAGATCGCGAACTGCCAGGGCTTCATCCGTGCCCGCAGCACACCCCAGCGGTAGTCCTGTCCCCCTGCGACGTAGCCGCCTTTGCGCGCGAAGTTGAACGTCAGCCGAGCCCCCCAGAGGGTGATCAGGACGGCCACGACATCCAGGCGCGCATCGCCCAGATGCGCGGCACCGGCGAAGACCCAGGCGTAGCCGATGGGCGCGAGCGACCAGATCCGGTCGGTCCAGGAGTACTCGTGTGTGAGCAGCGACAGAATCCAGACCAGCGCGGCCAGCGCCGACGCGGCGCCGACGCAGATCAACCCCGGATGCACGCAGGCAGACTATCCGGGTGGCTGGGCCCGCCCGCCGGCGTGACCCGGCGTTGACATCCTGCGCGCGCCGGGTCGCCGGATCGAGTCGCCGCGTGCAGACCTGCCCGCAGTTCGGCAGCCTCGACCACGTCCGGCCAGACTCGACTCGGTGAGCATCCTGCGGATCGCCGACCCGGCAAGGAGCCGGCCTCTCCGGTGCAGGCCGCTGAGGCTGAGGACGGGGAACGCGAGCGGCGCTGGGAGCTGGACGTCCCGGGCTGCCACCGCCCAACACCTACCCGCGGCCAGCGGGGTGCGGCCCATCCCGGTGAGGGTCCTGCAACCGGCGCCAACAACCACTGGCAACGGTGAAAGGCGCAGTGCCGATAGCCAAGGCCCGGCTCGTGACACAGCGCTCGACATCCGGGGCTCGACATCCGGGGCTGCGCCGGGCGTCGTTGTCCCACCAAACGACTTTGGCCCTGCCGGGTACCCGTCCAGGCCGCCCATCCGAGCCTACGCGGTCCCGGTCCAGCATCTTGGGCATCTGCGCGGGGTTCTCCTGGTAGTCCAGCGACAAGAAGATGGTGCGCGCCACCAGGTGATTGCGCAAGACGCCGGCGCCGGCCGGCCTCGCGCCCCCGCCCCGAAGCGAGCCCATCGGTGGCGCATGCCCTGGCGTCCATGGCCACAACCCGGCCGCACGTTGTGACCCGCGAGGCACTAGACCCACGAGGCGGCAGGTCCGGGCCGACTGGACCGGGGGCAAGTACCCCTCTGCTTCACGGGAGTTGCCGTAGCGTCGTTGGTACGGTCGCGCCCACGCCAGCAACTACCGATGACGAGATGAGGTATCGCCGATGGTCAAATACGGCGGACGCGTCCTCGCAATCGCCCTGGTGATGAGCGTGACGGCAATACCCCTGCCCCTGGTCGCCACACCTGCCCATGCCGCGTCCTCGGTCTGCGGAGCCATCGCGGCCGGGGCAGTCCGTGGGCTCGCCTCGCGGCCGGCCCACGTGATGCTGACGTTGGCATCGTCATACGGTTCCACCAGCGTCTCCATCACGCAGTGCTCCAAGACCAGCACCGGCGCGTACTCACCGTTGTGGCAATCGGCTGGCCGCATCGGCTACCGGGGTTTCGCGGCGGTTGGGGCCAAACGCGAAGGTGACGGGAAGACGCCGACCGGAGTGTTCACCTTCGGGACCGCCTTCGGAAGAAGCAACCCTGGCGCCCCGAACGGATACATCAAGCTGGTCCCCAACTCGTGTTGGGGATCAACGGTAGGCGCCGCCAGCTACAACCGTTACTTCACCGGCGCTTGCGCGCCCGCCGACGAATCCATGTACAAGTACGTCAACACGGCCTATCAGCAGGGCCTGCTCATCAACTACAACACGAAGCCGATTCGAGCGGGTTACGGGTCCGCCATCTTCTTCCACGTCTCCACGGGCGCCACCACTGCCGGCTGCATCTCGACGGACTACCAGACTGTCGTCACCACGATCCGCACCACCCGCCCCGGTGACGTCGTCGTCCAGGGCGTCGCCTCAGCGGTGATCGCAGCGGCACCGAACTTCGCCAACGGCTCGTTCGTGCGAGCGGCTGAGAACGGACGCGTCTATCGGATGCTCGGCCGCGCACCGTTGTGGCTCAGCTCCTGCGTCGACGGGTGCGTGGGGCTGACAAACACGACTCAGTCGGTGATCAACGCACTACCCAAAGTGCCGACCGACGGGACGTTCCTTCGAGCAGCCGAGACAGGTCGCGTGTATCGGGTTGTCGGCGGTGCGCCGCTGTGGCTCAGCTCCTGCGTCGACCGATGCGCCGGGCTGGTCAACGTCAACCAGCGGACCGTCGACACCCTCGACCACCTGCGCGCCCACCCCGCGGGCGGCGCCTTCCTGCGCGCAGTCGAAACCCGCCGCGTCTATCGCGTTGCCGGCGGTGCGCCGCTGTGGCTCAGCTCCTGCGTCGACCGATGCGCCGGGCTGGTCAACCTCAACCAGCGGACCGTCGACACCCTCGACCACCTGCGGGCCTACCCTGGCGACGGCACATTGCTTCGCGCGGTGCAGACCGGCCGCGTCTACCAGGTCGCCAACGGTAGCCCTGCGCGGCTTGCCAAGTGTCCAGCCCAGGGCTGCATCGCGATGGTCAACGTCGACCAGTGGACCGTCGACACCAGGGATCACCTGCGCCCGTAGCCGGTCGGTGGAATCGCCGGTAGGACACAGGCGGCTACAGGCACCCGCACAGGCTGCGCCGACGTCGCGCGACATGATCTTGGTCGTCGCGTTGCACCCCGGTCCTGCGGCCGCGACACGCCGACGTCCGTGCTGGGCGGTTTGACATGGTTGGCGACCAGGCACAGAGTGGAACGCTTCCGAAGGACCACGAACCAGACAGGAGCCACCTTGCTTACCTTGACCGACCAAGCCCAGAGCGCCGTCCGCACCATGATCCAGGATCCCCAGACCCCCGAGAACGCCGGACTGCGCATCGCCCCTGGCGAAGAGGGACTCGAGCTCACGCTCGTGGCCGAGCCGGCGCCCGGTGACGCCCTCATCGATGACGGCGGTGTGCGGGTCTTCGTCGAACCCCAGGCTGCCGAGCTGCTCGATGAGCAGACCTTGGACGCCCAGCTGGAGGAGGGCCAGGTCAACTTCTTCCTCTCCTCCCCCGACGCTGCGGCTCAGGCCTGACACGACACCCCGCGCGGAACCGCTGGCCCGGTAGCGGGCCGCGCGAAGCGGTGAGGCGCAGTCGAAGGTGATCTCGGCGGAGCCGGAGGAAGCTCACCAAGCTTTTGACCTCGACACCATCTCGACGTCGAGGCCCGAGGCTGGCCAGGACCCGGCAGGCGAGGTGCCCATGCGGCAGTGCAAGCCGGCGCTGCATGTTCACCGAGTCGGGCAGCCGGCGAAGGCAAGCCCGCAACCTTGAGCTCACCTGCGGCGTTCAAAAGCACGCCGCAAAGAAATGAACCCGTTTCGCCACAAAGACGTCGGCGGTCCCGAGGGTGATGGCGAGCCGCGCAGCGGCCCCCATCACCCTCGAACGGGCCCGGCAGCCTTACCCGATCGCCGAGCCTGGTCGGTTCCCACACCCGCCGTCTGAGGTCCGCGCCCGATACGCGCCGTTGCGCAACAGGTGGCGTGCCGAACACCCAGGTGCACTGTTGTTGGCTACTTGCGAACGTTGACACGGCCCTTGGGCAGCAAGACTGTCGAGCAGGTGCGTGCCAGCACCCTGAACCGTTTGGTCCGTGCGGGGATCACAGGATTGGCCGAACCCGCCGCCGGCTGCGGCGTGCGGTCAGGGCGGCCCCCGGTACCGGCGGTGGGCCTGCCGGCTCAGGGCACTGTGATCGACGTGCACTGTGCTCGACCTACAGTCTTGCGAATCCCGCCGTGTCGAGGGTGACTGCCGGTCCCGCCCGTTTCGAGCGATACAGGGCTGCGTCGGCACGGCGGAACAGGTCACCTACACATGAGTCTCCCTGGGTGCCATCCGAGGTCGCAATTCCGCAGGAGGCACCCGCCCCAAGGGACAGGTCAGCGACGGCGGAGCAAGCGGTCTGGGCCGAGGATGCCACTGACTCGGGGCTGTGGCTTGGCACCAGGACGATGAACTCGTCGCCGCCCACCCGTGCGGCGAGCGAACCAGGAAGGCCGTTGAAGTGGGCCTGAACCAGCGCGGCGGCGCTGATGATGAGGCGATCGCCGTCGGCGTGGCCGAGGCGGTCGTTTACTTGTTTGAGACCGTTGAGATCGAAGGCCACCAACGTCATGCACGTCATGTCCGGGCTACCGAGCTTGCCGAAGGCCGCGGCAGCCGCCTCGTCCAGCGCCCGGCGGTTGGCGAGCCCGGTCATCGGGTCGAGATAGGCCAGACGCTCCAGGGACTGGATCTGCGCCACCTTTGCCAGCGCGCTCTCCACGATCGCCAGATACACCTGGAGATAGGCGCGGTCGTCGGCTCGATGAGCATCCTCGGCGCGGGCGTAGGTGACGTATAGCTCGCCCCACAGTGCGTTATTCACAACTAATGGCACGCAAGTCGCCGCCTGCTTGCCGAGTTCGGCCAGCAGGGCCAGCCCAGCCTTATCGGCTTGGGCGTCGTCGCAGGTCACTGTCCACATGTGCCGCCACGTCTGCGGGTTGGACATGATTTCTCGCAGCTCCCTGAAGTTCTGCAGGCTGTACGTCTCATCCTGGGGCCAGCGCTGCTCAAAGGGGCCCAGGTCGCCGACGTTGATCAGGGTCCGCAACGTGCCGGTGCCCAGCTCGATGCGCGTAAACGAAACCGTTGCCGAACCCAGGCCGGCACGCACGTGCTCCGCGGCCGTCTCCAGGAGCTCTTCCAGGGTCGAGACTTCAGCGAGCAGCCTGACAAGCTCGGCCAGGTTCCCGAGCAGGCGCGTGAGGTCGACGCCATCGGCTGGCGTCGGGTTTGTCGTGGCCGCTTTCACGCACCGGCTCCTCTGAATGGACCCATCCCGTCAGGTGTCTCATCGTACGAGCTAGGATGCAATCGGTCGTTGTGACCCGGTGCATCGCAGCGCCGGTCGATTTCAGGATGTCACCTCAGGCTGGGCTCCGCACCCGCTTCCACCAGTTCTGCTCCCGGGACCTCAGGTCGGCGATCCATCGGGCAGTCAGCAGAAGGTGGCCCGGACCGCAGACTATGTGAGCCGGAGGCGGGAGGCGTTGTCCCGTCGACCCGCTCTGGAAACGCGCTGTCATCGACTGGTCCGCGGGTTCGCAAGGCAGCCCTGACTGACTTGTCCAAACCCCCACCGTTGGATGCCGGCGAACACGTTCTCGCTGCGGGGTTCGCCATGGTCCACGGACACCTTTGTCTGCCTCGGGGGATGCAGCCTACCGGCCAAACCGCCGGCCCTTGGCGGCCGGCTGCGCGCCAACCTGTTGCCGACTCCCGCGCCGCGTACCGATGTTCAGGGACCCGCACAGAATCGTTGTTGACTGCCCTGGTCGACATCAGCCCGTCGAGCCGGAAGGCGATCGAACCTGTGCTCGGCGCAGATAGCGCCCTGCCCGACGTCGACAAGGCTGTCGACAAAGCTGGCAAGGGTCGTTGAGGCGACACCGCCCGCGATGTCCGCGGCATGGGCCGAAGTCCCCAGAGAACCGGGAAGTCAGTGTCGGCGGCTCCCCGAGGGACGTGTCGGCGCGGTCGTCGTCATCGGCCGGCTGCCCCGCCGACTCGAACAGCGGATGCAGGAACCCCAGGCCTGCCCGGCTCATAAGCCCTTGGTGAATCGCCTGCCCATTCTCAGTTGTCAACTCCTTGTCCGTTGCCTTCGGGCATCCGAAGGCCGAGGGCGGCCAGGGCGAGTTCGAGGGCGCGGCCCAAGGGCTGCGGTCAACTCGGCGTCGGTGGTGGCGTCAGCGGCGTCCTGTGCCGCCTTCACAACTTCGACCAGTTCTCGTTCGCGCTGTCGTGGCAGTTCATGGCGGGCATCGGCACGTTCCTTGGCGGTGCTCATGATGCTCTCTTCTCCTCGACCACCAACGGTGCCCCGCTTGCACTGTCAGTGGGTTGAACAACGGATACCAAACGAAGTGGCGACGCGTTGCCTGTCGACCAACCGTTCATCAACACCATGACCCCAGAGGTATTGGCGGGGTTGGGGAACAGGCTCTGACGCGCAACACTGGGCGCCCGCGCGTCGACCATGTCGCTGCGCCAGCAGCCCGGAGCGGCAGCCACGGTCATGGCCCAAGACTCGCACAGGAGACTGCCATGCAGCACCGCGAGGTGATCCCATGACCGGTCGTTCTTGGGTGGTTGACCAAACGTCCCGACTGAACTCGCCCATGGCTTGCGGGATGTCCGTGCATGGGTCGGCCAGCCGAGTTCGGTGGTGGGCCGGCAGCGCAGTTACGCCTCAAGGGTGACCGCCGCCTGTGCGTGGATCAGAGCGGCACGACGGGGATCGCTTCGGCCGCCCCGGCGGCTCCACCGGCGGTTCCTGCGCCCGGTCCGGGATCTGCGCCGGCGCCGCCGGCAGCCCCTGGTGAACCCTGGGATACCCCGGCCGGCATCTGCATCTGGGGTGGCTGGACCGGGGGTGGTTGCATCGGCGGTGGCGGCGGCGTTGGCGATGACGCGCGCCAGGACGAGTACGGCGAGGTGTTGTCGCCAGAGGCGTGCGTGCGCGAATGCAAGCAGATGACGGCGCAGTACGGGTTTCGCGAGATCAAGCTGAAAGGCGGCGT
>Ga0207927_1001478_pt1 | contig 10065 bp, 13 predicted proteins | sample NGESurdeep072012_2_FD_184456 | JGI IMG/M metagenome (GOLD analysis project Ga0207927, IMG submission 184456) | Arctic peat soil microbial communities from Barrow, Alaska - NGEE Surface sample 210-2 deep-072012 (SPAdes) | ecosystem: Environmental > Terrestrial > Soil > Wetlands > Peat ... | reverse complement strand
GTCCTGAAATTCGTGATTCCGTTTTTGGTGCTGATATTTCCCTATTCGCGTTATACGCCTCGAGAGTATCAGGTGATCACTTGACGGCGCCCGTCGGTGCTGCATTGAGGCATGAACGCTTTTCGGCGTTGCTTTGAGGGGCAAAGTGTATTAGCGTGTGCCAAAGCAAGATTGATGAACGCGCGCATGGGTCACGAGACTCAATTTAGCAGATTAGAATTTTGGTGGGATTGCATCGGGGGGAATGACGGATGTTCAAATACCTGTTAGCCAAGAACGAGGACATACCGCCGGGTTCCGCAGCGGTGTATTTCGGCTTCTCATCCATCGTCTGGTTTGTTATCGGGACTGGCCTGGGGGCGTTCAATGCTGCCAAACTGGCCTTTCCGGATTTCGTCCATGGCCTGGAGTTCGTTTCGTTCGGTCACATGCGTCAGGTACATGTGCACGCGGTCATCTTTGGCTGGATTTCCATGGCATTCGCCATGGCCATGATGTACATGACGCCGGCGTTGGGTAACACCAAGCTGTGGTCTGAAAAGCTCGGGCTCTGGAACGCTTTTCTCTGGAATGTCGGCCTGTCCCTCGGCCTGACGGTGCTGTGGGCCGGCATGAGTTCCGGGCGCGAGTACTCCGATTTTCCGTGGTTCATCGACATCTATATTGTTCTGTTCATGGCGCTGCCGCTTGGTCTCAATGTCTGGATGACCATCATCCATCGCCGCACGCAAGGAATCTACACCACCAACTGGTTCTTCGCGGCAGCCACATTCATGCTGATCATCGTGTTTATCGTGGGCAATCTGCCGGAATACTTCCATCTGACGGGGCTCACGGAAGCCTACCTGACCTGGTGGTTCGCCCATAACGTACTGGGGTTGTGGATTACACCGGTGGCTGCGGCCATCGCGTACTACACCATCCCCAAGGTAACGGGCAATCCGCTTTATTCGCACCGCATCGGGCACTTGCATTTCTGGTCGGTGGTGGTGTTTTACTCCACGCCGGCGGCGCATCACCTGATGTCCGCTCCGCTGCCCGAATGGCTGAAGTCCTTCGCCTCGGTGGAGGGTGTTCTGATCCTGGTCCCGGCCATTGCCTTCGTCTCCAACATCCTGTTGACGATGCAAGGCAAATGGAACATGTTCGTCGAGAATCTGGAGATAAAGTTCACCGTCACGGGCGCACTGCTCGCGATTCCGCTGAATATGCAGGGCGGGTTCCAGCAGACACGTGCGATCAACTGGTATATCCACGGCACCGGCTGGATCGTGGCCCACGCGCATCTGGCGCTGCTCGGATTTTCGACGTTCATGGAAGTTGCCGGCGTGTACCTGGGCTTGCAGGTCCTCATGAAGCGCAAGCTCTATTCCATAACGCTCGGTAACATCCACTACTGGTGCCTGCTGATCGGCTTCACCATCTACTGGGTCTCGATGACGATCGCGGGGCTCATCCAGGGCGCCGGCAAGATCTATGAAGTTCCCTATATCGACGTGGTCATCGCCGAACACCCGTACATGATTGCCCGCTGGCTCGGAGGCTCGCTGGTGTTCATGGGCAATTGCGTCTGGCTGTACAACATGTGGATGACGACGCGCGTCGGTACGCTGGTTCCGAAGGGCCGCATGCCTCATGAACTGGCCTACGAGCGCTAGGCCGCGGCGCTGCAAGGGAGACTACGATGAATTTTAGAGAATATACGATCGGCAGTCGCATGTTTGCGGTGGCGCTCGGCGGCTCGATGACCATAACGCTGCTCCTGCCCAGCATCGACATTGCCAGCGTGGATGCCACCAGCGTCTCGATGGACAAGCAATTGTCCGCGGGCTACGAGACGGGCTTTAACATCTATGATCCCCTGCTGCTCGGCTGGCACAAGCCCCTCAAGGTGCTGCTGAAGGCGGACCCGACGACCGGTCAGCCCATGGAGCCGGTCTACGCTTATGTCTATGAGAAAGGCGCGCCCTTTCCGGGCGGCGTCATGCACCCGGATAACCTTGGCGCGGTATCCAAACAGCTCAGCGTCGAGGCGGGCAAGATCTCTGGGCAGCGAAGCCGCGAGGGTGCGGTATTTCTGATCAAGACGGATGATCAGAAGCACCCTTACATCGAGGACGCCACCGTGACCAAGGGGTGGGATCCCGCTGCCGTGCTTAAGGCAGCGGGAGACGAGAATACAGCTCACGCCGGCGCCGGCAAGACGCTGTTCGTGCGTGAGGGTTGCTGGTGGTGCCACACACTGCTGCCCGAGCAGACGCAGGACTGGCAGGTCTTCGGTGCCCCACCGATGCTGGGCGACTTCAACGGTGAGTCGCCGACCGCCTTCGGCTCCGACCGCAAGGCACCGGACCTCTTGCACGTCGGATCGCGCAACTCCTCCAGGGAATGGATGATGCTGCACTTCTATAACCCGAGACTGGTGCAGCCGCATTCCATCATGCCGCGCTTTGACTATCTCTGGGGAGAGGTCGATGCCAGCGGGAAGAAGATCGACTATAACAAGTGGGACGAGGAGTTCGATGCCTACCGCGACGGCAAGCGGGATCTGCCGCCGGAAATCCCGACGTATGCCCCCAATAGCGAGATACGATGGCTGATCGATTTCGTTCTGAACATGAAATAATCAGCGCATAACACGGAGAAAAATCCATGGCCTGGACCTTTGGCACGGCGATGACGACCCTGAGTGACGCTCCCACCGTTCAAAAGGCGGAGAATCTTTGGGAAGCTGAGAATTTGGGTGGACTCACCGAGGACAACAACCCCATCCCGCCGCCGGTCGCCTGGCTGGTGGCTTTGACGGTCTGCACGGCTTTTTTTGTGACCTTCCCGCTGTGGGGGCAGAGGCCGACCGCGTTTCTTTACGCACCCTACGTCGAGGACATGGACAAGCCCGAAGTGCTGGCGGCCAAGGATGATGTGGAAGCGATGCAAAAGATCGTCGCCTTGAACCTGCACGTGGGCCACAATGATGCGCAGCTCGTTCGCCACCCGATCACCATGGACGACCTGCGCCTCATTGCCCCGCAGATTAAGGCGCTGCAAGCGAACCCGGAGATCGATTTGCGCGATTACACGGTGGTCGGCGAGAGGATCGTGATAGCGAACTTCGAGGGGAATTACCGGCCCAATGGCACGCGGATTCGCCAGCAACCCTGGTGGGACAAGGGCTATACCATTGACATCTTTTACCTCTCGGCGTTCTTCGTGGGGGTGTTTCTGGTCATCAAGCGGCTGCCGCCCACCACATGGCAACCCCGGCACGGCGAGCACTGACCCGGCACGGCGAGCACTGATGGTCGGCTTCATTTGAACTGGAGGGTGGCGAAATGATTGATTTTGATTACGGTCCGGTGGCAGTCCTTCTGCCCATCAGCATCGCTTTCCTGGCCCCGGTCATTTACAGCTTCTTCGTCGACAAGTACGTGAAGAGAAATGCGCAGATCAAGGCGCAGATCAAAGGGTAGCTAGTGAATGATGCTTCTGGCGCTCGGCGGGTCGGATGCACGGATCGATCTCAGTATCGAGGGCATGCACAGCCAGCGGTTCGGAGTCGGCGTTTTTTTTCTGTTGATGCTGGGGATCGTCTTATTTGCCGGGATCATCATTGCAGTCATGCGTGGTACCAAGGAGCAAAAGGTCACCCGGACCGGTGAAAAGGTGATGTTCGGCGCGATCATCTGCGGCGTGGTGGCAGCCGTGGTGTTTGCTTCTTTGCAGATGTTATCCGGTGTCCTGTTCTAGTTTGTCCTGGGCATTGGATGGAGGTGGACGAGTATGGGTTCTCTTGAATCACTCGGTGACGGCTGGAGCATCTACCTGTGGCTGGTCGCTGGAGCCGCGATCATGGTTGTGAGCCTGATCGGTATCCGGTGGGCGTGGCGCAACGAACAGTTTGACGAGGACATCAAATATCTGGTCTTTACCGAATCCGATGAGGACAAGATGGTGCCCGAGGAGTACCGGCATAGCCGGAAGGTGCTGGCGGCGCAGATGGCGAGTCGGGACCGGCACCTACAGCTGCAAGCGGAGTCGCACCGACCCGCACCATGAAGCGTGGAGAGGCGCTGATACTGGCAACCATCGGGGTGGTCGTTGCCGGCATCATGGCGCGGAATGCCATCAGCCTGCGCTCCAGGGGCCAGCAGGACCGCGGCATTCCTTTTTACACGACTGCGAATAGCAGCTTGGCGCGCGAGGGCGGGGACCTGTACCGCAGCAATAACTGCCGCCAGTGCCACTCACTGTGGACCGTGAAGAATGCCTTCGAGTCGGTTCCGGCGCCGGTGCTTGATGGCATCGGGTCGCTGCGCAGCGAGGAGTGGTTTTACCGATATTTCTCGGGCCCGGATCCGCAAAGCATTTTGCCCAGCCGCCTGAAGCCGGAATACCGGATGCCCTCGTTCGCGAGCCTCCCGGACGGCGAGCGGCGCACGCTTGCGCGCTACATGGCAAGCCTCAAGGTGAAGGACTGGTACCTCGACAGCACGCGGGCCGCCGAATATGAAAAGCTCACTGGGAAAGCGTATCCTCTGGCCCATGCGGAAAAGTAAATCCCGGCGCCTCTACCGCGGTGCAGCAGCGGTACTTCTGGGGTCGGCATTCAATCACTTCGCCGATCGGATTCTGGGGGTCCAGATCGAGGCGTTCACCGGGGGCGTCGGGTATTTCAGCCCTTCCTGGGTGGTCGACCTGTTTCTCGTACCGTTCATCGCCGGGGTGCTGGTCTCACTGATCTACGGCTTTGGCGGCAAGTGGTTGTCCTACTTGCCGTCGCTCATCGTGCGGTCCGCCAGCTACTTCGCAATTGCCAATCATCTGACCCCGATGGCGCCGGGATCCTCATTGATGCCGATCGGTTGGTGGGGCTTTTACCTCATTCTGGCCATTGAGGCCGCGGCCATGGGCGGCGTCATCGGTGAGGTCGTGATCAAGCGAACCTATGGCCGCTCTGCGCCGCAGAAGGCCGCCGGGCCGGTCCCGCCGATTCGGCGATAGCGCTTCGGCTATGGCTCGGGGGTCGCATCGTCCGGCGCCACTGTCGCGCAAGGAAAGGCAGCATCGCCGCCGCTTACTGTCGATGACATTCTTGACCTGTCTGGTGCTGGTCATGATCGGCAGCACGATTCATGTCGTCATGCTCGGCAGGGTGCGCCTCGGCGACATGCGCAAGCTCGCCACCTACGATCTTACGGAGGAACGTACCCGTGTCCGTGCGGCAGGCGAGGACATCGTGCTGCAGGAGACCCATGAAGCCGGGCGCGTGCCGAGCGTGGGTTATACGGTCGCAGAAGCCCAGCGATTGCTCAGCCGCGAACAGTGGGAGGATCTCGACAGCATGGCGCTCGTCGCTGCCGGCCCTTTCGTGATGGGGACTGATTTGGAGCGCGCCGACGCGCAGGATAAGCCGCAGCACAAGGTCACGCTGCCGTCTTTTTACCTGGACAAATATCTGGTGAGCAACGCGCAATACGCGCGCTTTGCCGCTGCCACGAATCGCCGGCCGCCACTCAACTGGAAAGACGGGCGAATTCCGCAGGGCGAGTTGATGAATCCGGTGACGATGGTGACGTGGAACGACGCGGCCGCCTATGCCGAATGGGTGGGCAAGCGTCTGCCGCACGAAGCCGAATTGGAAAAGGCCGGTCGTGGTAGCGACGGGCGGCGCTGGCCCTGGGGCGATAAAATGGATCCGAGCCGCCTCAACACGTATTACAACGTGGGATCCTCGAGCAATGTGATGGCCTACCCGCAGGGTGCCAGCATTTACGGCGTTTTCGACCTGTCCGGCAACGTGGCCGAATGGACCGCGGACGATTTGCTGCCCTACGAGGGTTCCAAGGCGTCGCAGGATTTGTTTGCCACGAACTCGGCGCAGCCTGCCGGACAGCCTTCCTTGAGCAGGAACTACAAGGTGCTGCGCGGCGGCTCCTGGAAAGGTGATCCCTTTTCGACTTCGCTGTATCACCGCGATTACGCCTTACCGAACCACGCCACCGATTTTTACGGCTTCCGTTGTGCGAGCAACGTCGCGCGAGCGGTGAGGACGCAGCAATGAGGCGAGTTTTCGCCGCGCCTGCGATAGCGCTCATGCTATTGCACGCCAACGCCGGCTTCGCGATCGACAGCTACCGGTATCTGCACGTCAGCATCGAAACGCCCTGGATGATTTTTCTGTTTCTGCTGGTTGCCGTGTTTGCCCCCTTCATCCTGTTGTTGGTGTTGATGTGGTGGCGCCAGATGCAGAAGCAGGCTGCGGCGCCCAAATCCGACATCGAGAACGATGAGTAGCTGGTTGCGCGCATTGCTGGCGCTTTGCTTGCTGTTGCCGGCGCATATGCCGGTGTGCCTGGCGGACGCTGCGCCGCCCGCCAGTTCGAACGGTGCGCAGATTCTGGAAGAATTCGGCCGCCAGCAGCCGCAGCGTCCCGCCCGTGCGACCAGCATCGCCGAGCACGAACGACAAGTCATCATGTTCAGCATCGGGGGCGTGCTGCTGATCCTTCTGCTGAGTACCGCCTCCGTCGGAATCGCGGTGGCGGTGTTCGGCAAGCCGCTGTTTCTGGTGCACATGATCCTGGCAGGATTGACGGTCACGGTGGCGATCGTGCACGTGATCGTCGGGCTGGTCTGGTTCTTCCCGTTCTGATCAACCGCACGCCGCGGATGGGAGCGTCATGGCTCGCGCTTTTGGGCGCGCTCTCCGGCTTGTGCGGCCTCGCCTACGAAGTCCTGTGGGTGCGCATGCTCGCGCTGCAATTTGGCGTGAGCACACTTGCGGCGGTCGTCACGGTGGCGGCGTTCATGCTCGGGCTCGCCGGCGGCAGCGGCCTCATGGCCGGGCGCGCAGCGCGCTTGGTGCGGCCTCTGCGGGTACTCGCGCTGCTGGAAGCGGCGATCGCTCTGTATGCGCTGCTGCTGCCGTGGGGCGTGCACCTCACCACCCCGCTCATCGATGCAGCCGCCGGCCATCTGTCGCCGCCATTGTGGCACGCGCTCACGACGCTGGCCGCGCTGCTGCTCCTGACGCTGCCGGCCGCCGCGATGGGCGCGGGATTTCCATTGCTGCTCGAGGGCTGGATACGGTACCAGCGCCATATCGGCACCGCCTATGGCAGCAACACGCTAGGCGCCGCAGCCGGCGCGCTGTTGCCCCTGCTGCTGTTGCCCACCTTGGGTTGGAGTCATGCGATACGTGCGGTTGCGCTGCTGGGGCTGATGGTCGCCGCGGGCCTATTCGCGCTGGATTGGCAAGAGCAAGAGCGGGGCGATGCGCAACCGGCGAGCCCGGCGAACAAAACCAAGCCGTCCGTGCTGCTGCTCCTGAACTACGGCATGATCGGCGCCGCGAGCCTGGTGCTGGAAATGGCGTGGCTGCGGCTGTTCAGCCTGGCGATGCTGCGCACCGAATATGTGCTGGCGCTGATCCTCGCGGTGATGTTGTTTGGCATGGGCCTCGGCAGCCTGATCGCATCGAGGCGCTTAGGCTCCCGGCTGATGGGGGGCTTGCCCTGGGTCGCCTCGGGGTGTGCCATTGTGAGTCTGTGGCTGCTGCCTGCGGTCTCCGGGTGGATTGAGCAGGCAAACTTCAATTCGCTGGCTGCAGCCTTGCTCGGCCAGGGATTGCTGCTGGCGGCGCTGACGCTGCCCGTGACCCTGTCTCTGGGGGCCTGGTTGCCGGCGTTGTCGTCGAGGTTTCGCGTGAATGGCACCTGGCTGTACGCCTGCAATTCGCTGGGAGCGGCGCTCGGGGCTCTGCTTTACGTCGTACTGATTCCACGAATCGGCAGTTCCGGCGCCCTGGCGCTGGCAGCAGTGCTGTTGCTGGTGCCGGGACTGATCCTGGGACGCTCCCGCCGCGCCTGGCTGGGCATGCCGCTGATCCTCGCCGCCGCCTGGCACGTTGCCGTCCTGCCGCCGGTCAGGGATTTGTTGCCGCGGGCCATGGCGGGCAGTCGGGACCTCTATCGCTATGAAGATGCGATCGCGATCACCCAGGTGGTCGAGCAGAACGACGGGCAGCGCGTCCTTTTGACGGATCTGCGCCGATGGGATGCTTCGACTGAGCCAACCGCTGTTTTCGTGCAAGCCAATCAGGCACGCCTGCCGCTGTTGCTGCATGGCAGACCGCGTACGGTGCTGTTTCTCGGCATCGGCACCGGCATTTCACTCGCCGGCTCGCTGCCCTTTCCCGACCTCAAGCGCAGCGCCGTGGAGTTGTCCCATGGCAGCATCGAGGCGGCTAAGGACTGGTTCGTGGCGAGCAATCAAGGTGTCCTACGGGAGACGCTCGTTTATCGGGATGACGCCCGGCACTTCCTCTGCGCTACACCCGAAACCTATGATGTCATCGTCGGCGACTTGTTTCACCCCGATCTCGCGGGTGTGGGTTCCCTATTGTCCGTGGAGCAGTTCGAGCGGGTGCGAACGCGGCTCGCCGAGGAGGGGCTGTTCGTACAATGGCTGGCGCTCAACCAATTCGATCGAGAGACACTCGCCATCGTGCTGCGCAGCTTCCGGCAAGTGTATCCGGAGGCGCAGCTGTTCCTCGACGGCATGCATCTCGCGTTGGTGGGGCCGAGAGGCCATTGGCAGGGTGCTTCGGCGCTGATCGCCCACGTTGATCGGTTGACGGCCGAACAACGCGGGCAGATTACTGCGGCGGAAGGCGTAAACGAATGGCTGGGCCGCTATTGGGGCCCCATAAACGTGGATACCGGGGCAACACAGCATGAATGGGCGCCGGTCATCGAATTTTTACTGCCGCGCCTGCACTATGGCCGCGGCGCCGACGTGGCGCCGCTGTTGCAAGGGTTGTTGGCGCGGCGGCCGAGCATCGAACAAGCAAACAGGCTGCTTCAGGTCCCAGCGCCGCAGCAAGAGGATTTCAGACGGGCGTATATCGGCACCGAACTGCGGGTGCGCAGCGAGCTCGCGAGCTGGCGGGGCAATACGCTCGAGGCCGACCGTCTGCTCGGACTCGCTTACGAGGCCGACCCGCATGACCGATGGACTGACTATGCGGTGTCCGACCGGCTGCTGGCGAATCTCGATGCCGCATCGGAGCGCGGCCTGAGCCGAGAGCAATTGTTGCAAAAGATACTGATTATCAATCCATGGTCCGGGGACGCTTGGCGGGCGCTGTGGACCCTGCAGCGCGCGCATGGAGATCCCGCGGCAGCCCACAGCCGCGCCCGCCTTCTGGAGTTGAGTCCGCTGGATCGCGCCGCCGGCGCAGCGGCGAATTGATCTCGCTCCTGCGTTGCATCGCTTGACGCCTTCGAGTAGAGTTCCTGCGGGGGCAGCATGGTGCTTAAATTTAAAGGCTATCAGAGGCTAAGCAAATGCAGAAAAAATCGATACAGTCTCGTGCATTCTGGCTGATCATCGTTGCCGGCATGGTGACCGGTATGGGCAACGGCAGCGTGTTCGGCGCGGCCATGATGTGCTACTTGGGTCGCGGCGGTTTTGCCGACTGGGGCGGCTGGTTTCCGCTCGACTACGAACCGCAAACCTTCGACGGTTTCATGAATTGGTGCATGATCGTATTTGGCCTGGCATATTGCGTGATCCTGGCAATCGCTCTCAAGCGCCACGATGCACAAGAAAATCAAGATGCAAAGGCAAGCAAGGCCTGAGCCGTTCCAGGCTGCAGCAGTCAACAGCAACTAACCGCGGAACTCCAAATATGAGCGTATTAACCACCATAGCGACTGTATTCTGCTTGCTCCTGGCCTTTTCCAGCATGTTGTTATCATGGTACTGCTTGATGCCGCGCCCAAAGCGTGATAAATCTTAGGCCTTGCAAAAAGCAGGCGTTCGGGATTTAATTGGCCTCGCCGGAGGGGCCGGCGCTTCGTTGGCAAAATACAACACTAGTTGCGTGGTTTCACGGGGCTTCAGGGATATTTGGTGATGACCATGTATTATTTTTTCGGTTATGGCTGTAGCGGTTAATGAGGCGGGTGGCCGTTATGTCGTGGGGCACCGTGCATCGCGCTAGAAGATAGAGAAATCGCGCTAGAAGAAGCGAAGAGAAGAGAAAGAAGAGAAAGAAGAGTA
>Ga0207927_1001476_pt1 | contig 10068 bp, 8 predicted proteins | sample NGESurdeep072012_2_FD_184456 | JGI IMG/M metagenome (GOLD analysis project Ga0207927, IMG submission 184456) | Arctic peat soil microbial communities from Barrow, Alaska - NGEE Surface sample 210-2 deep-072012 (SPAdes) | ecosystem: Environmental > Terrestrial > Soil > Wetlands > Peat ... | reverse complement strand
CGCCACATGAACCGCGACCGGGTCACCATCCAATGGAAGTTTACACGTAAGCACGCCCGACACAAGTTTCGTTACATAATCACGCGGTCGAAGCACTAGATGCCACGTGATCAAGCAGAACTCGGGAAGCAGTTCTCTGCCTACGCGGATGCTATTACTGCCTTTACATTCGTTCAAAGTCTCGCCTTCGGCGTTGCTTTAGGCAGTAACGACACATTTCGCTCTCGTGCCCTGGGAATCCCATGGCTTGTTCCAGGGATCATCGTCGTGGCCAACCTGCTCTATGCCTGCTTGGTTTATGGGTGCCATCGCGGAGAAGATGAACTCCTGGAGCCGTTTCCGTCGGCGGGTGCGAAGTGGCAGAAGAGAGTTAGAGTGGGGCGCATGGTCGTCATCGGGCTTGGGCTCGCGCTCTCGCTCCTCGCGTATGGCGCCACATGGAACGGCAGCAGACATTTAGCGCCGCAGTCGGCACCGCGATGTCTGATGGGAAAACCGTAAGCCGCACCCTCCGTATTCTCCGTCGTGAATCTCATGCGCTTTCCCCGGTGTCTCCATGGCGGGCGGCCCGCCCAACGCACAATCTAACTTGGGTGCCCCGTTCTACCGAAGTGTTCAGTCCCGGGACTGGACACGAAGGTAGGGCGGGGCCTGTTCTCCAATTCGAAAACATAAGACTCACCCACGCTGCACTTGGGTGGGCTCACGTGCCCTTTCGCGAAACACATTCCAGGCCGCCGTTACTTGGAAGCAGCGCCGGATTCGCTTTCTTCCAGCGCTTTGAAAATGGCTTCTTCAGGATTCTTGAGGGCGGAAAGGATGTTCTCGGCAACCTTCTCAATGAGCTTGTTCCCCCAGAAAGGGTCCGTAACCGTCGTAGTAGATGACCCGAATATGATGGAGGTCAAATGGCACATCCGGTTGGTTTGAAGATACAAGCACGACGGGTTTTTTCAATGCATGGGCGAGTCCAAGCTCGTAGAGCACGTTAGCATTGCGAGTCGTCAGTTCAGCAACAAGCACCTTGGCCGCGTTGATGCCGCGCCAGATTTGGTCGATGATTTTTCCGGTGCCGAATATGTCCGCATCCGCCCGGACTGGCTTTAATCCCGTTTTGTCAATCGCCGGTTTAAAGATCTTCTCGTAGTAGTCGCCGTGGGGCGATGCGAAAGGCTGCATCACAAAACAGGATTCTCCGGCTTTGACCTCTACCGATGCCCCGAGTTTCTTGAGTCGTTGAGCGGTTTGTTCGTGCGGCTCGACCTCCGTAGATACGTCGAGCACTCGAATCTTATCCCCATGCTTTTCTAGAAGCTTGGCCTTCTCAAGCGATTCGAGAAAGATTTGCTTGAAGTCTGGGAAATCGGCTTCTGGGATTTTGAAGTTATCGACAAGCGTGTTTTTGAAGAAAGTCTCATCAGGGATGTTTTCGCCTCGATAGTGTTTATAAACATCCGAAATATCGGGCGCATTAAGAATCGCTTCCCGGTAGCCTTTTGCTTCATCCTCCGGGCTTGTGGGCCGAATGATGCGACGCGCGAGTTCGGTCGGCTGAACCTTCCCCGCTTGGGGACGTTCGAGAAATCCATACTTCGTTGCAGATGCGATTTCCACAGAAAAGGGCCCCTTTGAACCGACGCCAAGATACCCTGCCGCTTCCTCCGGTGTGGAGGCCTTCCCAGCATTTTGCTCAAGAATCGCCTTGGGGATTCGTAACGCTCTCTCAATGGAATGACGGGGATATTTTGCCCGCGGTGGCATTTTTTGCCGGTGTCTTCGGTGGTTGTTTGGTCGCTTTCTTCATGGCCATGTTGAAAGTTTCGCTTACGGGAGCTTTATATTCAATGTCTAAAGTGACCTTCACGCGCCTCCGTGTTGAAATCCCGTTCCATTCCCAAAACGGAACTCACCCCATCGATGTCTTCAGTTACTTCGGTTTAGCCCAAAACTTACCTTCGTAACTTGCGCTCATCCTCCTCTTCTATGAACCTATATTCACGTGGGGTGACACCAATCTCCCCGCCCGCATACTGATGGCTTTCGCTGCCCATCGAACGAGGGCCTGTTGCACTTGAGGAGCGTCTATGTCTTTCCGTACCTGCGACCATCTCAAGGAAGATGGCGTTTACTGCGATTCCGCTGCCCTTACGGGCATACTTCCACCTCAACGTCCGCGGACGCCGCCTGAAAATGGCCCGCGCCCTGGCCCGCGGCGAGGCCTGCCGCCTCCAGCTTCCCGTCAGGATGCTGTCAACGAGGAGGTCGCGTAGGAGCGCTGAAAATGACCTCGCAACTCCAAAGGGCTCAATGTCTTACGAATAAGTGGCTATGGAATGAGTACTTTACTCACGGAACCGTGCGTAACTCGCTGATTCCAATGAACCGAGGGGGAGGGGGGGTACCCATATTCGCAGCGATTTTTGAAATCGTCCGCGATCTACTTTACGAACACCTGATATCCCCACGGTTTCACGGTTAGCTTAGTAGTTGCATCTAATTCGACTGGCTGGTTAGTGAAGTATTCGGTGTACTTGCCGTGATAGAGACTGTCTTTGAAAGTCACGGTCTGCGGCTTGGCTGAGAAGTTAATTACCGCGAATACCTTGTCGGTATCGCTCTGGCGCACGAAGCTGAGCACTTGACTGGGAGCACTATTCGGCACTTGGATCATGGTTGCTCCCCAATGCGCATTCCATAGCGCCGTGTTCTTCGTCTTGAGGGCGATGAGCTTCTTATAGAGTTCGCCATTGGGATGAGCTTTCCAGACTATCGGGTCTTTCTCGAAGAACTTCAGGCGTTTGGTATTGCCGGCTTCCTGGCCGTTATAGATCAGCGGCATTCCTTCTCCTACTCCTGATAGCACGATCGCCGCTTCCAATCCCGGACCAAACTGCTCGAACTCAGTTCCTTCCCACGCGTTCTTGTCGTGATTGCTGACAAACGTCATGCGCATGATGTCAGGCGGATAATAGCTCTCGTTCCAGGAATAATAGTTGCGCAGACCGCCCAGATCCTTCTTCCTGTCCGTGGTGATCTCGCGAACGGCGTCATACCACGTCCAGGCGTAAGTCATGTCGAAGGCTTCGGCGTGGAGGTCGCGCGACTCCCATTCCGCCAGCATGAACACCGGTTTGATGGCGTCGAGTTCCTTGCGCGCATTGTTCCAGAAGTCCACTGGCACGAAGCCCGCGACGTCGCAGCGATAGCCGTCGATGTTGGCCTCCTTCACCCAGTACTTCAGGGCCTCGGTCATGTACTTGCGCAAGCCTGGATGACTGTAGTCGAGGTCGATAATGTCGGACCAGTCCCACCACGGAGTCGGCGTAAACTCGCCCTTCCAGTTGCGCGCATACCATTCGGGATGCTGCGTGACAAGCACGTTGTCCCATGCAGTGTGGTTCGCAACCCAGTCGAGGATGACGTACATCCCTTGCTGGTGCGCCGCGGCGACGAAGTGCTTGAGATCGTCGAGCGTGCCGAACTCGGGATTCACGCTGTAATAGTCCTGCACCGCGTAAGGACTGCCCAAAGTGCCCTTGCGGTTCTTGACGCCGATCTTGTTGATGGGCATCAGCCAGAGGATCGTGACGCCCAACTCTTTCAGGCGCGGCAGTTGCTGCTCGGCAGCGCGGAAGGTGCCGTCCTGGGTGAATTGGCGGGTGTTGATCTGGTAGATGGTGGCGTTCTTGCTCCACTCGGGATGCTTGAGCTTGACGTAAGGCACGGGTTGATAGGGATCGGGCTGGATCGCGGTCGAGTTCGCGGCGCCTCCCGGGTTCTTCGTGCAGCCGGACAGTAACGTAATAAGTACGGTAAGGATCATCGCCCAAACGCGCATGCTAAAGCTCCTCTCGATCGCGAGGGAATCTTAAATCATCGTGGCTGGGTGGTCGAAACCGGGGAGGTTGTAAGCTCCGCATCAGCCCGGTGCGCTGAGCACGCAAAAAGGGAGCCACTCGCGGCTCCCTTGATTTGTTTCATACGTCTGGATTATGTCAACAATCTATGCTGTGATTCCTCGGGTAGTCAGCACCGGGCAGCGTGCGTGGCGCACCACCGAGTGGATTACCGTCCAAGGAAGATGACTGGCCACTGTCCCGCCGGGATGCACTCCCATCACGATCAGGTCGACCTGTTGGTCGTGCGCGGTGCGGGCGATCGAGACCGCTGCCTCACCAATCTCGACCGCGACACGCGGCTTGCACCACAGGTTCGCGTCCGTTGGGACCAGCTCCCAGAGCCGCTGGCGGTAGTCGGCCAGCAACTCCTTCGAATACTCAACCGGCATCGGTTGCAACTCCTCCAACACATGCAGCAACGTGAGTTCGGCATCGTTCTCTTCGGCCAGCGACAGTGCATAGGTCAGGGCGTGCAGGGAGCCTTCCGAGAAGTCGGTGGCAAACAGGATGTGTGTCAACTTCTCATGGTCGAGCAAGTTGGGCACGACGTCAGGCCCGACGGTCAGCACCGGACAAGTTGCATGCCGGAGCACTTGCTCGGCGACCGAACCCAGCAGCAGTGTCCCCATCATGCCGCGACTGTGCGTGCCCAGCACGATAAGGTCGATGTTTCTGTAAGCGATGATGCCCGACATCTCCCGCCATGGGTTGCCCTGCATGAGAACGGTGTCGTGCGGATACATGTGCAGAGGCTCGAAATCCTCCAGCCTGGAGAGGCTTTCCGCTGCCTTCTTCTTCTGCCAGTCCAACTCCAGCGGGACGGGCTCCATTGGGATGGGAACCTGCGCTTCTGGTGGTGCGACGTGCACCACGATGAACTTGGAATCGTAGCGTTTTGCGATTGCGAGGGCGTGCAGCAGCGCGTGCCGTGACACGTCGGAAAAGTCGGTTGCGAACAGGATGTTCTTGAATGCCACGCGCGTGGCGACGTTTGGTGCCATGGGACACCTCCGCGAGTGAGTTCTGGGAAGAACCTACTCCTCTCATACTCCCGCGCGGCGACGCTCGCAGTGATTGCAGTCACCGCCGGGTGTGAGTGATCGAGGCACTCGCGACATTTGCGGTTTGCAAACCCGTGCGAATCGCCACCTTTGGAAACGAAGATCAAAAGCAACCGCGGATTTGCACGGATCACATGGACAGGAATGAGGTCTGGGCCTCAAAGGCCGATGCGACTCCACCGAGCGCAGTTCTGGGTTTCAAGTGTCGACTCGGGACAGGCGACGCTATAGACGCGGGATGGGCGGAGTTGGACGGCGCGACGCAGGGTGACGTAGTGTGTTTACTACCAACGAACTAACGCACTCCCTTGACGCTCGAACCCCCATCTCTGTGGACCAGCCGACGCTGGCGCATTGCCGTGCTGTTAGGCATCGGCGTGGTTATCAACTTCTTCGATCGCGTGAACCTCTCGGTCGCGATTACGCCACTGAAATCCGAGTTTGGCCTCAGCACAGTTGCTATCGGATACCTGCTCAGCACCTATAGCTGGACCTACGTGCTGCTGCAACTTCCGTCGGGTCCGGTACTCGATCGTTATGGCGTCAAGCCGGTCATCCGCATCAGCGCGTTTCTGTGGAGCGTCGCCTCCTTTGCTACGGGAGTGGCACGCGGGTTCGCAGGCATCATCTCGGCCCGTTTGCTGCTGGGAGTCGCCGAAGCGCCGACTTTCCCGGGCAACGCCAAGGCCATCGGGGTATGGTTCCCGCGCAGCGAACGCGGGCTGGCTACCGCGATATTCGATGCTTCCGCCAAGTTCGCGTCTGCGATCGGCATTCCCATTGTCGCCATCGTCGTCCACTACTGGGGATGGCGCATGAGCTTTGTCTTCACCGGAGTACTCAGCTTAGGATATTTCGCGCTCTTCTGGTTTGTGTATCGCAATCCGGTAGATGATCCGCTGCTGTCGTTGGCCGAGCGCGAGCACATCGCTGCTGGCGGAGGTGAAACGGAAGCGGCCGTCGATCCCGATCATGCCGCATCCTTGTTCTTCCTGCTACGCCGCAAAAAAGTCTGGGGACTCGCCCTCGGCATGGCTGCGTACAACTACAACTTCTATCTCTTTCTCACCTGGCTTCCCGGATATCTCAGTACCGCACTGCATCTCAACATTTTGCAGTCAGGTTTCTACACCGCGATCCCTTGGCTCGCGGCCACCGTCAGCGATCTGCTGGTAGGGGGATGGCTGGTCGACCACCTTATTCGCACTGGCCGCGATTCCACGCGGGTTCGCCAATCTATCCTCGTGATCGGACTGATTCTCGGCCTGGCGGTGGCCGGTGCGGCGCGCACTACCAACCCGCGTGGGACCATTTTCTGGATCTCCATTGCGCTTTGCGGACTGGCCGCGTCGGCGCCGATCGGCTGGTCGATTCCGGGACTCATCGCTCCGCCCGGCAGCACAGCGCGCGTCGCGGGCATTATGAATTTCGTCGCCAATGTCCCGGCGATTTTAGCGCCCGTCATCACCGGATACCTCGTCGGCAACTCACAGTCGTTCCGTCGGCCGTTTCTTGTGGCCGCGGCCGTGCTGCTTGCCGGGATCGCGTCCTATCTATTTCTGCTGGGGAGAATCGAAACCATTCCGGGACCCGTGGCAACATCTTCCGCGTGAATTGGGTGGCGCGTCTTCGTCTCTGAGACAATATCTTCAGACCACGGTTATCCATGCACTCTGACCATCACCATCACGACGCGCATCCCGGGAGCGAACCAGCAGCGCCAATCGCCGACAAAAAGACAGGCCTTGCCTACTGGGCTGCCCGCGTCCTGGAGGAGTGCGACAAGGCCGGCCAGGATTTTGCTGCCGATCCGGTGCACGATCTGCGGGTGGCGATCCGCCGCTGCCGCTCCATGGCCGACGGCTTCCTGTCCGTCGATCCCGATCCCGCGTGGCGGCAGATGAAGAAGTTGGGCAAGAGACTGTTTGCCAGCTTAGGCGACCTGCGCGATACCCAGGTCATGATGGAGTGGGTCGGCAAGCTTTCCGAGCCCGATGACCCTTTACGGCAAATCCTGTTGGAGTCGCTGCAGCGAAAAGAAGAGGCCCTGAAACTGGTCGCGAAAGAAGCGGTGAGCAACTTCGACCGCAAGCGGTGGGTAGCGCTAAACGCGAGGCTTGCCGATCGCGCCACGCGGGTGCCACTCGACGGCTTGGTGTTCCAGTATCTCGCCCTGGAGCGATGGCACGACGCTTACGAACTGCACCGCACGGCATTGCGCAATCGCAGCGCGGTTGCGTATCACCAGTTACGCATCGGGATCAAACGCTTCCGCTACACCGTCGAGAATTTTCTACCCGAGCGGCATCAGCATTGGTCACGCGACCTGCGCGAATTGCAGGATGCACTGGGCGAGGTGCACGATTTCGACGTTCTGTGGGCAATGGTGAAAAGCCATGCCGAAGTGGGCTTCGAAGAGCGCGCACTCTGGCAGCAGACCATCTCCGGCGAACGCCAAAAACGCATCGCGCTATACCGGAAGAAAATGCTGGGCAGGGAATCGCTCTGGCAACGGTGGCGCGCCGACCTTCCTGCAGGAGAGACGCTGGCGAAGGCGGCGCTGGAAAAAATGCGCACCTGGGCCGCGTACCTCGACCCCGACGACAAGCATGCCCAACTCGTGACCACACTTGCGCTGGAGATTTACGATGGCCTGGTGCGAGAAGGCATTCTTGCTGAATCCGAAATGTCACGCCGTATTCTTGAGGCCGCGGCGGTGATGCATGACGTTGGGCGCGGAAAAGCCGGCAGCCACCGCAAGCGCGGCTATCGCATGATTCGCGGCCTGAAGCCGCCGGTAGGGTGGAGCGAGGAGTACCTGCAGTGTGTCGCCATCGTGGCGCACCACCATCGAGGAAACCTGCCGCCGTCCAATCATCCGATCTTTGCCGGCCTGCCCGCGCAGCGACGCACCGAACTGATGCCACTCGCCGGTGTGCTACGGCTGGCTAACGCGCTCGACGACCTTCACGATCAAAGGATTTCCTGCATCGGGGTGGAGCGTCGCAACAACGCCCTCATTTTTTATGCGCGAGGGCTCCCAAGTTGCGTCAGCCCATTCGGGGAGCAGCTCGCCCGGTCGCGGTACTTGCTGGAAACCTGCATCCGGATACCGATCGTTATCCGGCCTCTCTCCTCCCGCCGCAAGGCGTCGCCCGGCAGCGTGGTTCCTGGTAATTAGGGCGGATTCCCCGTTTGCCGCCAACTTTCCGCCAACCTGGGAATTAAGGACCGCAACATCGTATCGATGTGGAGCGAGGGCCGGCTGTTCCGTGACGGAATAATTGCCGCGAAGAAATGTCGTGCAGCGCCAAACCACCAACGGGCGCGGGGCAGCAGTCGCGCTGCCCGAGGGACCTCGCAGACTACGCTGCGCTATGTTGATCTTTGTAGGGATCGCCGACAAAAACGAAGGGATATCTTTTCAGGGCCTCGACGTCCTTTGCCTCGGCGAACTTTTCCACTTCTTCCATGAGTTTAGAAACTTCATCGGCGGGCATGCCTTTGGTGGCCTGCCAGAACTTATCGGGGAAAAACCAGATACGCTCGCGTTGATTGATGTCAACAGTATGATCAGATTCGACTTGCATTACACTCCTCCCACATTGTCAGACAACATACTCTTGGGCCTGATCTGTGAGCCTTTTCGCTGGTAAGGGAATTTTTCCACTGGTTCTATTATGGCCTCCCGGCGAGAGGAAGTAAACGCGGCAACTCGCGATCGATCGTGGACTTGGTGAGAAGTCACAAAGTTCTACCAACTCCTCTCCTATCTTCACGTTGCATGGTCGGGGCCTCGGATTTGATTGTTAAAGGAATGTTACAAGCAGGACGCTGCTGTGGAAAACCCGCACTATCTCGCTCTCCCAAGCGCTTCCTGGAGCCGGTGATGAACATGAAATCCGTAACCAAAAAGGCCGCAAACACAGACCGTATGCGATCACGGCCGAGTTATCGTACACCTTGAATGCCGAGTTGTTGGATGTATCACAATGTGGGACTAGTGGCGACATTCCCTGTGATTGACAGGACATGAGCGCCGACATGCGTTGGTGAAAGCTCCTCGACGGCTGATGACGTTTACGGTACCGCGATGGCGTCACAAATACGCGGCCAAGCGTCGGAGGCTGGAGACGAAAGCCGATATCCCACAGCGTGGTATAGCGAGAAGTCCACGCGGCCCGCTCACGCAGATGTTTTCCGGCACGACGAATCACGCTACTTCCGGTGCAGCTTCTTCGCCCACCGGCACCGCTGCTGAAGTGAATGGCCGCTCCAGACCGGCGACCGGACGTTTGCACTTTCGATGCCAACCTCACCCTACTGGAATCGGTATCTGCCTAGCGCACGGAGGTCCCTGGGCATTCGGAAGTGACCGCACTGATGGATGGAGAAGCTAATGATGTTGCGGATTTCATGCCAATGGCAATTGTGCTGAGGCGGGAAAACGGAAGCGATTCAGAGCCCGAGAGCCATGCCAAATCGAGTGACGGCCACCCGAAGCACGCTCTTGGGTTGCCTCTTAATACGGGAGAGACCCGAAGTTGCAATCATTCCCACGCCCAGCAGAACTAGCGTGGCCGGTTCCGGAACCTTGGCTCCACTGGGGGTTTCATCCGGAGTCGGTGCAGCCAGTTCAGCAACAAACGACGCAGCCTGCTCGGTGCTGAGTTGTCTGTTGCTCTCGCCGGCGAGATCCGGGGCACCAAGGGTTGCTTCAAATCGGTCTGCGGTCCAACCCGCAGGAGAAAACTCTGTGGTCTCGAGCGGAACACCGCCGCTCGGGGAACAAGGTTTCACGGCGAAAGACGTTTCCTGCATACCTGCCCGGACTTGCGTCACCGGTTCCGCGCTGCAGATCCCGTTCCCACCCTCCAGGTCACAATTCCCGCGCCGGAAGCACCAGTTCCAGCGCCAGTTATTTCATGACCGCACATTGGTCCAGCGATGCCGATGATCAGGACCGCAATCGAAATACAGGTTTGCGCACGTTGGAAAAGCAAGGGCCACCCCAATAGTTAGTAACTTGTGTATCAGTTACTATACACTTTTTTGTGACAGTTTCAATGGATCGAAGGTGCCATACTGGCAAATCTTATCCGCAAGCA
>Ga0207927_1001473_pt1 | contig 10072 bp, 6 predicted proteins | sample NGESurdeep072012_2_FD_184456 | JGI IMG/M metagenome (GOLD analysis project Ga0207927, IMG submission 184456) | Arctic peat soil microbial communities from Barrow, Alaska - NGEE Surface sample 210-2 deep-072012 (SPAdes) | ecosystem: Environmental > Terrestrial > Soil > Wetlands > Peat ... | reverse complement strand
GTAGTCGGCGCTGTGTCCGCCTATTGCGCGATCCTCGCGCAAAAGAGCGGCCACAAGGCGCTGTATCTTTCCGGCGGCGGCGTGGCCGCTTCCTCACTCGGCATTCCCGATCTCGGCATCACGACCTTGCATGACGTCTGCGAGGACACGCGCCGCATCACTGCCGCGAGCGACCTGCCGCTGCTGGTGGACATCGACACCGGTTGGGGCGGCGCCTTCAACATCGCGCGTGCCACACGCGAGATCGCACAGGCCGGTGCGGCCGGATTTCACATCGAAGACCAGGTGATGCAAAAACGCTGCGGGCATCGCCCCAACAAGGCCATCGTCAGCCAGGGCGAGATGGCGGATCGCATCAAGGCGGCGGTGGATGCACGCAGCGATGAGAGCTTCGTCATCATGGCGCGCACCGATGCGCTGGCGGTGGAAGGCATGCAGTCGGCCATAGCACGCGCGCAGGTCTGCGTCGAGGCCGGAGCCGACATGATCTTCCCCGAGGCGATGACCACGCTGGAGCAATACACCGAATTCACCCGCGCGGTGAAAGTGCCGGTGCTGGCGAACATCACCGAGTTCGGCGCCACGCCGCTGTTCACCACCGAGCAACTTGCGGGCGTGGGCATCAAGCTGGTGTTGTATCCGCTGTCGGCGTTCCGCGCGATGAGCAAGGCCGCGCTGAACGTCTATCAGCACATCCTCGCCGACGGCTCGCAACAGAAAGTCGTCGCGGAGATGCAGACGCGCATGGAGTTATATGACTATCTCGGATATCACGCTTACGAGCAGCAGCTCGACCGTTTGTTCGCCGAAAAGGGCAGTGACTAGGACAGCTTCATGGGAACCTCGAAAAACCGTAGCGAGCAGTTGGAGTGCAAGGAGCACGGAGCGCAACGAAAGAGACATATCTTGTAGATAGGCGAGAAAGTGAGCCCCGCGCAACGCCGCAGTCCGGCTGCGCAGTAGGTTTATCGAGGTTCATTCATTCAAGGAGGAAGACATGGCAGAAGAAAGCACCTTACCCAAACCCAAGAAATCCGTCGCATTGTCGGGCACAGTCGCCGGCAACACCGCGGTCTGCACCGTCGGGCGCACCGGCAACGATCTGCACTATCGAGGCTATGACATCCTGGATTTCGCCGATCAGGCCGAGTTCGAGGAGATCGCGCATCTGCTGATCCACGGCACATTGCCGAACGCCGCTCAGCTCAAGGCCTACAAGACCAAGCTGAAATCAATGCGCGGCTTGCCGAAGCCCGTGAAGCAGGCACTGGAGGCGATCCCCGCGAATGCGCATCCGATGGATGTGATGCGCACCGGCTGCTCGATGCTCGGCACCTGCGAACAGGAGCCGGATGCGCACAGCGAAACCGTGGCGAAAGAACTGATCGACCGCATGCTGGCCTGCTTCGGCTCGATGCTGATGTACTGGCATCACTACAGCACCAGCGGCAAACGCATCGACGTGGAAACCGATGACGACAGCGTCGGCGGTCATCTGCTGCATCTGCTGCACGGCACACCCGCCAAGGCCTCCTGGGTGCGCGCGATGCACATCTCGCTGATCCTGTACGCCGAGCATGAGTTCAACGCCTCGACATTCACTGCGCGCGTCATCGCCGGCACCAACTCCGACCTGTATTCCTGCATCACCGGCGCGATCGGTGCACTGCGGGGCCCCAAGCATGGCGGTGCTAACGAGGAAGCGTTCCGTATACAGAGCCGCTATAAAAATGCCGACGCGGCCGAGGCCGACATCCGCGAACGCGTGGCACGCAAGGAGATCGTCATCGGCTTCGGCCATCCGGTCTATACCATCTCCGACCCGCGCAATGAAGTGATCAAGCGCCTGGCGAAAAAGCTGGCCGAGGAAAAGGGCGAGATCGGTTTGTTCGACATTGCCGCCCGTCTGGAAAGCGTGATGTGGGACACCAAGAAGATGTTCCCCAACCTCGACTGGTTCTCCGCGGTGTCGTATCACATGATGGGTGTGCCGACGAACATGTTCACGCCGCTGTTCGTGATCTCGCGCGTCACCGGCTGGGGCGCGCACGTGATGGAACAGCGCGCCGACGGCAAGATCATCCGCCCCAGCGCGAACTACATCGGGCCGGAGAATCTGGCCTGGGTTCCTATCGAAAAACGCTAATGGGTATCTCACTAAACCTACTGCGTGGTCAGATTGCTGCGTTACGCGATGCTCGCAACCTCGCCTACCCAATCGGTATGTCTCGGCTGCTGCGCTCGGTGCGCCTTGCACTCCAACCACTCGCTGCGGTTTATTGAGACACCTCAAATGCACCTGAATTAACTTGAACAACTGAGGAAGAAAATATGAGTGCCAATGTGGAAATGAACACACGCCCCGCACCCGACCAGGTGCTGGTGGATATCGCGCAATACGTATGCCGTATGGAGATCAAATCAACCGAGGCCTACGACACCGCGCGCAACTGCCTGATCGACACGCTGGGCTGCGGCCTGCTGGCGCTGCGCTTCCCGGAGTGCACCAAACACCTCGGCGCGCTGGTGCCCGGCACCATGGTGCGCAATGGCGCGCGTGTGCCCGGCACCTCGCATGAGCTCGACCCGGTGAAGGCCGCATGGGACATCGGCGCGATGATACGCTGGCTGGATTACAACGACACCTGGTTGGCGGCGGAATGGGGTCATCCTTCCGACAACCTCGGCGGCATCCTCGCCGTGGCCGATTACCTGAGCCGCTGCCGCGTGGCCGAAGGCAAGGCGCCTTTGACGATACGCTATGTGCTGATCGCGATGATCAAGGCGCACGAGATCCAGGGCGTGCTGGCGCTGGAGAACAGCTTCAACCGCGTCGGTCTCGATCACGTGCTGCTGGTAAAGGTCGCTACCGCTGCCGTGGTGACGCGACTGCTGGGCGGCACTGAAGGGCAGGTTATTGACGCGCTGTCGCAGGCGTTCGTCGACGGGCAATCGCTGCGCACTTACCGCCACTCGCCGAACGCCGGTTCGCGAAAATCCTGGGCGGCGGGTGATGCCACCTCGCGCGGGGTGCGTCTGGCGATGATCACGATGGCCGGCGAAATGGGAATCCCCGGCGTGCTGACCGCGCCGCAGTGGGGCTTCTACGACGTGCTGTTCTCCAAGACCAACAAGGATCAAAAACTCAAACCTGAAGATCAGCGCCGCTTCAGCCTGAAGCAGTCTTATGGCAGCTATGTGATGGAAAACATCCTGTTCAAGATATCCTTCCCCGCCGAGTTCCATGCACAGACCGCGTGCGAAGCGGCGGTGCGCCTGCATCCGCAAGTGAAGGACAGACTGAACGACATCAGCAAGATCGTTATACACACCCACGAGTCCGCGATCCGCATCATCTCCAAGGTCGGCCCGCTGGCGAATCCGGCAGACCGCGACCACTGCATCCAGTACATGGTGGCCGTGCCGCTGGCGTTCGGCGACCTGGTGGCGGAACATTACGAAGACAGCTTCCATGCTGCCAATCAGATCATCGACCAGTTGCGCGCGAAGATGGAGATCGTCGAGGAGCCGCGTTACAGCCGCGAATATCTGGAAGCGGACAAACGCTCCATCGCCAATGCGATCCAGGTGTTCTTCAAGGACGGCAGCAGCACCGAAAAGATCGAGGTGGAATATCCTATCGGCCATCGCCGCCGCCGTGCCGAGGGCATCCCGGTGCTGGAACAGAAGTTCCTGAGCAATCTGCGCACACGCTTTCCGGAACAACGCTGCCAGCAGATCATGGCGCTGTGCCTGGATAAACTGAAACTGGAAGCGATGCCGGTCAATGAGTTTATGGAGATGTTGATCATCAACTGAACGTATCATTCCCTCTCTCTTGTATAACCAGCGACTTGGCTGGCGTCGTTTGCCAGCCTAGTCGAATGGCTAGTAGTTCCATCAGGGAGAGGGCTGGGGTGAGGGTAGAAACCTGGCGCGACTGTTCCCTTGATCTTCTACCCCCATCCTACCCTTCCCCCTGCAAGGGGGAAGGAATCCTGAACACAGTGAAAGGGAGAATCGCAATGAACTACCAGACAGAATATGACCGTTCGATGAAAGATCCGGAAGGCTTCTGGCGCAAGCAGGCCGAGGCGCTGGAGTGGTTCAAGTTCCCTCAGCAAATCCTGTCGCTCGATGACGACGGCCTCGGTTACTGGTTTGCCGACGGCGAGATGAACACCGCCTACATGGCGCTGGATCATCATGTGAAGGCCGGGCGAGGCAACCAACTCGCGCTGATCTACGATTCTCCCGTCACCAATACCAAGTCGCGCTATACCTATGCCGAACTGACCGATGTCGTGGCGCGCACCGCAGGGATGCTGGCGAACCTGGGTGTGGTGAAGGGCGATCGCGTCATCATCTACATGCCGATGATCCCGGAAGCGGTCATCGCGATGCTGGCGGTGGCAAGGCTGGGCGCGATCCACTCTGTCGTGTTCGGCGGCTTCGCGCCGCCGGAGCTGTCGGTGCGCATCGACGACGCGAAACCCAAAGTCATCCTCACCGCGTCATGCGGCATCGAGATCAAGCGCGTGGTGGAATACAAACCCCTGGTCGACCGCGCCATCGAGCTCGCCAAGCACAAACCGCAAAGCTGTGTCGTCTTCCAGCGTCCGCAAGCACCCGCATCGCTGGTCGCGGGACGTGATCACGACTGGGTTACGTTGCTGGCCAAGGCCAAGGCGGTGGGCTGCACGCCGGTCAAGGGCAGCGACCCGCTGTACATCCTCTACACCTCCGGCACTACCGGTAAACCGAAGGGCGTGTTGCGCGAGAACGGCGGTCACGCAGTGGCGCTCAAATACAGCATGAAGGCCATCTACAACGTCGAGCCGGGCGATGTGTACTGGGCCTCGTCAGACGTGGGCTGGGTGGTCGGCCACTCTTACATCGTGTACGGCCCATTGCTGCATGGCTGCACAACGATCATTTATGAAGGCAAGCCTATCATGACACCGGACGCCGGAGCGCTGTGGCGCGTCTGCGCCGAGTATGGCGTCAAGGCGCTGTTCACCGCACCCACCGCGTTTCGCGCCGTGAAGAAGGAAGACCCGCAAGCGTTGCTGATGAAGAACCACGACTTGAGCAAACTGAAGATCATCTACTCTGCAGGCGAGCGGCTCGACCCGCCCACCGAAGCCTGGCTCACCGAACAAAGCGGCAAGCCGGTGGTGGATCACTGGTGGCAGACCGAGACCGGCTGGGCAATCACCGCCAATATGCAAGGCGTCGAACCGATGCCGATCAAGCCCGGCTCTTCCACCGTGCCGGTGCCCGGCTTCAATGTGCAGATACTGGATGAGAACGGACAGCAGGTCCCGCGCGGCACGCAGGGCTACATCGCGCTCAAGCTACCGTTGCCGCCCGCCTGCCTGAATCATATCTGGGGAGATGTGAACAAATTCCGCGAAAGCTATCTGACCTTCCTCCCCGGTTACTACACCAGCGGCGATGGCGGCTATATCGACGAGGACGGTTATGTGTTCGTGATGGGTCGTGTGGACGACGTGATCAACGTCGCCGGGCATCGTCTATCCACCGGCGAGATCGAGGAAGTGATCGCCACCCATCCCGCGGTGGCGGAATGCGCGGTCATCGCGCGCGACGACGATCTCAAGGGACAAGTGCCGATGGGGCTGGTGGTGCTCAAGTCCGGGATGACCATCACCGAGGCAGACCTGCAAAAGGAACTGATCACCCGCATACGCGAGACTATCGGCGCGATCACCTGCTACAAGGACACGGTGATCCTGGCCAGACTGCCCAAGACACGTTCCGGCAAGACGCTGCGCAAGACCCTGGCACATATCGTCAACGGCAAGGAATACATGGTGCCTTCGACCATCGATGATCCGGGCGTGATTCCGGAGATCATCGAAGTGCTGCGCAGCAAGAAGTTGGTCAAGTAGCCAAGAGGTTCGGCTTCTTTGGAAAATTTTACGAGGCCAAGTTCATTGGAAATTCAAACCCGGCGAGTTTTCAGTACCTGATCTATGCTGGCAATAAAAGTGGCGAGTTCCTTGTCGACTCGTGCAAGCAAGGGATCGACTTCACCGGATTCTCCTTTCTTGATGCAGCTTTCCAATAACGCAGCCAAGTCTTGCAGGGTTTCTGCGCCGAGCGTGCCTGCAATTCCTCTTAGGGTGTGCGCCAGTCTTTCTGCTGTGTCCGGGTCCTTTGCGGCCAACGTTTCCCGAACACTGGTGGCAAAATTCCGTTGTTTAACCCGGAATTGGTCGAGAAGCGAGAAATAAAGGGATACGTTCCCTCCTATGCGGCGAACACTTGCAGCCACGTTGACCCCGGGCAAGTCCGGGAGCGGTTCGGGCGCAGGATTCTGGGACGTTTGGCCGGCCGGGATGCTCTCCGCAGTTCGTGTCGGGGTGGTCCGTGACGGGCGCACCCATTTTGCCAGCGTTGCTACCAATCGGTCCGGATCGATGGGTTTGCCGACGTGGTCGGTAATGCCGGCATCCAGAAATTCTTTTTGTTCGCTGACCATTACATTGGCAGTCAGGGCGATGATAGGCAGTTTGGAAAAAACCGGGTTTTTCCGTATCTCACGGGTGGCTGTGACACCGTCCATCACCGGCATCTGCATATCCATGAGCACGCCGTCGAATTGTGCTTCATTCAGAAGTGAGATGGCTTCTTCGCCGTTCTCAGCGGCAGTTACAACGAGTCCGAATTTTTCAAGCAATTCTTGTGCAACCTGCCGGTTTATTTCGTTGTCCTCAACCAGCAGCAGGCGTGCCCCGCGGATCTGGGAAATGAGTTCAGGATTTAACTGTTCACTAATGATTTTGAACTTGCCTGACGACAAAACACTTCGGCCGGAAACCTTGGCGACGGCATCAAGAAATTTGCTTTGCTGGAACGGTTTTGCCAATATGCCATCCACTGCGTGGTTATCCACTTGCAGCAACTTTTCATCTTGGCCGCTGGAAGTGATCAGCAATACTTTAGGCCTGAAACTCAAAAAAGTGATTTCCTGCAGTTTCCGGGCCAACTCCATGCCATCCATCTCCGGCATCTTGCAGTCTATGATTACCAGTCCAAAAGGCTTTCTTTCCTTATTCGCCTTGCGTACCAGGTTCTGGGCATCCTGGCTATTGCCGGCAATCGTCACATCGAGAGTGAATGATTCAAGGTAGCCCTTCAGAATTTGCAGGCCGTGCTCGCTGCGATCCACGGCCAGGACACGCAGTCCACGCAAGTCGTTAAGTGCTGACAGGCTATAGTTCAACCGTTTTTCCGCTTTTTGAAAGCGCGCGATGAAAATGAAATTCGATCCAACCCCAGGCCTGCTTTCCACCCATATCCGACCACCCATCATTTCGACAAGGCGTTTACTGATCGTCAGCCCCAGGCCGGTTCCGCCGAATTTGCGGGTGATGCTGGTATCTGCCTGTGTAAACGGACGGAACAGTTTCTCGATTTCCTTCTGCGACATCCCGATTCCTGTATCTTTCACGGTGAAACGCAGAATGACCTGATCACTCGTTTCCCTCGCCAGTTCGACTCGGACCATCACCTCGCCCCGATGGGTGAATTTAACGGCATTACCTGCCAGATTGATCAGCACCTGACTGAGCCGCAACGGATCACCAATCAGCAAGGGTGGTACGTCCGGATCGGTTTGCATCAGGAATTCGAGGTTTTTCTCCTGGGCTCTGTTACCCACGATCGTGGACAGATTACCCATGACCTCTTCCAGATCGAAGGTGATGCGTTCGATCTCCATTTTTCCTGCCTCGATTTTTGAAACATCGAGAATGTCATTGAGAATCCCCAGCAATGATTTTGCCGAGCCATGGATCTTATTCAGATAATCCTGCTGTTTCCCCGACATGTCCGTCTGCAAACACAGATGGCTCAATCCAATGATTGCGTTCATCGGGGTGCGGATTTCATGGCTCATATTTGCGAGGAATTCATCCTTGATCTGGCTGGCTGCTTCTGCTTGACTCTTGGCTTCCTCGGCTTCCTTCAGTTTCTGAATTTCATGTTCAAGCTCATTATTGACCGCCACCAACATCTTGTTTCGGTCGGCCACATTTTTTTCCAACGCCAAAACACCGCGTGTGACCAGCAACGTAAGCGCTGCAATGACTAGCAGCATGAGTGAGCCGATTCCTACGCCCCAGTTCTGCGCGCGTGCTGATCTTTCTATCGCGTCGATTACATCCTTATGGTAGTCCTGTTCGGTATGAGCCTTGTATGCCTGTGCCTCAGACAAATAGGCATCACGCAAAGTCCTCATCTTCATTAACTGCTGCGCACTGGGCATATCCTTTTTGGTCGCCATCCGTTGGGCTACATCCAGGGCCAAGGCAAAGTAGGTATCGAACCCGGTTTTCAGTTTTGTAATCTCGTTCTTGTGCGTGGTATCAAGTTTTTCCAATGTCCCAAAACGTTTTTGTATTTCAGATGCTTTGCCTTTAGCGGTATCCAGAAAATCCATCTCACCGGTTGCCACCGCAGCTTCAAGCGCATCAACGATTCTCCCGTAAGCGTTGAGATTTTTCTCGGCCTCATCGAGTATCGGATAATCAACATCGCGAAGTTCTTTGAGGACTGATTCCCCATCCGACAAAACCATAGATGAATAAGCCAGGTATACGGCAAAGCTCAATGTGGCAACCACCGGTACCAGCAATAATTGCCAAGTCAAGGAATAGTCGGATAATTTTTTTATTAGCGCAGTCATTTTGTTTTAAGGTTCCAGAATGACCCTGACACTCTTGTCTACAGCGCTTTTATCGATGTATCCGATAACATTCGGGTTTTTGGCGACGGCCTTCCTGACGGCCACGTTGCTTTCCAGCTTTTCCGGTGGACGGCCATCGCCCGTGAATATGACTTTTGCCCAGTACGCGGAGAGTTGTGAGGAATTCTTGTGGACTACTTTAGAGTAAAACTCATCCCTGATTGCGCTACCTTCAGACTGATCGACAGGTACGGCATCGCCGTCATCCGGGAAGTTACTGGCTTTGCCGAGGAAGATTCTCGCGGTCTGTTCAGCCGTCAGTTTAGTGATGTGGCTCTTGGCAGATACGATTACAACCACATCAGCATGCGCACTCGCAGTAACCGCTGACATTGCCAGAAGCAGAGGAAGTGTCAGGCAATTGCGGATTATTTCCAGTGGTTTCACGTTGTCTGCCGCGCCTAGAATACGAAGTCAACTACAGCAGAAATCACATGAAACTTTGCTCCATATAGGTTGACGTTCGCCGGCACATTTGCGAGGAAACCATTTGAGTTGTCACTGAGTTTCACCTGATCGTACTGCAATTTGAAATCGGTATTTTTCATGAAGTCCCAGCGTACACCCAGGCTGATCGTACTCTGCGCCCTGTTAGCTATCCTAAGGCTGTTCGACGATGGCGGGGGAAAACCCGGCAGGAAGGAACCCGGGCTATTCTGGCTGTATGTCAGATAGGGGGTGAGTTTTTTTACTCGGTAACCCGCACTGATATACATCGCGCCAGTCTTGTAGGTTGATTTGCGCTGTATCCACTCGGACATCGCGAACCAGTCGCCCGGATCATATTGAACTCCAACGGACAGATCGCTGTCCTTAACCAACGCTCCGGTTTGGCCGGTCAGGAAATATTCGGAATCGGTCTCGCGTTCCTGGTAGCCAACATGGATTGTGGTCGGGCCATATTCAACCGTATCGAAAATTCCCCACAGATTTGTTGATGACAATTTGCTGGTCGTCGGGCGATCATTCGTGTCAATAGTGGTCGTGCCGTATATGGCCTTGATGGAATTTCCCACCTCGCCAATTTGTAAACGGTACATGACATCAGCGCCATCGCTGTGAGTGATGGGCTCTTGGCGGTAAACTTCAAGTGGCGGATGGATCCATGCATAGCTATAGCCGATATCCCGATTCTCGGATTCCAGAAAAGTCGGCAAGGTTATGCGCCCGACCCGGATGTAGGCATCGGGAGTGAAAGCATATTTTATATTGGCAAACTCGACCTCCGGCTGGTAAGTATTTCCGCTATGATATTCCGAATCAACTTGCAGCACGGCCGATAGTTTTGGTGTGAAT
>Ga0207927_1001470_pt1 | contig 10083 bp, 10 predicted proteins | sample NGESurdeep072012_2_FD_184456 | JGI IMG/M metagenome (GOLD analysis project Ga0207927, IMG submission 184456) | Arctic peat soil microbial communities from Barrow, Alaska - NGEE Surface sample 210-2 deep-072012 (SPAdes) | ecosystem: Environmental > Terrestrial > Soil > Wetlands > Peat ... | reverse complement strand
CGCCCCGAGAGAATCCGTCGCTTTCATTTGTTCCCGTGTAACATTTGTCCCAGATTGGAACAGTTCGTTCCAGATTGCATGTCGCGTGCGCGATGTCACCCCCCGACGTGACCCGTCTCACAGAGTTCCCGGCGCAAATGGAAGAACCTGTTAAGTAGCAGGATCGAGGCCGTTCATCGCGAACGGTTGCGCAAGCCTGCCGCCGTTTCCCGGACCGTCGAATGGTCCCCCGGTGCTGGTCTCTCACGAAAGGAGCGCCAAGCACATGTCAGCGTTGCCGACTCTTCCCGATAGCGCCGAACAAGCCTACATCGACCAAGCCATAGCCAAGAACAACGGAAGACCTGGCGCGTTGCTTGGCATCCTCGAGGCGGTACAGGAACACCATCCTCACAAATATCTGCCCCAGGAAGCACTGCGATACGTGGCCCAGAAACTGGATATCCCGCTCTCGCGCATCTACAGCTTCGCCACGTTTTACGCTCTGTTCAACCTACAGCCCCAGGGTGATAACACGGTCTGCATCTGCCGTGGCACGGCGTGTCACACTCGTAACTCGCGCAGTCTTCTGGAGAGTCTCCGCCTGGAACTGGGACTCGGCCTTAGTGATGACGAGGAAGCCGGCGACGCGGACAAACTTGCGCTCACCACCAAGGACGGGAAATTCACCGTGCGGACCGTGGCCTGCTTTGGACAGTGCGCGCTGGCTCCGGTCGTGGAGGTCAACCACCGGATTTGCGGACACGTCAACGAACGCACCCTGCAACGCGAGGTCCGGGCGTTGGAACGGGAGAGTGAGTGATGCCGCGAATTGAAGACATCGGGGTATTCAATGCGGTCCGCGAGGCTGGCCTCAACAAGTTAGTTCCGCCCGTTCCGCGCATCGGCGTGGGCATGGGAACGTGCGGCCGCGGCAACGGAGCCGAGGGGCTGTATCACGCGTTCATCGAGGCAATCGAGCGTAGCGGCACCGACTTCTTCCTGACAGGCCTGGGATGCTTTGGCGCATGTTGCCAGGAGCCACTTGTAAACCTCCGCGTGCCAGGCCAGCCCCTGCTGATACTCAAGCAGGTACAGGCTAATGATGCCGGTCAGATAATTCACGACATCTCTGGCGGCAACATTACGCCGGAGTTGGTGTACTGCAAGATCGAGGAATGGGACCACATCACAGGATCGATCCGCTACGGGCATGGTTATCCCGAAGTGCCGGCGTGGAACGAAATTCCATTCTTCAAGGGCCAGAAGAAGATTGTGCTGCGCAACTGCGGCCTGATCAACCCCGATGACATCGAGGAATACATCGCCGTCGGCGGTTACCAGGCACTCTACAAAGCCCTGATCGACGCGAAACCCGAGAGCATCATCGAGCAGATCAAGGCTGCTAAACTGCGCGGCCGTGGCGGCGCCGGCTTCCTCACCGGAAACAAGTGGGAGTTCCTGCGCAAAGCGGTGGCCGACCAGAAGTTCATCATCTGCAATGCCGATGAAGGCGATCCCGGCGCGTACATGAATCGCAACGAGATCGAAAGCGATCCGCATTCGATGCTCGAGGGCATGATCATCGGCGGATACGTGATGGGCGCCACTCAGGGGATCATTTATGTGCGCGCCGAGTATCCCCTCGCGGTACATCGGCTGAAAAAGGCCATTGAGCATGCGCACGAGTATGGCGTGCTGGGCGACAACATCCTGGGCCGCGGCTTCAAATTCGATATCGAGGTAGTGGAGGGCGCGGGCGCGTTCGTCTGCGGCGAAGAGACCGCACTGATCGCTTCTCTGGAGGGCGAAGCGGGACGGCCTCGGCCGCGTCCTCCTTTCCCCGCTCAGAAAGGCCTATGGGGAAAGCCCAGCAACATCAACAACGTCGAAACCTGGTACAACATTGCGCCTATCGTGACCAAAGGACCTGCGTGGTTTACAGAAACTGGCAGCGCGAAGAGTCCGGGCACAAAGGTGTTCTCGCTGGTGGGAAAGTCGCACAGCACCGGGCTGGTAGAGATGCCGCTGGGCACGCCGCTCAAGACCTTCATCTACGACATCGGCGAAGGCGGCGTGGGCGGCCGAAGTATCAAGTCGGTGCAGACGGGCGGACCGTCGGGCGGATGTATACCCCACGAAATGTTCGATACTCCGGTTGACTACGAGAGCCTGGCGCAACTTGGATCCATCATGGGTTCGGGCGGCATGGTGATCATGGACGAAGACAACTGCATGGTGGACGTGGCCCGCTACTTCGTGGAGTTCACCAACTCCGAGTCGTGCGGCAAGTGCGTCCCCTGCCGGGTGGGACTCAACAAATCGTTGCGCATTCTGAACCGCATCACTTCGGGCGCGGGACGCATGCAGCACATGGAGACGCTGGATGAACTGAGCCGCTACATCCGCGAGTGCTCGCTATGCGGACTGGGACAGACGGCACCGAATCCGGTGCTCACCACGATGCGCCACTTCCGCCATGAGTTCGAAGACCACATCGTGGCGCGGCGATGCCAGGCAGGCGTGTGCACGGAGCTGGCGCTGTCTCCGTGCGAAAACAGTTGCCCGCTGCACATGAACATTCCGCGCTTCCTGCAGTTGTACAAGGAGAGCCGGCTCGAGGAGGCTTTCGATTCAATCATCCTTGACAACCCTCTGCCGTCTTCTACCGGACGGGTGTGCCAGCATCCCTGCGACGAGCGCTGCCGCCGCCAGACCATGGACAACTCGGTGAACATGCGAGAGGTGCATCGTTATATCGCCGACACCGTACTTCTGTCAGACCGGTTTGACGCCGCGGTGGAACGTGTTTCAAAGCGCATGCTGGAACATACTGGGCGCAAGATTGCCATCGCCGGATCCGGACCAACCGGACTGACCGCAGCGTTCTATCTCGCGCTGCTGGGACACGATGTCACGGTGTTTGATCCGTTGCCCGAGGCCGGAGGTATGCTGCGGTTCGCATTGCCGGAATATCGCCTGCCCAAGCCCGTCCTGAAGCGTGAGATCGAGTTGATCGAGCGCCTCGGTGTGAAGTTCGCACTCAACACGCGGGTTGGTACCGACATCACACTCAACGAACTGGATGAGCGCTTCGACGCCGTGTTCCTGGCGATCGGAACATGGAAGGAGTCCTGGGTGTACCTTCCGGGCACCGAATTGAAAGGCGTCTATCCGGCGCTGCCTCTGCTCGAGTCGATTGCCAAGGGGGACTCGGTAAACCTTGGGCGCAAGGTGGTGGTGATCGGCGGCGGCAATGCAGCCATCGATTCAGCGCGCTCCTCGTTGCGCAAGGGAGCCGAGGTCATCGTGGTCTATCGCCGCGAGCGCAAGGACATGCCGGCGATTGAAGAAGAGACAGAGGCCGCGGAGAAGGAAGGCGCGCGCATCGTTTTCCTGTCCGCGCCACATCGCATCATCGGCGACGCCAAAGGCAACGTCAAGGCGCTGGAGGTGGTGAAGACTCATCTGGGTGAATACGACACGTCGGGGCGCCGCAAGCCGGTCTTAACCGACGAGGTGCAGCGCATCGAATGTGACTCCGTGATCCTGGCGGTGGGAGAAACCGTGGACCTGGATTTCTGCAAAGCATCAGGACTCCAGATCAAACAAGGCGGCACCATCGAAGTGGATCGCTATCGCCTCGAGACCAGCCGGCCTCGCTTTTTTGCGGGAGGCGACCTAGTCACAGGAGCGTCCAACGTTTCCAATGCCATGGCGTTCGGCAAACGGGCGGCGCGCGCCATCGACGAGCAACTCATGGACGCCAAGCGCTGGGATGAACTGTTCCCTGCATGGGAGTACGACCAGTCTCCGCCCAAAGATGTGAGCGAATGCCGCCGTCATGTGTCGCGCGAGCTTTCGGTCCGCGAGCGAATGCAGTCTTCGGCAGAAGCGATAGTGGGATTGTCGGCGGAAGAATCGCACGAGGAAGCCTGCCGCTGCCTGCGTTGCGATGTAAAAGTACCGGTATCGCGCTAGAAAGGGAGGTCAACTTTGCCGCAAAAGAAAGTCTCGCTCCGCATTGACGGCGAGTTGGTCAATGCCCTGGAAGGGCAGTCGATTCTGGATGCCGCTCGCGCCAGCGGGAAGTACATTCCGACACTCTGCTTCCTGGATGGGTTGAGCTCGGTCGGAGCATGCAGGCTGTGCATGGTGGAGTTGTCGGGCGTCGATCGTCTGTTTCCGGCTTGTACCACTCCGGTGCAGGACGGGATGTCGGTGACGACTACCTCTCCCAAACTGTCGCGCTACCGGCGCATCACTATCGAGTTACTGCTGGTGGAACGCAATCACGTGTGCTCCGTATGCGTGGCCAATGGCCATTGCGAACTGCAGGACATGGCGTATTCGCTGGGCGTTACCAGCGTGCGTTTCGCCTATAACTTTCCCAAACTCAAGGTAGATGCGACCCATCCGCGCTTCGTGCTCGACCACAATCGCTGCATTCTTTGTACCCGGTGCGTGCGAGTGTGCGCGGAGGTTGAAGGCGCGCATGTTTGGGACATGGTCTCGCGCGGCATTCACGCCCGCATCGTTTCAGACCTGAACCAGAACTGGGGAGATTCAAAGACCTGCACCAATTGCGGAAAGTGCGTGCAGGTTTGCCCGACCGGCGCGATGGCGGAAAAAGGCAAGGCGGTGGAAGAAATGACGCGCGCAACAACCTCGATCAGTTCGCTGGCCCGTCACCGGGGAGGAGCAAACACATGAGGAAACTCAGGCTGGCTACGGTCTGGCTGGATGGCTGCTCGGGCTGCCACATGTCGGTGCTCGACCTTGACGCCGCCATCATTCCCATACTTCGCAAGGTCGATATCGTTTACGGTCCCCTGGTGGATGCACAGGAGTTTCCGGAAGACGTTGACGTAACGCTGTTGGAAGGTGCGGTGAGTTCGCAGGCGGACGCGGACAACATCCAGAAGATTCGCCAGCGCACCAAAACGCTGGTCTCCCTGGGTGATTGTGCGGTCACCGGTAATGTTGCCGGATTGCGAAACACAATTCCGGTCAGCAAGCTCCTTCAACGGGTTTATGTCGAAGGGTCAGATGTCAACAAATGCATTCCGGGTGACGGTTTGCCGCAGTTATTGAAGCTGGCGCGTCCGGCACACGACTATGTGAAAGTGGAGTACAACATCCCCGGCTGTCCCCCACAAACCAAGGTGATTTCGGCGCTCCTGACCAGCTTGTTGGAAGGGCGCAAGACCGAGACCGGCACCAAGATCAAGTTCGGATAGGAGCGGCGATGAAACGCATTACGATCGAGCCGGTGAGCCGCATCGAAGGCCACGCCAAAATCACCATTCAGTTGGACGACTCCGGCAAAGTCGCCGACACGCAGTTCCAGGTGACGCAGGTCCGCGGCTTCGAGAAGTTCACCGAAGGCCGCCCATTCTACGAAATGCCGGGAATCACGTCGCGTATCTGCGGCATTTGTCCCATCAGTCATCAGCTGGCGGCCTCGAAAGCGTGCGACTCCATCATGGCGGTCCGCATTCCCAAGGCGGCGAAGCTGCTGCGCGAAGTCGTCCATTGCGCACAGTTCGTCCAGTCACATGCGCTGAGTTTTTTCTACCTCTCGGGGCCTGACCTGTTGCTGGGCATGGATGGCGATCCAGCCACGCGGAATGTTGGTGGATTGATTGAGGCCAACCCTGACCTGGCCCGGGCCGGAATCGAGCTGCGCAAGTTTGGGTTGCAGGTGATCGAGGGCCTCGCCGAAGAGCGTGTTCACCCATCGTGGATCGTGCCGGGTGGCGTGAAGACTCCCATGTCGGCGCAAACGCGCGATCGCTTTCTTGCCGGGATTCCCGAGGCGATCGAAACTACCCAGCTCGCACTCGATCTGTTCAAAGGCAAGTTGGATTCCTTTCAGGAAGAGATCGAGAACTTCGGATCGGCACCGACCATGTACGCCTCGCTGGTCGATCCCGCAGGTAACCTGCAGTTCTACGATGGTCCGATGCGCTTCCGAGATGCGAACGGAGAAATCCTGCAAAACGGTATCGTGCCGGAAGACTATGCGGAGTACATCGGCGAGGCCACGCTGCGTGAATCGTACCTGAAGGCGCCCTATTACAAACCGCTTGGCTATCCCGAGGGCATCTATCGAGTCGGGCCGCTAGCGCGCATCAATGTCGCCAACGCGTGTGGCACGCCCATGGCCGACGCTGAGTTGCAGGAATTTCGCCAGCATTTTGGCCGGGTTCCGCATAGCGCATTTCTATATCACTACGCGCGGCTCATCGAGGTGCTCTATGCGCTGGAGCGGATGAAGGTACTGTTGGCCAAACCGGAGATTCTCGATACTCACGTTCGCGCGATCGCGAACGTGAATGCGCTGGAAGGCGTCGGCATCATCGAGGCGCCGCGGGGAACGCTCATCCATCACTATAAGGTGGACGAGAATGGCGCGATTGTCTGGGCAAACCTGATTGTCGCCACCGGCCATAACAATTACGCCATCGGGAAGAGCGTCCGGCAGGTGAGCGAGCATTTCGTTAAGGGCACGCACCTCGAGGAAGGCATGCTGAATCGAGTGTCGGCGGTAGTTCGCGCCTATGATCCGTGCCTGAGCTGCTCGACCCACGCTCTTGGAATGCCGGCAGTGTGTATTTCACTCATCGGCTCGCAGGGAGAATTGCTGGACGAAATTCGAAGCCAGGCGTGAAATCGGATTGCGCTGGAAATTGATAGGTTTTTGTAATGGAGAATTTATAAGAGTATGGCGGCCAGGGCCATCGCAAAGCGTCTGCACCGTACGCACTTTTACCGTACTTATGGCAGGTATGGTTGTTGTATCTGGCAAGCACCAACCAATACTGATTGATTGAGGAGAGCATCCATGTCTTATGTCGTTCATGTCACGATGACGGAAGAAGAGGAAGCGAAACGGAAGCCGGCGCTTGGCGGCAAGGTCCATGTCGAAGGGCAGTTCGAATATAACAACCTGGAAATCGCCCGCGAGGCGGCCGAGATAGCCTGCAATGCAGCGGCCAAGATGAGGCCTTCACGGTCGAAGACCATCGACGATGACGATTGGACCGAGCATCCCGACCGTTCGGATTAGTGGGATTTTCTCCGGCCCGCTGGTGTCGAAGTCTTCTTCAGTGAGGTATAGAGTGAAACGATATGTGAGTTTGCTCGCCCTGATGTGTGTGCTGTCGGCGTTCGTGGGAGTTGCCTACTCCGCCGACGAAAAGGAAAAGGCAGCCACGAACGCCGCTACGCAATGGCTGACGCTAATCGACTCCGGCCAGTATGCAGAAAGTTGGTTTCAAGCATCGAGCTTCTTCCGTGGAGCCATTTCGAAAGAGCAGTGGAAAAACGCGCTGGACACGGCTCGGGCCCCCCTGGGTAAAGTCGAGTCGCGCCAACTGAAAAGTGCGACTTACACCACCAAACTTCCCAACGCCCCGGCGGGGGAATACTTGATCATCCAGTACGAGACGAAGTTCGACCGCGCATCCGGCATGATCGAAACCGTGACGCCAATGCTGGAAAAAGCTGGCAACTGGAAGGTGTCGGGCTACTTCGTCAAACGCGCTGGGCAATGAGCCAATGAACTTTCGCTGAGAGACGCGCAGGATCGGTTCTGGGCACCGCCAATTAGTGGTGAATAACGGAAATTAACGCTTGTTCTGGCCACAGTGGATTTAAGACCACAGGTCCCATGGCTGCGTCAGGGACCCGGCTCCACGTTCGAAGATACCGCCATAACCAACAATCGTGGCGCACCGACACTACCCCGGAGAGATCCCATTTACGACCCAAAACTGACAATGGGGATTGTGCTAAATGGTCGAAGCGATTGGCGTGTTCCATCTCCCAAATATCCCATATCGCAAGATCGCTTTTTGAGCAGGAAAGACCTGAAGCTGAGCAACGCCGCCAGGATGCCGAGCACGCCTGCAACATTATCGGACTGGTCATGAATCTGCTGGTGGTCGATGGCGCCATGATGCGCGACGGATGGACCTATCGAAGAACGACAAATCGAAAGGGACGAGGTTTTCTGGCTCGCACCGATCCGTTGAGCATTATTGTCCAGCGGACCTTTCCGACCTGGCATATAAGTGAACTGGCCGGGTCCCACGGTGCCACAACAGACCCTGATATGAAGTCGGTGATATTGCAAGAAAAGACATTCGAGCAGCGTTCTGGTTTTGCGACGGACAAGCCTCGCGACCAACAGATTTACCTGCTTGAGTGAGGTCATGAATCGTGTTCATTCCGACGACGACCTGTGGAATATGGTTCTCTGCGGGCAGAAGTGGCGAGAGAGTTGGTCAAAGGACACAAGAACGCCATTTTCTGACCGGGACCAGATGAAGGGGTAAGTGGTAAGCCTGCACGACCGGTTCTACCTCTCGCTTAGCGGTCTATCGCCCCGGGTACAACCTCCTGCACTCGTCAGGTACGGGGTAGCAGTGTTGTTGGTCGGGCTGAGTGCTCTGGTGGGACTGTGGTTCCGTCCGGCGACCTATCATTCGGCGTATCTATTCTTCTATGCTGCAATCCTGATTTCGCTGATATACGGGGGCTTGGACCCGGTCTGGCGTCCACGTTCCTTTCAGCGCTCCTGGTCAACCACTTGTTTCAGCCCCCTTACGGACAATTCTCCTTTGATCTCGCCAGTCTGGCTCGCGGCAGCTATTTCTGCCTTTCATTTGGATTTATTTGTTGGCTTGTCGATACCAGACGAAAAGCTGCAGAAGGCCAGATCCAAACACAGCGTCTACTCCTCGACATGGCGGCTACGCCTGTCATTATGTGCGACGAGGACGATCGAATTACTTACTGGAACAAAGGAGCGAAAGCCATTTACGGCTGGAACGGAGAGGAGGCGATAGGACAGCGCATAACTGAACTCTTGCATTCGGTATTACCGGAACCGATGAGGAGATCAAGCGCCAACTGACAAGTGTTGGGCAATGGAGTGGAGAACTGAAGCGCACTAGAAAGGACGGCTCTGCAGCCTTCATTGCGAGTTCGTGGACGCTGCGGCAGATCGGTCGTCACGGCCTCACCAGGCTTGAATCTGATCATGACCTCACCGAACACAGGAAGGCCGAAGAACGATTGCGGGGCAGTGAAGATCAATTTCGAACGATGGCCAACGCGATGCCGCAGTTGGCGTGGATGGCAAACCCGGACGGCTGGATCTTCTGGTACAACCAGGGCTGGTACGACTACACGGGAACGACACCGCAGCAGATGGAAGGCTGGGGCTGGCAGTCGGTGCATGACCCAGCCGAGTTGCCCATGGTGATGGAGCGCTGGCAGGCTTCCATTGCTACGAGTGAGCCCTTCGAGATGGTCTTCCCGCTGCGAAGCGCGCACGGAGAGTATCGAGCCTTTCTAACCCGCGTGTCCCCGATCAAGGACGCATCCGGTAAGGTGCTTCGCTGGTTCGGGACTAATACAGACGTGGACGAGCAGAAGCGAACCGAGGAAGCGCTGATCGAGAGTCAACAGCGGCTGGCTGGCATCGTCGGCTCGGCGATGGACGCGATCATCACCGTGGACGAGCGGCTACGCGAGCGTGGAGGAGTGCCGGCGCAAGCTTGCCGAGTTTACCGACACGTTTGAAGTTCGGCCCCTCGACGACGATCACCTGTTGCCGGTCGCGGACTGGCCGATGAGCCGTGTGCAGCGCGGCGAAGTGCTGCGCGATTGGGAGGTACGGATACGCCGGCGCGACCAGGGCTGGGAGAAAATCCTCGCGTATTCCGGCTGGCTCATCCACAGCGCCCACGGCGAGGAGCTCGCGTTCGTTTCCACCAGCGACATTACCGAGCGCAAGCGGGCGGAGGCGGATCTGCAGGAACGCGAGGAGCAGCTCCGACTTTTCGTCGAGTATGCGCCAGCGGCGTTGGCGATGTTTGACCGTGAAATGCGTTACCTGAGCGTGAGCCGCCGCTGGCGGGCCGACCATGGCCTGGGCGATCGCGAGCTGCGCGGCGTGTCGCACTACGAGGTCTTTCGCGAGCTTCCCGAGCGATGGCAGGCGGCGCATCGCCGCGGACTGGCGGGCGAGGTGCTGCGGGAAGACGACGACTGCTTCGAACGGGTTGACGGTACGGTGCAGTCGGTGGCGTG
>Ga0207927_1001462_pt1 | contig 10109 bp, 11 predicted proteins | sample NGESurdeep072012_2_FD_184456 | JGI IMG/M metagenome (GOLD analysis project Ga0207927, IMG submission 184456) | Arctic peat soil microbial communities from Barrow, Alaska - NGEE Surface sample 210-2 deep-072012 (SPAdes) | ecosystem: Environmental > Terrestrial > Soil > Wetlands > Peat ... | reverse complement strand
GCCTTACCTTTTCTTTTGGCAGGCAGCCGAGGAGGTCGAAGAAGGGCGGACCAAGGGCCGAGGGCTCGCCGATCGCAAGAATGCGACCGCAGCGGACCTAAGAAGCGCGCGCGCTGACACGATGGTGGGGATGTTTTTCTCGAATTTCATCATGTATTTCATCATTCTGACTACCGCTGCCACGTTACATGCACACGGTCAAACGGACATCACAACTGCCCGGCAGGCAGCCGAAGCGTTGCGTCCACTTGCTGGGAATGGGGCCTACCTGCTCTTCACCCTGGGCTTGATCGGTACTGGAATGTTGGGCGTTCCGGTGCTGGTGGGATCATGCGCTTATGCGGTGGCGGAAGGAGCAGTGTGGCGTGGCTCAATGGCTGACAAGCCAAGAAGCGCCCCCAAGTTCTACGCCGTAATGGCCGTCGCGATGGCGGTGGGCCTCGTGCTGAATTACTTGGGTTTCAACGCCGTGAAAATGCTGTTCTGGTCGGCGGTGATCAATGGCCTCCTGGCGCCTCCGCTGATCCTGCTTGTGATCCTCCTGACAAGCAACCCCAAAGTCATGGGCAAGCGCGTGAACCCAACCCCGCTCAGGTATTTGGGATGGGCTACCTTCGCTGTTATGACTGCGGCTGCGGTCGGGATGATCATTACGTCTTGAGGCAGTAAGTTGCCGAGTTGGTCGCGGCAACGGCGCACCATCCCGCGATTAGACAACCGTCAGGGTATTCGGGATGCCGGGCGGCTGTTCGACCTTAGGTTCTTTGTTCCAGTTACTTCTGTATTTCACTCAGGAGCTCATCCACTTCTTTAGCTCCTTTCTTGTAGAGCTTCGCCTCGTCGGGGGCAAGGTGGTGCAGGAGCTTCAAGAATTCTCCTGCATGGACCCGCTCTTCGTCGGCAATGTCCTGCAGTACTGCGATGGCGAACTTGTTGTCGGTGGACTCGGCGAGCTGCATGTACATCTGTACTGCCTCGTACTCAGCCGCCACCATGAACCGAATGGCACGCACCAATTCTTGCTTGCTCAGTTTGCGTTCATTGGCGAGGCCGGAAAATGGTGCTCCAAAACCTGGCATGACATTATTGGTGGGTTCTTTACCCCATTCACATCTTGATTTTTCGGGGTATGGTACAAGCAGTGTGCAGAGAGGCGGCCCCGCAGCGTCACCAGCAGGCTGACACAGCGGAGGCGCGTTGATTAGGATCTGCTGCTCACGCCTTGCAGCAGTCGCCATGGCGGGACACCTGGCTCACCGACCTCACGGTCCATAAACGGGTTTTCACCTCGCGAGGGCTGTAGAGAATGGGGTCAAGAAGGAAGAGCTGATCGAGGTAATCACGCACCTGGCGTTTTATTCCGGCTGGCCCAATGCAATGAGTGCCATCATGGTCGCAAAAGAGGTGTTCTCGAAGGCGTGAGAGCAAGGGGTTTCAAGCTAAGAGTTCGGTGAGGAGTGCACATGGCAAAGCGGAACGATGCTCTAGAAGGCCGTCTTTCCCGGTATCGCGAAATTAAGATTAGTGTGACCGGGCGAAAGTCAGGATGCACCATCTCAATACCAATCTGGTTCGTATCGGACGATGAGAACCTGTACCTGCTGCCGGTTCAGGGGTCGGACACACTTGCAGGACCAGAGGATCGCGGCTGGGGATATACTGAATCGAATCCGGGAGTCCAAAATGGAAATCCCGGTTTATACAACGATGAAACAGAATCGCAATCGCATTGTGATATTCCTTCTTATTCTGCAGCTTATGCTGATTTGCGTGATAACCAGGAAGTGGCTGCTTGTAAGTACGCAGAGGTTATATTTGGAAGACCGGAAGGATGACGGCAGACAGGGAGTAGCCTGGCAACGGTTCGTAGTGGAGAACGGGTCCGTATTGCCACAGATTATTACTCGCAACAATGCCCATACCATCTTCGAAATCAATCCCTGGACGAGGTCCAGCCTTCAGTTCCGAGCCACACCAACCGGCCCTGCGGCGTATGAAATCTATTTGCTGAGGAATGGCGCCAGACAGCTGCTTCAGAAGAACGAATTGCCCGGTCCGACTTCGGGGTCAGTGTCACTGCCGGTAGGCCGGGAAAGCCTCGCGATTGAAAATCGCGGCGCGGTAACCTGGTCCGACCTGCGAGTGGTTTCAGAGCTTCACCTCGTTCCTTACTTCGCCGCGCTCGCCGTCTTATTTCTGCTGACCTGTTCGATTAAACGCAGCAGTGCGCTCCCCACGGCAGCGAAACAAGCAAGCTTAGTGGCCGGTTCGGTTTTAGTAACCTTACTGCTTGTCGAGTTCACCGCCCATCTTCTGAGCGGTGTGTTGCCTTATTCGGTTATCGATAGTCGCCACAACCTCGGAGCGTTCCGTATGGATCCAAGATGGCAGCTATCTGCCCGATACGGAAAAAGACTGCAGCCGAACTCGAATTCATTGACCGAACGCGAATATGGCGACTTGGTGGAAATGGCGGTAATTCCCGCTGATGTGAGTCAGGCCACCCGAGTCCGCTATCCTGTGCAAACAGATCGCGAAGGATTCCGCAACCCATTTACGCGAGAGCATATTGTAGTCGCCGCCTTGGGCGACTCTTTCACGGATGCCCTGCAGCTTCCGGTCGAGCAGGCCTGGCCTGCACAGCTAGAGCGGATACTCGGCACGCCGGTCCAAAATTACGGCACCGCGGGCTTTGGGCCCCAGCAGGAACTGTATGTTATGCAGGATTATGCTATCCATCACGGGGCTCGCGTTGTGGTGGTGGCGTATTTCGCGGGTAACGATATTTTCGATGCGGAATCGTTCGCGCGGTTCGAGCAGTCACGGGCCGAAGCCGCTGAAATCCCCGGCTGGAAGATCCTGAAGTTCGTAGAGCGTTATGAGACGCTCTACACCTATACGCTAACACGCATTGCCTTGAAGCGGATGGGATGGTCCGATGTGAGAACGGCCAGACTCCCCAATCTGACGGCGCGGAACGCTCTCCAGGTAGTCGCGGCAGCCGCCGATCCCGCTGTGCCGCCACGCGCCTACTTTGATCGTGGGATGTTCCACGTGCCCATCCATGGGCACGACATGTCTTTTGCGTTAATGCCAGCTTACCTGCGCACGCTGAACTACTCGAAAGGCTGGTTGGAGACAACCCCCGGTTGGGACTTGACGCGACGGACGTACAAGGAAATGAAACGCCTCGCGGACCAAAATGGCGCCACCCTCGTAGTCATGTTTATCCCTTTTAAGAGCCAGATTTATTTGCCGATGTTGCAGGGTGTTTTCTCAGATGAAGACCTGAACCGCAATTTTGGTTTTTATTTTCAAGAGAACAAAACCGATGCGGATGTAAGAACTATGACCAAGAACCGGCTGGCCCAAAACGAAATGATGCGAGGCTTGTGTGAAGAAGCCGGCATACCTTTTCTGGACTTAACCCCGGCCCTTCAGCATGAGACCGAGCAGGGCAATAGCGTATACTTCCCCGACGATGCTCACTGGAATGCCGCGGGCCAGGAATTGGCAGGTCGCGAATTAGCCAAATTCCTGAGACAACACAACCTCGATTTCCGTTAAGTAAGTGGACATAACGACTGTCCTTTCAGCCTGACAATGCGAGTTAAGCATGTACTCGTATTCGAGGTCGGGCGGTTCAAAGCTTGCCAGTCGACTTGAGAATTGGGATGATCCACTCTAATTTTGAACCTAACCCGCGATGAATGTTCCCGCACAGAGTAGTTTGATTCGAATCCGTGCGCTGTTGATCGGGGTTGTTGTTCTTGTTGCCTATGTGTATTTCTATCAAGGTAGAGGATGGAACCAGAATTCGCGTTTCGACCTGGTGCGTGCCATGGTTGAGCTGGGGACGTTGCGCATAGATGCCTACCACGAGAATACCGGCGACAAAGCTTTCGCGAATGGCCACTACTATTCTGACAAGGCTCCCGGACTCGCGCTGCTGGCCGAGCCAATCGCAGAGGCGACGAGACCCTTGCTGCGGGCAGGGGAAGTCGATCCGGATTCGGCCCGAGGTCTCGTGGCGATGTCTTATGTCGTCACCGTATTCGGGGTAGCTCTTCCGATGGCAGTGGCATGTGCAGTGCTCTTTCTGATTGCGCTGCAACTGGGAAGCGATACCAGCGCCGCCGCATTTGGGGCTCTCGCCTTGGGCTTGGCTACTCCGATGTGGGCATACTCCACGCTGTTCTGGGGACATTCGCTTGCGGGGGCGTGCTTGGTGTTCGGGTTTGCATTTGCCCTGAGGCTATGCCGCAATCAAAGTCACACCGGGGATGTACTGCTGGGGCTGGCCGTCGGCCTGACAGCGGGGTGGGCAACGGTTACGGAATACCCTGCGGCGCCAGCGGCGGCGATCGTTGCTGCTCTTGCTGTGGGGTTGGTTTGGAAGGATGGGTGGCCGCGACGATGGCGTACGTCCGTGGGCATTGCAATTGGCGCGTCCGCCTGCATTGCCGTGCTTTTGACTTATCAGTTTCTTGTCTTTGGCTCCGCGTTTCAGCCCAGCTACTCGTACTACCCGGCTGGAGCATTTCCGTGGATGAAGCATGGCTACATGGGAGTGACCTATCCCAGGATTGACGTCGCACTCAAGTTGCTATTCGGCTGCCGGCGCGGCTTGCTGTTTGTGGCTCCGGTCGCCTTGGCGGCTCCTTTCGGCTTGCGATGGCTGCGGAAACAGCCAACCGGCCGCGCCGCTGCGGCTGCAGCTGCCGCAGTTGCCGCTTATTATTTCTTGTTTAACGCTTCGTTCGTGGCGTGGGCGGGTGGCCGGTCGTACGGACCGCGATACATGGCGGCGGGGCTGCCCCTGCTATGTGTCGGGTTAGCGCCGGCATGGAGCAAGGCACGGCCTTTTTGGCGAGGTGGACTTGCGGTAGCCGCAGCTTTGTGGTGGTGTGTTTGCGCTGATAGCAGTCTCCACCACGGCACAGCCAGCTTCCGAGTTTCGATGTCCCCTGGTCCAGCTCTTATGGCCGTTCCAAAGATACAACCTGATGAACTTGGTGTCTTTGTGTGGATCTTGTAAGCTTAGTACAGGTGACGCGCGCACTCCTCGACAAGGGCGTTAAGTTTGACGAAGTCATCGTCTTCATTGACATGTCCGATGCCCAGGACGAGGCCGCTTTCTATAGCGACAAGGAGGCCACCGGTGTGGTAAACGGACCGAAGCAGATCGTCCATAACGGTGGCTGGTACGCGAATCTTCGCTTGTACATCACCGAGCATCTTCTGCTGACCAATGCCGTCGTCGGTTTCCTGGAGCGCGAGTCGGTGAAGCCTGGCTTCTACCGCCTCAATGTGGGTCATGGTCCGTTGTTCGATCTGGAGCGCTCGGCATGGACCTACCGGCCTGTTTCGGACACGGAGCCTTACGAGATCGGCTACGCCCCGCTCGGTTTACAGGCCGGCCTCGCGAAGGAAGAATCCAAGATAACCCTGCTTTGGCAAGAGCTCCAAAAGCGGAACATCCCGCTCAGTGTGGTCGTCTATCCCTGGCCCGCGCAGGTCGTCCATGACACAATAGATTCGAAGCAAGTGCTCATGTGGCGCGATTGGTGCACCGGAAAGTGCAAGAGTTTCATCTCGCTTTTCCCGGCCTTTCTTGCGGTGAAGAACCAATGCCCGCAAGGCCAGCCCGGATGCTGGTATCTGAACCAATTCGTGTTCGGAGACGAGCACTACAATGCGGCGGGTAACGCTGTGGTGGCAGACGCGGTCGGCCAAAGCCTGGAACAGCATCCGCCAGTGAAGCGCGAGTAGCGATTCGCCGGTATTCTAGTTGGGGAGGAAGTATGGGTTTCTTACGCACCACGGGGCAGCGTTTCGGAATCGCGGGGGAGTTGTTCGCCTTCTTCTGGAACAACAAGCGCTGGTGGATGACACCCATCCTGATCACCCTCGGCATCTTCGCGATATTACTGATCATCGCGCAGAGCTCCGCCATCGCGCCGTTCATTTACTCGTTCTTCTAGGGAGAGAGCATGTGGGGTGACCTCAAAAGGCTATGGGAAGCCTGGAAGAAGTTCGCGCACAAGCTCGCGAACTTCCAGGCCCGTGTGCTGCTCACCATCATCTACTCCATCCTGATACTGCCCTTTGGACTGATGGTTCGTTGCTTTTCCGATTCGCTGCACACCAAAAAGCGGACTGTCGCGTGGCTCGACCATCCTGCCATCCCTAATGACCTGAACGAGGCCCGCCACCAAGGGTGACATGAATATTCTGGGGATTTCCTGCTACTACCACGACTCCGCTGCTGTGCTGTTGCGGGATGGGCAGTTGATAGCTGCCGCGGAAGAGGAGCGCTTCAGCCGCGTCAAACATGACTTCGGTTTTCCCCACCACGCCATCCAGTTCTGCCTGGAGAGCGGCGGAATCAAGGGCGGCGACGTGGACTATGCCGTCTTCTACGAGAAGCCCTTCCGCAAGTTCGACCGCATTCTGATGACGGTCCTGCAAACCTATCCACTGTCCTACAAAGTTTTTCGCGAATCCATGATCACCTGGATGATCGACAAGCTTTGGGTCGGCTCCAAGATTGCGGCGGAGTTGGGCATCCCGCGCGATCGCGTCCTGTTCTGTGAGCACCACATGTCGCACGCTGCCAGCGCATTCCTGTGTTCTCCGTTTGACGAGGCGGCAATCCTCACCGTCGATGGCGTGGGCGAGTGGGTCACCGGAACCTGGGGCGTGGGACGCGGCAACCAGATCGAACTGCGCAAGCAGATGGTTTTTCCTCATTCCATCGGACTGCTCTATAGCGCGTTCACTGCATTTCTGGGCTTTCAGGTCAACGAGGGTGAATACAAGGTGATGGGCATGGCGCCCTACGGCCAGCCTCGTTACGTTGACAAGGTGTGGAAGCTGATCCGGCAGGAGCGCGACGGGTCGTTCTCGCTCGACATGGATTACTTCTGCTTCCACCACTCCACGGAACGCACGTTCAACGAGCGCTTTGTTGAGCTGTTCGGAGACCCGCGCCCGCCTAAGATGTTGTTCTTCACCACCACCTCGGGCTTCCCCGCCTATTTTGGTGACCCGCCCGGGAACTTCGCGGAACTCTGCAAGCTCAATCAGCATTACGCCGACATCGCCGCCAGTATCCAGCAGGTCACCGAAGAGGTATTGCTCTCCATGGCGCAGCAGTTGCATCGCGAGACCGGCTTGAAAAAGTTGTGCATTGCCGGTGGCGTCGGTCTGAACAGCGTGGCCAACACGCGCATTTTGCGCGAGACTCCGTTTGAGGAGTTGTTCATCCAGCCGGCATCCGGAGACGGTGGAGGCGCCCTGGGCGCTGCGCTGTGGGCTGACAACATGCTGCTGGGTAATCCCCGGCGCTTTCGCATGGACCACGCGTACTGGGGTAAGGAGTACTCGCCGTCCGAGATCCGGAGCTTTCTCGAGGAGAACCACATCCCGTACCGGCTGGTCGAAGACGACGATCGCCTGATGGACCAGACCGTCGATCGCCTGCAAAATGGAAAGGTGATCGGCTGGTTTCAGGACCGCTTTGAGTGGGGGCCGCGCGCGTTAGGGAATCGCAGCATTCTGGCCGATCCGCGAAACCCGAACATGAAAGACATCGTCAACACCAAAATCAAGTTCCGCGAGCCCTACCGGCCTTTCGCGCCGTCGGTGCTCGGCGAATGTGCGGAAACCTATTTCGACCTGCCCAACGCCGCGCGCCACTACCCGGCACGGTACATGCTCTACGTGGTGCCGGTGCGGCCCAACAAACACAGCGTCTTGCCCGCCATCACTCACGTGGACGGCACCGGCCGCCTGCAAACGGTCTTCCGGGACAGTAATCCCCGGTACTACCAGTTGATCGAGCGCTTCGGCCAAGCGACTGGCGTGCCGGCGATACTCAACACCTCGTTCAATCTCAAAGGCGAGCCCATCGTAAACACTCCTGCCAACGCTTACAGTACCTTCACCAAGAGCGAGATGGACACCCTGGTTCTGGGCAATTTCGTCGTCGAGAAGTCCGATCAGCCCTAGGTGATCACGGAGTTTTATACCAGGGACCAGAGCGGCATTCCCACCGCATGGGTCAAGCGTATGCGGGAAAGCATGGCGCGCTTGACGCCCCGCTTCTCTGCGAGCCGCGCAGTGCGTGAATGAGCCACACATAGCGGAAGCTAGGGTCAACGGTGGGAATGGCTTTTACCTGCGGCGTTGTTGGATTTAACCGCAGCAGCCATGGCTGCTCTTCGGCGTTCCCGCAGACTTGCCCAAGTATTGCTCCGGATTAAAATCGAACTTCTCTTTGCATTTGGAGCCGCAGAAGTAATACGTCTGCCCTTTGTGCTCAGTTCGTCCAGCGGCGGTAGCCGGTTCTACGTCCATGCCGCACACAGGATCTTTCACAGCTGTTGTGCTATTCATTATGATTTCTCCTTCATTCGTGAATTTTGGCTCGATGGTAGTTCAAATGCTGATCGGCCGGTTTCAGCAACTCATCATGGACTGTCCTTATCTCGTGTCGTTCTTGGGCAGGCCATAACTTCCAGCCGTGGCCACTGGCGCCCAAACCCTGACAGGAACTTTCTCATGTCGGGGATGATGAGGTCTGTGCATTCAAGCTCACTTCAAGCATGCGGCCGATCAATTTCATGTGAATGGAAAGAGGGTGAATCAGGAAGAGATCTACAGATTGCCAGCGGCAAAGTTGGAAGCCAACTCGACGAAAGATTCGCTGCATTATCCACCTGAAGTGACTCGCCGGTAAAGGCTGATTCGCGCGCATGCAGGTCTCTCAACACGAGCAGTCGGGCGTCGGATGGGATGAGGTCTCCAGCGTTTGACCGGATGACGTCCCCCGAAACCAGCTCTGCGATCGGAAGTTCCTGTTCGTGCCCGTCATGAATAACAGTTGCCACTTGTGGTTGCCAATGCGAGGCAGGCGAAACTGATCAGCGACAGCACTCGGGAAAGATGATCGTTTGGATGCACTAACTCTACACCTACGAAGACTGGCGCCAGAGTTCCGCCGTCGGCCGCATGGCCCAGCGATAGTCTCACTCGCAGCCCCGTTGAAAGTAGGATGGACGGTCGTATGTACAAGGAAAGGATCGTGTCCAATGTGTTTTTCAGCCTCGGCCAGTTTCATCACGGGCAGTTCACTTTCCGCTGTCGGCGTGGCGACCCTCAGAAGAACGGAGAGGACGGCTGGGCTACCTTTTGCCATGATTCCGTTGCTGTTCGGGATCCAGCAGCTGACCGAAGGCGTCATCTGGCTCACATTCCGCCATAACGCACCGCTCCTCAAGCAGACGATGACTTATCTGTACTCGGGATTCTCGCACGTTCTATGGCCAATGTACGTGCCGTTCGCCATGGCGTCATGGAAGCCGTACGCTGGCGCAAGAAGGCGATCTTCGCGTTCGAGGCGGCGGGGGTCGCGGTCGGTCTCTACCTGCTCTATTTCATCGTGACTCGCCCGGTGGTCGCTGAAGTCGTCGGCAAGCACATCGTCTACGTGTCGCCACATTTCTACCTGATTCCCGTGATGGTGTCCTACCTTGCGGCGACGTGTGTCAGTTGCTTCTTCTCGAGTCACGGGTTCGTGAAGCTGTTTGGCGTGTTGGCATTGTTGTCCTTCATCGCGGCCTACCTCTTTCATGCCATGGCTTTTTTCTCGATTTGGTGTTTCTTCGCAGCGATCTTGAGTCTTCTCATTTATCTTCGCCTCAGATTTAGAGATCTCGGGGGCTTCCCGAAGGAAGCCGCGTTGCCGCCGGCCATCGCGCGCGGCGCCGTAACGGAACCGGAATAGGATGACGTTGAGCGCAGGCGTCATCGCGTGGTCGATATCCCGATCCTGGAGGTCCGGTGTGCAGCCCAACCAATTTCGGTTGCCACATTCGTTCCCGCGTTGAGTCGGCGCCGGTACGCGGCGCACGGATTCATAGTGATAGCATTGTCGTGCAAATTGTCGAGCAAAACCCCTCAGGTACAGCGGTTATGACCCCCTTGAACCGCTAGAAAAGCCTTTAGAATCAATCAGCAGCTTGCGTACTTCCCGGCTGTTAACCGGAGGGTTGTAGGTTCGAGTCCTACCTGAGGAGCCATTCTTTGCAATCACTTACAGTCGA
>Ga0207927_1001460_pt1 | contig 10113 bp, 9 predicted proteins | sample NGESurdeep072012_2_FD_184456 | JGI IMG/M metagenome (GOLD analysis project Ga0207927, IMG submission 184456) | Arctic peat soil microbial communities from Barrow, Alaska - NGEE Surface sample 210-2 deep-072012 (SPAdes) | ecosystem: Environmental > Terrestrial > Soil > Wetlands > Peat ... | reverse complement strand
GTGCCGCGGTTGCATTGCGCGCTGGAGGATCGGCTGAACGAGGCTGACGGCGCGCAGGGAGAACTCGCGCCTTTCCTGAGAATGGGAAGCTGGATCGGCGGCGACCGCGACGGCAATCCGTTCGTGACGGCGGAAGTGATGCGGGGGACGCTGCGCCTGCAGTCGAGCCGCGTGCTGCGATATTATCTCGAAGAACTGCACGTACTCGGCTCCGAACTGTCGCTCGCCGCCCATCTCGCCGACGTCTCGAAGGATTTGCGGGCGCTCGCCGAGCGCTCGCCGGGCGAGCTGACGCCCCGCGTCAAGCCCGAAAAGCAGCCGCTCTACCGGCTCGGCCTGAAGAGCTTCTTCGAGGAAGGCCGATCGCTCGCGCAGATTTCGCACACGAGCGTGGTTTCGGTGCTCAATTTCTTTCGCGAGAATGAAACCGTCTACATGGTGATGAACTACCTGCAGGGTGATACCTTGCAGGATTTCATTGTCACGGCGCGCGATCTCAAACGTGACAAGGTATTTCGGGAATCGACGATCCGCTCGCTTTTCGACGAGATATTGCGCGGCCTGCGCATCGTCCACCAGCACAAGATGCTGCACTTGGACATCAAGCCGGCGAACATCTTCATCACCAACGAGAACAAGGCGGTGCTGCTCGATTTCGGTGCGGCGCGCGAAGTGCTGAGCAAGGAAGGCAACTTCATCCGGCCGATGTACACGCCGGGCTTTGCCGCGCCCGAGATGTACCGAAGAGACGGCACGCTCGGGCCGTGGACCGACATCTACGCGATCGGCGCCTGCATCTATGCCTGCATGCAGGGCTACCCGCCGAACGATGCGCCCCAGCGCATCGAGAAGGATCGCCTCGCGCTCTCGCTTTCGCGCCTGAGGAATGTCTACAGCGACAACCTGATCGAGGTCACGGAGTGGTGCATGTCGCTTGATCCGCTGTCGCGTCCGCAGAGCGTGTTCGCGTTGCAGAAGGAGCTGTCGCGCGAGACGGAACGGCAGTACACGAAGCTGAGCTTCAGCGAGCGTCTCAAGCTGCAGCTAGAGAACCTGACGACGAGCAAGGCATAGACATGAGCCCGATGGCGCTCACTTTGCTCCTGCCCCCCGAGGGGGCGCCGCCCGGCTTGGGGCGGCCCGGCGCGCGGGCGGACTGAGCAGTGCGTTTCTCCGTCTACCAGGTGAGCCGCAAGGGCGGTCGCGAGAAGAACGAAGACCGCATGGGCTATTGCTACACGCGCGACGCCGGTCTGTTCGCGCTGGCCGACGGCATGGGCGGCCATCCCGAAGGCGAAGTCGCCTCGCAGCTCGCACTGCAGACGCTCGCCGCGATGTTCCAGCGCGACTGCAAGCCGACGCTGCCCGACCCCTTGCGCTTCCTTCACGACGCGATCGTCTCCGGCCATCATCAGCTGCTGCGCTACGCGACGCAGAAGGCGCTGATCGATACGCCGCGAACGACGGTCGTCGCCTGCTTGCTCCAGGGCAACGCCGCGTACTGGGCGCACTGCGGCGACTCGCGCCTCTATCTCGTGCGCGGCGACAAGCTGATCGCGCGCACCCGCGACCATTCGTATTCCGAGCTGCAGCAGACGATGAGCCAGGTCGTGCCGATGGGCGATCGCTTCAATCGCAACGTTCTCTTCACCTGCCTCGGCAGTCCGGGCAAGCCGGTGGTCGATACGGTCGGGCCGCTCCTCATGCAGGCCGGCGACCGGCTGCTGCTCTGCTCCGACGGCCTCTGGGGCACGGTCAGCGACAGCGAAATCACCGACCAGCTCGTGACGCTGCCGCTTTCCGATTCGGTGCCCGAGCTCGTCGAGCAGGCGCTGCGCAACGGCGGACCGAAATGCGACAACGTTTCGGTGCTCGCCGTCGAGTGGGAAGGCGTCGAGAACAGCGACAGCGGCCAGGATATCCAGACGACGGCGCTCGGCGAAGCGGTGTTCGCATCGACGATCCAGGCCAGCGTTCTCGGCACCGACGTTTCGCCCGACGAGCTCGACGACGCCGAAATCGAGCGCTCGATCAAGGAAATCAACGAGGCGATCCAGCGCTCGTCGAAGCACAAGAAGTCCGGGCCTGTCTAAACTCTGCCGCGGCCCGTGGACAATCGGGTCATGACCTTCCAACGTTCACAGGCCCGCGCCGCCGACGCGCTGCGCCCGATCTCGATCACCCGCTCGTTCACCCGCCACGCCGAAGGTTCGGTGCTGATCGCTTTCGGCGACACCAAGGTGCTGTGCACCGCGTCGGTCGAGGAGAAGGTGCCACCGCACCAGCGTGGCAGCGGCGAAGGCTGGCTCACCGCCGAATACGGCATGCTGCCGCGCTCAACGCACACACGCAGCGACCGCGAAGCGGCGCGCGGCAAGCAGAGCGGGCGCACGCAGGAGATCCAGCGGCTGATCGGCCGCTCGCTGCGTTGCGTGTTCGATCTCGCGGCGCTCGGCGAACGAACGATCGCCCTCGATTGCGACGTGCTGCAGGCCGATGGCGGAACCCGCACGGCGGCGATTACCGGTGCCTTCGTCGCCGCCCATGACGCCGTGAGCTGGCTCATCGCGCAGCGGCGCATCGAGCGCTCGCCGATCCGCGAATTCGTCGCCGCCGTCTCGGTCGGCATCGTCGCGGCGACGCCGCTGCTCGACCTCGATTACATCGAAGACTCGGCCTGCGACACCGACATGAACGTCGTCATGACGGCGTCCGGCGGTTTCGTGGAGCTGCAGGGCACGGCCGAAGGCGCGACCTTCTCTCGTCCCGAGATGGATGCGTTGCTCGCGCTCGCAGGCAAGGGCATCGGCGAGCTCGTCGAAGCGCAGCGACGCGCTCTCGGGATGGCGTCGGTCTGAGCGGAACGAGACGTCGCGCGATGCGGCTCGTCCTCGCGTCGAACAACCCGGGCAAGCTCGCCGAGCTGCAAAGCCTCTTCGCGCCGCTCGGCCTGCAACTCGTGGCGCAAGGGCGTCTGGGCATCGGCGAGGCCGAAGAGCCGCACGCGACTTTCGTCGAGAACGCACTCGCCAAGGCCCGCCACGCCGCCGCGGCCGCGGGCGAAGCGGCGATCGCCGACGACTCCGGCCTCGTCGTCGATGCGCTCGGCGGCGCCCCGGGCGTCGCGTCGGCGCACTTCGCGGCCATCGCTTGCAGTGACGGCGACCGCGAAGCGCAGCGCCGGCCGCAGGATGCTGCGAACAACGCGCTGCTTCTCGAGCGGATGGCCGGTCGCAGCGACCGCGGCGCCCGCTTCGTTTCGACCCTGGTCGCTGTCCGCAACGCCGCCGATCCGGAGCCGCTCGTCGCTGTCGGTCGCTGGTCGGGAGAAATCGCGCGATCGCCGCGAGGCGAGGGCGGCTTCGGCTACGACCCGCTCGTCTTCATTCCGGCGCTCGGAAGGACTGTTGCCGAGCTCGATGCGGCGGCGAAGAACGCCGCGAGCCACCGCGCTCTCGCGGCGCGCCGGATGCTGGTGTTGATGCGCGAAGTCTGGCGGCTCGACTGACATGGATGCGATCCCGCGCATCGTCGCGGCGCCGGCCGAGGCCCTGTCGGTTCCCACCGGCAGCGTTGCCGAGCGCCTCGTCCGCCTCGTGCGGCCGGGCGCGCTCACGCTGGCCGCGCTGCCGCCGCTTTCGCTCTACGTGCACGTGCCGTGGTGCATCAGAAAATGCCCGTACTGCGACTTCAACTCGCACGCCGTGCGCGGCTCTCGCGACGATTTGCCGCAGCAGCGCTACGTCGATGCGCTCGTCGCCGACCTCGAGGCGGCGCTGCCTCTGGTCTGGGGCCGGCGCATCCACACGATCTTCATCGGCGGCGGCACGCCGAGTCTGTTCGAGCCGGCGCAGGTCGAACGCCTGCTCGCCGCCATTCGTGCCCGCCTGCCGCTCGAGCCAGGCTGCGAGGTCACGCTGGAAGCCAATCCGGGGAGTTTCGAGCGCGATCGCTTTCGCGCCTTCCGTGCCGCCGGCGTGACGCGCCTGTCGATCGGCGTGCAGAGTTTCGACGACGCGCGGCTCGCTGCGCTCGGCCGCGTCCACGACGCGGCCGAGGCGCGCGCCGCGATCGCCGAAGCGCAAGGCGCGTTCGAGACCTTCAACATCGACCTCATGTACGCGCTGCCGGGGCAGACACTCGCCGACTGCGAAGCCGACCTGGCCGCCGCGCTCGCCTTCGATCCGCCGCATCTCTCCATCTACCAGCTGACGATCGAGCCGAACACCTTCTTCGCGAAGCATCCGCCGCCGCTCCCCGACGACGACCTCGCCTTCGCGATGCTCGACCGGATCGCCGAGCGCACCGCCGAAGCAGGCCTCGAGCGCTACGAAGTTTCAGCCTATGCGCAGCCGGGGCATCGTTCGCGGCACAACCTCAACTACTGGGAGTTCGGCGACTACCTTGGCATCGGCGCCGGCGCGCACGGCAAGCTCAGCTTCGCGCATCGCGTCGTCCGCCAGGTGCGCCTGCGTGACCCGGCCGCGTACATGGCCGGCGCCGAAGCGGGCCAGGCCGTCGCTTCGGAGTCGGAAGTCGCGCGCGCCGAGCTGCCTTTCGAATTCATGCTCAACGCCTTGCGCCTGAAGGAAGGCTTTGCGATCGCCCGCTTCGGCGAGCGCACCGGGCTGCTGCTCAGCTCGATCGAAAAGCCGCTCGCCGAGGCCGAGCGGCGCGGCCTCCTCCGGCGCGACCTGCAGCGGGTGGTTCCGACGCCGCGCGGCTTCGATTTCCTCAACGACTTGCTCGAGCTGTTCCTCCCGCGCTCGGCGTAGCGTGGCACCGCCTGGTGCCGTGCATTCGCCGCGAATTGGCGGGCTGGACGTGGCTTTATCGCGTCGATGCCCGAAAACGCCGCTGCTAGACTGAGGCGAACCCACGCCCTTGCTTCGTGCCCTCCAGGATCAACACTCCCGCCACCGACTCGAACGCGCTCAGCCTCGAAGGAGCGCTGCAGTTGCTGGAGCAGTCCGGGCATCGGCTTCCCGTGGCGCAGATCGCCGGCAAGGCGGCCTGGCTGCAGGCCGTGATCGATGGCCTGTGCGAGCTCTCGAGTCGCGACCCGCTCACCGGGCTGGCCAATCGCCGCCAGTTCGAGCTCACGCTGGCCAGCGAGGTCGATCGCGTCGCCCGCGCCGGCGAGCCTGCCCTCGTGCTGATGATCGACGTCGACCATTTCAAGAAGGTCAACGACGCGCACGGCCATCCGGCCGGCGACGGCGTGCTGAAAGCCGTTGCCCACGTCCTGCACGACTGCATCCGGCCGATGGACACCGTCGCGCGCTTTGGCGGCGAGGAGTTCGCGATGATCCTGCCCAACTGCGCGCCGTCGTTCGGCCAGGCGGTGGCCGAGCGCATCCGCCTGCGCGTGCAGGCGCAGACGATCGCCATCGGCCCCGGCATCGACGTGCGCGTCACGGTCTCGATCGGCGGTGCGTTCGCGCCGCAATGGGTGCGCTCGTCGGCGCTGCTCTGGGTTGAGCGCGCCGATCAACAGCTCTACCGCGCCAAGAGCGAGGGGCGCAATCGCGCCTGCCTTGAACAGCCGACGCTGTCTCTCGTCAGCCCGGCGGAAAAGGGCTTGCTCTTCGGAACCTCGCAGTTCCAGGAACTCGAATGAGCGCCCGCGCGCGCATCCTCGCCGTCACCAGCGGCAAGGGCGGCGTCGGCAAGACGTTCCTCTCGGCCAATCTCGCGGCCGCGCTCGCCGCGCGCGGCGAGCGCGTTCTCGTCCTCGATGCCGACCTCGGCCTGGCCAATCTCGACGTCGTGTTGAACCTGCATCCGAAGCTGACGCTGCACGATGTCTTCACCGGCAAGGCGACGCTCGACGAGGCGATCCTCGCGGCACCCGGCGGCTTCTCGGTGCTGCTCGCCGGCTCGGGCCTGGTCGAGTATTCGCGCCTGACGCCGCAGGTGCGCGAGCAGCTGATCGAGATCATCGACAAGATAGCGCCGCGCTTTGACCGCATCCTCCTCGATACCGGCGCGGGGATCTCCGACGTTGTGCTGCACGCGATCTCGCTCGCCGACGACGTGCTCGTCGTCGTCACGCCCGAGCCGACCTCGATGACCGACGCCTACGCGACGATCAAGGTGCTGGCAGTGCTGCAGAAGCGCCGCAAGATTCGCCTCGTTGTCAACCAGGTGAGCGCGGCCGGCGAGGGGCGCACGATTCGCAACCAGCTGCAGCTCGTGATCGATCGCTTCGTCGCGCCACAGCTGAAGGCCGAGAACGACGCCGAGCCACTCGTTCTCGAGCTGCTCGGCGAGATCGGCAGCGACCCGGCCGTCCGCGAAGCGGTGCAGAAGCGAAATCTCCTGCTGACCACGCTGCCCGGCAGCCCTGCGGCTCAGGCTGTCAACGCGATCGCGCTGCGGATGACGACGGCCTGAAAGCGTGGCTCAGCCGGCCCGCCGGTCGATTCCCGGCCGCAGCAGCACGACCAGCGCGCCATGGCCGCCGTCGGCGGGGCGCCCGTAGGTGAAGGCGAGCACGGCGCTTTGCTGAACGAGCCAACTCTTCACCTTCGCTTTCAGCACCGGTTCGCGTCCCGGCGAGCCGTGGCCCTTGCCGTGGACGATGCGAACGCAGCGCAGGCCGGCGCGCACGGCGTCGCGAAGAAAGGCGGCGAGGCGCTCACGCGCCTCGTCGCGGCGCAGGCCGTGCAGGTCGAGCTCGGCCTGCAGCACCCAGACGCCGCGGCGGAGCTTGCGTACGACGTCGATGCCGACGCCGCGGCGGCGAAACGAGAGCGCGTCGTCGGTGTCGAGCAGCGTCTCGGCATCGAATTCGTCGGAGATCGATTCGATGAGCACCGCGGCCTCGTCGCGCTCGCGCTGCCGTGCCTGTGCCGGCGGCCGGGGCCGCTCGGGCAACACGGGCGCGGGCTTGCGCAAGGGCACGACGTTGCCGATGCTCGACGCGAACAGCGATCGTTCGTGCCTCTCCCTGCCCGGGTGCTCTCGCTCGGCCGCAGCGGCCGCGTCGGCCGCGGTGACGGCGGCGCGGCGCTGCTTGGCGAGCGCGGCGCGGATCGCGATGAGATCGTGCAGATGGTTCGCCTTCACCGTGTCGCCTTTCACATCAGACCCCGCTCGGCGAAGGAGACGACGGCGCCTCTGCCGACGACGAGGTGATCGAGGACGCGCACATCGACGAGGCCGAGCGCGCTCTTCAGCGTCTGCGTCAGGAACTCGTCGGCACGCGACGGCTCGGCCGCGCCCGAGGGGTGGTTGTGGGCGAGGATCACGGCGGCGGCGTGCAGGTCGAGCGCGCGCTTGGCGACTTCGCGCGGATAGACGCTCGGGTAACGACCTAAAGCGGTCCGATCTGGATGCAGAGGTTGTGCCCTTCCGAATCGATGGCCGGGTGTGGGGCCGAGAGAGGGAGTCGAAGGAGGCTGCATAAGGAGGCGCCAACCGGGACCGGAGCCGGGTACCAAGCCCACGACGGCCGGCGCAGAGCGATCTCGGCAGCTTACCCTGCGCGGGGCGGCAGCTTGATAGCGGCCCGCGGTGACTTACGGGGATCGGCCATTGGAGAGCTCTCCATAATGGCCGATGGAAAGCTTTGCATAACGGCCCCAACCCGTCGTTGGTGACTGGCAGCTTTGCGAATCGAAATGCCCATGTCGGGCACACCAAGCCGGGCGAATCGGTGCCGCCAACCCACAGACAAAAGCGCTTGAAAGTCCCATGCGCCGATTCTGGCGCGTGAGCTCAGGGCTTCGGCGCCGGCTCCGTCATCAGGCCGGCGTGCGCCACCTTGAGATCGATGTCCGGCTGCACCTTGCGCGCGGCCGTGAGGTCGGCCTCGCCTTGCGCGGCGTCGCCCAGGCGCGTCTTCGTCAGTCCACGGCCATACAGCGACCAGGCGCTCTCTGGCCGGTACTCGATGCTGCGATCGAAGTCGGAAAGTGCCTTCTTGTACTTGCCCAGGCGCAGGTAGACCCAGCCGCGGCTATCCAGGTAGGCCGGGTTCTTCGAGTCGCTGTCGACGGCGTCGTCGCAGTCATCGAGGGCGTCGTCAAGCTCGATCCCCAGCAACAGGCGGGTCCAGCAACGGCTGTTAAGCGCGACGTCGCGTTTGAACTCGTTCGGATGGGCAGGAAGCCACAGGTTCAACTGAGCGAGCGCCTGCGCGGGCTGTTCCAGATCCAGGTAGAGGCGCGCCATCGGGAGACGCATCTGCGCCTGCGAGGCGAGCGTTTTGTCCAGCGCGTCGAGGTCGGCCTTCGCGCCGTCGCGATCCTTCGCGTAGAAACGCAGCCATGCGCGTCGGAAGCGTGCGTCGACCTGCGTCGGGCCGAGCTCCAGGGCCTTGTCGAAGTCCTCCAGCGCCTTCGCTGGGCGCTTGAGCGCCTCTTGAATGGCGCCGCGCTGCGCGAAAAACACGGCCGACGTCGGATCGAGCTCACAGGACTGGTTCAGATCGGCCAGCGCGCTCTCGTAGTCGTGGCGAGAGGCCGACGCCGCGCCGCGGCGCGCAAACTGGTCGGCGGTCGCAGCCTGGGCTCCGCTGGCAGCCGGATCGGCGTCGAAGGCCGCGGGGCTCGCGGCCTCGCCCTTGCTGAGGGCGAACACCGTCCCGCCGCTGTACGTGAAGAACATCTTCGACTGCTGCTTCGAGACGTAGATGCGATGCGACAGGAAGAAGTCGATGCCCAGCAACATGTCGGCCTCGTCCAGATCGAAGTCGGCGACGTACAGGCGGTTGTGCAGGACCGCCTCGCCGCCGATCTCGAACCGTTCGAAGGGCGCCGTCCAGGCTTTCGCGCTTCCGCGACCCGCGCCATAGATCGTCCCGCCGGGCGTCATGTCGGCTTCGGCGACGCCGGCGCGCCTGGCCGCCCGGGCCGAGACGACCGTGGTGGCGCCGGTGTCGAACAGTGCCACGAGCTCGCTTCCGTTCAGCTTGGCCCGCGCGCGGATCGCCGGCGTCTTGACACCGAATTCGGTCACCAAGTCGATCTCGGTGACGGGCGAGGAGTCGGCCCAGTAGGCCATGTTGGCCTTGGCGCAGTCGTCGTTGGGAAACTGGAAGCGGATCACCCCGTGAGCCAGGTCGTACTCGGTATCGGTGAACGAGAGCAGGTTCTGCCCCATCACCCCGATCGTGCCGGCGCCGCCGAGCTCGTTGCCGCCGACGACGAACTCCACGCGGGGAATGTCGCCTATGAGCAGTTGCAACTTGTCGACGGTCGTCGTGTGCGTGTCCACCCTGCCCGTGACGCCCTCCACGCGCAGATCGGGATTTCGGCGCAGGCGCAGCTTGAGCTGCGCCGCCGCGGCGTCCGTCAGGAAGCTGAAGAAGGCGCCGCTGTCCACCATCAAGGGTACGGGCGTCCCGTTGATGCCCACCGTCGCGACAGCGCGCGAGCCCACCATCTTCACCGGGAGTTCGAGCGTGTGGATCTGGCAGCCCGCCTGCGCCACTATCGGCAGCGCCAGGCCGAGCGTGGCGAGCGCGCCCGCGCTTCGGAAGCGCCGCATCGACGAGCGCGGGTTTGACATCGCCTGCATCCGCGCACCCGAATCGTTCTTGTGATCGTCCACCTGGTCTCCCATGATTGCCCCGGGGCCGGCATCGCAGCACATTCGCGGCCGTCCTTCTTGCGCGCACTTTACCGGGCCGGACTCGACGACTGCCCGGCGATAACATGACACGGCTGTTGGAAGCAGGATGCGGTATGCCGCCGGCGGGACGATAGAAGGGTCGCGTGGCAGCTTTCGGGCATTTCCGTGTCGGTGTCTGAGGACCGCTTTGGGTCGTTTCCGGGCGCTGCCTCGCGCGATTGTGGTTCTCGAAAGCCGACGGCCGAACTTAAGGCTGGCGGGCGACGGCAAGGAAGGGCGGACGCTTAGACGCCACGAGGGGCGTCGCCGGTCCGTCATGCCCGAGTTCGCTGCATGTAGACACTCGGGTAACGACCTAAAGCGGTCATCTCAAGGCGCAGAGGCCGTGCCGTTCCGCATCGATGGCCGGGTGTGGGGTCGGGAGAGGGAGTCGAAGGAGGCTGCATAAGGATGCGCCGTCCGGGGACCGTAGCCGGATACCACGCCCACGACGGCGCGCGGGAGCGATCTCGGCAGCTTACCCTGCGCGGGGCG
>Ga0207927_1001458_pt1 | contig 10118 bp, 7 predicted proteins | sample NGESurdeep072012_2_FD_184456 | JGI IMG/M metagenome (GOLD analysis project Ga0207927, IMG submission 184456) | Arctic peat soil microbial communities from Barrow, Alaska - NGEE Surface sample 210-2 deep-072012 (SPAdes) | ecosystem: Environmental > Terrestrial > Soil > Wetlands > Peat ... | reverse complement strand
AAAGTGCACGAGCCGCGACTCCCGCGTGCGGCCATGCCCGCGCGATTGTCGCACGCCCGTTGGGCGTGCCGCGCGTCCGGCATCGGCCTCACACGGGGTGGGGCCCTTGCGAAAGGACGGCCATGTCTGGATCGGTTGCGGTCGCAGGTCCTGTCGAGGGCGGCAAGCGCGGCGGGTTGGTCGGTGGTGCTCTGACGGATGAAGCGCTCGATTCCTCCCGCAGCGTGCTCGCCACCACTCGCTTCGGTGATATGCGCGGGCTGCAGCAGTTCTACACGCCGCCGGAGGTCGCAGCGTTCATCAAGCAGGCGATCGACCCGCTTGGGCGCCTGCCCGTGCTCGACCCCACCGCCGGCAATGGCGCGCTGCTTGCGCCCTGGCCGCGCGATCAGCGCTTCGGCGTGGAGATCGACGGCGATCAGGTCAGGGCCGGCGACTATCACGCGATCACCGGCGACGTGCAGCGTGCCTTTCCGATGCTGCGCAAGCTGGGCGTGCAGGTCCCGCAGATTGTCGCCAACCCACCGTTCGGGCTGACGTGGACGGACGGCGCCGGGCGCCCGGAGAACAGCACGGTCGCGGTGTGGCGCATGAGCCTCGCGCTGCTGGCCCCCCAGGGCGTCGGAGCGTTCATCTGTGGGCGCGACCGCTTCCGCCGTGAGGTTCTCTCGCGCGAGGATGCGGCAGGCGTGTTCGCCACCGTGGAGTGCGACGACCTGTTTGAGGGTGTGGTCCTGCCGTGTCTAATCGCGTTCTTCGTCGGGCCGGAGGACCGCAGCGACGACGGCGGCCTGGTGGTGGAGGCGGAGGCTTCCAAGGAAGAACTCGCCGAGCGAGCGCTCAGCCACGAGATCAAGACCGCGCTGCGCCAGGCTGGCCACTACTACCTCGGCACGTTCTCCGCCCCGCCGGTAGGCCCGGTCGAACCTTGGCGGCTCGTCGGGCGGGAGCTTGACCGTCGGCGCCGCGAGGAGGCCAGCCAGCGCCCCACCTACGCCGTTGAACTGCGCGCACGCGATCGGCTGGCGATCCGGCCGGGTCCGTTCGTGCGCCAGGCGCTCGCAAAGGCCGGGCGGCTGAAGCTGGTCGAGACGCTGCACAACCAGCCGGTCGGGCACTTCGCGCTGAACGCGCTGGACTGGCGGCTGCTCGGCGAGCTCGAGCAGGAGTGCGACCTGAGCATCTCCCCGGCGGTGCGCGAGGCGGTTGCACAAGTCGCAGATGCAGCCGAGCGCGAGGTCATCCCGCTGTATGAGGTCCGCCCGCAGATGCGCCTCGGATACCTCACCGACCTCGACTCGATCCTCTGCACCAGCTCAGACCCCGAGCGCGGCTTTCAAGAGGGCACCCGCTACCCGCTGCGCACGGACTCCCGGATCAACGTCACCAAGGGCAAGAAGGTCACCCGCAACAAGCAAGGCGAGCCCGTCGTGCGCAAGTACGAGGAGGAGGCCAAGGTCCTCGTCATCAAAGTCGCCGACAAGGAGTTCTCGGAGTCAACCGAGGACATCCAGTACCTCCTTGAGCACTTCGAGATCCCCAACCCCGGAGACATCGCAACCCGGTTCCCCGAGGAGGTCGAGCGCCAGCGCCAGATACTCGATGAGATCGCCGCGGACGGTCGCACCAACGGCAAGGATCCCGCGTTCGATTGGAAGCGCTTCCAGCGTGAGGATCTGGCTCGCGCCCTGACCAAGACCAAGGATGGTGGCGGGTTCATCCTCAGTTGGGAGCAGGGCGGCGGCAAGACCCTCGGCGCCGCCGGCTACGCCCAAGGCGCGGTACACAACGGCGCACGCAACCAAGCCCTGTTCATCGTCCCGCAGGACCTGATCCCGCAGTACCGCCAGGACATCTCCGAGAAGCTCGCGATCGAGGTCGAGCACATCACCACGCCCGCCCACGCTCGGCGTGTCGCCAAGCACCTGCGCGCTGGGGGCGAGGGCTGGTACATCACCCACTACGAGGTGCTCTCGCTGCTCGGCGTCAAGAACGAGGCACTGCCCGTCCAGAACGTGCCGATCCATGAGGCCGAGGGCGAGCGCACAGTGCTGGACTCCACCGAATTCTGCCCGGCCTGCCACGCCTCCCGCCACGGCGGATGGCAGACGGACAGTCCGCTCGTCTGCTCCGCGGTCCACACCGAGGAGGTCAAAGGCGAAATCCGCAGCCGCACCTGCGGATACGTCCACAAGCGCCTGCGCGTCAAGAGCGCCGCGCACCATCTCGCCCCCGCGTTCCGCGACGGCGTGATCTGCATAGACGAGGGAACGCTCATCAAGGGTGACGATTCGCAGCGCAGCAAGGCAATCCGAGGGCTACAGGCCCGCAACAAGCTGCTGGCGACCGGCACACCGATCTCCAACTACGTCAACCAAATCTTCTGGCTGATGTGGTGGTGCCTCGGCGATTCAAGCCTGCGGTTCCCCTACAGCTACGACGGCGGGCTCGCAGCGTTCGAGGTCGACTTCTGCGTCCTTGAGTACACCTACGGCCGCCAGGGATCAGCCACGGCGCACCGGCGCGAGAAGCGCAAGGTACTCCCGCAGATCACCAACGTCAGCCGCTTCTGGCGGTTGAGCGCCGCCGCGATGATCCGCCGGCGCAAGCGCGACTTCGGCGAGCCGATCGTCCCCTGCACCCTGAAGACCGTCAGCGCCCCAATGGGCGTCGCCCAGCGCGAGCTCTACGAGAAGTGGCTCAGCAAGTCCACGTTCGCGTCGTTCTTCACCTGGAAGTACCCCGACCACGCACTCGTGGCAAGCGGCCAGATCGAGCGGTTCGCCGCCGCCTGTGGCCAGCTCACCAAGCTCGAGTACGCCACCACCGCCCCGGAGGCCGCAACCGACCGCGACTGGCCCGGCCTGGCCGGACTTCAGCACTCCAACTGGACGCCGAAGAACATGACGACGCTGGAGCTGATCCTCCAGCACGTCCAGGCCGGCGAGAAGATCCTCGTCGGCTCGGACCTCATCGAGACCGGCCGCTGGCTCTGTGACCGCCTCAAAGAAAAGGGTGTCCGCGCCGGGCACATCGTCGAGGAGCGCAACGGCAAGCCCGCGACGGTCAACCCCAAGAAGCGCGCGGTCGTCATGCGCGACTTCCGCCACGGCAGCCTCCAGGTCCTGCTCTGCGGCATCCCCGCCATCCGCCTCGGACACAACCTCGACACCGCCTCAGTCGTCGTGGTCGACGGACTCGTGTTCTCCTACGAGATGTTCGACCAGTTCATCGCACGCGCCCACCGACTGTCCTCCCGCAAGCCCGTCACCGTCTACGTCATGCTCACCAAGGGCTCACTCGATGAGAAGAAGTGGGCGCTACTCTCCGCCAAGGCAGCCGCCGCCGACCTCGCCCTCGACGGGCAGCTCATGGACGAGCGCGAGGAGCCGATCTCACTGGAGCAGGTCCTCAAGGATCTGCAGGCCAAGGGCGTGCCCCTCACCGGCGAGGAGATCGCCGAGGCCGAGCTGCGCGCAGCATGGGAGAACACCACCAACGTCATCCCGTTCGTTCCTCAGCGCAAGCCGCTCCCGCCGATCCAGCCACTCGGGGAAATCGAGCAGCTGGAGCTGTTCGCGGCCTAGCCGCAACACCGCTTACTTGTGGCACGGAGCCCGCTTCCGCTCCTGGTGGAACGGAGCGGCCAACCAAGGCCCGACCCAAGCTTTTGGCTTTGGGCGGACCATTGCTGCTGTTGTGATCATCGGGCTGGCTGGCAGGGTGGCCGCCAGTGCAAGGTGCCTCGATTCAGAAGTGAGGCTATGGTTCGCGAGATGCGAGGGCGGTGCCGGGGTCCAAGCAGTACGGGGAGCGCGGCCGGGGTGCCCTTCCATCGAGCACTGCTTGGCGTGGTACTCCTGTCGGTTGCGATCGGGGGTTGCGGCTCATCCAGTTCGACGGCGTCCAGTCCTGCGGCTACTGCGCCGGCACTGACAGGGAACCGGGTCGTGCTGGTCTATCGTGCACACGCGGGTGCCGAGTCTGTATCGACTGCGAGCATCAATGCGGCGATAGCGATCATGCGCAAGCGTGTCGCTACGCTGGGCATACCGTCTGACATCCAGCGCTCCGGCGCTAACGAGATCACTGTGGCCCTGCCGGATGCGGGTAACCTCGCTCCCGGCGGAGAACAAGTCGGCAAGACGGCACAGCTGGATTTCTACGATTGGGAGCCGAACGTGATCGGCCCCGCGGGCACGCCCGCGCCGACCGAAGGCACAGTGACGGGCGGACCCAACGCCGGCACCGCTCAGTTCGGGCTGACCGAGTACCAAGCGGTCCTGCGCGCGGCGAAACGAGCGGCGATCATCCGCTCCAATGACACGACGCTCGACCCGGGCTGCACGCCGGCGCAAATCGGTGGGTGCCGCTACGGCGTTTGGTACTTGCTCGACACCAAGCACGAAAAGGTGCTGAGAGGTCCCGAAGAAAGTGAGCACAGCTTCTACGAAGCCGGCTACACGCCGCCGGCAGGTGCTGTGGTCACGGCCGTGCACGTGAACCCGGGGACCGTGCTCGTCCAGGCCAGACCCCGTGAAAATGCGGCTGGGAAGGTCATCAACGCATCTCCGAACAGCTGGTACGTACTGAACGACGACCCAGCCCTCACCGGGTCCGATCTGACTAACCCGCAGCCAGCCTTCGAAGAAGGCGGCAAACCGGACGTGACGTCCGGCTTCACGGCGCACGGCAAGACAGCTTTCGAACAGGTCACCAAGGAAACCGCCCACCGTGGCATGGAAACCCAGCTCCCCGGCGTCAGCAAGGAAGAGGCCGTGCAGCACTTCGCGATCGTGCTCGACAACCAGATCATCACCGCGCCGTCGATCGACTTCACGAAGTACCCGGAAGGGATCGACGCTTCCACCGGCTCGCAGATCTCCGGCGGATTCACGATCAGCTCGGCCCGGAACCTCGCGAACGAGCTACGGTCCGGAGCGCTGCCGATCAACCTGGTGTTGGTGTCTCACTCGCGTGTGCCGGCCGGATAACGTCCGCCTGCCTTAGCTCTTGGAGCCTGTCCGAGAACGGCCCTACGCGAGGTCGCATTAGGTGACCGCATGCAGCGCTGGCCCATCGCTCAAGCGCGGGCGCGCGCGGGGACGGCTGCGTCGACGCGTACGGTGGATGGCGGCATGTCGAAGAAGCGCAGTGAAAACAAGAAGCTGCATCAGCGGCGGCGCAAGGCGCGCCCGCACGGCGAGGCCCGGCTCCGGCGCGAGCCGTCGGCGAGGAGCGCGTTCCGGCTTCGACCGCCGCCGAGCGAGTTCGATCAGATGTCGGTGTTCATCGATGAGCGCGCTCTCGGGTTGCCGGAGACGACGCTGGCGGACCTGCGCGCCCTCGTCCGGACGCTGCCGTTCGAGTCGGCGATGCTCAACCTCGCCTTGCTCAACCTGCGCGCCGAGCGGGTGCTGACCGACCCTGCAGGCCAGTGGGACCTGGCGCGCTGGTTCTATGAAAGCTGGCCGGACGTTCTCGCGCGCTACGAGCAGATCAGGCAGGGCACGCCCGTGCGACCGATATTCTCGCCGCAGCCGATCGCGATGCTGATGCGGCTCGTGATCGAGGAGGCGCGCGAGCAGCCCTTCGCCGAGCTGACGGCGAACGAGTTCCACACGCTGCAGCGGGCGGTGCTCGGCGCGCACTCAGCGCTCGAGGACCCGCTAGGGAAGGCCACCACCGAGGCAATCGTCGCCTACGAGCTGCAGGCCTCCTCTTTCTTCAAACGCCCTCCCGTGCTCGAGGAGATGGTGCGCAGCGACGAGTTCCTGCGGCTGATGCGAAGCCAGGAGCTGCACGACTCCGACAACTACGTGCCGGTGGACCAGTGGCTCACCGCGAGCGGCCTAACGCCCGAGGAGCAGCGGGTGCTCGGGTTCGGACTCTCAGCGACGACCAACACCTTCGCCACCGATCCGCCAACGCCGCGAATCGAAGCCGGCCACCTCGACGAGCTGCTTACCAAGCTCGGCCTCCCGAACACGCCGCGCGACGTCCCGATCATCTCCGCATCACGTACGGAGCTGCAGGCGAGCTTCAGTGCCCTCGCCGGCAGCCCGGAACTGTCGTGGGAGTTCCGGCCGTTCAAGAGCACACCGTTCCTGCGGTTCGCGAACGGCGATCTGCTGCTGCTCGGGATGCCGTGGGCGCTCAGCTGGCTCGGGGAGGGCTTTCATTACCGCGCGTTGAGGCACGCTCAGGCGCAGGGACAGGCCGAGGTGCTGCGCTACAGCCGCTTCATGGGTGAGGTGGTCGAGCGCTACGCCCTGGATCTCGCACACGCCGCGATGGACTCCCATGCGACGGTCCTCGGTGAGCAGCGCTACGGCAAGGGCGGCGGAAAGCGCACCAGCGACATAGCGGTTGTATGGGGCAAGGAGCTCATCCTGTTCGAGGTTCACGCCCGCCGCGTCACGGCGAGCGCAATGGCGACGGGCGAGATCACCGAGGCGCTCGGCGAGGTCTCAAAGCTGCTGGTCGTGAAGGTGGACCAGGTCGCCGGCTGCATCGATGCGCTCCTCGACGGTACAGCGACGCTCCCCGGCGTCGACCTCGCCTCGATCGAGCGCATCTGGCCGGTTGTCGTGTCCGTCGGGCACCTGATGCAGACCGCGCCCGTGTGGAAGTACCTGCGCGAGAGCATCAAGGACGACACCACCAACACGCTCGCCACGGCTCGTGTGCAGCCGCTGCAACTACTCGACATCGCCGACTACGAGAAGCTGCTCGGGATCGTCGAGGCCGGCACAAGCCTGCCGGACATGCTCGCGCGCAAGGCCACCGGCCCGTTCCGCGAGCGCGACTTCGCAGCCTGGCTGCACGGCGACAGCGCCGCACCCTCGGACGCGTCGCGCCCCTCCGTGCTTGAGAAGCGCTGGGAGGCGATGCAGATCCAGGTGACGCAGACAAACGAACTTGCGGCAGCAGCCCAGGATCCCGTGCCCGAAGAGCCGCCGGTCGAGTAGGCGTGCGCTTGCACGGCGGTTTTAGGGAATCCTCGCGAGCAAGCGCGTAATAGCTGATGAACACTCCCAACAGCGCACCAGCAACGAAGGCGGCCACGACGAGCGCTGCGAGTATGCCCATGACGGCAATCAGCAGCTGCAGCGTGCCCTCAACGACGGCGATGGCACTGAGGATGAACATCCATTTTTCTTGTGTCATGAACATTACGCGCCGGTCCCGCCCAAAACATAGGGTCGATTTCCGGCCTTAAAGCCGGGAAATCTTCGAGCGCGCCCCCGTCCCGTGTGCTGGCATACCATCAAGAGCAAGGCCCGCGCGGCCGATCTGTCGGGAGCAGCCATCGCAACCGCTCCCGGCGTGGACCGCATCGAGGGCTGCCACGTTGTCCGCAGGCCGTACACCTATTCTGGTGAACCTACGGTCCGTCTTGGGACAAGCTCTGGGAAACATCCAGCCACTCGGGGAAAGAGCAGCTCGGAGCTGCCCGCGGCCTAGCTCCTGGCGGGTGTCCGGCTCGGCCGGACAGGCGTTCCGTCGAGTCGGACGAATGAGACCTCGATGCCGAGGCGCATCGCATTGGCGATGTTGGCCAGCTGCGCGAGCGTGAGATTGCGCTTGCCAGCTTCGACCGCCGAGACATACGAGGGCGACACGCCGAGCCGTCCGGCGACCTCGGCCTGGGTCACCCCGAGCGCGCGGCGGGTCTCTCTGAGCTCGCGGCCGACGACCTTGGCGTGGACATCGGATACCGCCGTGCGCGGCATCGCCTCTACGCGGCGGTCGAGTAGCGGAACACCACGCCAGCCGGCTCGGCCTCAGCTACCTCGCTGACCTCGACGTCGATATCTCCATTGCGGAACGCGAACGGCAGCAGTCGCGCCCAGCGCTCGGCGCCGTCGGATCGCGTCACCCGCTCCCTGTTCTCGGGGTCGATGACGGCGACCTCGAGACTGATCCACTCTGCACGAGGGCCACTGATCCTCACCTCCTCGCCATCGGCGATCAGCTCAGCGATCGGCAGCTCAACCCACTCTCGAGTCTCCAGGTTGAACTCAGACGTTGAAAAGCGGACTCGGATCATCGCAAAGCTCCTCTACACCATCGACCATTCAAGTTGACCTCTTGAGTTATCATGCTACCACCCTCCGACGACGCTTGCTGGCCTTAGAACTCTCCGGGGCCTAGAACCTCGCCCCGCGCGAGCATCCGCTCGGCGCGCGCCCTGAGCGCCTGCGCGCGATCAGGCAGCAAGAGGCTCTCGATCCCGAGCAGGCCGGCGTCCCCGAGCAGACGCTCCAGCGCCCAACGCTCCCCGCCGAGCAGCGCACTTGCACCGTGATCGCGCCTGGCCACGAGCAGGTCCGTGTGGTTGAGGATGTCGCCCGGCCGAGCAAATGCGTACCCGTGATCGATCAGCGTCAGGCGGCTTCCATCCCAGCGCCAGTTATCGGCGTGACGATCCTGCTGCGCGACCAACGAGTCGAAGAACGCCGCCGACGAACACCACGTAGGACTGAGAGTCGGCGCGAGGTCACCCGGCCACCCCGACGCCTGCAACGACAGCGCTCCGTCATCACCATCATGCTCGCGCAGCACGCACGGCGAGACCAGGCTCTGCCACGGCTCCCCCAGCGCAACGGCAACACGCCAGGCGACGGCATCGTGCAGCGGCGGCGTCTCATCGGTCTGCCCAAAGCCGAGCGCGTTGGCGACGCTCACGCCCGAGAACGGCTTGTGAAAGACCGTCGCGCCATCCGAGAGCGCGAGCCGCTTGGTCGCGTTCACCCCCGGCGAACTCGTCGGCGCCGGCGGACCGGCGAAAGCCTCGCTGAGCATCGACCGCTCGATCCCCAGCGTGCCCTGCACCGCCCTCACGGCCACTATCTGCGCGTCGATCTTCACGCCAGAAGTGTGCCGAGCGCACTGGACACGCTATTCAGGCGTTGCGCTGACGCGGGCATCAAGTCATGCTTCGTGGCGGAAAGCCCCGGTGGACCGCTGACCTTGGTCATGTCGCCGGAGCTAAGTCGTTCCCAAGGCACCTGTCGGCTACCGCGCATTACGGCGATGACGGCGGAGCGTGCTCGTCACCGCCAGCTCGTGATCGAGCTTCGCGCTGACGCGGATCAGCGCGTGCGCCGCCGTGCGGGGGCCGAGCCTGAAGACGACGGTCAGCCGTCCGTGCTTGAGTGCGACGCTCTTGGCGCCAGAGGCAACGGTTCGTCCTCGCAGCCGGCCGATGAAGCCCACGCGAACCGTCCCGCTCGCGGGTCCGCTCACATGCACCACCAGCTCGCGCCCCCGCAGCGTCTCGGTGACGTGGATCGTTGGCGTCGTCGCCGTAGCGCTATGGCCTGTACCCGGGCCGTCGGCGCTGGACGGGGGAACGACAACGTTGGTGTGCGCAGCGTTGGCCGGGCTCGCGTTGCCGGCCGCGTTGCTCAGCCACACGGCGATGCTCCAGCTTCCAGGGCCGGGAACCGTCACGGTCGCCGGCCCTGCTGCGGGCGCCGATGCGGGAGCGCTGCACGCGCCCGAGCCGCTTGCCGGACACACTTGGTAGAGCGCGCCCGTGATCGGCGCAAGCTGCCCTGTCGGATCGCTCCACGTGGCCGTGAACGTCGAGCCGCCAGTCTGTGTCGCGGTTGCGGACAACCCCACCGGCGGCGGTGGCGCGCTGTTCTCGACAGTGATCTCCTGCGAGGCCACAGTCGATTGATTGCCAGCGGCGTCCGTTGCGACGAGCGTGAGCGTGTGCGTTCCGTCAGAGAGCTGCGTCGTCGGCAGCGCCAAGGTCTGTGTCCCAGTGGACGACGGACACGGCTGGGCGAACGTGAAGTTGCACGGCGCCGCGTACGTCTCGACCGACCGTCCGTCTGCCGACAGGACGATGCTCGCTACGCCGCCTCCGACATCATCTGCCGAGACGGTGACGCTTTCGGTGCCCTTGTGAAACCCGCCCGCTTCACCCGGCCCCCACAGGGCGCCCGACGGCGCGCTAAGGGTTGGCGGGATCGGATCGGACAGCGTCACCGTGGCGCCATACATAGTTCACAGCCGCAAGGACATCGTTGACCGTTTGGGGTGAGGGATCACCGCAAGCACATCGTTTACGGGGTGAAGGCTTGTAGCAGGGGCCTCTCATG
>Ga0207927_1001457_pt1 | contig 10124 bp, 8 predicted proteins | sample NGESurdeep072012_2_FD_184456 | JGI IMG/M metagenome (GOLD analysis project Ga0207927, IMG submission 184456) | Arctic peat soil microbial communities from Barrow, Alaska - NGEE Surface sample 210-2 deep-072012 (SPAdes) | ecosystem: Environmental > Terrestrial > Soil > Wetlands > Peat ... | reverse complement strand
GGCGAACAGTAAGTCCATTAGCCGTGATTCTGTTCGGACTTTCAAGGAAATTTGGAGCCGGTCGCATTGAAGGGTCCGCGCAATTCGCGCGAAAATGCGCTGCTTCATACGGCCCCTCCCGTTCACATTTTGCCGCACCATCCCGGTAAGCTACGCGGCGCGGAATTTCAGCCGTTAATCCTGCGTCAGAAGGCATCATACGGCACTCCATTCGCAAGAAAAAGCTTAAACGAGTTTTAAAGCAAAATCCGCTTTCCGCCGCAATGCCGGCTTCTGCCTGCACTGCGACCTCGTGCAGCGGCTCCCCGATCTTGCTCCGGGCGAATCAGCCCGGTGCCCGCCCTGCAATAAGGAGTTGTGGCGCCGCTGCGAGGACTCACTCAACCGAACGCTCGCGCTGACGCTCGCGGCTGCGATTCTCTATGTGATTGCGAACTCCGTTCCCATGCTCGGCCTCACGATCGTCGGGCGCGGGGCCTCCGCTGCTGTAATCGGAGGCGCTCAGCACCTCTGGGAGAACGGGCAGGTGATCGTGGGAGTCCTGGTGCTTTTTACTGCCGTCATAGCCCCCGCTTTCCCCGCTACCAGCAACTCGACTGCGTGCGCAAGCTCGTGGGAGATGCCCGCACGAGTGGTGCAGGGCACCGCTACTTGATCCAGCACTCGGCGGGAAGCGGCAAGAGCTTCACAATCGCCTGGCTCGCCCACCGACTTGCGACGCTTCACGATGCGACGGATCGGCGCGTCTTTGACTCGATCATAGTCATCACCGATCGGCGTGTGCTTGATCGCCAGCTCCAGACGACGATGCGCCAGTTTGAACAGACGCTCGGCGTTGTCGAGAACATCGATACCACCTCGCGCCAGCTCAAGGAGGCACTCGAGTCGGGGAAGACGATCATCGTAACCACGCTCCAGAAGTTCCCCGTAATCGCGAAGGAGATCGGCGAATTACCAGGCAAGCGGTTCGCGGTGATCATAGACGAGGCGCACTCGTCACAATCCGGCGAGAGCACGAAGAGTTTGAAGGCGGTGTTGGCTTCGCGGTCGCTTGAGGAGGCCGAACGGGAAGAATCCGAGGCGCAAACGCCCGAAGAGGAGCTCGAAAGCGCGGTCCTTGCCGAGATCGAGAAGCGCGGCCGGCTTCCCAACCTCTCGACATTTGCCTTTACGGCCACGCCCAAACCCAAGACCCTTGAGCTATTCGGCACCAAGCGCGCGGACGGAAAGTTCGCGCCCTTCCACCTCTACACCATGCGGCAGGCGATCGAAGAGGGGTTCATCCTGGACGTGCTGGCGAACTACGTCACTTACAAGGCGTACTGGCGACTGCTCAAGAAGGTCGAAGACGACCCGCGCTACGACAAGAAGAAGGCCGAGTATCTGCTCAAGTCGTTCGTCGAGCTTCACCCGCACGCGGTCAACCAGAAGGTGCGAATCATGGTGGAGCACTTTGCGGCCAAGGCGCAGAACGAAATCGGCGGCAAGGCCAAGGCGATGATCGTAACCCTCTCGCGCCTGCACGCTGTGCGGTACAAACTGGCGGTGGACAAGCACCTTGCGGAGCGCGGGTATCCATTTAAGGCGCTTGTGGCCTTCTCAGGGACCGTTCACGACGGCGGCCAGTCTTATACGGAGGCTGGGATGAACAGCTTCTCGGAGAGGCAGACAGCCAAGACCTTTGAGCGACCGGACTACCGCTTTCTGATTGTCGCCAACAAGTTCCAGACTGGCTTCGACCAGCCGCTGCTCCACACGATGTACGTGGACAAGAAGCTCGGCGGCGTAAACGCGGTGCAGACACTGTCACGGCTCGACCGCACGCACCCGGAGAAGAAGGGCACGATGGTCCTCGACTTCGCTAACGAGGCCGACGAGATCAAGGCCGCCTTTGAACCCTACTATGAAACGACGCTGCTGTCGGAGGCGACTGATCCGAACCTGCTCTACGAGATTCAGGGGCGCCTAATCGGGTTCCCTGTCTACACCCAGTCCGACGTGGAAAGCTTCGCGAAGGTCTATTTCGATCGAAATGCAACGCAGGACAAGCTTTATGCTGTGCTTGCGCCCGTGGTCGAGTGTTTCAAGGCACTATCGGAGGAGGAGAAGCAGGACTTTCGCGGTCAACTTACCGACTACGTGCGGCTCTACGCCTTCCTCGCACAGGTGCTGACATTCGCCGACGCCGATCTCGAGAAGCTCTACGTTTTTGCGCGCCACTTAAGGCGGCTCCTCCCCCCCGACCGCATCGAGCTGCCGCGTGAGGTGCAGCAGAACATCGACATGGAGTCGTACCGCATTCAGCAGACCGGCAGCGGCAAGATCGCCCTTGAGAGAAAAACTGCGATGCTCGATCCAGTGGCCACCAAAGGGGCTCACTGGAGTGGGCCAGAAGAGATCGAGACTCTCTCCCGTATCATCGCCGAGCTGAACGAGCGCTTCGGACTCAACCTCGGTCCCGAGCACCGCGTGACGCTTGGCCAGATGATCGACAAGCTCGATACGGACGCGGCGCTTGATGCCGCTGCCCGGGTCAACACACGCGAGAACGTTCGGCTTACCTTCGAAAACAAGGTCGAGCAAGTGATCCAAGACATCGTCGATTCGAACTTCGAACTCTATAAGCGTATCACCGACGACCGTGCCTTCGGTGAGGCGATCAAGAACTTCCTCTTCGACCAGTACCTACGCGCGCACCGCAACGCCGAGGAGTTGAGCAAGCGCAGCGAATCGAAGACTCTGGAGTTCAAATCCACGCTGCGTTGGAACCTGAAGGAGGATCGACAGGACGATAAAGTTGTGACCCACGCTGTGTTGAAGACGATCGCTGCTTTCCTCAACACCGACGGCGGCGACCTGCTGATCGGAGTGGCGGATGAGGGCTCAATCGTCGGCATCGAACGCGATCAACTGGAGAACGACGACAAATTTATGCGGCACCTCGCACAGGTAGTCCGCAATGGCCTCGGCGATAGAGCGAGCACGTGCATCGATCCGAAGACTCAGATCGTGCAGGGGAAGGCGGTCTGCGTTGTGACCTGCCAGCGGAGCCCCGAGCCTGTGTTCGTAAAGTGGAAAGGGATGGAAACATCCCCACAGGGCGACTTCTTCGTGAGGAGCGGACCTGGAACCGTGAAGCTTAATACGGAGAGCACCGACGAATATATTCGCACCCGCTTCGCCAAATCTGTCGAACCGGGCAGCGACGACGCCACTTAACTTGAATCATTTTTGGCTGAGAAACACGGGTTGGCAGGACTACCCGAGATGCGTTACCCACACAGTCATGCGGCCGACGTCGACTTCGACGGCCGTGGTTCTCCAAGCCGGGTAACCGATGACGCAATTCGAGGAAAACGCAGAGGACTTGGGGCGAGCGACGACATTAAGGAAACTAACTCGACCAACGCACCGGATCTACAGTTCAAGGCGCCCGGAATTCGACAATGAATAAAAAGGCAATTTCCTGACTTGGGCTGAACTTGGCGCGAAAGAGAACTGATTATAACCCGCGAGGAGCGTATATCCCTGCCGGTTTCGAGTTCGACGGAATACCGTCCGTCAAAGCTGGGTAGTGCGGCCCGCCCGGGACCGGACTGACCTGAATCTTTTGAGCGATTCTGGTGGCCGCGCAGATTGATACATAATCAGCGGGTACTCCCACCGAATGAACCTACCGCAAAGCCGAACAAAAGGCGAATACTCGTCCACCTTTGATCCGCAGGTAATCCTTCCGCGGGATTGCTGTAACGGGAATAGCGACCCTGCATGGGAGTGTGGGGAGGGTTTGTTTCATTCTTCCTCCCGAATATTTCCGGCCGTCCCTTCTTGATCTGAGGGCGGTCGAAAAAACGGTCGCTCCGGATCCGAAGCCGGATCGTATTGCGCCGCGCCGGCCAGCTCGCGGTCCGCTGAGCGGTGCGGGTGATCGCAGGGCTCAATCTGATTCTTTCAGGACTTATGTGACAGGCGGGACAGGCTCGGAGCTCGACCGCACGCCATTAACGCGGCGAAGATGGAGTGGTAGCCTAAAGCAGGAGTTAATTCCGAAGATTGATGCGAAACGTGGAGCGCCGCGCCAACTACGAAGATCCGCAATAGCTTCCGCATCCGGCATTCCGAGATCACGCAGGAGTGTCTGGCATCGCTCGATCAGGTCGACTATCTTTTCGGGCCTCTGTTCGGGTTCATACGCATGGTCTTGAAGGCGACACGCTGTGGCGGATAAAAGCAAGACCAGGGCGCAGCGAAAGCCGCCAACCAAGCCGGGTCGTGAAGCTGCGAGCGGTGATGCCCCTGCGCACGCCAAGGGGCAAGTCGGGAATGCTGGCTATGCAGGCTATGAATACCAGATCGAGGTGACGATCTGGATCGCGCTGGACCTTATTCTTGCGAAGGCCGCGACGAACGAACTGACCATCGAACCGCCTTCTCATGAGGACTTGGAGGCGGCCGTCCAAGACCCGCACGAAGCGTTGCTAGGCCTAGCCGCAGAGGGCGACCGGGTTGATTTCATCTTTCAAGCCAAGACCCGGTCGGCCTCGCCGTGGTCGTCGGCCGACTTGGCGAAGGTTCTCACCGGCGAACAGGATGAGGAAGGTACCAAAGGGCGCGGGCGGAGCAGGCCGCTCGAGATGCTCATGGCTGATCAGCGCCGACGTTATGTGTTTATCACCAACGAGGCCCTGACTGGGCCGCTTCGCGCCAATGAGGCGCAGCACTTCTTCGACTTTCCGGAAGCGACCGAGCTGCCACCTTATGCACGCGAGGGTTACGATGCTCCGGCGCAGGCAGCGCTGGCGCCCAGGATCTTGTTGTGCGGCGGTGTAACTGAGGAAGTTCTCGGGGCGCGGATCGACCGCTTGCTCTCCCATCACGGTCATGTGCCAAGCGTCAATCACTTGGCGTGCCTTAAGGACTTGCGCGACGAAGTTCGCAAGCGAATTCGCGGCCATGCCGCAGGACGATGGACCCGGTCTGAGTTGGTCGAGGTGCTTGCTCGGTATGGCGGCTCGGTGGCGCCGACCCGGGCGATGGATCACTATGTCCGTCCACGCTCTTTTGACAACATACGAGAGAAGCTGGACCGGTCGCATGCGGTCTTGATCGCCGGTCCGTCCGGGACGGGGAAAACCCTGACCGCCGACATTCTCGAGGTGGAGTTCCGCCGTTCGGACCCGCCTTTCGAAGTGGTCGGTGAGGAAAACGGGCCGGGCCACATCCGGCATCATTTGATGCGAGCAGACCCGGTTCTCTTCCATCTTCGGGATCCTTGGGGCGGTAACCGCCTGACGCCGGGCGCGGACCGGTGGAGCGGAGAGCTGCCAAAACTCCTGAGCAGCGCCGGTCCGCAGAAGAAGTTCCTTATCACCTCCAGATCGGACGTGCTCGAGAGTGCCGGTCATGAACTGGTGAAGGAACTCGATCTTTACTCGGTCGCGATCGAGATCGAGGATTACGGCCCGCAGCGCCTGCAAGAAATCTATGACGCGATCGCCAGCGATCTCACCGGCCATGCCCGATCATTGGCACAAAGATATCGCGGGGAGGCACTGAAGTCGCTCAGTCGGCCTTACGAGATTGATCGTTTTCTTGTGGCGCTCAGCCGCGAGGACTGGGACAAGCCCCGCAAGGCCGGTGACATTGTGGCTGACTCTCAGATTGATGCGATCTCCGCGGTCATCGCGAAGCAGATCGAGCCATGGGGCGATGACGGCGTCGCGAGTGCAGCCATCGTCTGGGCACTCCTCGCCTCCAGAGGGGCAGTCGCCCGCAATGTGTTTCCGAAGCTACTTCGGCGGATACGGTCAGCGGAGCAATCCGTTCGACCGGATGTCGAAGGATTGCTCGACTTCCTTGTGGCGGGGCGCAATCTCCGTCAGGACAGTGCGGGACTCTCCTTCCATCACCCGAGGGTCGAGGACGGCTTGCGCATGGCATTCATGCGACATCCGAGCGAGGCGGAGCATGTTCTGTCGCTTGTGATGGACGGCCTTTCCTCGTTGGACGAGGTCAGTGAAGACTGGGGCATCGAGACGGGACTCGCGGTTCTGAGAGCGACGACAAAGCTGGGCGAGCTTGAGCTGACACTGGCGCCGGCGACAAAGGGCCGCCTCGATGCCCACCTCGAAACCAATGCGATGGCAGCGGATCGTCGATTCGATTTCGAACGGGCGCTAGACGATCTCGCTCGCTTCGGATCGGCGTCTCATCTCCCCAGTCGCCTGGCGCGGGTCCTGGTCGAGGGCGGTCCGGAGCCGGAGGAAGTCACCTGGCTGGAGCGCTGGCGGCCACCAGCCTTGACCGACGGCGAGACTGAAGAGCTGCGGAACGATGGTAGGACCTTGCCGCTGATCAAACGGTTTGTCTCCGAGGTACTACCGTTCACGCGAACGAACTATGACCCGGCTGTGTCTTCGCTTCTCCTGCGGCTTGCGCCCGGCATTGAAGACGAATTCTGGAACGCGCTGGATACGGTCGCTGGACCTGGCGGTCCAAATGAGAATATCGAGGCGATCGTGGCAGGCGCTTGCGCCGGCTCCTCGCCCGACTTTGATCGGGCCATTGCCCGCTTTGCGCAATCCAAAGCGGTAGTGGACGATTGGATGGAGAAAGAGTACGCCGAGGAGCGACGGCAGGCAGAGGAGCATGAGGTGGACGCCGTAGCGGCCGACCAAATCCTGGAGGAACCTGAGGAGCGATACTACAACGCCCAAACTGGGATAACGGCGGTTGTGAAACTTCGTCGGGTACATGAGGGTATTGACTGGATCGCCGATCATCCGCACCGGCAGTCTCTGATCTCCGCGGCGGCCGAACTTATCGGTCAGAGCCGGCGGGCGCCAGAACCCGGCGAATTGCGGCGTCTGCTGGATGTGGCCGAGAACTGGACCCGGAATGCGGTCTGGCGGGCCGTAAAGCAGCACTGGCAGACTGATCTTGCCGACCTGCTGTCGGCCGAGTTAGCCAAATGCGATCTAGATAGCGGGATACGCGGTACGCTCATCGAAATCGCTGCCTTGAACTCGGACGATGGCGACGAGCCGGTTCATCTGCTGGCCGACGTTGCGCAACGGGTTTCACCGAAGCGGCAGCTCGAACTGGTTTACGATCTCATGCGCACATCACTTGATCGTTATGGCCGCGGAGAACCCGGTCTGGCAGCAAGGAGGGCCCGTGCTGAGCGCCTGAGTGATGGACTTACCGACGAGCTCGCCGAACTGGGTCGCCTGCTGGCGGCCTTGTTGGCAGGCGAGGAAATCATACGTTCGGCAAAAGAGCTTTCAAAACCGGCACGGGCTAGTCTTTCTTCACTTCTGACAACCGTGGCTCCGGACGTTGCGGGCCCGCTTCTCTGTGCTGGCGCGGCAATCGGCGTGGATACCACCGCAACAGCAAGACGGTTGCTGGCGACAGGAGATACTGATGACGGTGTCGCTGCAGTGCGGGCCCTCCTGATCGATGGCCGCGCTACTGCAAAGACGGTACTGCGCGAGGCGTTGACGCATGAACGTTACAGCGTGCGTCGCAACGCACTTGACGCCCTTGTCCGGGTAGGAGACCCGGAAGATCGGGATAGGGTGCTCGCGGCAGCGGGCGATCGAAGCGCGGATGTTCGCCTCGCCTGGGCTCGGCTGATGCAAGAGTGTAAATGGCCGGAAGCGGTGGCCCCGCTGCTGAAACTGTTGAGTGACCGACGCGATTTCAGCAGTGATTATGGGTTCATAGGCGGGCCGTCTTGGTCGAAATTCAGCGTAGCTCGCGCAGCCGCGCGCGCATTGGGAGCCTATGAAGGGCTGCCGGCGAGCGCCGTGGATGCTCTGCTGCAGGCAGCTCGAAAGAAGTCGCGCGATCCTTTCGTCGCGTGTGCAGCTATATCGGCTCTTGCCAATCAGCCCGACGATCGCATTGCAGACGTGATAAATGCTGCGCTGGAGACCGCCGGATTGGAGGGAGCGTCTCAATATCGACCTTTGGCACAGGCAGCGGCATGGGCCTTGTTCGATCGAACGGTCGCTGGAAAACCCGTTCGACTTACCCCCGCTGCCGTCCGGATGGGAATCGAGGATTGCCCGGCCATCGCTGGGCCACTGCTGATGACGGCCGGTATTTTGGGTGGCAACGAAGCTGAATCGCTCCTCCGCGATCTTGGCGATCCCAGCTTGGCGCCGCGCGCCCAGCTCGTAAGAGTGGCCGCGATCATTGAGGGTGCAGCCGCAGATATAGCCCTTGACGGATGTTTACCGACGCTCGCGAAGCTCGCAGCGGGGATAACTTTGGACCAGCTCACCTCCGAAGAACGAGCCGAACTTGAAGAATGGAGTCGGGGTCTCGAACCCGTTTGTGATGTTCAACGGTTTACGGCTTGGGCCGTAAACACGGCCTTCAATCTTCCCCTGTCGGAAGACGTTGCCAATCCTAGGGCATTTGACCTCCCACAGCGAATCGGCATTTTTACAATGCGCTCGCTGTCGCCGGCGCGGGAGGAGACTACTGGGCCGGACGATGGCGCGTAATCGCGGCGATGTGACGGCCCATCTCGTAGATCAGGATCGATCTGCATGCTGCTACCAGAGCCGAAGCCAAATTCTTAATTAGCTGGTAGGCATCGATCAGAGGCGCGAGTTTGTGCCGACGTGGTGCCAAACTCAGCCGAACCATGGCGCATGACCGGCCACAATTGCGGCTCGCGCTGATAGCTCTTTCCCTGATTTGATGCGGGATAGGTCCGGATGGGTGCTCGTGGTTTGGTCCGAAGGCTTATGTCGTAATCAGCGGGTCCGGAGTTCGGGTCTCCGAAGACTCACCAAAAGTCTCAGAATTATATTCACGAGGGCCAAGGTCGATCGCCGCCCGCGCTGAACTTGCCATCCGCGGCGCCTCAAATCGAGTAGGTGAATCAAAGGACATTCGGCGACTTGGTGTGTGTGGCGAATTGCTGATTCTGGGGAAATCAGTAATTCGCCACACACAGGGTGTTCTGAGATTCTGGATTAAGCGCTCCGCGCGGGGCTCCAAGCGGTTAACTACGTTCGACCGCCTCATAAACTTTCGCCCTCGCGGTCGAGGCCGTTATTGCTATGCCAACTGATCCAAGAGACCTCAAGGACACGATCAGGCAATACCTGGGTAACCTTCAGCGGGAGGTCGACAGCGTTGCATTATATCGAGCTTTGTCCGTTGAAGAGCGCAAACCCGAAATCGCGGAGGTCTATAAGCGCCTTGCCGCGATCGAGCAAACTCACAAGGAATTCTGGAAGCAACGACTTTCGGAGCTTGGTAGCCAGGTGCCTGAGTCCACTGCAGGGTGGCGCACTAGAACCTTGATCTGGCTTGCCCACCGCTATGGCCCCGATTTCGTGCTCCCAATCGTTAGCACACAGGAGCAGGCTGATGTCGGACACTACGATGCTCAATCCGAGGCCGTAGCGGGCGGATTTAACGCAGCCGAAAGATCCCACGCACGTATCATCCGAGCAGTCGCGGCTTCCATGCCGAATATGTCAATCGGTCCGCTGGCAAACGCATTGCGTGCAGCGGTGCTCGGTGCCAACGATGGGCTCGCATCGAACTTGAGCCTGGTTATGGGAGTGTCCGGAGCGCATCTGGCATCCCGCGCAATCCTGGTTACCGGACTATCGGGCCTGGTTGCAGGCGCCTGCGCGATGGCGACGGCGCTCAGGCTCACTTCGATGCCGAGCATGAGCAGTTCGCTGTGTATCCGCGGCGCTCCCCACAATGGGTTCTCCTTGTTCATCCATCGGATGAGATCGCGGATCTCGCGGTTGATCCTCGGACGTCCACCACATCGGCGAGACTTCCAGCGCCAATAGGCCCGAAAGCCGCGCCGATGCCAGCGGATCACGGTCTCCGGCTTAACCACAGTGATCGTATTCAGAATCGAGGGGAACAGTCGGTACAGCCAGACGAAGATCAGCCGGTCGATGCTTATCAGCCACACCCGAGACTGGGACTTGCGGCTCAGGACGATCACCTGGTGCCGCAGAACCAGGTTTTCAGCCTCGAGGCTCGCCCGTGATTTGAGTTTGGATCGCACGACGAGCAGGAACTTGATCAGAAACTCGACCATCGCGCGTTCGAGTATCACAGTCCGACTTGCCCGT
>Ga0207927_1001456_pt1 | contig 10130 bp, 5 predicted proteins | sample NGESurdeep072012_2_FD_184456 | JGI IMG/M metagenome (GOLD analysis project Ga0207927, IMG submission 184456) | Arctic peat soil microbial communities from Barrow, Alaska - NGEE Surface sample 210-2 deep-072012 (SPAdes) | ecosystem: Environmental > Terrestrial > Soil > Wetlands > Peat ... | reverse complement strand
GCTGATGAACGCCTTCAAGGCGCGCGAGCGGATCGACGAGAAGATCAGGGCGCTCCACATCGAGATGACGAAGGAGCAGCGGATGCGGCTGATCGTGGAAGAGAACGTCCGGCTCCAGCTCGAGCACCTCCGCGAGTTTCCCTTCGTCAAGAGGGCCACCAAGGAGAAGAAGCTGAACGTCCACGGCTGGGTCTACGACATGTCGACCGGGGAGATCAAGCCCGTCAAGAACGCGTAGCGGCGTGGCCCGACGTCTCGACGCCTGCGGCGTTCGAGCTCGCCACGAGGCGGCTCTCGGCGCTCGTGGACCGGCAGCGAAAACGTCTCCAGAATGGTGAGGCGCCTCCCTTCGTCCTTGAACGAGCACTTGGTAGATGTGCCCCCAGAGTCGTCTGCCGCTATTCTGCCGGAACCATGAGCCACATTCCGTCCCGGTCCTGTCCCGGTGTCGTTCGTCGCCTATTGATCCTTACGGCGATCCTCGCATGTCTGGCCGCCACCGTCCTTGCGGACGAGCAGCGCCCTACCCCGACGCCGGCCGCCTCGCCGGCCGCAGCGCCCCGCGACGCCAACCGGCTCCCCCTCGACCCTGCGGTGCGGACGGGCCGGCTGGCGAACGGCCTGACGTACTTCGTGCGAAAGAATGCCCGGCCCGAAAAGCGGGTCGAGCTCTGGCTCGCCGTGAACGCCGGTTCGGTCCTCGAGGACGAGGACCAGCGCGGCCTCGCGCACTTCGTGGAGCACATGGCGTTCCGGGGCACGAAGAACTTCCCGAATCTCGAGGTCATCAACTTCATGGAACGGATCGGGATGAAGTTCGGCCCCGACGTGAACGCCTACACGGACTTCGACGAGACGGTCTACATGCTCAAGGTGCCGACCGACGACGCGGCGGTGGTGAAAAAGGCGCTCGCCATCCTCGCGGACTGGGCCGAAAACGTCTCCTTCGACGGCCCGACGATCGACAAGGAGCGCGGCGTCGTCGTGGAGGAGTGGCGGCTGGGGCGAGGCGCCGAGGCCCGGATGCGCGACCGCCAGTTTCCGGTCCTCCTCAAGGGCTCCCGATACGCCGAGAGGCTCCCGATCGGCAAGAAGGAGGTCCTCGAGACGGCCCCGTACGAGGCGCTTCACCGCTTTTACCGCGACTGGTACCGCCCCGATCTGATGGCGGTGATCACGGTCGGGGATCTCGACCCGGCCGCCATGGAAGCCTCCATCCGGTCGCAGTTCGCGTCCCTGAAGAACCCCGAGAACCCGCGCCCCCGCGTCTCGCCGCCGGTCCCCGGCCACGACGAGACGCTGATCTCCGTCGCGACTGATCCCGAGGCGACGTCCACGAGGGTGGCGGTCTACACGAAGATTCCGAAGCGCCCGCAAGCCACCGTGGGCGACTACCGGCGCGATCTCGTCGAGTCGCTCTATCACTCCATGCTCAACGACCGCCTCGCCGAGCTGCGACAGCGCCCCGATCCTCCGTTCCTCTCCGCTTACTCGGGGTCGAGTTCGATGGTCCGGACACGCGATGTCGTCTTCCAGAGCGCCAGGGTCGACCAGAACGGCCTCGCGCGCGGGCTCAACACCCTGCTCGACGAGCTTGCCCGGGTGGACAAGCACGGTTTCCAGGCCACCGAGCTCGAACGGGCCAAGCGGGAAATGCTGCGCTACGCCGAGAGCGCCTACGCCGAACGCGAGAAAGAGGAGTCGTCGGATTACGCCGAGGAGCTCTCGGGATTCTTCCTCTCCGGCGAGCCGATGCCCGGAGTAGAGGTCAGCCTCGAACTCGACCGCCGTTTCCTTCCGACGATCACACTGGAAGAGGTGAACCGCGTGCCCCAGGAGTGGAGCGCGGAAAAGAGCCGCGTCGTCCTCGTGAACGGTCCCGCCAAGGTCGCCGCGTCGCTCCCCACGGAGGCGAAGCTCCTCGAGACGCTCCGGGCTTCCATGCAAAGGACGGTCGATCCCTGGGTCGACCACGTGAAGAACGCTCCGCTCGTCCCGGAGCCCCCCGCGCCTGCAACCGTCACCGCCGAGGCGCTGATTCCCGAATTGGGCGTCACGCACTGGGTCCTCTCCAATGGCCTCACCGTCCTTCTGAAGCCGACCGATTTCAAGGACGACCAGATCCTGATCAGTGGATTCGCGCGAGGCGGCAGCTCTCTTCTGCCGGACGACCGCTACGTTTCGGCGAACTTCGCCGGACAGGTCCTCTCCGAGGGGGGCCTTGGGTCATTCGACCGAATCGAGCTCGGCAAGGCGCTGAGCGGGAAGATCGCCCAGGTGTCCGGAGGCGTCGGTGGACTCGAAGAGGACATTCGCGGCAGCGCCTCGCCGCGCGACGTCGAGACGATGTTCCAGCTCGCCTACCTGACGTTCACGGCCCCGCGGGCCGACGAACAGGCATTCGCGGCCTGGAAAACGCGCACGAAGGCCTCTCTCGAGAACCGGCTCGCTCGGCCCGAGGCCGTTTTCGGCGACAAGATGCAGGTGACGCTCTCGCGGGGCCATTTCCGGCGGCGGCCCACGACCCCCGCTCTCCTCGATGAGATCGACCTGAAGAAGGCCGAGGCCGTCTGGCGGGACCGCTTCGCCGACGCCAGCCAGTTCACCTTCGTGCTGGTCGGCGCGTTCAAGGTCGACGAAATCCGGCCTCTCGTCCTCCGCTGGCTCGGTGGCCTCCCATCCCGCGGCAGAAAAGAAACCTGGAAGGACGTCGGCGTCCGCCTTCCGAAGGGTGAGATCGCCGTCGACGTGAAGAAGGGGCTCGAGCCCAAGAGCCTCGTCCGGCTCGTCTTCACCGGAGAGGCTCCGTATTCACGCGAAGCGCAGCACCTCGTCGACGCGCTCGGAAGCGCCCTCAGGATCCGTCTGCGCGAGGTGCTCCGCGAAGATCTCGGTGGCGTCTACGGCGTCGGAGCCGGCGGCGGCATCTCCCGATTCCCCGCCGGTCAGTCCTCCTTCACCATCTCCTTCGGCTGCGCTCCGGACCGCGTCCCGGAGCTGAAAAAGGCAGTCCTCGACCTCCTTGCGACCGTCAAAAAGGACGGATTCTCCGCCGAAGTCGTCAGAAAAGTGAAAGAGCAGGAGATCCGCGACTACGAGGCCAGGCTGAAGGAAAACAGCTTCTGGATGAACCATCTTCTTTCGGCCGAGCGTTTTCGGGAAGATCCGAAGCTCGTCCTCAAGTACGACGAACTCGTGAACCTCGTCACCAACGACGCCCTCCGCGACACGGCACGCCGCCACCTCGACCCGCAGCAACTCGTCCTCGGCATTCTCATGCCGGAAGAGCCGCCAGCCCCCGCCACCAGTCCGGAAACACCTCCGGGCGTGAAACGGTGAAGGGATCTACCTCGACGCGAAGATCCTCCTCCGCCCCATCCCCACCGTCCTCTCCGGCCGCATGTGGGCGCTCGCAAAATAGAGGGCCCGCCAGTTCGCGCCCACGAGGCGTTCATCACGGGTCCGCCTAGTAGAGAAGGTTCGTTCCAAATCCAGGGGTACGCTGGTGACGGACTGCGTCCTCCCATTCACTCAGTTTGTCCTGCCCCATCTCCCAGAACCGCCGACACTTCTGGAAGTACTGAAGCACGCAGTCGCGCTCTCCGACGTTGAGCAGATCTCTAGCGAGCGTCATGTTCGGACCGAATGAATTCAATTGCGGTGAGCCGCGAGTATCGCCCGCATCGAGAAGATGCTGACAGGCGCCTGGACGATCGCCGTTCAGAAGAGCCAGCCTCCCAAGGACGACGTGGCCGTCATGGATAGCGTTGCCGTAGTTCCAGTCGGACTTGAATTTGTCGGCGAGCGTCAAGAGTTCACGTGCATACGCATCGGCCTGCTTCGGTTTCGCGACATCGAGGGCAGTCTTCGCAGCACCATCAAGCGCATAAAAGCGTGACTCGTCGCCCTTCGCGCTGTCGAGGCGTCGCTGCGCTTCCTTGTATCGTGACTCCGGACCGGGGGACAGTAGACGCGAACAGCCGAGCATGCTGAGAGCAACGGTGAGGAACAGGCCAAGGGAACACTTCACGCTGGCCTTCCATTGTAGATCTGCGGCCTTACAAAGACACTCGCCGGCTCCTGGGGCGGATTCTACGGGGCTGGCCACGCGGCTGACTTCATCTCGACGTCGATTCCGAGGATGGCGCGATGCACCCTTGGAGCGCGAGCGCTCATGTGCGCATTTCGCGCCTCAGCATGAATGCGAGCGTAGCCGCAACCAAGCAGGCGATAACACTCGCCCAAGGAGGAATTAGGACACCATTCACTGTGACTTCCCACGCCAAAGCGACACGAAGCAATTGAAGCAACGCGACGAGTGAGAACACGACAACGGCAACAGTTGTAAACGGTTTCAAATCTCAACCTCCGCTATATCGATCTTCGATTTCGCATCGTCGGCGAATTTCCGCGAGCCTAACGATATCGTTTCAATGAAAACGAAAACAGAGCTGTCTTCGCTGACGTGGTACCGATGGAATCGGGCCACAACAGTCTAACGGGAACGCGCTCTACAGGCGGGCCACCTATAGACGATAATCGCTTGCAATGAGCGACAGAATCGGGGCTGTTTTGAAGGCCGTCGCGATCGCGTTTGCCGCGTGGTTCGCGGTCTACCGTTTCCTGCCCTCGATCCCGCTTTCCTTCATCGCCCACGAGACCGCGGCTCTCCCGAACGCGCTCAAGGAGCCCGTTCAGGGCGAGCGGCCGGGCGAAGCGTTCTCCGAGACGCGCCGCGGCCGCTCGTTCCGACTCATACCCCGGGCGTCGTATGACGTGGCCGCGCGCGTCGCTTCGACGGAGCGCTACCGAGCCGGTCTCTCGAGCGATCTCCTTCCGTGGGACTTCGTGCTCACCTGGGGGGCCGCGACGAGAGAGCCCGCTTGGTCGCACGTCTCCTACGTACAAACCGGGCGTTTTTACAACTGGTCGACACACGATCTGGCGCTCGATCCCGCGTACGTCTCGAGTCACACGGCGAACACGCACCTCATCGCGGCGACGGGGAGCATCGTGTCCGTGCTTGGGCTCGTCCACAGGGGAGACGTCGTGCGCCTCGAGGGCGATCTCGTGGACGTGGATGGGCCCGACGGCTTCGTCTGGAAGACGAGCCTCACCCGGACGGACACGGGGCCCGGCGCCTGCGAGACGCTCTACGTTCGCGCGATCACGATCGGGACGCGCCGATACCGCTAGAGGAGCTGGGCGAACAGCCTTGGGCCGGATCGATGTGTGCGCGCCGAGAAGGAGACCGAGGGCATGACTCTGGTCTGTACGCGTCACAGCGCCCCGCAAGTCCCATTGCACCCCTACAATAACCGTCGATTCCCTCGACCACCTCGTGCTTAGCGTCGTCAACATGATGCAAGTAAGACGAGTTTGCCCGCGGCCCTGCCATTTGCGACAGCCGCATAGGCGTCGGCCGCCCGCGCGAGTGGATAGGTGTGACGGACCGCCCACGGTATCCAGACACGCGCTGGCACCACGTCCCAAAGTCAGTTCCAGGACTCGCTTCGCCACGCCCTCCCGCTCGAAGTCCAGCAAGACGTCGGCTCCGCCGCCTTCAGTACCGCGCTGCACACCGATTGTGCGCGCCCCACGCCAGCGAGCAATCTGCACGGCGGCGCTTCCCACCGCGCCACGAGAACCGGTGACCAGGAAGGTTTCACCCGCGGTCACGTGTGCCGCCCGCACCACAGCCAGCCAAGCGGTCACAAATGGAGCGCCGACCCCAGCCGGGCTGGCTCAACTCTCCATCGTCAGGACCACCCGAAATCTCGCCCTTCCGCTCATCATGCGCTGTCGCGAGATGAGAAACTTCCACTTCGCTCTCCGCCCGGGCGCGCGACACGAGCGTATATGATACGCATTCTCAAAGGAGGCGCTTGATGAAAGGCATTCTCAGAACCATTCTCGTGGCCCTCGTGCTCGTCCTCTTCGCTCCCGCGGCCCTCGCCGAGGAGGCGAAGGCCGGAGCGGGCAAGGCGAAACCCGCCGCCAAGCCCGCCATGCTCGTGACCATGACTCCCGACGAGCTGAAATGGGTCCCGAACCCGGCCAACGCCGACGTCATGATGGCGGTGGTCTGGGGCGATCCGGCCAAAGGGCCCCATGGCGCCTTCCACAAATTCAAGGCTGGCTTCGACGCCGGCCTCCACACGCACTCGTCGGACATGCGCATCGCGGTCATCTCGGGGACGATGATCGCGGCGACGGAGGGCGGGCCGGAGAGAAAGCTCCCGCCCGGCTCCTACGAGTACCAACCCCACGGCGTGAAGCACGTGACGAAGTGCGACGCTGCCAGCGACTGCATCATCTTCGTGGTGTCGAGCGGGAAGTTCGACCTCAAGCCGGTGGAAGCGCCAAAGAAATAACCGGTCCGCCTCCGGCCCGGAAACCCCCCGAGGATCCCCGCGGGGTTTCCCCTTTCCTTCGCCGTCCAGGCCTCGCTGGCCGGCGAGAAGCGGTGCTCTAACCGCACCGTGTACATCCTCCGGAGTCGTGCTCGAACAGCTTAGAGAGTCAGCTCTGAGTTCTAGCGATCGAAGGCGGCTTGCAGGTCTTTCTGTCCCGTGACGCCGTCTTGCAGTAGAAGCATCAGCAGGATGCGCGCCTTCTGCGGAGACAGATCGTCGCCCATAACCGCGCCGGCATCGACCAGGGTCTTGCCGCCGCCCTCCCAGCCGTAGTTGGGGAGCACGCGGCCGTTGGGAACGCGCGAGGTAATCATCACGGGCACACCTTTGGCGATGGCGTCCTTGATGGCGGCATACATCGGCTTGTTGACGTTGCCCCAGCCCAAGCCCTCGACCACCAGACCCTTGGCACCGTGGTCGAGCGCGGCCTTAATCAAGTAGCCGTCGGCGCCGCCGTACATGGGGACGATCTCGATGTAAGGCATGCTGTCGGTCTTGATGGGCAGATGCTGGCGGCGCAGCGGCGCGCGCCAATAGACGATACGGTCGAAATCCACCTCGCCGAGGAAGCCGAAATCGCCCGACTTGAAGGTCTCGACGCTGGAAGTGTGGGTCTTGGTGACGTCGCGGGCGGAGTTGATCTGGCTGTTCATGGCGAGCATGGTCCCTTTGCCTTTGGATTGCGAATCGACGGCGATGCGCACGGCGTTCAGCAGGTTGCGCGGGCCGTCGAAGTCGGATTCCGAGGCGTTGCGCTGGGCGCCGATTAGGACCACGGGCTTGTCGGAATCGACGGTGAGGTCGAGCCAGTAGGCGGTCTCTTCCAGAGTGTCGGTCCCGTGGGAGATGATGACGCCGGCCACCTCCGGGCGGGCCAACGCGGTGTTGACCTCGCGGGTCAGTGCCGTCCAGCGGACCGGATCCATGTAATCCGAGGGCACATTGGAGACGTTCTTCACCTCGACGGTGGCGTACTTCGAGACCTCCGGCACGGTGGCCAGCAGATCCTCACCGGAGATCGCCGGCACTGGCGCGTGCTTGACCGGGTCAATTTTCATGGCGATGGTGCCGCCGGTCGCAATGAATACGACCACCGGCTTGGTCTGGGCGACGGCAGGGACCGAGCAGATCAGCAGCGCTCCGAGAAGAGCAGTCAGATTTTTCATAACGACCTTTCCTGCCGCAAGACGAGGCGACGGCATCACTGTCGACGTATTCTTGCCCCTCAGCGGGCGAGCGATGTGCATGATGCCCACGGTGTCCTTCTATCGCTTGACACGCATCACTCTATCGCAGGCGCCCGAGGGTGTAGGGGGGCAAATGGGAATTGCCGGTTGCCGTGGCGCGTAGAGACCAGTGTCATGCCTTCAGTTTCTTTCTCAATCCTGGCCCGCCGCCACGCGCGACGCTCCGGCCTTGTGGTCCTCCCTCTGATGGTTAAGATCGCGTCTCGATGTCTCTCCTCGCCCCCTTTCACCCCGCCGTTCAGACGTGGTTTCAGGACCGGCTCGGCGAGCCCACGCCGCCGCAGCGCCAGGGCTGGCCGGCGATCCGGGAGGGGCGCAACACGCTCATCGCGGCCCCGACCGGCTCGGGCAAGACGCTCGCGGCGTTCCTCTCGGCGATCGATTCGCTGATCCGACAGGGGTCCGGGCTGAAGGACGAGACGCAGGTCCTCTATGTCTCGCCGTTGCGCGCGCTCTCGAACGACGTTCAGAAGAACCTGCAGGGGCCGCTCGCCGAGATCCGCGCTCTCGACCCGTCGGTTCCGGAGGTGCGCGTCCTCGTGCGAACGGGCGACACGCCCGCGGGAGAGCGCACGGCGATGACGCGCCGGCCGCCGCACATCCTCGTGACGACGCCGGAGTCGCTCTATCTCCTCCTGACGAGCGAGGGCGGCCGGAAGATTCTCCGGACGGTCTCGACGGTCATCGTCGACGAGATTCACGCGCTCATCCGCGACAAGAGAGGCAGTCATCTCGCTCTCTCGCTCGAGCGCCTCGAGCATCTCGCCGGCCGGCCCATTCAGCGGGTGGGCCTCTCGGCGACGCAGAAGCCGCTCGACGAGGTCGGCCGCTTCCTGGTCGGCGGTGGGCGCGAATGCACGCTCGTCGACGCCGGCACGTTCCGCACGCTGGACCTCGGGATCGAGGTGCCGCCGTCGCCGCTCGCGACCGTCTGCTCGCACGAGCAATGGGAGGAGATCTACGCGCGCATCGCGGACCTCGTCCGCGAGCATCGGACGACGCTCGTCTTCGTGAACACGCGCAAGATGGCCGAGCGCATCTCGGCGCAGCTCACGCGCCTCCTCGGCGAGGACGCCGTGACGAGCCACCACGGCAGCCTTTCGAAAGCGCGGCGCCTCGACGCCGAGCAGCGCCTGAAGGCCGGCAGGCTGCGCGCGCTCGTTGCGACGGCGTCGCTGGAGCTCGGAATCGACGTCGGCGACGTGGATCTCGCGATCCAGGTCGGCGCGACGCGCTCGATCGCGACGTTCCTTCAGCGGGTCGGCCGCTCGGGACACGTGCTCAGGAAGGTGCCGAAGGGCCGCCTCTTCCCCCTGACGCTGGACGAGCTCGTGGAGGGGGCGGCACTCCTTTCGTCCATCCGGCATGCGGTCCTCGACCGCACGCCGATGCCGCCGCGGCCGCTGGACATCCTCGCGCAACAGATCGTCGCGACATGCGCCGGTGAAGCCTGGGAAGAGCGCGCGCTCTTCGACCTCGTGAGGAAAGCCTGGCCGTACCGGGAGCTTTCGCGCGAGGAGTTCGACCGCGTCGTCGCGCTCCACACCGAAGGCCGGCGGGCCCTGCTGCACCGCGACGGCGTGAACGGCCGCCTCATGGGCACGAAGCGCTCCCGCCTCACCGCACTCATGTCCGGAGGCGCGATTCCGGATACGGCCGACTACCAGGTCCGGCTGGAGCCTGAAGGAACGGTCGTCGGAACCGTCAACGAGGACTGGGCGGTCGAGTCGAACGGCGGCGACATCTTCCAGCTCGGCAACGCCTCTTGGCGCGTGCTGCGAATCGAGCCAGGCATCGTCCGCGTCGCGGACGCGAAGGGCCAGCCGCCTTCCCTTCCGTTCTGGCTCGGGGAGGCGCCGGGCCGGACGCGCGAGCTCGCCGCGGAGATCGGCAACCTGCGCGAGGGGTTGGTTTTCTCGGGAGTGCCGGCATGCCCCTCTCCTTCGCTCGCAAACTCGCGGAGCGGGGGCAGTGTCTCCGGCGTCGAAGGGCACGCCGACTCCCCCTCGATGTCCGCGTTCCTTCGCTCGGAATGCGGCGAGGCCCTGCCGGAGGGCGCGGCGGTCCAGATCGCCGAGTACGTGGAGGCGGGGCGCAGCGCTTTGGGAGCCGTCCCGACGCAGAAGCGCGTCATCCTGGAGCGCTTCTTCGACGAGAGCGGCGGCATGCAGCTCGTCTTGCACGCGCCGTTCGGATCGAAGATCAACAAGGCGTGGGGCCTCGCGCTGAGGAAGCGCTTCTGCGTCGGCTTCGGCTTCGAGCTCCAGGCGGCCGCGAACGAAGAGGCGATCGTTCTCTCGCTCGGCCCGCAACACAGCTTCGAGCTGCCGGAGGTCTTCGATTACCTGAACCCCGCCACGGCGCGCGACGTCCTCGTCCAGGCCGTCCTCGCTTCCCCTCTCTTCGAGACGCGCTGGCGCTGGAACGCGCAGCGCTCCCTCCTCCTCGACCGGACGCGGAACGGCAA
>Ga0207927_1001455_pt1 | contig 10131 bp, 7 predicted proteins | sample NGESurdeep072012_2_FD_184456 | JGI IMG/M metagenome (GOLD analysis project Ga0207927, IMG submission 184456) | Arctic peat soil microbial communities from Barrow, Alaska - NGEE Surface sample 210-2 deep-072012 (SPAdes) | ecosystem: Environmental > Terrestrial > Soil > Wetlands > Peat ... | reverse complement strand
CTCGCCAGCAGCAGGCGCGTCCGCAGCAGGCCGCTCATCAACAGGCGGCTCGCCAGCGGCCTGAACAGAACAAGCAAGCGAATGCGGGTCACGCGAGCGGGCACGAAGCAAAGAACTAATCGCGGGTGCGATACCGCCTGAACAGGCGTACCGCTTCCGATACTCAGATCGAATGGCCTCGCCGGTCCTTATGACGGCGAGGCCGCTTCACGTTAACTACAAATCGATGATCGCCGCCCGCCGGTCCACTCATCGCGGCGATTGACCGGAGCGGCCCGCTGTCACTTAGCGGCGGTGAGCTTGTCGACCTCGGCCAGTTCCTCGGCGGACAATTTCCAACTTCCCGCCTTCACATTCTGGGTGACCTGCTCGGGGCTGGTCGCGCCGGAAATTACGCTGGAAACCTCAGGCTGCGACGCGAGCCATCCCACGGCCAGCTCGAGCATCGTGTGCTCCCGGCCGCGCGCGAACTCCTCGAGCCGTTCGAGCGTCGCGAAGTTTTTGTCGGTGAGGGCCTGCTGCGCCATCCGTTGCACCAGAGAAAGCCGGGTGCCCTTTGGCGGCTCGGCGCCACGCCGGTATTTTCCGGTCAGAAATCCACTAGCCAGTGGAAAGTAAGGCAGGATACCCACTGCGAACTGGCGGCATGCGGGGACGAGCTCGCGCTCGATGCGGCGGTCGAGCAAGTTGTACTGGTTTTGCGCGGAGATGTACGAGGCAAGCCCGCGGCTGCGCGATATCCAGAGCGCATCGACGGTCTGCCACGCGGCGAAGTTACTACATCCGATATAGCGGACCTTGCCGGCGCGAACGAGATCGTTCAGCGCCTCGAGAGTTTCCTGTTGCGGCGTCTCCGCGTCCGGGGCGTGAATCTGATACAGATCGATATAGTCAGTGCCCAGCCGTTTAAGGCTCGCCTCGGCGGCCGCCATGATGTAGCGGCACGACGCGCCGCGCAGGTAGGGACCGTCGCCCATCGCCATGCCGAATTTGGTCGCGACGACGACCTCGCGACGGCGATCTCCGAGCGCCTTGCCGAGCAGCTCTTCGGAGCCGCCCCGATTGCCGTATATGTCGGCGGTGTCGAACAGCGTGATGCCGTCGTCGAGCGCCTGATGCACCACGGCGCGCGTCTGCTCCGCGTCGCATCGCATGCCAAAGTTGTTGCATCCCAGTCCGACGACCGAAACCTTGAGTCCCGAGTTGCCAAGCTTGCGATATTCCACGATTGCTCCTTTCGGCGTGCGGCTTCAGCATCCCGCCGACGACGGCCGCCTGCGACTATTCGATTCCGTAGCGTCGGCGCTTGCGCCACAGCGTCGTGACGTTGATGCCGAGCGTGTCGGCGGCTTCTTCGAGCGTGGCGCTGGCGGCAAGCACGCGCGCGATGTGCTCGCGCTCGACTTCATCGAGGCTGGCAGCATTGGGGATGCCGCTGAGCGCCTCGGTCGAATCGTGAAACAGCGAATCGGGCAGGTCATCGGGCGCGATCGTCTCGCCGTGCATCAGGACGGTGCCGCGTTCGATCGCGTTGCGAAGTTCGCGCACATTTCCGGGCCATCGATAGCGCGTGAGCGCCGCGGTCGCTCCGGGTGAAAATGCCAGGCCGGGATGCGAATTGCGCACGGCGGCGACGTTCAGCAGCCATTGCGCGAGCGGCAGAATATCCTCGCGCCGTTCGCGCAACGGAGGCACGCGAAGGGCGATGACGTTGAGGCGGTAATAGAGATCCTCGCGAAAGTGATGCGCGGCGACTTCGGACTCGAGGTCGCGATTGGACGCCGCGATTATTCGCGCATCGACGTGAATCGTGCGTTCGCCGCCGACGCGCTCGAAGTTCTGATCCTGCAGAAAGCGCAGAAACTTGGTCTGCAGGGTCGGCGTCAAGTCTGCAATCTCGTCGAGGAAAACAGTCCCGCCGTTGGCCGCCTCGAGCCGCCCGGGCTTGTCCTTGACCGCGCCGGTGAACGCGCCGCGGACGTGCCCGAACAACTCGCTCTCCAGAAGTTCTTCCGAGAGCGTGGTGCAATTGACGACGACGAACGGCTTGCTCTGGCGCCGGCTCCATCGATGGATCTGCCGGGCGATAATGTTCTTGCCGGTGCCGCTCTCGCCGCTGAGCAGAATAGTCGCGTCGCTGGCGGCGGCCTGGCGGGCAGTTTCGAGCAGGTGTTGCATCGCGGGGCTGCGCGAGTCGAGCAGCGGCTCCTCATCGATGGCGCTGCGCAGTGCGCGATTTTCCGCCTGAAGGACCCCGACCTGCAGCGCGCGGTTGACGGTGTGCTGAATCTGCTCGAGCGAGAATGGCTTGGTGACATAGTCGTAGGCGCCGGACTTCATCGCCTCGACGGCATTTTCAACGGTCGCATAAGCAGTCATCAGAATTACCAGGCACTCGGGTGCGCGCCGCTTGATCTCGCGCAGCAGTTCCAGCCCGCTCATCTCGGCCATCCGGTAGTCGGTCAGAACCAGATCGAACTGCGTCTCGGCGAGCATAGCCACGGCCTGCGTGCCGTTCTCGGCCGCGCGAACCTCGTGGCCAAGCGACTCGAAAAACGAGACGAGACTTCGGCGGATATTGCGCTCGTCATCGACAATGAGCAGCTTGGCCATCAAATCTCCGGTGCGGCGGGAATTTCGACGATGAATCGGGAGCCGTGAGAGTTGGCGCTCTCGACGAAAATCCTGCCGCCATGGGCCTCGACAATTTCCTTGACGATCGACAGTCCCAGCCCGGCCGATCCCTTTTCGAGCCCGTCGGAACCGTACTGCACGAAACGCTCGAAAATATAGTCTTTCAGCTCGGGCGGAATTCCGGGCCCCGAGTCGGTGACTTCCAGCCGCGTGGCCTGCTTGGCGCCGAGCGTCGAGACTTTGATAGTTCCACCGGCCGGGGTGTAGCGCAGCGCGTTGCCAAGCAAGTTTGAAATCACCCACGAGAGCTTGACCGGGTCGCCGATAACCTCGGGCACCGATTCGATCTGCTCCTCGATCTCGACGTGCTTCTCGCGCGCCTGGATTGCGAAGCGCCTGCTCACGTCGGCCGCCAGTCGGGCAAGATCGAGACGCTTTTGCGCAACGGCGATCGCGGGAATCTCTCCGCGCGCGAGGTTGAGCAAATTGTCGGTAAGCTGACGCATCCGCGAGCATTCTTCGAGGATCACCTGCAGCAGTTCGTTGCGTTTCGGATTTAAATCCTGCACGTCCCGGCTCAGCAGCTCCGCCGACAGCGCAAGCGAGGTCAGCGGGGTCCTGAGTTCGTGCGACAGGGTGGCGACCAGGTTGGTGCGGGCGCGATCCTGATCGCGGAGGTACGTCACGTCCTGCAGAATCAGCAGCGTGCCGAGCGACTTGCCGACCGTATGATGAAGCGGAACAGACTTCAGCACGTAGGAATGCTCGCGGCCGCGGACGTGAAGATCGATTTCAGTGCGCTGGCCGTCCGGCCCGGCCCTCTGCAGTGTGCGCAGCGCATCGCGAACGCGGAGGTAATGAGGATGGTTGCTGCTGAGATCGTCGAACGGGCTGCCGAGTGCTTCCTGAACATCGACGCCGAGGATCAGCGACGCGATCTCATTTATGTGCGCAACGATTCCTTCCGTGTCGATTAGCACGACGCCGTCTTCGAGGCTCTCGATGATCGCTTCGGTCTTGCTCGTTTCGTAAACCAGCCGCTCGACGTTGAGCTTGTTGTACTGCTCGAGTCGCTCGGCCATCTGGTTGAATTCGCGCGCGACCGCTTCGAGCTCGGCCAGCGGCTGGGGGCCAAGCCGCATCTGCGACTTGCGCAGACTGATTCCGCGCAGCCGCTCGGCGAGTTCCGTCAGCGGCTTTGACAGCCGCCATCCCAGCCCCCACGAGACCGCGGCGCCCACCAGCAGCACCAGCGCAAGCCCGCCGGCGAATTCGTACGCGAGCCGCCGCCCCAACCGGACCGAGCGGCTGTCCGCGCGGAACATGGCGGCCTTGTTCATCGCGATCAGATCGTCGAGGCGGCCGTTCAATTCGGCGAATTCGCGATCGTGAAACGTGCCCGGCGGCGCGGCGGCGACGCCGGCGAACAGATGGTTGCCGCGCCGGGCGATATCGGCGGCGAGTTCAGGCTCGCCAACTTCAGTAAAGTCGTGATTCTCGACGTCGATCCACTGCAGGAAATTTTGCCGCGCCGCGGGCAGGACGTCCTTGGCGCGGCCGTCGTGCTCGGCGATCTGAAGCGTCGTGAGCGCGGCGTGCATGTTCTGTGCGGCCTCGACGCTCACGTAGTTGCGATAGAGGGTCTCGCGGATTGCGCCGCCAAGCGAGTACACCCGCGGCAGCGTGTAGAGTCCCAGCACAACCACCAACACCAGCAGCAGCAAAGTACCGTTGCGAATTTGGCGTTGCAGCGACGGCGCGCTCATCGCGATTCCTCCCGTTCTTCCGTCGCCACGATTTCCACGTCCAGGTCGCGTGCGTCCGCAACCAGCCGCGCCGGCACGTCGCCCTTGAGCCACCGGCGCCATCGCGGCTGATGGGTCCGGCCGACGATTAGCTTCGTCACGCCCTTGTCGTGCGCGAAGTCGATCAACGCCTTGACCACGTCGTCGGACTTGAGCCACACGGTTTCTGCGCCGAGGTCGCTGGCCACATTGATGTTGTTGAGCAGCGCGACAAAATCCCTGGTGCCGATATTTTTCACCGACTCGGCAGGCGTCTCGATGTGCACGGCGAACCATTCGGCATTGAGCTGCCCGGCGATGCGCGAAGCCTTGCGCAGCAGCTGTCCGATGTCGGCGGCGTTGGACGAGATTCCGACCATGATGCGATCGATCACGTTCGCGTGGCGGCCGCCCTCGCGCTTGAGCGACTCGCGGTCGAGGCGCTGGCGGTCTAGACTGCGCGCGACCTCGCGCAGCGCCAGTTCACGTAGCGAGGCAAGATTGCTCGGCTTGAAAAAATTCTTGAGCGCGTGCTCGATCTGCTCTTGCGGGTAAATCTTCCCCTCGCGCAATCGTTCGCGCAGCGCTTCCATGGGCATATCGATGTCAACGATTTGATCGGCGCGCGCGAGGAACGAATCGGGCACCGTCTCGCGCACGTCGATACCGGTGAGGCGCCTCATCACCGCGTTCAGACTTTCGACGTGCTGGATGTTCATGGCGGTAGTCACGTTGATGCCGGTGCTGACGATCTGCTCGACGTCCTGGTAGCGCTTTTCGTGGCTGGAGCCGGGGACGTTGGTATGCGCGAGCTCATCGACGATTACAACCTCGGGCTTGCGCGCGATGATCGCATCGACGTCCATCTCTTCCAGCGTAACTTCGCGGTACGAAATCTTGCGGCGCGCAACGATCTCGAGGTTGCCAATCCGCTCTTCCGTCTCGCGGCGGTGATGCGTTTCAATGAAGCCAAGCACGACATCCACTCCCCGATCGCGGAGTTGATGCGCCTCCTCGAGCATCCTGTATGTCTTGCCTACGCCCGCGGCGGCGCCGATGTAGACTTTGAGCTGTCCCCGCTGAGTTTGGGCCACAAGATCGAGAAAAGCTTCGGGCTCAGGCCGTTTTTCATCGTCCATTCAAGTCCCGGGAGTTGTTCCGCCATGACTTCCCGCGCCGCGATTGAGCGCCAGGTTCAGCAACAGGACGTTTACACCCGGCTCGCCGAAGATTCCCGCCGATCGCGGCCGCGTATTCTCGGCAATCAACTGCCGCACCTGATCTTCGCTTATGCCGCGCGCGTGGGCAACCCGTGCCACCTGCAGGCCGGCCGCGGCGGGACTTATCTCGGGATCCAGGCCGCTGCCTGAAGCCGTCACCAGGTCCACCGGAACCTGGCGCGCATTGGTCCCCGGATTGCTCTCGACGAAGTTCTTCAGCCGCGCCTTGACCGCGTCGATAAGCCTCTTGTTGGTAGGCCCGAGATTCGAGCCGCTCGAGTTGGCGGCGTCGTAGCCCTTGTCACCCGCCGCGGAAGGCCGGCTCTGAAAATAGCGGGGCGACGAAAAATTCTGCCCGATGAGACTCGATCCGACGACCTTGTTGCCCGCAACGACCAGGCTGCCGCCTGCCTGGCTCGGGAAAATCGTCTGCGCAATGCCCCATACTGCCAGCGGATAGACGACGCCGGTGAGCACGGTGAGCAGCGCAGTCGCAACGAGTGCCGTTATGAAGTTTCGCACGGATTTGACCTCAGGCGAGATGGAGCGCCGTGATTATGATGTCGATGGCCTTGATAAAGATGAACGGAATAATCACGCCGCCGACGCCGTAGATAAAAAGATTGCGGGTTAGAATCGCGGCCGCGCCGACCGGACGGTAGCGCACGCCGCGCAGCGCCAGCGGAATCAGCGCGATTATGATCAGCGCGTTGAAAATTACCGCCGACAGAATCGCGCTCTGCGGCGTCGCCAGACGCATCACGTTGAGCCGCTGCAGCTCCGGATATTCCACGATGAACAGCGCCGGGATGATCGCGAAGTACTTGGCGACGTCGTTGGCGATCGAAAACGTCGTCAAGGCGCCGCGCGTCATCAGCAGTTGCTTGCCGATCTCGACGACTTCCATCACCTTGGTCGGATTCGAGTCGAGGTCGATCATGTTGCCGGCCTCGCGCGCGGCCTGGGTGCCCGCGTTCATCGCGATCCCGACGTCGGCCTGCGCGAGTGCGGGTGCGTCGTTGGTGCCGTCGCCGATCATGGCCACCAATTTGCCCTGGTTCTGCTCCTCGCGAATCAGGCGCAGCTTGGTTTCGGGAGTGGCCTCGGCCAGGAAGTCGTCCACCCCCGATTCCTTGGCTATCGCCGCGGCCGTCAGCGGGTTGTCGCCGGTGATCATGACGGTGCGCAAACCCATCGCACGCAGCCGCTCGAAGCGCTCGCGGATTCCTTCCTTGACCATGTCTTTGAGATAAATCACGCCAAGCGCCTTCGACGCGTCCGCGACGACCAATGGAGTCCCACCGCTGCGCGCGATGCGCTCGACGATTGCCTTCAAGTCCGTCGGCGGCGTGCCGCCATTATCCTCGACGAAATGTACGATCTGGTCGGCAGCGCCTTTGCGGATTCGACGCCCGCCGATGTCGACACCGCTCATCCTGGTCTGCGCGGAAAACGGTATGAAGGTCGCGCCGACCTCGCCGAGTTCGCGGCCGCGCAAGTTGTATTCGCGCTTGGCCAGCACGACGATTGAGCGTCCTTCGGGGGTCTCGTCGGCCAGCGACGCGAGTTGCGCGGCCTCGGCGAGGTCGCGCTGTTCCACGCCCTGCACCGGGATGAACTCCGCCGCCATCCTGTTTCCGAGCGTGATAGTTCCGGTCTTGTCGAGCAGCAGGGTATCGACGTCGCCGGCCGCTTCAACCGCGCGGCCCGACATCGCCAGCACGTTGTGCTGCACCAGGCGATCCATCCCGGCGATTCCGATCGCCGAAAGCAATCCGCCGATGGTCGTCGGAATCAGGCATACCAGCAGCGCCACCAGCACCGGCAGCGCCAGCCGCGTGCCGCCATACAGCCCGAACGGGTAGAGCGTAACGACCACCAGCAGGAAAACTATCGTCAGGCCGGACAGCAAAATGCTCAGTGCGATTTCGTTGGGCGTTTTCTGACGCTGCGCGCCCTCGACCAGCGCAATCATGCGGTCCAGGAAGGTCTCGCCCGGATTGGCGGTGATCTTCACCTTGATCCAGTCGGAAATCACCGTGGTCCCGCCCGTGACGCCACTGCGATCGCCGCCGCTTTCGCGAATCACGGGTGCGGATTCGCCGGTGATGGCGGCCTCGTTGACCGCGGCAATTCCCGCGATGACTTCGCCGTCGCCAGGAATGACGTCGCCGGCAGCGACCATTACGATGTCGCCGCGCCGGAGCTGCGCGGCCGGCACGAGTTTCGTCTGGCCGCCTTCGATGACCAATTTGGCCTGCGTTTCGGTGCGAGTCTTGCGCAGGTTATCGGCCTGCGCCTTGCCGCGGCCTTCCGCCATTGCCTCGGCGAAATTTGCGAACAGCACCGTGAACCACAGCCACAGCGCGATTTGAAATTCGAACCCGGCCAGCGCCATCCGATGAGCCAGCAGGTCGCTAAAAAGTGTGAACATCACCAGCACGCTGGTGACCTCGACGACGAACATCACTGGATTCCTGACCATCAGGCGCGGGTCGAGCTTGACGAACGAGTCGATCGCCGCGCGCGAGACGATTTCGCGATTCCAAAGTGCGGGAGCCTTACGATCACTCATGCTTGAAACACCAGGCCTAGAAGAGTTTCCCGGACATCATCAGCAGTTGCTCGACGATCGGTCCGAGCGCGACAGCGCAGAAGAATGTCAACGCGCCGACGATCACGATTACGCCAATCAACAGGAACACGAACGGAATGCCGTCGGTCGGGAAAGTCCCGGCGCTGGCGGCGGTGGATTTCTTGGCCGCGACCGAGCCCGCGATCGCAAGCGCCGGAATCGTCATCATGAACCTGCCGAGCAGCATCACGATCGCGATTGACACGTTGTAGAAGGGCACGTTCGCGTTGATCCCGCCGAACGCGGAACCGTTGTTCGCGCCCGCTTGCGTGTATGCGTACAGGATTTGCGAGAAGCCGTGAGGCCCCGGATTGGAAATGCCCGACAGGCCCGCGGGCAAGACGGTCGCAAGCGCAGTCGGTATCAGAATGACCGCGGGAAAGATGAGCACGTAGAGCATCGCGAGCTTCATTTCCCGCGCTTCGATTTTCTTGCCCAGGTACTCGGGCGTTCGCCCCACCATCAGACCCGCGATGAACACCGCCAGCACGGCCATCACGATGATTCCGTAAAGACCCGAACCGACCCCGCCGAAGATCACCTCACCGAGCTGCATGTTGACCATCGGCACCAGCCCGCCGAGCGGCGTAAAGCTGTCGTGCATCGAGTTGACGGCGCCGCACGAGGTGTCGGTGGTCACGGTCGCCCACATCGCGGACTCGACGATTCCGAAGCGGACTTCCTTGCCCTCCATGTTGCCGCCGCTTTGCGCCGCGGAGGCCTGCTGATCGATTCCAATTGCGCTGAATTGCGGATTGCCGTGTTGCTCAGCCCAGATGGCTGTAGCCGCGCCGCCGAGAAACAGAATCGACATGACCGCGAACAGTGCCCATCCCTGGCGCCGGTCACCGACCATCTTGCCGAAGGTGTGGGTCAGGCCCGCGCCGATCGAGAAGATCGCGAGCATCTCGATGAGGTTCGTCAGCGGCGTCGGATTCTCGTACGGATGCGCCGAGTTGGCGTTCATGAAGCCGCCGCCGTTGGTGCCGAGTTCCTTGATTATTTCCTGGGACGCCACCGGTCCTTCGGCGATCGTTTGCGTGGCGCCCTCGAGCGTTGTCGCATTTACGTACGGACTGAAGTTGTCCGGCACACCCTGCCAAACGAGGAACAGTGCAAAGATGGAAGAAATGGGAATCAGCACCCACAACGTCGCGCGGGTGAGATCGACCCAGAAGTTACCGATCGTCTTTGCGCTGCGGCGCGCGAATCCGCGAATCACCGCCGCCGCCGTCGCCATTCCAGCCGCCGCCGAGAGAAAGTTGTGCGACGTCAGCCCGACCATCTGCGTCAGGTAACTCAGCGTCTGCTCGCCCGAGTATGCTTGCCAGTTGGTATTGGTCGTGAAGCTTGCGGCGGTGTTGAAGGCAAGTCCCGGCGGCACCCCGGCGAGTCCATTCGGATTCAGCGGCAGGTAGTACTGGAGCCGCTGCAGCGCGTACAGGAAGATCATTGAGATCAGGCTGAACGCGAGCATCGACACCGCGTATCCCGTCCAGCCCATCTCGACGGCGGGGTTTATCCCGCAGATCCTGTAAATCAATCTCTCGATTGGCGAGAGCACCGGGTCCAAAAAGGTGCGCTCATTCGAGAACACTCGCGCCATATACAGGCCCAACGGCACGCTGACTACGGCGACGATCAAGAAAAAAGCAACGAGCTGAATTACCGAATTGGATAGCATGTAGGTATGTACCGGCTAGTGCGGTTCAGAATCGTTCGGGACGCAGCAATGCATAAATCAAGTAAGCACCCAGCAATACGGCGCATGCCCCGCCGAGAATCGTTTCAACCGGGCTCATAGATTGTCGCACCCCCGAACGTAGGCGATTGCGATCGCAAAAAAGGCGATGCCGCC
>Ga0207927_1001453_pt1 | contig 10136 bp, 12 predicted proteins | sample NGESurdeep072012_2_FD_184456 | JGI IMG/M metagenome (GOLD analysis project Ga0207927, IMG submission 184456) | Arctic peat soil microbial communities from Barrow, Alaska - NGEE Surface sample 210-2 deep-072012 (SPAdes) | ecosystem: Environmental > Terrestrial > Soil > Wetlands > Peat ... | reverse complement strand
GCCGCGCTAAGGCTTCCGCTTACACAAGAAACCTCTGATACGAGTGCAGCGAGGGGAAGAAAGAGCATATCCCTCGGCTACGCCTTGATGACAAACAAAATACGGAGCCGACAAGGCCGCCTGCGGTCGGGGCAGGCTCTTCGACTCCGCCCGAAGCGGGCTGCACTCAGGATGACAGACGGATACAAGCCGCTAGTCGAACACGGTGACTTGAAAGACCTTGTGGGCATGGAGCGTGCCCTGGGCTGCGTCGACCGTGAGTTCCCAGGGGCCGGACATGTCGAAGCTCGGGACTGTCGCCTCGTAGTCGCCATTGCCCTTGGACTCGAACTTCACGGCGATCTTGCCCATGTCCATGAGGGTCATGTTGAGCGAGCCGGTGACCAGCGCGTTGTCGACTGGCTTACCCGCGCTGTCCGCGATATGCACGGCGAATGTAGCGGGACGCACCATGCGAGGATGATCGGGCGCGACGGTCAAGTCGAGTTTCCAGCCGCTGGGGGATGCGTCGGAGGTTGCTGCCGGGGAAGGTTGCTCAGTTGCCGCCGTGGCTGGTGCTTTCTTGCTGCATCCGACTGAAGCGAGGACGACCGCGAGTGCGATGACTCCCACAGTGTGGGACAGGCGAAACAACCTGGCCCCCACGCGGGCCGAATTAGTGGTCATGGGAATGTTCGTGTCCGGGGCTGGAGGGAATGACGCAGCCGTGCGCGACTTCGCAGACCGCGTATTCGAACTGGATGGTGGTGTGATGAATGTGGAAGCGCGACCCTAGCTCGTCGCGAATCTGACGCAGCAGGGTTTCGCTCTCCGAAGCACGCATGTCGGCGATGCTGACGTGGCAGGAGAGGGAATGGGTGTCGCTGCCAATGCTCCAGACGTGCAGGTCGTGGACGTCGTTGACGCCGGGGATGGCGCGAATCGTGGTTTCGATGCGCTCGAGTTCCATGCCGCTGGGAGTGCCTTCGAGCAGGATGTTCAGGCTCTCGCGGATGATTCCGATGGAGGACCACAGGATCATCACACCGATACCGATGGAGAGTGCGGGATCGATCCAGCGCTGGCCGGTGAAGGCGATGGCGATGCCGCCGGCAATGACTGCGGCGGTTGAGAGTGTGTCGCCGATTTCGTGGACGATGGCGCTACGCAGATTGATGTCGCGACGGCCACGCATGAGCAGCAGGGCGATGCCGCCATTCATGATCACGCCTGCGGCGGCGACCCAGATCATCAACTGCGCGTGGACGTCGACCGGGTTCAGCAGGCGGTGAAAAGCCTCGTACCAGATGTAGAACGAGATCAGGACGAGCGAGGTTCCGTTGATGAAGGCCGCCAGAACTCCGGCGCGGTTGTAGCCGAAGGTCTTGCGGGCGTCAGGACTCTTGCCCTGAAGATAAACTGCTCCCCAGGAAAGCAGGAGGGCGAAGAAGTCGGAGAGGTTGTGTCCGGCTTCAGAGAGGAGAGCCAAACTGTGGGCACGCACTCCCGCCACGACCAGCAGGACGATGTAGACCAGCGTCACGACCAGCGAGATCCGCAGGACTTTGGAAGTCGCGGCATCGTTCGAAGGGCTGGCGTGGACGTGCATGGGTTCAGTCTAAAAGGCGGGCGGGTCTCCCTACAACCCGTGTGACAGCTGCGTAAAACCGGGTGGTGGACAAAAGGCGTGGTTCGGCGACTGCAAAATGCTACAATCCTGCCCGACTTCACAGGCTACTTGAATTACGCGGGAGAGCAGATTCCTCGTGGGCTGACGCCCACTCGGAATGACAAAAATGAAGGGCTTGTAGGGCATGGCTGAAGCCATGCCCTTTCAAAGCCCGGCTCAAGACAACTTGTTCCGCAGCCTGTTCAAGTGTTCGAACTTGCAATACATAATTCGAGATGGCGCGTGCGAGCTTCTCCGCAACGCCCGCATGGAGGTTTCATGACTGACGCAGTTGCTGCTGTTCCATCCGAAAATAAACCCCTCACAGAAATGGAGCGCGTGGTCGATACGTTCGTGGCTCCGAGCAAAACGTTTACTGACATCCGGCGCAATGCAAGCTGGTGGGTGCCATGGCTGCTGATGTCGATATTTGGATTGGCGATGGTGTTTGTCGTCGACAAGAAGCTCGGCATGGAAACAGCTTACGAAAACCAGCTCCGGCTGAGTCCGAAGCAGATGGACAAGTATGACCAGGCGCCTCCCGACCAGAAGGCCACACAGCTGCGGATAGGAGGCACGATCACCAGATATATTGCCTACGGGTCGCCGCTGCTGACGATCATTGCTGCAGCGGTGTTTGCAGGGGTGCTGATGGCGACATTCAATTTTGGCTTTGGCGCCGAGGTCAAATTCAAACAAGCGATGGCGATTAGTATCTACGCCTTCCTTCCATCCATTCTGAAGACGCTCATCGCAACCGCCGTGGTTGGGTTGGGTGCAGCCGAGGGTTTTACATTCCAGAACCAGGTGGCCAGCAACCTGGGAGGGCTGGTTGATCCGACGTCGTCCCACTTTCTATACGCCGTGCTGGTGGCGATTGACGCGTTCACCATCTGGACGCTGATTCTCACGGGCATCGGGTACTCTTGCGTGACGCGGGTCAAACGCGGGACCTGCATGGGAGTTGTGTTTGGCTGGTGGGCGGTCGTGACCCTGGCAGGGGCCGGAATTGGGGCCCTGTTTGCTTAGACCGAAAGCCAGGTAATTTTGGGGCTGAAATATGTAAAACGCCGGCGCACAACCCGGTTCCTTTTTGGGAGGCGCGGGGACAGGGGCACGGGATGCGACGGTAAAGCCCCAGAAATCTGATATATACTTCACCCACGGCGCAGGACTCTGCTCTTGTCCGCCGTGTGTGGCGGACGAGGGGCGTTTTCATATCTTAATCTTGCCCCGGTTATTGGGTTAGACGAGGCCCCATCGCGTCTTACGAACGGGAATGAGCCGCCGGCTTATCTGTTCTCATTATTTTCGGCGTTTCTCGAACCCGACTGTAGACGCCAGGACCGGCCCCGGGGGAGGTGTCTGTTGGACCTGGTAGTCATACGTGTCTTATTCGTTTTCATAACTGCACTATCGAGTTACGAACTTAGACCCCTTGGACTAGAGCGCTGGCCGGCAGCGGGCGTGGGCTTGCTATTCGGGGTGGCGGTGGTCCTGTTCGAGATTCGTCTTCGCAACGTCAGCTTGAAACGGCTCATTGGCGCGGTGATTGGCAGCATACTTGGCATCATCGGCGCCTACCTCTTCAGCCTGGTGATTCGCAATAGCCTGCAGCCCGGACCCACCCAGAGTTTTCTGCAGCTCTTCCTGATGTTGTTGATGGCCTACATCGGACTGGTGGTGGGTGCTGGTAAGGGTGAATTGCTGAACCTGGCTGCCTTGGGCGGGATCTTCGGAGGCGAAAAGCAGTCGAAGAAGAGCTACAAGATCCTCGACACCAGCGTCATCATCGATGGCCGTATCGCCGACATCGCCGAAACTGGGTTCCTCGATGGCGTCATCGTGCTGCCTCAGTTTGTGCTGCGCGAGCTGCAACTGGTCGCCGACTCGGCTGACTCCATGAAGCGCAACCGCGGCCGGCGCGGACTCGACATCCTACAGCGCATCCAGAAAATTGCCAGCCTGACGGTCCAGATTGTCGAGGATGACTTCCCCGCGGTGCGGGAAGTCGATCTCAAGCTGATCGAACTGGCCAAGGTGTACGAGGGCAAGATTGTCACCAACGACTTCAACCTGAACAAGGTGGCACAGTTGCAGGGAGTGGCGGTGTTGAACATCAACGAGCTGGCCAACTCGCTGAAACCGATTGTGCTGCCCGGCGAAATCATGAAAGTTTTCATTCTGAAGGAAGGCAAGGAGTACAACCAGGGTGTCGCCTACCTTGACGACGGAACCATGGTGGTGGTGGACAACGCGCGCAAGATGATTGGCAAGAACATCGACATCTCGGTGACTTCGGTGTTGCAAACCACGGCGGGCAAGATGATTTTCGGGAAGTTCGACGAGCGCGCGGCCATCATGCCGCCCCGTCCCGTGGATCCACGGCCTGAGTTTCGGAAACCCGCACCTGCGGCTGTTCCTGCAGTGGTTCCTGACATCCCCAAGGCGGAGTAGAATTCCATTCGGGAGTCATGCCTGCGGGCAGGGCTCCCTGTTTTTGGCCTCGCGATTTGAATAAAGCCGCGCTTGGCGTTTATACTGCGCTGCCCAATATGAAAGTGATTGTCATCATTCCCGCAGCCGGCTTAGGCACTCGCATGTCTGCCGCTTCCGCCGGCAATAAGAGCAAGACCAAGCAGTTTTTCGAACTGCAGGGAACCCCGATTTTGATCCACACGCTGAGGAAGTTCGCCAATAACAGCCGGGTTGACGAGATCGTGGTTGCGCTGCGCAAGAACGAGACTGCCGGTTTTCTGGAGCAAGTCAAGCAGGAGGGTTTCAAGAAGCCGATTCGAGTGGTGGAAGGCGGCGAGCACCGGCAGGATTCCGTCGCCCATGCCCTGGCCGCTCTCGACGCGGCAGCTGACGACATCGTGCTGGTACACGACGCGGTGCGTCCGTTCGTGGACGACGAAACCATCAGCGGAGTGATTGAAGCGGTGAAGAAATACGACTCGGCGATTGCGGGAGTGCCGGCAGTTGACACCGTCAAGCAGGTGGATCGTACCGCCGATGGCGCGGTGGTGCTGGCGACGGTGCCGCGCGAGCGCATGGTCATGGCACAGACTCCGCAAGGCTTTCGCTTTGGATTGTTGAAGAAGGCATTCGACGAAGCCGGCGCCGATGGATTTCTCGGAACTGACGAGGCTTCGCTGATTGAGCGTGGCGGCGGGACGGTGCACGTCGTCATGGGGTCGGCACGCAACTTGAAGATCACCACTCCCGGCGACCTGGAATTGGCGGAGTTCTTCCTGTCGCAGGAAAACCTCCGCAAGACCACTCCCACGGGATAGGATGGGCCGTGTCATTCAACACACAAGTCGTACGGGTGCCGCGGATCGGCTTCGGCTGGGATTCGCACGAGTTCAAAGCCGGTATCCCGCTGCGGATCGGGGGTGTGCTGCTGCCGCACGATAGCGGATTGGCCGGTCACTCCGATGGTGATGTTTTGCTGCATGCGTTGACCGACGCGTTGCTGGGTGCGGTGGCCGCGCGCGATATTGGAAGCTACTTTCCGCCGAGCGATCCACAGTGGAAGGGCGCCGACTCAGCCGTGTTTCTGCGCGAAGCGATGAAGCAAATCGCCAAGAAGGGCTACATGGTGGGGAATGTCGATTGCACCTTGATCCTCGCCGCGCCGAAGATTGGGCCACATGCCAAAGCGATTCAGCAGAATGTTGCGCAATTGTTGGGCATTGAGCCGGAACAGGTCGGAATCAAGGCCAAAACCCCAGAAGGCCTGGGAACCGACAACGCCGCGATCGCACAGGCGGTGGTTTTGCTAACTGAGATCATGTGGCCGTAGGAATCGTTGAATAGTCAGGAAAAGCAGATTCCTCGTGGGCTAGAAGCCCACGAGGAATGACAAAAATAGAGGGCTCGTACGGCATGGCTAAAGCCATGCCCTTTCAAAACCTCGCAATACTCTGAAGTAGCCCAACAGCGGTGAACTATCGGCCCGCGACTGTAACTTCGAACTTCACGGGAATAGAACGCGGGGGATAGCAGGCGCTGCGATCGCAGGCCTGGAAGCGGAGTTCGCCGCTTACCGGATAGTTTCCAGTCGTGGCCTTCGCCGCGACCTTTACCACCGCAGTGATAGTGAAATCGCCGCTGTATACGCTGAGTTTTTCATTGGGTGCGAAGGGAAACGACATGTCCTGTCCCACGGGATATTTCACCGTCACCACAGGCAGCGCGTCGGTCGCGTTGAGTTTCAGGGTGGTGGGAATCAGCAGCTCGGAGTGTGGCTTGTTGGAATTGATGTGGAATTCGCTACCGATGCGGAAGTCCATTTCCACATTCGCTGTGCTGCCCGCTCTGACTTGAATCTTGCCCACCGGAGCCATGGTCACCGACGGGACTCTCGTACCGGGCTCCTGAGAAAGTGCCAGACCCACAAGAGCGAAAGCCAACAGCAGGGAACACAATACGCGGATCATTGCGCGATCGCCGGCACCTTGGCGTCATTGGATTGTGTGGGCGACGTCTGGGCTTTGTTCATTCCGGCTACCGGGGAAGCCAGGGCCTTTCGGACATTTTGCTCAATCTCGCTGCGGCCAAGAAGCCCGGTTCCCTTGCCGACGATCCTACCGTCGCGATCGATATAGAAACTGGTGGGCAAAAACTCAACATTTCCGTACTCTTCAGAAACCTTGTCAGTGCCCAACAGCACAGGGTAATTGACGCCCATCTCGCTGGCGAACTGGGCGATCTTGGGGGTTTCGGAATCGTCCATGGCAATGCCCAGGATAACCAGCCCGTCATTGCCATACTTCTTTTGCAAGTCGACGAACCAGGGCATCTCCACTTTGCAGGGTCCGCACCAGGTAGCCCAGAAGTTGAGCAGCACAGCTTTGCCGCGATAGTCGGAAAGCTTGACCCGCTGTCCATCGAGCGTGGCCAGATCGAAATTGGGAGCAGTGATGCCGCGGACGTCACCGACCAACTCGGGGGCACCGTGCCGGTGGATGCGATCGAGATACTTGCCGGTTGCCAGCATCGCGATAATCGCAACGAACATCGCGGCAAACACCAGGGCGTTTCGTTTCACAGTTGTCTGACCTTTAGAGCGCGAACCGATTCAGGAAACCCAGGTATCCCGAAAGCAGTTTCAGGTTATTCATAAAAATGAGCACCCCGACCACGATCAGCAAAACTCCGCTGATGACTTCGACGGTGTGCAAGTGACGGCGAAAGCGGGTGTAGAAACCGAGAAAGCGATCCACACCCAGTGACGTTAATAAGAAGGGTACGGCCAGGCCCGCCGAATAGATTGCCAGCAGCAGCACTCCCTTGAAGACGGTTTCCTGGGCACCGGCGAAGACCAGTATGGTTGCCAGAATCGGACCGATACAGGGGGTCCATCCAAACGCAAACGCAAAGCCGACGGCGAACGAGCCCAGCGCGCTGGAGCCTCCCTTAACGTCGTGGAGCCGCTTGTCGGCATAGAGCGCCTTGATCTTCAGCAGTCCCGTCAGGTGCAAGCCGAAGACGATGACAATGATCCCTGCGGCCTTGGCCAGCAGGTTGTGGTACTCGTTAGCGAACTGCCCGATGCCGGTGGCCACTGCGCCCAGCGCGATAAACACCACACTAAAGCCGCAGATGAAAGTGAGCGAGTGCAGCATCACGGTACCGAGCATGCGGCGATCATTGGACTGCAAGTCTTCCACGGTGGCGCCCGAAATCAGGGAGACGTACCCCGGAACCAAGGGGAGCACACACGGCGAAAGGAATGACAGGATTCCCGCTACAAACGCTGCCAAGGGGAGAGGAAGACCATGCATAAAAGACTATTGTAACAACGCTAAGGGGTTAACTACAGCGTCAATCCTAGACTTCTTGAGACTGCACAGAATGTGGATGCCACATTGGTGAGCGAAGTCGCACAAAAGTGGCGGACTAACTGGCGACCGGGCGGGATTGGGCACGAATCGGCGATTTGCGAAGCCCCGACCATGTCTCGGAGATGACGATGGAATCGCCTGGATTGTGGGGATCGTATTTCACTGAAGCAGGGAGACCGAGGCGACAGGAATACAGGTCGATGAACTGGCGGAGATGAGTGACGTCCTGCGCAGCCTCGTAGGAAACACCGGCTACGTCATAGCTGTAAACCAACAAGATCGCTTGCCGCTGGGTTGAAGTTTCTTCGAGTTCGTGAACGTCGATGACGGTTCCATCGATGATTCGTCCGCCACGGGTAAGCTCGGTGCGGTGTTCGTACTCCATCGCGTCGCTGGAGCGCTTCGGCTTGCGCGACAACAGCGCGTAGCCCACGATGGCTGCGGTCGCGCCTAAAGCGAGAATGGGGTAGTAGCGAAGCGAACTCATGGCCGGTCAGGAATAGGATAGCGCGGAATCGGGTTCGGCCATACTTGGAGTTTTGCTGCCGGTCTGGAAGCGCCGCGAACTCTACGGGGCGTCAGCGACCGGATTGCTAAGTGAACCAACACCTTCGACGGTCACCTCGACGGTGTCTCCGAGTTGCAGCGGGCCGACTCCGGCCGGCGTGCCGGTGGCGATCAGGTCGCCGGGTTCAAGCGTCATGACCTGCGAGATGTAACGCACGATCACATCCAGAGGAAACAGGAAGTCGGCAGTCGTTCCATCCTGGCGGATCTCACCATTCACGCGGGTCTGGACGCGGACTCCGCTCCACGGATCGAGTCCGGAGACCACGGTGGGGCCGAACGGGCAGAAGGTGTCGAATCCCTTGGCACGCGACCACTGGCCATCTTTGTTCTGCAAGTCGCGGGCGGTCACGTCGTTCACGCAGGTGTAGCCGAGAATGAACTCCCGCACGTCGTCGCGTTCCCTCAGTCCATGACATCGCTTACCAATAACGACGCCAAGTTCACCTTCGTGATCGACTCGCTGCGAGAGCGCGACGGGTCGCAGGATCGAGTCGCCGGGCGCGAGCACCGATGAGGGAGGCTTGAGGAAGATGAGCGGCTCGGTGGGAATTGGATGGTTCAATTCCTTCGCATGCTCGCGATAATTTCGCCCAATGCAGACGATCTTGGAGGGTGTCGCGGGGGCAAGCAGGCGAACCGAGGTGAGGGGGATCTCCACTGACGCGCCGCGATCGAAATCGGAGGCGGCAGCCGGTAGCGCCTCAAGGGTCCGGCGGATTACATCGTCGGTGGCAGCCGTTTCAATAAGGCCGTAACGTGCCACATTGTCAGAATCAGACGTAAAGCGACAGAATCGCATAACAACTCCGTTACTGCTTATCGGGTGCGGTCTCGGTCGTTTCCGCGGAGTGCGGGCTTTCGTTGCCTCGCGCATCCACGGCCGAAACGCTGTATAGGTAAGTCTTCCCGGGTACAACGCTGTCATCGCGGAATGACGGCACCGGCACAAGTTGCTGGTTGAGCTTAATGGGCTCGCCGCCCTGAACGCGCCGGAAGACGTTGTATCCGGCTAGGTCACTCTCCATGTTGGGGGCCCAGGTAAGGTCGACGAAAGGCTTTTGTCCCACGCTCGAGAATACGGCCTGGAGTCCGGTCGGCTGCGCCGGCGGATAAATGTCGCGGGTGAATATCTCGGTGGCTTTCGAGTCGTCGCCTTCTACTGCCGTGTTGATGCCCTGGGAATGCACCAGCGTAACCGACGTGATGCGGTAATTGTATTTGGTCTCCCAGGCAAACGTTTTGTCGAGGTAGAAGCCGTCGGATTCAGGTTCGATGTCGGCAAGCGCAATGTAGGCGTTCGCTCCGGTAGGACTTCGCAGGATGCGATAGCGGTAAGTAAGGCCGGTGGGTGCGGCCGGCACGTTTGCTCCGACCCAGGAAATCAATACTCCATCCGCCTCAATTTTGGCGGCGAGCTGCTCGGGTGGCGCGATGGTTGGGGCAATCGGAATCAGCACCTGGTTGGAGAGTCCGGCACTGCGTTCGCGCGAATTCAGGATTTCGACTGCGTAGCGAACGAAGCCTGCCGGATTGTGCTCGCCTAATTCGGCGGGAAGAGTATCCACATATTTCATGTGCACTGCCGGCGGCTGTTCACCCTTTTGCTTCTCCGTGGGCTTCGGGTTCGGCACGCTGGCTACCATCGTGCATCCGCTCATCAGGGCGGTGCCGTCATGGCGGCATATCAGGCTTTGCGGGATGTTCTTGACCAGGGTGCGGTCGGTGTTTTTGCGAGGCAGGGTCCAGTCCAGTTGAACTTTGCTGCCTTTGCGCGAGGCGGTCAGGTCCTCTACCGGTCGCGCGAGTTGCAGCGAAGGCAACTGCGGCGCGCCGGGAGTTCCACAGCCGGTCAGCGACATTACCAGCAGCAGAAGACTGGCGGCCAGAATGGAAAGGCGTTGAGCCATGCGAACCACCAGCCTAACAAATCGCGGTCCGCAGGACACAGGCGCCTTCTAGGCGTCGAGCTTTTTGGTGAGCAGCTCGTTGACCAGCGCAGGGTTGGCCTGACCTTTGGAAGCTTTCATGATCTGCCCAACGAAGAATCCGGCGACGGTCTTCTTTCC
>Ga0207927_1001452_pt1 | contig 10142 bp, 5 predicted proteins | sample NGESurdeep072012_2_FD_184456 | JGI IMG/M metagenome (GOLD analysis project Ga0207927, IMG submission 184456) | Arctic peat soil microbial communities from Barrow, Alaska - NGEE Surface sample 210-2 deep-072012 (SPAdes) | ecosystem: Environmental > Terrestrial > Soil > Wetlands > Peat ... | reverse complement strand
ACTCCGCTCCAGGTTCCCTCGCCGCAACAGCTGTCAAGCCAGTTCTCGCAGATCGCGCGCCAGCTCGAGCCGGCGGTGGTCAACATCAACACCGAATCGACCATCAAGAACCCGCATAAAAAGGGCGGACGCGCCGTGCCCGGGACTCCGGACGACAACGAGGGTGGCGACGATAATCCCATGCAGGACTTCCTCGACCGCTTCTTTGGCGGCCAAGGGGGCCAAGGCGGGCAGGGACAGATGCCTGGTGCTCCCGGAGGCGAAGACATGCGCGAGCGTTCGCTGGGCTCGGGCGTGATTGTCGATGCCAAGGGCTACATCGTTACCAATGCTCACGTGGTGGAGAAGGCCGACCGCATCCGCGTCAAGCTGATGAACGATCCGCAGACCGTCACCTACGATGCGACCGTGATCGGCGTGGACAAGGAAACCGACTTGGCCGTTATCAAGATCGACGCCAAGAAATCGCTGCCCTTTGCCAAGCTGGGCAACTCCGACAGCATGTCGGTAGGCGACTGGGTGCTGGCCATCGGCAGCCCGTTTGGACTGGAAGAGACCGTGACCGCCGGCATCGTTTCCGCGCGTGGACGCAACATCGTTCCGCAGCGCCAGTTCCAGTCCTTCATTCAGACCGATGCGGCCATCAATCCAGGCAATTCGGGCGGACCGCTGGTCAACATGGCGAGTGAGGTGATCGGCATTAACACGGCGATCTACACCAGCGGAGGCGGCTACCAGGGCGTTGGTTTTGCCATGCCGTCCAACACGGTGGTGCAGGTGTACAACCAGTTGATCAGTCCCGACCACAAGGTTTCGCGTGGCTCAATTGGCGTCGAATTCAATGCGATTGTGAATCCCGCCGTGCAGCGCGTATACGGGGTCTCCAGTGGCGTGACCATTGCGAATGTCACTCCCAACGGGCCCGCCCAGAAGGCTGGCTTGCTGACCGGCGACACCATTGTGTCGGTGAACGGCAAGACTGTAGCCAACGGCGACGAACTGGTGGCGGAGATTTCGGCCATCAAGCCGGGCACTTCTGCCAAAATTGGTTATCTGCGAAATGGAAAACCAAGCACGGCCGAAGTCACCGTAGCCGACCGCCAGAAGCTCTTCGCGACCCGCTTAGGGGAGGAAGACGAGAGCGGCGAGCAGGCCAAACCGCAGGAGAGCAAGCTCGGGGTCACCGTGAAAGACATCACTCCGGAGATTGCCGAGCGTATGAAGCTACCGGACTCCAAGGGCGTGATTGTCCAGGACGTGAAGCCGGATGGCTTCGGCGATACGGTAGGCGTGAGTCGCGGCGACGTGATCCTGGAGATCAACAAACAGCCGGTCAACAGCGAATCTGATTTCCGCAAGCTCGAATCGCAGCTCAAAGGCGGACAGGACGTCGTCTTCCTGGTGAGGCCGCGCGGTCTGGGTCCGAATGCGGGGACCATCTTTATGGGCGGAACGCTACCGTAGAGGTGGCGTACGCCTGTCGAGTTTGGGGCGGGTTATACTTAGTGTGAGCCGGCGGAGGAAACTCCGCCGGTGTCGTTTCAATCCTGTTGGCTGAACGGCTGCCCCAATTGTTCCATTTTGGGATTCCTGCCGACTTTTCCTGTTCCCATTTGGGTTAACGGGCGGTTACAATTACCCCGTTCTTCCGGAATTCATAGAATTCCCTCGAGGTGCTGAATTTGCGTGTGAGTCTACGGATTCTTCCTACAATCGCGATTTTGACTGCGGCGCTGCTGCTTGCCGGCACCGCAACCGCTACTGCGAGCAAGACGCAGTCCACCAAAACAACCAAGACGGCTTCCAGTTCTCATAAGTCGTCCAAATCCTCGAAGTCCAGCAAGTCCGCCAAGACCTCTGGCAGCAAATCCAAGAAAAAGTCGGCCAAAGCGACCTCTCACGGGCAGCACACGATCGACCAGGAACGCACGCTGGCAATCCAAGAGGCGCTAGTTCGCGAGCATTACCTGTCCGGCGAGCCCACCGGCAAGTGGGACCAGGACACCAAGGACGCTCTGGTCCGCTTCCAGTCCGAGAATGGCTGGCAGACCAAAGTCACTCCCGACTCACGCGCATTGATTAAGCTGGGGCTGGGACCGGACAAGAAGGGCCTGCTGAACCCAGATACGGCGGTCATGTCTTATCCTCACGAGTTAGGCACGCAGCACGATACGGTGCCAGGCGGGTCGTCCCAGCAGTAGGTCAAAACCGTGCATCCAGAAGCACAGAAAGGCGCGGAGTGTGATCCGCGCCTTTTGATCGTTTTGGGACGATCACCCGTCGCCAGCTTCGTTTCAGGCAACCCTACGACGCGGACGGGTGTAGAATTTCGTCGTCCGCTCCCTCGAACCGGAAATAGAATTTCGTAGACGCTCGACCACAACTTTCGTGTTGGGAGATTCATGATGAACAGGATCGTCTTAGCCCTCTCGTTGGCAGGAGCTTTGTTGTTTTTAGTGGCAGCCGAGGCGCAAACTGCGCCGGCCGCCGCGCCACCGTCTTCTGCGCCTGCCCACCAAGGCCGTAAAAAGCGTGTAGCAGTGTTCGATTTCGACTACGCCACCGTGCAGAGTTACTCGTCCGCGATGTTTGGCACCAATGTGGATGTGGGCAGGGGGATGTGCGACCTGACGGTTAAGTATCTCGTGCAGGATGGAACCTATTCGGTGATCGACCGCAAGGCAATGGACAAGATTCTGACCGAGCAAAACTTCTCGAACAGCGATCGCGCCAATCCGAACTCGGCGGCGAAGCTGGGCAAGATTCTCGGGGTTGACGCGATCATCGTCGGCAGTGTCACGCAGTTCGGCAACGAAACCAAGAACACCAACATCGGTGGTGCAGGCGGCAATTGGGGCGGCTACGGCCTCGGCGGAATCGGCCACAAGAAGAGCAAGGCGATTGTCGCGGTCGACGCACGGATTATCAATATTGACACCGCCGAAATCATGGGTGTGGCTTCCGGCAAGGGTGAGTCTTCCCGCGAGAGCACGTCGATGACGGGTGGCGGTGGCAACTGGCACGGATTCGGCGCGGGCCACGCTGACTTTGGCAGCAGCGATTTCCAGCAGACGATCATCGGTGAGGCCGTCAACCTCGCGGTGAAAGACTTAAGCGCCGGCTTGATCGCGGACAACACCAAGCTGGAAGCCCGTACAGTTAATGTCGAAGGTCTGGTGGCGGCGGTTGACGGCGGTCAGATTGTCCTTAACGTGGGCGGTAGAGCAGGGTTGAAGGTGGGCGACCAACTCAACGTGGAGCGAGTGACCCGCGAGATCAAGGATCCTTCCACTGGCGCGGTAATCCGCAAGATGAGCTCCACAGTTGGAGTGATTAAGCTGACGGACGTGGATGACGTTTCTGCTGTCGGCACTCCTGTTTCAGGCTCCGGCTTCAAGGTCGGGGATGCGGTCAAGACCGTGACCCAGTAGATTCAGGCAGTATCTCTTCGAGCACGGAACAAAGGCGCGGGCAATCCGCGCCTTTTGCTGTGTCCGCACACGTCCAGCGCGAGGTACCTACTGGCAGCAATCGACGCTTACGACGCTTGAGCTTCGCGGATGGCTTCGCCCAACTGCTCGACAGCCCAGCGAATTTCGTCGGCTGTGATGACGGCCGGCGGAGCGATCATGACGTGGTCGCCACGCTTGCCATCGACGCAGCCCTGCATGGGATAAACCATCACGCCGCGTTTCATGGCGCACTCGTTCACCCGGGTCGCGAATTTCTTGTCGGCGGCATGTGGCTCTTTCGTGGGTTTATCGGCGACGAACTCCACTGCCCACAGCAGGCCGAGTCCACGCACATCACCCACGGTTTCCAACTTCCATAACTTCTGCAGCTCGTCCTGCAGGATGGACGCAACGCTGCCCGCCCGGTCTGAGTCGGCGGCTTCGATCAATTGGCCATCGATCAACCTCCGTAGAACAGCCAGCCCTGTTGCGACCGATACCGGGTGCCCGTTGTAAGTGAAGCCATGCAACAGCGTGCCGGATCCATTGGCGATGGCATCGACAATGTGGCGTTGTGCAATTACAGCGCCCAGTGGAACATAGCCGCTGGAGATTCCCTTACCGGCAGCGATGATGTCGGGAGCGACGTCATAGTGGTCCATGGCGAAGCGGCGCCCGGTGCGTCCAAAGCCCGTCATGACCTCATCGGCGATAAGCAGCACCTTCTGCTCGCGGCAGATTTCAGCAATACGCTTGACGTACACCGGAGACGGTGCCGCCGCGCCCAGGGTGGCTCCGCTGATGGGTTCCATGATAAAGGCAGCGGTAGTGCCGTTAGTTCCGGCGATAGCCTGCTCAACCTCGGCGGCATACTTGAGGCCGCAATCGGCACATCCGTTGCCGCAATCGTGCGGGCAGCGATAGCAGTAGGGAATGCTGGCCTTGGGAAATTCGCGCAGCATGGGAAGATAGATGCCGCGCCGCGATTCGTTCCCGCTGACAGCCATCGCACCCATGGTAGCACCGTGATAACTCTGGCGGCGGCTGACGATCTGGTAGCGCTCGGAGTGTCCGCTCTCCACTTGGTATTGGCGGGCCATCTTGAGCGCGCTTTCCACAGACTCCGAGCCCCCGCTGGTGAAGAACACTGCGCCGTCGCGAAATGCCGGTCCGGCGAAATCGAGCAATTCATGTGCGAACTGCTCTGCGACTTCAGTGGTGAAGTTGCTGGAGTGCGCGAACTCGAGTCGGGAAGCCTGCTCGGTCATGGCGTGGACGATCGCCGGATCACTGTGTCCGATGAAGTTGACGACGGCGCTGGAGGCGAAATCGAGGAACTTGTTGCCCGAAGCGTCATACAGCCACACGCTTTCGCCGCGAACCGCCACCGGGTAAGTCCTGTTCAGCGCGCGATGGAGGACCGCGGACCGACGCGCCGGCACAGCGGTTTCGGGCGGAACAATGGCGGAACTGGCGTCTCTCTCCACCGGCGGATTATGCGTGAGCCGCGGCCATTGTGCAACCCTGCGAGCCTGAGCAGCGCACAGAATCGGCGAGCGAAAGGTTATCCTGAGTGCCGACGAAAGCCGGTGTGCTAATCTTGCCCGCGGATACCCAACTCGAGGTACGACATGGATCAACCAGACCACAACTTCCAGATGGACTACATTGAGTTCCCGGCCACCGACATCGCGGAGACCAAGCGCTTCTACAGCGCGGTGTTTGGTTGGAGCTTTACCGACTACGGCCCGAACTACACGAGCTTCCACGACGGGCGATTGGGCGGAGGTTTTACCATGAGCGCGCGGCCGGTGAAGGGCGGCCCTCTCGTCGTCTTGTATGCCAAGGCGCTGGAAGATACACGGCGCAAGATCATCGACGCCGGCGGAAAGATTGTTATCGAGACGTTTGAGTTTCCCGGCGGACGACGCTTTCACTTCGCTGATCCGAATGGCAACGAACTCGCCGTGTGGAGCGAATAAGCTCGGTCCGAATAACCGCCAGGAACCATTGCCGCAGGCGGGTGCAGTCACGGATATCCGTTGTCGAAGAGTGAGACTCTTGGAGGCGTAAAGCGTGGCAAGCAAACTCAACTTTTATCTGGTAAAGAGCATCATTGTGGGAGCCCTGGGGGGCCTGCTGTTCGGCTTCGACACGGCGGTCATCGCCGGAACCACCCATCAGTTGACGCAGGTCTTCAACCTCTCGGCTGGCCAGTTGGGCTTCACCGTGTCGATTGCGCTCGTGGGGACAATCATCGGCGCCATGTCTTCCGGGATTCTCGGCGACCATCTGGGCGGACGCGAGAGTCTGCGGATTCTTGCTCTGTTCTACGTGATATCCGCGCTAGGCTGTGCCTTCGCATGGAACTGGCCTTCGTTGCTGGTCTTCCGCTTCATTGGCGGGCTCGGGATCGGCGGCTCGTCGGTGTTGGGCCCTGTGTACATCGCAGAAATCGCTCCCGCAAAGTGGCGGGGGATGCTGGTCGGCTCGTTTCAGATCAACATTGTCATCGGCATCCTGGTTGCGTATTTGTCCAATTTCATTATCGGGCGGTTTGACTTGGGGCTGGTGGAGTGGCGCTGGATGTTGGGTGTCGCGGCACTTCCCGCGGTGCTTTTCCTCATCATGTTATTCGGAATCCCGCGTAGTGCTCGCTGGCTGGTCACCAAGAACCGCATTCCGGAAGCGCGCGAGGTGCTCGATCGTCTGGGTTCGCCCGACGGCGCCAGCGAACTCGACGACATCATCGCGTCGATCCACGTCGATGGACAGGTCCACTCCGAGCCGCTCTTCCAGCGCAAGTATCGCCTGCCTATCTACCTTGCCTTCACCGTGGCCGCATTCAATCAGCTTGCCGGAATCAACGCTATTCTCTACTACCTGAATTACATTTTTGCCATGGCAGGTTTCAACAAAGTCTCGGGCGATTTACAGGCGGTGGCGGTGGGAGCCATGAACCTGGTCGCGACGCTACTGGGAATGTCACTCATCGACAAGCTCGGCCGCAAGACGCTGCTGATGATCGGCGGCTTTGGCATGACGTTCTGCCTGAGCGGTGTGGCGGCGGTGTTCTATACCCAACAGCACCAGGGTTTGCTGGTGTGGTTGCTGGTCGCCTACATCGGGTTCTTCGCCATCTCCCAGGGCGCGGTCATCTGGGTCTATATCAGCGAAGTGTTTCCGAATCGCGTTCGTTCCAAAGGGCAGGCGTTGGGAAGTTCGACCCACTGGATCATGAATGCCTTGATCGCGTTTATTTTCCCTGTCTTTGTTCAGCGGTATGGTGGCGCGTTCCCGTTTGTATTCTTCGCCGTCATGATGGCGCTGATGTTCTTCGTGGTCATGTTCACCTTCCCCGAAACCAAGGGCGTCACACTGGAAGAAATGCAGCACAAGTTGGGAATCGAGTACTAGCCTAGTCTGTTTTGAAAGGGCACAGCTTCAGCTGTGCCGTAAACCGCGTTTTATGTTGACGGGCCGAGCGGACTTGAGTCCGCGAGGCCGAAGCACCGCATACCTCAGAGAGCCTCAGCCATGCAACGTTCATCGGTTCTTGCAGTTCTTGTACTTTCCCTCGCAACGCTTTCCACTCAAGGCCAACAGCAACCCGCGCCCGATCCCTACAAGCCTGTCCTCGATCGCCTGCAAGCGATCACGACGCTTCCGCTTACGAAGTGGAAGGCCATAAACGCCGACATGCCACACGGAGAGGTTCCGTACGGAGAGACTCCTGCCGAGCCGACCGGCGGAGGGGCGCTTAGTTTTCCCACGCAATCTGCGTATCAGCAGGACCTGCCGCTTCCCGTCTGGCTGTACAGCAGCGTGGAGGTGGCCCAGGCCATCACAGGATTCTCGGTTGCTGGGTCCCGAATCGCGCTGGACTTGGGAATCGGCAGCAACACGGGGATCATGATTACGGTTTTTGTGAATCACAACATGGTTTCTCGCGGGGATCAAGATTCCCAGGTCCCCATCACCCTGACCCAATCCGCAGTGCCTGGGCAGAAACTCCTGATCGCGATGCGCATTCTTAGCTCGGGGCTGGTCGGCTGCTGCGGAGGGCCGCACCAGGTCAAACTTGACAAGGCCGAATTGTTCTTCACTCCGCCCGAGCCGCGCCCCGATCCCACCATTCTGCGCCAGGAGATCATGGCGGCGGAGCTGCTCATCGCTGCCTATCCCGACGGCAAGGCCGAGCGGCAGCAGCAACTCGATGCAGCGGTGAAGGCCGTCGATCTGGGCGCGTTGGACAAAGGCGATCAAGCAGCCTTCGACGCCTCGCTCAAAGCCGCGCAAGGCAAACTCGATGTACTGCGCCCCTACATGAAGCAGTTCACCGTGAAGGCCGTGGGCAACAGCCACATCGACATGGCGTGGCTGTGGCCGGAGACCGAGACGGTCGAGGTCGTCCGCAATACGTTTGGCACTGCGCTGCAACTAATGCGCGAGTATCCCGACTTCAAGTTTGCCGGATCGGCGGCGCAGGCCTACGTCTGGATGGAAGAGAAGTACCCGGCGATCTTCCGGGAGATCGAACAGCGCGTAAAAGAAGATCGCTGGGAGATCGTCGGAGGCATGTGGGTCGAGCCCGACTTGAACATGCCCGACGGCGAGTCGCTGGTGCGGCAGATCCTCTACGGCAAACGTTACTTTAAGCAGAAATTCGATGTAGACGTGAACGTAGGTTGGAACCCGGACTCGTTCGGCTACAACTGGCAGTTACCGCAAATCTACAAGCGCTCGGGCATCGACTATTTCGTAACTCAGAAACTGTTGTGGGCCTCGGAGTTCACCAAGTTTCCCTACCGGCTGTTCTGGTGGCAGGCCCCCGACGGCTCGTGCCTGATGACCTATTTCCCCAGCGATTACGGTAACGCCATCGAGCCCGTGAGGATGGCGCGCGATTCGTCGGTGTACGGCCCGATGATGTGGAAGTACAACGGCGGCACAAATTCAGCGCCCGCTGGCGGCCTGCAGATGATGTACCTCTACGGTGTGGGCGACCACGGCGGCGGCCCGACGCGCACCGATCTGGACACAGCGCTGCGTTGGCAGAAGCCCGACGTCGTGTTTCCCAAACTGGAGTTCTCGACTGCGGCGAGCTTCCTCAATAACCTCAGCAAGAACGAGAGCGAGCTTAACCTGCCCACGTGGACGGGCGAGCTGTACTTCCAGTACCACCGCGGGGTGCAAACCACGCAGTCGGAAACCAAGCGCGGCAATCGCAAGAGCGAGGTCGCGTTGCTCGACGCCGAAAAACTAGCGTCGATCGGGACGCTATTCGGCGAGACGTATCCTCAAGCCGACTTCGACGCGTCGTGGAAGAAAGTGCTGTTCAACCAGTTCCACGATGTGTTACCGGGCTCGGGGATCGCGATCAACTACGTGGATGCGGCGCGCAAGTACGCCGAGGTACAGCGGTTCAGCAATGACACGATTCACAATTCACTGAGCGAATTGGCTGCCAGGGTCGATTTCCCTCCCAATCCTGGGCTTATCTCGCAGGCGAACCGGGAGACGTTTGGGGAAGTCAAGATTCAGGGAGTAGCAAGCTCAGTTGGAGTGCTGGTATTCAATCCGCTTTCTTGGACGCGCTTTGGCCCGGTGGAGTTCGATGTTCAGTTCCCCACGCCGATACCCAGCATCAGCGCGATGGCTCCGAACGGCAAGCAGATTGAAGCCCACCTCGTCAGTGAAGACACCAGAACAGGCCTGGCGCACGTGCTGATGATCGCCGAGGACCTGCCGGCCAACGGGTACAATCTGTACCTGCTGCTCGGGTCGGACAAGCGACTAGTAGACATTCCCGGAGCGATCAAGCCGGAGCCACGCCTAAAGGCGACTGACACCTCGTTGGAGAACGAATTCCTCCGCGTCCAGATCGATTCCAAGACCGGCTGCATCACCAGCCTGTTCGACAAGCGCACGAACACCGAAGCGCTTGCTGCTGCGGTCGCGGGCATCGGCGCCCCCGCTAACCTTCCCGACGGAAAGCCCTGCGGCAACCTGCTGCAGGCCTTTGTTGACAAGCCGCAAAAGTGGGATGCATGGAATGTGGATGCCAATTTCATTGAGCACCACACCGACCTGCTGCAAGCCGACGAGGTCAAGCTGATCGAGAGTACGCCGCTGCGCGCGGTGATTCGGGTGACGCACAAATGGCAAAACTCCAGCTTCGTGCAGGACATCACGCTCTGCGCCGGCATGCCGCGCGTCGATGTGCACATGCAGGCGGACTGGCACGAGAAGCACATCCTGCTCAAAGTCGCGTTCCCGCTGAGTGCCCGCAACGACAAGGCGACCTTCGAGATTCCTTACGGCACCGTCGAACGGCCGACCACGCGTAACACTCCCGCCGAGAAAGCACAGTTCGAGGTGCCCGCGCTGCGTTGGGCAGACCTGTCGGACGCGACGCACGGATTCTCTCTGCTGAACGACAGCAAGTACGGATACGACGCGAAAGACAACGTGTTACGGCTTTCACTGCTACGCGCGCCGGAGTATCCGGACCCGAATGCCGACCAGGGCCATCACGAGTTCACTTATTCGCTCTATCCGCACGCAGGCACGTGGCGGGATGCGTTAACCGTTCGCCAGGGCTACGAGGTCAACGTACCGCTGCTGGCGGTGACCACCACGCGGCACCAAGGAACGCTGCCGCCGTCGCAATCGTTTTTCGCCGCGCAG
>Ga0207927_1001451_pt1 | contig 10143 bp, 15 predicted proteins | sample NGESurdeep072012_2_FD_184456 | JGI IMG/M metagenome (GOLD analysis project Ga0207927, IMG submission 184456) | Arctic peat soil microbial communities from Barrow, Alaska - NGEE Surface sample 210-2 deep-072012 (SPAdes) | ecosystem: Environmental > Terrestrial > Soil > Wetlands > Peat ... | reverse complement strand
CGCTCACTGAGTAGGGCTCTCCGGTGAACCAGACGTCCATTTCCGGAGCGGACTGGAAGCCGAGTCTCTTGTACAGTGCTTGAGCCTTCACCATGACCGGCGTCGAGTGGAGGATTACCCGTCGTCGGTCTTGCGCACGAGCTCGAGCAATACACGTCTCCACCAGGGCGCGTCCGACACCGGTGCCCTGGCAAGCCGGGTCCACGGCGAGCATGCGAATACCGGCACCCTCGGGATCGTCGAACTCGCTCATGGACCGTTCGGCGTCGGGTACGTACGTCACACCGCCCACGAGCGCGCCTTTGTCGTCGAGTGCGACGTAGACCTCGCTGTCATGGTCGCGACCGGCGACGTCGTTGAGTTCGGCCTCGTAGGGTCCGAGGGACGCCACTCGCTCCAGGTCGCGATAGGCCTCAACCGTGATTCGACCGAGGGTCTCTCGTTCGTCAGGTTGAACCCGTCGGATATGCATCTCAGTGCGGAGCCTATTGCCGATGCGTTCAGAAGTGTTCGAATGTCTCTGGAGCGACGATCCAGCAAGCGCCCGGGGCCACGTGACACCTCGGTGATGTCGGATGCTTAAACCCAGTTGACGACTGCCTAGTGTGACATGTCGCTGAGCACATCCAGGTCCACGAACTCCGGGGCTCCGTCGGCGATCTCCTTCATCGTGTCACTCAGGTCCTTCAACAACTCGGCGCGGCGCGGATCGCTCTCGCGCGCTCGTGCCTTCTCTTCACTCTCGAAGACGACAAGCATGAGATAGCGACTGGGGTCGTGGCGATCGCGCATCGCCGTCTCGCGAATGAGGCCCGAACCCGGCTGCTCAGAGTCCCGCAACCGCTCGATCAGCGCCGCCATTCTTTCGTCGTTGCCCGGCTTTATACGCATGGTGATGAGTTGTGCCCACATTCAAGTGCCCCCTGGTTTGAACTCTGACGGCGAACACTAGCGCTAAATGCTGCGAAATTCCATGAGAAGAAGAACTGGGTCCACATGTCACGTCACGTGAGCCAAGATGGGCCGAGACTCAGACTCTCGCCGGTCGAAGGACGACCGTGTTGGCGAACTTGTCGTTCAATGCTTGGTTTCTCTTGTCCCAAAGCGGCCACAACACGTCGATGATGACGGGTTGGCGCGCCCGTCACAAACTTCCCGTGATGCTCGTGCCGAATCGCGGGAAATGGTTCAAAGGGCTGCCAGCGCTCGAAGACCGACTCGATAGCGAAGTCTGGCGCCCCTTGGCACCCTGACGGGGATTCTGAAGAGGAATTCGGGCGCCACAGGGCCCGGCGCAGTCCGGCGGTCGTCGGTCGTAACCACTATTCTCAAAGAGCCAGAGTCGTTCTGCGCGCCGTTCGGTCTTTGGTCCTTCGGTACCTGGGCAGAGGAGTGAGCCATGTTCAAAGTCGTTGTCGTCGGTGCGGATGATTCGGTCACGGCACGCCGAGCCGTCGAGGCGGCGGCGGAGATTTCACAGATTTCGGGCGGGGTGTTGCACATCGTGACGGCGTACGGATCCAAGTTGTACGAGGAAGGTTCGCGACCCGAAGAGTTCGCGCACATCAATTCCGAGGGTGAGGTTGACGCACTTCTCCAGGAGCTCTCGTTCATCGCCAAACGCCGGGGGATCGAGCCAATTTTGCACGGAGTGAAGGGTCCGGCGGCGGACGTGATCATCGAAAAGGCGAGTGAGCTTGGCGCCGACCTCGTCGTCGTGGGAAATCGCGGCATGAAAGGTGTCCATCGAGTCTTGGGCAGCGTCCCTAATTCCGTCGCTCACGGTGCGAACTGTTCCGTCGCGATCATCGACACGTCGGACTGAGCAGGGAACCGTCGGACCGAGCCAGCGCCAGATTCGTTTCGTCCCCCCTGGTGAGCTTGTGTTCTGGGCAGCGATTCCGAACCGTTGGCGCGCTCTAAGAAACGATGTCTTTCGTCCCTAGTGAGGCCTTGCGCACGGTCCGTAGGGTTGATGCTATGAAATCGTCACGATCGAAGTTACTGCTCGTTGTCTTCTCTCTTTCGCTCGGGACGTTGATGGCCCGCCGGCGCGGCTACAGCGTCGGCGGTGTCTCGGCCGTACGGTGCAGGAGAGGTCACCTCTTCACGACTATTTGGATTCCTGGAGTGTCGGTCAAGTCCATCAAGCTCGGCTGGTACCGGTTCCTGTACTGTCCGGTGGGAAGACACTGGACCTTGGTCAAGCCAGTGCGCAACGAGGATCTCACGGACGACGAACTTCGTACCGCCTACGAGCATCAGGACATTCGTATTCCTTAGCCGCACTGTTTGTCGTGGATTGCTGTTTGTGGCACAATGCGCGAATGCTCGATCATCTTTCAATTCAGTGCACTGACGTTCCGGCGAGCGCTCGGTTCTATGACGCCGTGCTCGCCCCTCTCGGGGGTGCTCGTGTCATGGACTTTGGCGCCGTCATTGGTTTCGGCGTGGCGCCGATGCCCACGTTCTGGATCGGACCATTCGATAGTGGCGATGGATTTCGAGAATCGCACGTCGCTTTTACGGCCGGCACTCGCGCCGCGGTACAAGAGTTCTTTGACGCTGCGGTCGGCCAGGGCGCCGAGGTGCTGCACGAACCACGGCTCTGGCCCGAGTACCACCCGAACTACTTCGGCGCCTTCGTTCGAGACCCCGATGGGAACAACGTCGAGGCCGTTTGTCACTCACCTGGGTAGATGAGACACGAGCTTTCCGGGCTGGTCTTTGGATCGTAAGGGTTTGCAGGGGTACCGGGCACTGCGTGACGAGCCCTCGGCTTGTTTGCGGGAAATGACATTGGACCCTGTCACCAGTGATCGAATCGGCAGCAAGATTTGTTCATGAACAAGCGGTCCGCAGTTTCGCTTTTCTTGTCCTTGGTACTGCTCGTGGCGGTGGGCGCAGTCGGCGTCATTGTTGGACGACATTGGGGCAGCGCTGCACCGGCGTCGACCACGACCACGACGACGACCGTCGCTGCGACGGAACAGCCCGCCACGGCGATCTGGCCCTTCGCTTCCTCTGCGACGCGTTTTAGCGATCCACTGCTGGCGGCGCAGACGTTCGCGATCGACTACTTGGGTTTCACTCGTCCGTTGATCGGTGCCTTCCAGCCCGGCGACAACCGTTCGGGCGAGGTTCAGGTGCGACCCTCGTCGCTGAGCATCCCGACGACGATTCTGGTTCGTCAACTGTCCTCGTCAAACACGTGGTGGGTGCTTGGCGCTACGTCGTCCCACATTCAGGTCACGTCACCGACGGCGCTGAGCAGGATCTCCTCACCGGTCAGGCTGGCGGGTCGAAGCACGGCCTTTGAAGCGGTCGTGAACGTGGAGGTTCGACAAGACGGAAGTCTCAACGCGCTCGTGCGATCGACAGTTTTGGGCGGCTCAATGGGAGTAATGGGACCCTACGCCCGCCGGATCACTTTTCCCAAGCCGTCGGCGCGCGGCGGTGCCATTGTCTATCGGACCCTTTCTGCGAAGGATGGGAGCGTCGTCGATGCGGCGGCGCTACGCGTCTCATTCGCTCCTTGAGAGACTGGATGGCGTAAAGGGTTGCGGCGCGGTGTGCGGATCGGGTGATCGCTCCGGACAGTTCTCCTGTGACTCTCCGAACTCTTTGCACGCAGCGCGCGCACCAATCCCCAGCGAGTCGCCGATCTGCACCCAACTCGCGCCAAGCGAACGAGCGACGCGGACAAATTCTTCGAGTTGCAGGTGCCGGACGTCCATGACTTGGCCCCCCTCAGCCATCGACTCGAGAAGGCCGTTGCGCGAGGCAACCTTCGAGATGATCTCGAGCGGGATGCCGCGACTTCGAACGAATCGTAGGGTGTCGCTCACGATTATGGCCCCAAGAACTTCATGGTGATTCCGTGGACAGCGTGCTCGACGTCGAACGCTGTCGTCTTGCCAATCGCTCCACTCGGGGCACGATTACGTTGCTCTCGTCTGCAGTCATTCAACACATACCTCCCGCGCCTCGCCTGACGAATTGTCGGCGAGTGAGATGCAAAGTCTGGGCGTCTGGTGCTGACAGTAACACGACTACGCGGGTCGCGAGGAGAAGATTTTCGGGCCTTTTCGCAAGCTCAAGTGAACAGCATCACCGTCGAGATTGCGCTGGTCGGTTGACGTGTTTCAACTACAACGCTGGCTAAAGAGAGGGGTGCCCGGTTGAATGGCTTGACCTGAGTTCGGTGAGACCTCGAGGCAGGACTCGTCAACCGCGGCGAACTGACTGGCGGGAATCTGTTTCAACTGGTCGACTTCGGTCGCGGTCCAGCGGGTGTCGGCTGTTCCTTGGAAGTACCAATTACTCCCGTTGTCGGCAAGGACCAGTCCGTAGGTCTTCATGGTGGTCACCACGGTCTGACAGAACGAGCTGCAGAGCGACGAGGGTAGTGAGAAGGAGGCGTTCAATCGGAAACGCGCGCCCATCGGCGGGCAATTCGTGTCACTCTGTCCGGCCTGGTGGCGGGCGGGCCAGAGGAAGGATCGCTGCGTGCACTGGGCGGTGAAGCGGATGGCGTGGGTCATCGCGCCCGAAGCCACTTGATTGAAGTTCACCAGACCCGGGAGGATCGGCAAACCCGCGGCGTCTGCGGAAGTGAAGCCCGCCGGACGCAGCGCGTTGGACTTGAGGTTCCAGATCGCGCCGGAACCGGCGGAGGACTGGCCCCGCGCGCGATACCGCGTGTCGTAGGTTTCGAACAACGCGCACGGAGCCGAACTGGGCGATCGTCTCGGATCGACCATGATCGCGTGCCGGTCTGAACCTCCTTCGATCGGTGTCGACGCACTGAGGGGATAGGGTCGCCGATCGCTCTCTGAGGCGTAGAGGAACGTCACCCTGGTGAAGGCAGTGCGAGCGGACACGAGGTTCCACGGGATGCCGTAAGGATGAGCGGGGTTGCCGGATGGACCGTAGTCGGGGTGAAGGTTGGTCGTCGCCGAACCCATCGAGGCCAACCACACCGCACTGAGGGAGTTGACCGGAAGGGACGTGATCGCCGTGTTCCACACGTTGTCGGCCGGAAAGACCGGGCACCCCGTTCCGGGCAACGTCGTTCTCGCGACGAGAGAGTGTGTGGGTGCCGTCGCGGCACTCGTGGTCGTGATCGCGGACGCCCGCGGAGCCACCAGTGCGACGCCACCAATCGCCACCGCGAGTGCGAGGGCGAGGCGGTTCGACGATGGTGACTTACGCGACATGGACACGATTCACGCTTGACTTCTCTCACGATCGACTCACTGGGGTGACGGTGAGCCGACACCGCCGGATGCTTGACAGTTACGAGCGCCGCACTGCCGTGTGGTGGTGGGTGGCGACGTTCCAGTGGTGACGCGCCGCTTAACCGGATGGTAGCAGCGGCTCTCATCAACGGATCAACAACAGTGACGAGCCAACTTCTTGCCGCGTCTTCACGATGTGCCCGTGCGTTACGGTGAAACGATGAGATATGAATACACCGAAAAGTACATTCCTGTGGGCAAGAAGGGATGGCGAGAACTCGGCGCGGCGATGGTGGAATTGCCCTCTGAAGGCTGGGAACTCTTTATGGCCGTTCCGATCAATTCGCTGACGGCGTTCATTCCCGGCATTTCGGGCAGCCGGACAACGGCGATCATCCACTACTTTCGTCGACCCTTGTCGTAGAGAGTCCATCTCCTCCTTCGGCGCGACCAACGCCACTGGCGTTGACGAGCAGACTGCCTTGAACTACGGTTGCGACGCCGCACGAGCCAGGATCAAAGAACGGAACAATCAGTGGTCCCGTGGCGATGGGCGGATCCGTCGCGTCGTTCCCCCCAATGGATCGCTCGAACCTCCTCGAAATCATTTCACCTGACTCCGAGTGGTTTCTTACTGAATCATCTGAGGGAATGGATAGATTCGGTCACGGGCGCGACGGTAGCTGAGACGAAACGCGTCAAGGAAACTGGTAGGGGGCAATGTGTACTTTCAAGACAGATACCTGACTGAAGAACAGCGGATGATGCGAGACACCAGTCGCCAGTACGTCGACCAGGTCGTCATCCCGTTCATACGGGCCGACCGCACACGTGAGTGGCAAATGGATCCCAGCGATCGCCTCGCGCCGCACGTCCTCGAGCAGGCCGACGCGGCGGGATTGCGCGCGCTCGGCGTGCCCGACCGCTTCGGTGGCGTCGCGCTCGATCCACTGACCCAATCCCAGACCCTCGCGGTCATTGCCACCGAACTGGCCAAAGGTGATTCAGGACTCGCGGACAAGCTCGTGCAAAACTGGAAGATCTCGGTGCTGATCGCCCAATTCGCTCCAGAACACCTGCAGGAGTACTGGTTCACCCGCTACATGGCCGAGCCGCAGTTTCTGATGGCCCACTGTCTGACCGAGCCGCGCGGCGCGTCCGACCGCTGGCTGCCCTACAACGTTCCCGAAACAAATATGGACACGAAGGCGTTCCTTCAGGGTGATCAGTGGGTTATCAACGGCCGTAAGCAGTTCATCAGCAACGGGTACGACGCGTCGCTCTACGTCGTGTACGCCAATACCGACGACGCCGTGGGGATGCAACAGGGAACGTCGAGCTTCCTCGTGCCCCGCGACGCGCCAGGCCTCGAGGTCACGCGCTGCAACGAGACCATCGGTGGTCGATTCATGAACAACGGCGAGATCGCCTTCGACGACTGTCGCGTACCGGCCGACCACTTGCTGGTGCTGAACGACGCCCTTGGCAAGGCCGGCATCTACTTTCGCCCCGGAAAGATCCTGGTGGCGGCGAAGAGCCTGGGTATCGGTCTCGGCGCGTACGAGGAAACGGTCGCCTTCGTTCACGAACGCGTCCAGGGTGGCAAGGTGCTAATCAAGCATCAGGCCGTGGCGTTACGGATCGCCGACATGGCCACCCGTCTCGAGGCCGTCGCCGCGTTGCTCCGTCACGCCGCTCTGGCGGTCGACGAACTCTCGCCCGACGCCGACACGCTGTGCAACATGGTGAAGGTCTTCGCGTCTCACGAGATTGTCAAGGTCTGCCAGAACGCGATGGAACTCCATGGTGGCTACGGTGCCATGTTGGAAGTGGGGATCGAGAAGTACATGCGTGACGCACTGATCAATCTGCACTCGGACGGAACGACGGACGTCTCGAATTTCAAGATTGTCCGCGCCATGTTCCCAGAGACCGCAGGACGCTACGCCGGCGCGGAGTAACCGGCACGCGCCGTGACGTCACGATTGATGAAGCGTTGATCGTCGCCGTTGCCTTTGTAGCGGGCAGGAAGCCCTAAACCAGTCCCGACACCTCGTGGACGTCTCCGCAGCCGTATGGCTCGTGCTGACGGACCGCACTCTGCTTATAGTCAACTAGTCGTCCATCAACTCGCCATGAAACGCTTGCTGCAGCCGAATGCGCAGCAACTTCTCCACGAGAGCAGGAGGGAGCGGCTGGTCACTCGGGAATCGCAACGTGCCTTTGGACGTAGAGTACTTCGCGACGTCCTTGCGTAGCTGAGGTAGCACGGAACCGCTGTGGGGAAAATAACTGAGATGGTTGCGGAATGCGGCGAAACCAGCGATCACCTTCCCGTCCATCCTGAAGGCCGGTATGCCGTAGGAGAGGCACTGTTCGCATTCGGGGACGATAGCCAGGATGGTCCGGCGAAGCTCAGCGAGCGTGGTGCGCTGTAACTCGGGCAATGACGCGAGGTAGGCGTCGATCTCCGCATCGGACATAGCGTCAGTATGACGCTGGTGCCCGGCGCGGTCAACCCCCACGTCGCGGGGCACGCGGTCATTTGGCGTCTACGCCGGTCCCTTCCCGTGTGGCCCTCGATCGGTAGCTGGACCGACGTTGCCCGCGGCCGCTCTCGTTGATCAGAGCACGTCGGCCTCGAATACTAATCTCGGGCCGTGACTGACAGTTTTTCTCTCGAGGAGTTTCCGGTGCACCTGGGGAGGGGCGCGTCCGTACTTCGTCAGACCCACTACACCGGCGACATGGCGTGGTACCAGGAGTGCGTTGCGGGTTCTTTGGTGCTCCATCAGGAGCTCGACGATGGCGTACAGTCCACCATTCTCAAGAGCGGCGAGGCGGTAGTCAATCCTCCCGGTGTCTGGCACACCATCGACGTCGAGGCTCCGGCGACGGCGTTCTTCATCACACCGAGCAGTGGCACCGAAGTCCGTCCACGCTGAGCGCCGACGCGGGTTGCCACCGCGCAAGGCCGAGTGACACTGCCGCCAAGGAACGGTCGTGGAGAAGCGCTATATGGTTCTTGACCAGTAAAACGCTCCGCCAATCGTTGCTAGTCGATTGTTACGATCGTGGAGTGAACGGGGAGTCCGAGATGCTGCTGGCATTCCTTGACAGGCAGCGTCAACACGTACTTGGCATTCTCGATGGTCTCTCAGACGATCAATTGCGATCACCTGTTCTTCCGTCGGGATGGAGTTGCCTAGGGATGCTGCGCCATCTCACCGTCGCGGTCGAGCACTACTGGTTCCAATGCATCATCAACGGCGAAGCGCTCGCCGCGCCCAACCGGAACGCAGTTGCTGGCGGAGATTGGCTTATCAACGTGGACCCGAGTGGGGCGGAAATGCTCAACGCGTATCGAGAGGAGATTCTTCTCTCGAACGAGGTCATTCGTACGACGTCGCTCGACGCGCCGCCACGCCAGATAGATCCGGGCTTGGGCGACTGGGTGATTCCCAATCTTCGCTTCGTCATGCTGCACTTGATCGAAGAGACGGCCTGTCATGCGGGGCACCTCGACGCCGCCCGCGAGATACTCGACGGTCGACAGTGGTTGGTTCTCTAGGCCCGCTTGGTCGCATTGGCGACTCTTCGTCAGGCCGCAAAGCAACCAGTCTTCGGCGAACTCGTCCCGGCATTCGAGTGTGACACCACACCTTGTGCGGGAACGACCGAGAGGACGTTGCCATTCCACGTGATCGAAAAGTATCGCTGTTCGCTCGGCCATACCTGGAGGAAGGGGCCACCGCGCGTGGACGACGTTGCCCACGAGGTCCCAGGGCCCGGCCAGGTCCCGTTGAGCGTGCGGTAGTCGCTGAGCGCCGTCGTGATCGACAGGTAATCGCTTTCGCACGCGACTCGTGCGGCGAGATCGGCCCCGCCGGCGACGGACTTGGGTGGTGTCGACGTTGTCCCCGGCGGTGTCGTGGCTCCAGTGCCGCTGGTCGTCGAAGGACTCTGGAGAGTCAACACGATTGTGGCGAGCATTCCGAGAATCACTACGACCAGCAACGTGGCGACCATGGCGAAGCCCCGCTCGTCGCCGTTGGTCCGCTCCCAGCGCCATCGGGTCGTGCAGTTCGCGTCCAAGGTCCTTAGTATTGCCGACGCCAACGTTTCACACTAGGCATGTGCCTGAGTGGACACGTGCGATCTCGCCCTGGAATGTCCCCTGACCACTTGTCGTTGCCGCGTGCACGTCCTACTATCGCCCCATGTGTCGAAACATCACCACTTTACGAGGACTCGAACCACGGGCGACCGACGCTGAAATTGAGTCCGCCGCCCGTCAGTACGTACGCAAGGTGAGTGGCATTCGTGCGCCCTCTACGAGGACCGAGGAGGCCTTTGAACGAGCGGTCGCGATGGTCGCGCGAGCGACGCGCGACCTCCTGGGAGAGTTACCCGCTCGCCTCCAACCTGCGCCAACACTGCCACCATCGCGTCGAGCTCGGTAGACGACTACGTTCTCAGTGCTGAACACGAGCGAGAGGGACCGTCTACTCGGCCCGTAGAACGAGTCCAATGGGAATCCGGGCCGCGGATCGTCCGGGGAGCGCGGCGACCACATTGGTGAACAGTAGAGCGCCCACCGCGACCAAGGCGACGGCGAGAACCGGCACGGTTGGATCGGGCACGGCATCGATGGTTCGAGCGAAGAGCGTCCACAGTTGGCGCCCGGCGACGACGCCCAGCGGCACGCCGAAGAGGAGGCACAGGCTCGCGGCGGACACGCCCAGGACGAGGGAATGCACCAGGGCGTCCAGATAGCGCGAGCGGCTGTAGGCCTCCGCGTAGTTGGCCAGGGTGAAGGCCGCCGTGTCCGGTTGCTGGAAGCTGACCACCAGCAGCCGCACCAGCGGATTCACCACCAGGAACAACAGCACGGCGATGGCCA
>Ga0207927_1001450_pt1 | contig 10145 bp, 10 predicted proteins | sample NGESurdeep072012_2_FD_184456 | JGI IMG/M metagenome (GOLD analysis project Ga0207927, IMG submission 184456) | Arctic peat soil microbial communities from Barrow, Alaska - NGEE Surface sample 210-2 deep-072012 (SPAdes) | ecosystem: Environmental > Terrestrial > Soil > Wetlands > Peat ... | reverse complement strand
TCTACTTACCGGGGCTGCTGATTGTTTCATTGGCAAGCGTCCTGACGGCACCACTTGGCGCCAGCACTGCACATAGCTTGCCGATGAGCTCCTTGAAAAGAGTGTTTGCGCTTAGCTTGTTCGCGCTCGGGGGGTATATGTTTTACAAGGCGTTACGGTAGATACGGGTTTTTATGCTTGAGGAGTCCTTGGTGTCCGAAATCGAATTAAAGGTCGCAGAAGTTTTCATCGAAGACGTCGGCAAGGGGTTGGCGCGCTTCGACCCTGACGACGTCAGGGCGCTGGGCGCTACTCTCGGCGACATCGTCGCAATTACCGGCGATCAACGTACCGTTGCCAGAATTTCCGGGATTTTTCCCGAACATTTTGGCAAACGACTGGTCCAGATTGACGGCTATACCCGTGAGAACGCCAGGGTTCAAATCGGCGGCACGGTGAAAATCAAAAAGGCGCCCCGCCAAACCGCAGCCGCGATCGTGATCACCCCGATCGACTCCGGAAACTGGTGGCCCGACGAGAACGAGGTCGGATATATCGGCAAGGTCCTGCAAGGGTTGGCGGTCATTGCCGGCGACAAAGTGAATATTCCACTTTTTGGAGGCAAGGACCGTTTTTTCTCCGTGGACGGCACGTCACCTTCCGGCGCGGTGATCATCAACCAGCACACCACATTCAAGGTAAACAAACCCGACTATACCGAAAAGGCGGACTCCTTCATTTCTTACGAGGATATCGGCGGATTGGAACGGGAGCTGAGATCCATTCGGGAGATGGTGGAGATTCCGCTCCGTTATGGAGAAATTTTCGACAGACTGGGCATCGAGGCGCCGAAAGGGCTGCTTCTCTACGGACCGCCGGGAACCGGGAAAACCCTCATTGCCCGCGCCATTGCGGGGGAGACGAACCTCCACTTCATCAAAATAAACGGACCGGAAATTATCCAGAAATATTACGGCGACAGCGAGGCCAGATTGCGTGAGATCTTTGAAGAGGCCACACGCAAAGCCCCAAGCGTCATCTTCATCGATGAAATCGACGCCATTGCCCCGAAGCGTGCCGAGGTCGTGGGGGACGTGGAAAAGAGGGTAGTGGCGCAGCTTCTCGCCCTCATGGACGGCACGGTTCCCCGCGGTCATGTTCTCGTGATCGGCGCAACCAATGTTCCGGAAATGATAGACCCTGCGCTGCGGAGGCCGGGCCGGTTCGATCGGGAAATCGGCATCTCGGCTCCCCACGTGGACGGACGCCGGGCGATCCTGAAGATTCACAGCCGTCGCATGCGCCTTGCGGCCGATGTCGATCTCGATCAGCTTGCGCAGATTACCCATGGTTTTGTGGGGGCCGATCTGGAAGCACTCTGCAAAGAGGCAGGGATGGCCGCCGTGCGGCGATATCTGCCGGTGGGCGCTTTGGGGAACTCCGACCGTCTCCCCGTCACTCCGGAAAGCATGCAAATTTCCCGCGACGATTTTCTGACGGCTCTTCGGGAGGTTGAACCCACGGCAACCCGTGAATTCTTCAACGAGAGGTCCACCCTGAAGCTCAGCGACATCGGCGGTCTGGGCCAAATCAAGGAGACGCTCCTCTCGATCGTGGATTGGCCGCTGAAATATCCCGACCTCTTCGCTTCGGGCAAGGTTTCGTCACGGGGCATCCTGCTGTCCGGTCCTTCCGGCACCGGGAAGACCATAATGGTCAGGGCTCTGGCCGGAGAAACCGGTATCAATTTTATTCCGGTCAGCAGTTCCATCCTTTTTTCAAAGTGGCTGGGGGAGTCGGAGAAGGCGCTGCACGGGATATTCAAGAAAGCCAAGCAATCCGCTCCGACGATTCTCTTTTTCGACGAGATCGACGCCCTGGCGCCAAAGCGCGGTGAAGATACGGGATCAGGAGCCATTGAACGCGTGGCAAGCCAGTTCTTCAACGAGCTGGACTCTCTGAGCGATCTCTCTCAGGTGATCGTGATCGGGGCTACCAATCGGGAAGACCTGCTTGACGCGGCCCTGGTACGGCCCGGCCGACTCGATTATATTCTGAAGTTTCATGCCCCGGATGAGCGCGAGCGACTCGAAATATTCCGCATCAACACCCGTGAAAGGCCGTTGAGCGGCGACGTGGATCTTGGCGTGCTGGCAAGCAGTACGGAGGGGCTGGTCGGGTCCCACATCGCCTTCCTGTGCAAGAGGGCGACGATGCTGGCCATTGCCGACCTGATTCACGAGCAGCAGGGCAAAAATCACGACAAGCTCTGCGTGACCGCAGTACACTTCAAGACGGCGACCGAAGAACTTAGAAAAGGCCTTGAGGCCAGGCCATGCTGAAGCCGGTGGAGAAAATAAAGGCGTATGCGGTCCGCCAGCCGCGTCGGGCGCTATCGATGGTGTCGGCGAAGCTCATGCCGCGGTCCCAGGGGTTCGATAGCCCTCTGACTGATTCATTCGCCTCATACCCCGCTACAGGCCTGATTCATTCACCTCATACCTTCCGCGCGGCTGGACCCTAGACTCACGCAGTGTCAGGCTTTATCGCCACTAAAGGATCCTGAAGCATGACAAGGCAGCACCTCCCGTGAACGGCAAGGACTGCATGAACCGGCTTGGCTTGGTCCGGCGCCGGAGCTGGCCGCCAACCGGCACGCGACACTTTCGGAGTTCGTCCGGCGCCCGCGACTCTGGTCTGATCGAGCCGATCAGAAAGACGCGGGTGGCCGAAGAGATCGCCGACCGCATCCGGGTGCTGATTCTCGACGGCACCTTCCCGGCGGGTCAGGCCCTGCCCGCCGAACGCTCTCTCGCCGAGCAGTTCGGCGTCAGCCGCGGGTCGATCCGCGACGCGTTCCGGACGCTCGAGACCATCGGCCTGCTCGTCACGCGCCACGGTCACGGCACGTTTCCTCAGGAGCTCGACGTCGACCGTCTCATCGCGCCGCTGGCTAGTGTCCTGAGCTACCGCTCCGAGCTGCAGGACGAGCTGCTGGATGTGCGCCTCATGTTCGAGCCCGCCGTCGTGCGGGCCGCGGCGGCGCGCGTCACCGACGAGGATCTCGCAGACCTGGAGCGCATTCTCGAAGCCCAGCGCAAGAAGCTCGAGACCGGCCGGTCGGCCATCGTCGAGGACACGGCTTTTCACCACGTCCTGGCGCGCGCCACGCGCAATCGCGTCGTCGTCAGCATCATGGCCACCCTGAACGACCTGCTCGTGGAGTCCCGCAAGCTCAGGCTGAAGCAGACGGGCCGTCCTGGCCGCTCCATCCAGGGACACGAGGCCGTCGTCGCGGCATTGCGGCGGCGCGACGCCGGCGCCGCGTCGGAGGCCATGCGGGAGCACATCGATCAGATCGCCGACCTCCTCCAGCACGCGGCGCCCGCCGTTCACCATGGGTGACGGGCGGCGCCATCGGCCCGGCACTTTGCTCGTGCAGCTCGAGGCCTTGATGCGAGGGGGCTCCTTCGTGGTCTTCCCGGCCGAAGAGGCCTCGATTCAGCTCTTTGCGGCGGTCCACGGCGGGCAGCGCGTGTCGATCGCCCTCTGACTGATTCATTCGCCTCATTTCTCCGGGCGGCTCGACCCTCTACATTTGGTCTGATGGTCGAACCACTTAGACGGGCGAGTCTGACATCCAGGGACCGTCGCCTCAAGCGCGTGGCCCCCTCCCGGCGGTGGTCCGGACGTGAGGTTGATGGCGGCGGCGCCCTTCCAGGAGCCGCGATGTCCTCGCCTGAGGAATCCAGCTCGTCTTCTGGCCCGAGCGCGGCTCCCTCGCCGGATCAAGCGAGTTCCGAAATCTCCGGAAGGGCATCGGCGGCTCTCTTCCGCTATCACAACAGGCGACAGCCACGAGGCGCTCCAATCCTGTTCCGTCACTTCGATGACGTCGCGACTCATTCCAAATAGAGAGGGGGGACATTGAGGTTCCTGTCTTTTACGGCCGCCGGTCTTCAGGGAAAGCGGCATCACACAGCATTAAGTTTTCGACGCGCTTAAGGAGATGTCTATGGCAAAGGTCCACGAAATTACGGTTTGGGCGCGCGGCGTCCTCCAGGACAAAGAGGGGCGCGACGTCATCAACATTTTCGCCAAGGCCGCCCAGATGGAAGGCAAGTACGCGCAGGCATTCGACAACTACGAAGACCTGCCCGACCGCGTGCTCGTGACCGTCCGGAAGTACGTACGGCTCAGCGACGAAGAGATCACGCACAAGTACGTCTACACGAACGACAAGCCGGAAGTGGTCGTTATCTGCGAGGCGACCATCGTGAAGGGCATCGACGTCCTCAGGGGCATGGAACCGGGCGGCACCCTCATCATCAATACCAACCGCTCGATCGACGACATGCTGAAGCTCCTTCCCAACGCGAATCTGCTCGCCACGATCGCGACGGTCGACGCCGACGCGATCACCGGGGTCCGCACCGTCGACTTCTCCGGCTCCGAAGGCGGCGTCGACGCCACCGGCATCGGCAAGGGCATCGCGGCGCCCATCGTCGGCGCCATCGCGAAGGTGACCGGCCTGATCAAGAAAGAGAGTCTCGCAAAGGTCGTCAGCGACGTGTCCGGCATGGAGCGGGGATTCAACGAGGTCAAGATCAAGCACCTGAAGCCCGCCGCCGCCGAGCTCGTCGGCGCCGCCGCCGGCAGCAAGCACAGCAAATGAGCAAGGAGGACAAAATGGCAAAAAGACTTCCCGGCTACGGGACGATCGACATTCCCGAGGATCGCGTCGTGCCCTTCGGCGCCGTCACTCCGGCACCGGTCGGCACGCAGAAGCTGTTCCAGACGTCCAACTGGCGGGTCGTCCGCCCCGTCAAGGACGACGAGAAATGCACCCGCTGCCTGCAATGCTATCTGGCCTGTCCGGATGCCTGCTGGACGTACAAGGAGGAGACCGACTCCCTCGAGTGGGTCGGCGATTTCTGCAAGGGCTGTCAGGTCTGCATCCAGGCGTGCTCGGTGGACGGGGCGCTCGTCGCAGCGCCTGAGCTCGATTTCGAGGGCGGCGTGGTTCGTCTCGAAAAGCCTTTCTAAAAGGAGAACGCTATGGCAAAAGAAAGCATGATGACCGGTTGCCGCGCGGCCGCAGAGGGCGCGAAGGCCGCCGAAGTCGAAGTGATCTGCTCCTTCCCGATCCGGCCCTACACGGCGATCATGATGGAGCTCGCCAAGATGGTCGCCAACGGCGAGCTGAACGCGGAGTTCATCCACGGCGAGGGCGAGCACGCGCAGCTGTCGGTGATTCTGGGCGCCTCCGCTGCCGGCGCTCGCGCCTACACGGGAAGCTCGGGCGTCGGCGTGACGTATGCCATGGAGGTTTACAGCCCCATGGCCGGCGGCCGCTACCCGGCGCAAATGGCAATTGCGGATCGGACGCTCGACCCTCCGGGCGACTTCGGCTCCGAGCACACGGATGCCATGTCGACGCGGGACCAGGGCTGGCTTCTCGGCTGGGCGTGCAGTCCGCAGGAGGCCTACGACAACACCCTGATCGCCTACCGCGTCGGCGAAGACCGCCGCGTGATGCTGCCCCAGATGGTCTGCCAGGACGGCTATTTCATCTCCCACATCCCGGACACCGTCACCCTGGGAGAGAGGTCCCAGGTGAAGGAATTTTTGCCGCCTTACAATCCGATCAATCACCTGAGCCTGACGAACCCGGTTTCCCACGGTCCGCAGATCCGGCCCGACCAGGGTGCTCCGATGGATGCCATGCGGGCCCAGACATTTCTCGAGGTTCCAAAGGTCATCGAAGAGGCGACGGCCGATTTCGCGCGCATCTTCGGGCGCAAGTACGACCCCTTCGTCGAGCAGTACAGGCTCGACGACGCGGACATCGCGTTCTTCATCATGGGCGCCCATTCCAATACCGCCCGCGCGGCGGTGGACAAGCTCCGCAAGGAGGGCGTCAAGGTCGGCATGGCGCGGCTTCGCTGGGTCCGCCCGTGGCCTACCCATCAGCTTGCCGAGGCTCTCGGTCATGTCAAGGCCGTCGGTGTGATCGAGACCAGCACCTCGTACGGAGGAGCCATGCGCGGCGGCAACTTGATTCACGAGCTCAGGGCCAGCCTCTATGACCTGGATGACCGGCCTCTGGTCACTTCCTTCATGAGCGGCCTCGGCGGCGAGACCATCTGGCCCGCCGATTTCGATTACATGGCGGGAGTCCTCACGGGGATGGTCAAGGAGAAACGGACCGACCGATACGTCTACTGGCTCGGGATGTAGGCCGACTGGAACTCATCAGAGCATTACGGAGGAAACATGCCAGCATTTGACTATAAGTTTCAGCAGTTAGAACCTATCCGGTCCTTCAAGAAGGTGCCGGAGGCGGAGCAGTATCTGCCGGGCCATCGCACCTGCGCCGGCTGCGGCCCTGCCCTGAACTACCGGCTCGTCGCGAAAGCGGCAGGCAAGGACACCATCTTCATCGGGCCCACCGGCTGCATGTACGTAGCCAACGCCAGCTATCTCTGCACGCCCTATGCGGTTTCGTGGATCCATGCCCAGATCACGAACGCAGGCGCCGTGGCATCCGGCATCGAGGCGGCTTTCAAGATCGCGGCGCGCAAGGGCCGGCACACCGGCCCGTTCCCGAACATCATCGTCATGGCAGGCGATGGAGGCAGCGTCGACATCGGCCTTCAGGCCATGTCCGGAATGATGTACCGCGGTCACAAAGTTCTCTTCATCTGCTACGACAACGAGTCGTATGCAAACACGGGCATCCAGGTATCGCCGATGACGCCATACGGCGCCGCGACCACTTTCACGCCTCCCGGCAAAGAGATTCCAGAGGGCAACACGCTCTTCCCCAAAAACGCCCCGCAACTGGTCATCGGCGGTCACCCCGCCGTCAAATACGTCGCCACCACCACCATCGCCCATCCGCTCGATCTGATGAACAAGGTCCGTAAAGCGTTGAGCAAACCGGGACCGACGTTCCTCCACATTCTCTGCCCGTGCCCCAAGGGCTGGCTCTTCGATGAGAAGATGACTCCGGACATGGCGAAGCTTGCCGTGGAGACGGGCATGTGGTCGAACTACGAATGGGAAGACGGTGTCTATAAATACACCAACGTCCCGAAAAAATACAAACCCGTCAGCGACTACATGAAGCCGCAGGGACGGTTTGCCCATCTCAAGCCGGAGCACATCGCCAAAATGCAGGCGTTCGTCGACGAAAAGATCAAGCAGGTTCAGCGGCCGATCCCGGTGGCCGCGGCCGTTCCCAGCAAGCAGATCGCCTGACCGGGACGAAGGCAGAGCACGACTATGGCAGAAACCGAGCCCTTGGATCCGAAGAAAGTCTTCGGGCCGATTGTGGGAAACCGGTGGATTCAATTGATCGCCGGCGTTGTGGCCATGATCGTCATCTCGAACTTTCAATACGCGTTTACCCTCTTTACGCCGGGTCTCAAAGCGTCGTTTCCGAATGTCGCTTACAAGGACATCGCGCTTATCTTTACCCTGTTCATCCTCTTTGAGACCTGGCCGGTGCCGCTTGCCGGGCACTTCATCGACAAATTCGGCATTCGCAAGCTCATGCTCGTGGGAGCCACGTGCATTCTTCTGGGATGGGTTCTCGGAGGAACGGTCGCGACGTCGGTCTTTCATCTCTACATCTTTTACGGAGTGATCACCGGGACAGGCGCAGGTATCATCTACATCGCGACGGTGGCGAATGCCGTCAAGTGGTTTCCCGACCGACGGGGTTTGGCGGCGGGTCTGACGGCCGCAGGATTCGGAGGCGGAGCGGCGCTCACGCTCATCCCCATTTCCGCCACGATCAGCAGGATGGGCTGGGCTGGCGCCATGACCACATGGGGGCTTGGCCAGGGCGTCGTTGCCATCGCGGCGGCGCTGGTTCTACATCATCCACCCAAGGGCTGGGTACCCGCGGCCTGGACGCCACCCAAGGCGGTCGCGCAAACGAGGGAGGAATTTACCTGGACGCGGATGCTGACGAGGGGAGAGTTTTACCTCTTGTACGTCATGTTTCTCATGGTCTGTACCGGCGGCCTGATGACGACCGGAAACCTGTCGCAGATCGCGAAGTCCCTCAAAGTATTCGACGCGAAGGTCCTGGGTATCGCCATTGTCCCCTTTACGGCGACCATCGCGGGAGTGACGAATGCCTTCGCCCGGATCATGTGGGGCGGGCTTTCAGACAGGTTCGGGCGCGAGTATACGATGGCCTTTGCCTTCGCGTTCGAAGGAGTGCTCATCTTCCTGATGACACAGATCATGGGAAGTCCCATACTGTTCGTTCTCCTGTTGCCCTTTGTCTTCCTGGCCTGGGGCGAAATATATGCCCTCTTCTCGGCGATAACGGGAGACGTCTTCGGCGCACGGAACGCCTCGGGCAACTATGGCATCTTGTACACGGCCAAGGGGCTGGCTTCCATTCTCGCCGGGTACGGCGCGGCGCTGGTGGCCGCACATTATGCGGGCTCTTTCCAGGTGCCCTACTATATCTCGGCGGTATTCGACATCACTGCGGCGATCTTGGCGCTTTTCGTATTGAGACCGATCATTAGAAAGAGAATCGGCAAGGAGGAAGACGCAAGGGTTCCCGCAACGCCTTTCGGAACGGTTGTGTCGCCTGCGCATCTGGAGGGCAGAAGCTGAAATAGGAGTTCTTATCTTTGGAAAAGGGGGAACAGAGGATCAATAAGGCGCCTTTGTTCCCCTTTTTTTTCGCCAGAGAGAGCTCGCGATGCTCGAGGTAAGGGCGAAGGAACTTTGGAACGGTGCCTGGCGGCGGTCGCGGTCGGCCTGCCGTCAGATCTGGCCCTCTGCGCGTAAGCACGCGATATGATTCAGGCGCATCAGCCATTGAACTTCCCGGGGTATTCCATTATCCTTTCCGTCATCCAAAACGTCCGGCCCAAGGACTAGTGAGGAGAGACGCTCTCATGCCGATTTCCATGCACCGCGCGCTGCGGACGACCGTCCGAGGCCTCATCGCCGCCCTTTTCCTGCTTGCGTTCGGCCGGGCCGAAGCCCAGGCCCTCGTCAAGGTCAACGACTACGTCAATTTCAGGCTCGGCATCCTGCTCCAAGGGCAGGCCGACTTCCAGCAGGTCGCGAACTCGGCCAACAACGATTCGGGGGGGTGGCAGCAGAACATGCTGCTCCGCCGGGCCCGTTTCATCCTGGGCGGGCAGGTCGCCAAGGACGTTTTCTTCTACTTCGATACCGAGAACGGGAGCCTCGGCAAGTCCACGCAGACGCTGACGAGCGGGACGACGGGGGTCAAGGCGCCGACGACGGGCTTCAACCTCCTCGACGCCGTCGGCGAGTGGCGCGCCGCCAAGGAGTTCAACGTCCAGTTCGGCGAGATTCTCGTGCCCATCAACCGCTGGATCCTCACGAGCAGCGCGTCCACGTTCATGCTCGACCAATCCTCCTACAACGCCGTGCCGAGCACCGCGCTGCAGAACAACACCGATCGCGATACCGGCGTCATGTTCCGGGGCTACTTCTTCAACGACCGCCTCGAGTACCGCTCGGCCTTCCTCTCGGGCTTCCGCCAGCCCGGCGTCAAGAACGCGCCGCGCTTCACGGAACGCCTCCAGTACGACTTCTTCGACACCGAGGTCTACGCCCTGCCGTCGTACGCGGGCGCTAACTTCGGCAACAGGAAAATCCTCGCCCTCGGCGGGGCCTACGACACGCAGGGCGACTACAAGCTCGCCTCGGCGGATCTCTTCATGGACCTCCCGATCGCCATCGGCTCGTTCGAGTCGACGATCGCGTACCAGTACATCGACGGCGGCACGTTCATCACCTCTCTCCCGCAGGAAAACACGTTCTCGGCCGAGGTGGGCGTCTTCATCAAGCCGGCCAAGATCGCCCCGATCGTCCGCTACGAACAGAAGACGTTCACCCCGACGGCCAGCGTGCCCAAGAACGAGAACCGGTACGTCGGCGGGCTCAACTTCTACCCGTACCCGAAGGCCGAGAACAACTTCAACGTCAAGGTCTGGTACCAGCGCGTGACCCCGAAGGTCGGGTACGCGACGAACGAGTTCACGGTCCAGATGCAGGTCTTCTACTTCTGATCGAACCGCGAAGGGGACGCCCGAGCGCCCGGCGCGTCCTCTTCCGCCGGGTTCCGCCGAAATCCCCACCCGTACCCGAACAACGGT
>Ga0207927_1001448_pt1 | contig 10147 bp, 9 predicted proteins | sample NGESurdeep072012_2_FD_184456 | JGI IMG/M metagenome (GOLD analysis project Ga0207927, IMG submission 184456) | Arctic peat soil microbial communities from Barrow, Alaska - NGEE Surface sample 210-2 deep-072012 (SPAdes) | ecosystem: Environmental > Terrestrial > Soil > Wetlands > Peat ... | reverse complement strand
CGAACATATAAGCGACGACGCCGATCACGATGATGCCCATGACGACGATGTCGGTGCGCAGGAAGTTCGAGGCGTTGAGCACCATCTGCCCGAGGCCGACATCGGCCGCGACCATCTCGGCGGCGACGAGCGTCGTCCAGCCGAAGCCGATGGCGATGCGCATGCCGATCAGGATGTCGGGCAGCGCAGACGGCAGGATGACGTGGCGGATCACCTGCGCGTAGCTCGCGCCCATCGAGTATGCGGCGTTGATCTGCTCCTGCGAGGCGCTCTTCATGCCCGAGCGCGCCGCCAGCGCGAGCGGCGCGAAGCAGCTGAGGAAGATGAGCAGGATCTTCGGCGTCTCGCCGATGCCGAACCAGATGATGATGAGCGGCAGGTAGGCCAGCGGCGGCAGCGGCCGGTAGAACTCCAGCGGTGGATCGAAGATGCCCCGCGCGACGCGGCTCATGCCCATCGCGATGCCGACCGGGATCGCCGTGATGCAGGCGACGAAGAAGGCGGTGAAGACGCGGAACATGCTCGCCGCGAAGTGCTGCCAGAGCGGCTTGTCGTTGGCCTTTCCGGTGAGGTATTCAACGAATTGCTCGAGGACGGCCTGCGGCTTTGGCAGGAAGAGCGGCTTGACCCAGCCCATGTTGGTGACGAAGAACCAAAGCGCAACCAGCGTGACAACGGTCGCTACGCTGATGACGACGCTCGAGCCTTCTCCTGGCACCTTGAACTTGCTCGTCTTCATTGCCGCGCGGTCGGTTGCCGGCGGCACGGCCAACGGCGAAGGGATCGGCACGATGCTGGCAGCCTGGGCGTCGAGGTCAGGCATGCGCGGTATCACCGATGGTCGCCGCATGCTCGGCTTCGCGGTGGTGGATGATTGCGAGCACCTCTTCGCGCAGGCGGATGAATTCTGGCTCCGATTTCACCTTGCGCGCATCGCCAGCGCTCAGAAACTGGCGCGAGAAGGGCATGTTGTCGTAGACGTGCGAGATGCGGCCGGGGCTCGGGCTCATGACGATGAGGCGGGTCGCCAGGAAGAGCGCTTCTTCCACCGAGTGCGTGATGAAGAAGACCATCTTGTTCGTCGCCGACCAGGCGTGCAGCAGGATCTCCTGCACCTGCTCGCGCGTGAAGGCGTCGAGCGCGCCCATCGGTTCGTCCATCAGCAATACCTCGGGGTCGTTGGCCAGGGCGCGGGCGATGCCGACGCGCTGCTGCATCCCGCCCGAAAGCTCGTAGACCGCGCGCTCGGCGTATTTCTCGAGGCCGACCAGGGCCAGCTTTTCGTCGGCGATCTCGCTTCTTGCAGCGCGGCCGACCCCACGCAGGCGCAGGCCGAGCGCGACGTTGTCGCGCACCGAGAGCCATGGCATCAGCGTGTGCTTCTGGAAGACGACGCCGCGGTCGGCGCCGGGGCCGAGCACCGGCTTGCCGTCGAGCAGGATCTCGCCGCTCGACGGCGGCAGGAAGCCGGCGATGCAGTTGAGCAGCGTCGTCTTGCCGCAGCCCGAGGCGCCGAGGGCGACGACGAAATCGCCCTCGTTCATCTTCAGGTTGACGGGCGCGAGCGCCTGCAGCATGCCGCCCTTGACGGCGAAGTTCACCGTCAAGTCGCGAATGTCCAGTGTGGGCATGAAGTCTCGCCAGCAAACCGTGCAGGGCTTCGCGAAGCGAAGCCCGCGGCCCTTGCTATTTTCCCATCGCTTCCTTGACGTACTTGGTCGTCACGAAATCGCTGTAGTTCGGCTTGACTTCCTGGATGCGTCCCTGCTCCTTCAGGAACGCAGCCGTATCCGTCATCGCCTTGGCGGCGCCGCCACCCAGCCACGTCGACGACGCCTGCTGTTCCAGCGTCGGGAAGCGATAGAGCGCCATCGCCGCCGGTACGTCCTTCGCGTCCGCCTTAGTCCACTTGGCGACCGCCTTCACTTCGGGCGAGTCGGCCGTCCATTTGGCGGCGTTGGCGCGATAGGTGGCATCGGCCCTCGCCATCGCCTTGACGAAGGCGACCATGAAGTCGTTGTTCTTCGCGGCCCACGCTGCGTTCACGGCATAGCCGTCGAAAGTCGGATAGCCCTTTTTGCCGATCGTGCCGGAGGTGGCGATGACCTTGCCGTTCGTCTTGATCCTCGAGAGCACCGGATCCCAGATGAACGCCGCGTCGATGTCGCCGCGCTCCCAGGCGGCCGCGATCTCGGGCGGCCGCATGTTCATCACCGTCACGGTCTTCGGATCGACCCCTTCGAGCTTCATGTCGACCATGAGCTGGTAGTGCGAGGTCGAGACGAACGGCGTCGCGACCTTCTTGCCCTTGAGGTCCTTGACGCTGTTGATGCCCGATCCGTTGCGGGCGACCAGCGCCTCGGCGTCGGCGATGTCGTCGAGGATCCAGAACAGCTTGATGTCCTGACCCTGGCTGGCCGCCGCGGTGAGCGGGCTCGAGCCGACCTCGCCGATCTGCACGTCGCCCGAGGCCATGGCGCGGATCACGTCGCCGCCGCCGCCGAACATGCGCCAGTTGATCTTGTAGCCGGTCGTCTTCTCGAGCTCGCCCGATTCCATGACGATGCGATACGGATCGAGCATGTCCTGGTGCGCGATCGTCACTTCCTTGGTCTGGGCCCAGGCCATCGAAGCGATCAGGGCGAGCGCGCCAGCGGCGGCCCATTTCGCAAGGGATTTCGTCGGTGTCGTCTGCATGCTCATCGCCATCTCCGGTTTGCGGGACAAGTCGGCACGCGCCAGCGGCGCACGCTGAGGAAAGGGCGACTGTGCCTGCAACCTTCGCGCCGCGGAAGGGCCAGCGCCCGTGGCTTCATGGAGCCAGCCCCTAGGGGCTTTCCCTCGGGTGGTTGCAGGCTCATCGATGGCGGGCACCTGCGCCTGCGCTCAATGCGTGAGGCGTGCCGCAGGCCGCGCTTCGCCGCGAGCGCGAGCCAGCTCGGCGACGGAGATCGCCAGGGCATGGATGCCGGCACGAATCTGCGGCCCGGCGATCGACGAAAGCCTCAGGCGAAAGAACGGGCAAGGGTAGGGCGGCCTGGTGAAGAAGACGTCGCCGGCTTCGATCAGCACGCCGTGAGCGCGCGCCATCGCCGCGAGCTCGGCGGCATCGACCCAGGCCGGCGCGCGAACCCAGATCGAGGCACCGCCCTGCGGCAGCGTGAACTCGAAATCGGGCAACTCTTCGCGCAGCACCTCGGCGGCCAGAGCGATGCGCTCCTGCATTGCCTGGTTGACGCGGCGCGCATGCGACTCGTGGTGGCCGAGCGACAGGAAGAGCGCATACGCATGCTGCAGAAAGGCGCTCGGATGGCGGACCATCGCGTGGCGCAGGACGCGCAGCTCTCTGACGAGGGCGTGCGGCGCGACGATGTAGCCGAGGCGAAGCACCGGCGACAGGCTCTTCGACACCGAGCCGATGTAGATCACGCGGCCGCTCTTGTCGAGGCTCTTCAAGGCCGGCATCGGCGCGCCGGCATAGAGGTTCTCGGCTTCGTAGTCGTCTTCGATGAGCACGAAGTCCTGCAGCTCGGCCCTGCGCAGCAAGCGTTGCCGCCGCTCGAGCGAGAGCGTCGCCGTCGTCGGGCTCTGGTGCGAGGGCGTGACGAAGAGATAGTCGAGGGCCGGCAAGGCATCGACGACGAGCCCGTCGTCGTCGACCGCAACTTCGACCGGGTGCGGCTGGCGCAGCGCAAAGCTGTTACGGGCGTGCGGATGGCCCGGCTCCTCGAGGCCGAGGCGCGTCGTCTCGTCGAAGAGGGCCTCGGCGAGCAGGTAGTACGCGTGCTGCGTGCCGACCGTCAGGATGATCTCTTCCTTCAACGCGAAGACGCCGCGCTTGGGCAGGAGGCGCGTGCGGATCTGTTCGACGAGATCGGCGACGTCATCGGTCTCGAGATCGGGCGTCCAGTGCGGCAGCTGCGAGCGGGCCAGACTCTTCGCGCAGCAGTCGCGAAAGTCATCGGTCGGAAAGAGCTGCGCGTCGTAGGTGCCGTAGACGAACGGGTAGGGGTACTCGCGCCACTGTTCGGGCTTGGCCAGGGTCGGCCGCTTCGACAGCGATCGCAGCACGCGCGCCTGCCACTGCGGTGCGCGCCCGGGCTGGCCGCTCGTGCCGAGAAGCGGCTCGGCGACGGCGGCGCTCCGCGGTCGCGCACCGGCCGCGACGAAGACGCCACTGCGCGGGCGTGCCTGCAGGAACCCTTCGTCGATCAGCTGCACGTAGGCGGCTGTGACGGTGTTGCGGCTGATGCCGAGCAACGCCGCCAGCTCGCGTGAAGAGGGCAGCGAGGCGCCGGCGTCGAGATGCCGTTCGAGAATGGAGCGGACCACGGCCAGGCGCAGGCGCGCCTGCAGCGGCAGCGCCGGCTGATCGGCCAGATCGAACAGGCGCGCCCACTGGATCGAGCCGGGCTGAGACATGGTGCCCTAGTCTACGGTGGTGGCTTGCTGGCGCGAACGATTCGGTCCAACTGGCACTACCGCGCCGAACGCCTCATCACTACGCTTCAGCGTCCGAGGAGATCCGATTGAACGAGCCGAAACCCGCAGTCACCGAAGCCACGCTCGCCGCTTTCAGCGACGCGTGGAATCGTCACGACGTCGATGCCCTGATGAGCTTCATGCACGACGACTGCGTCTTCGAAGCCGCGGCCGGCAGCGCAGCCTGCGGTGCGCGCCATGTCGGACGCGAGGCGGTGAAGACGGCGTTCGCCGCGGCGTGGGCCACCGTGCTCGACGCCCAATGGACGAACGGCCGTCACTTCGTCCATGGCGACTTCGGCGTTTCGCAGTGGACCTTCACCGGCACCGCCGCCGACGGCTCGCGCATCGAGACCGATGGCGTCGATGTCTTCACGCTGAAGGACGGCAAGATTCTCCTGAAGAACGCGTTCCGCAAAGTGCGGCCGAATCTTCCCGCCGCGCGCTAGGCGAAGGAGCAGACCTTGACCGTGCCGGCGCTCGCGACCACGTCCCCTTCGTCTTCACGGGTGCGCGCGATGCAGCGCTACGACCCGCGCTACGACCCGCTCGTCGCCGCCGATCCGGGCGCGGGCCGCGCCTATGCGCCGAGCTACTGGGTCGCGACGGCGGGCGAGCCGCCCGAAGACGACGGTCCGGTCACCGGCGACATCGATGCCGACGTCGTCGTCATCGGCTCCGGCGCCACCGGCATCTCGACTGCGCTCTATCTGGCGCAGGAGCACGGCGTGCGGGCCGTCGTTCTCGAGGCCAACCAGGCGTCGTGGGGCTGCTCGAGCCGCAGCGGCGGGCAGGGGCAGAACGCCAGCGGCCGCCTCAAGCGCTCGCAATGGATAGAGCGCTGGGGGCTCGATGTGGCCAGGCGCCTCGATGCGGAGATCCGCACCGGCTTCGAGAATTTTCGCCAGCTCACACGCGAGATCGCCTGCGACGCGCGGGACGGCGGCCATCTCTACCTCGCGCATCGCGCCAAGCGGCTGCCGGCCTTGCGCCGCGAAGCCGAGCTCATGCGCGATACCTTCGGCTATGCGACGCGCATGATGAGCGCCGAGGAAGTACGACGCGACTACTGCGACGAGCGCGAAGCCGCCGGCGCGATGTTCGAGCCCGAAGGCGTCGGCATCCATCCGCTGAAATTCACCTACGGGCTCATCCGCAAGGCAAGATCGCTCGGCGCCAGGCTGCACACGGCCAGCCCGGTGCAGGGCTGGCGCACGGAAGGCGGCGTGCATCACCTGCGCACGCCCGGCGGCACGGTGCGGGCGCAGCGCGTGGCGGTGTGCACGGGCGGCTACACCTCGCAGGAGCTGAGCCCTATCGTGCGCAACAGGATCATGCCGATCCTCTCCAATTCGCTGGTGACGCGGCCGCTCACCGAGGCCGAGCTGACAGCGACGAACTTTCGCTCCGAAACCTTCCTCACCGATACGCGTACGCTTCGCTTCTACTATCGCCTGCTGCCCGACAGGCGCCTGCAGATCGGCAGCCGCAGCTCGGTGAGCGGCGCCCATGCCGAAGACCCGGTGCACCTGAAGCTGCTCACCGATGCGATCGCCCGCAAGTTCCCGCCGCTTGCGGGAATCCAGGTCGACTACTCGTGGTGGGGCTGGGTCGATGTGAGCCACGACATGATGCCGCGCATCGCCCGGCCCGACCCGGCAGAGCGCGTCTGGTACGCGCTCGGCTACGGCGGCAACGGCGTCTCGTTTTCGACCTGGGCCGGCAAGCGCCTGGCCGAGCGCGTCACCGGCCAGGACGCAGGCAAGGACGTGTTCAAGCTGCCGATCTACGATTCGCCCCTCGAATATCCGAACGTGCTGGGCGCCGTGCGGTCCGAAGTTTTCGCGCCCTTTCGCCGCCTTGGGCAGCATGTGCTGTACAAGTGGTACTGGCTGCGAGACGAAAAACTGTGACGCCGCGCCCTTGAATCGCCGCGCGAAGGTACGACGCCAAGCGCGCGTTCATCCATCATCGGGAGCCTTTCCATGACCGAGCCCGTCATCACCCGTCGCGACGCGATCGCTTCCGGGGCAGCCGCGCTCGCGACTGCCGCCTTTCCTTTTTCGGCCATGGCCGAGGAAGGGAAGAAAGGCGGCACGCTCGTCATCGGCAGCACGCAGACACCGCGGCACCTGAACGGCGCCGTGCAGTCGGGCATCGCCACGGCACTTCCGTCGACGCAGCTATTCGCCAGCCCCTTGCGCTTCGACGACAAATGGAATCCGCAACCGTATCTCGCCGAATCGTGGAAGTTTGCCGAGGACGGCAAGTCGCTGACGCTCAACAGATCGGCTCCATCGAATGCGGTAAGCGCGCCGACTTCTGCGTCCTCGAGGACGACCCGCTGGCCGTCGATCCGGCGACGCTGAAGGACCTGCGCGTTCGCGGCACGGTGCTTTCGGGGCGCGTGTTCCAGGCATGACGGCGCGCCGCCGCACGCCGTTCACGGTGGTCGGCGGCTTTCTCGGCGCCGGCAAGACGACGCTCGTCAACCATCTGCTGCGTGAAGCGAGCGCCGACAGAGCGACGCAGCGTCTCGCCGTGCTCGTCAACGATTTCGGTGCCGTCAACATCGATGCCGCGCTGATCGAATCGAAGACCGCCGACACGATCGCCCTGACCAACGGCTGCGTCTGCTGCCAGATTGGCGACGACCTGACGATGGCGCTTGTGCGGGTGCTCGAAGCGCCCGAGCCCTTCGATGCCATCGTCGTCGAGGCGAGCGGCGTATCGGACCCATGGCGGATCGCGCAGATCGCCCGCGCCGATCCGACGCTCGCGCTCGAGGGCATCTTCGTCGTCGTCGACGCGAGCGCAGTCATGGCGCAGGCAGCCGATCCGCTGCTCGTCGACACGATCGTGCGCCAGCTCCGCTCGGCCGATCTGGTGCTGCTCAACAAAGTCGATCTCGTCGATGGATCGGCGCTTGCCGCGGCGAGGGCGTGGATCGAGGCCAGGGCGGGCGCCATAGGCGTCGTCGAGACGAGCGAAGCCAAAGTGCCGCTTGCATTGCTGGTGAGCGATGCGCACGGACCCACCACGGCACTACGCGGCGCACGCTCGTTGCGCGAGGCGGGTGCCGTCCATGGGCTCGAGTTCGAGACCTCGACGCATCGACCGCAGTCGGTCCTCTGCGCCGCTTCGCTGCGCTCCCTGCTCAAGACGATGCCCGCAGGCGTGTTGCGCCTGAAGGGGCTGGTACGAACCGACGAGATGCCGTGGGCCGAGATCCAGTTCTCCGGCCGGCACGGTTCGCTGCGTGCCGCGCTCGCGCCGCCGGCCAGCGGCGAAGCGGCGATCGTCGCGATCGGGTTGCATGGGCGGCTGCCGACGGCGGGGCTCGAGGACGCGCTCGGTGCCTGCGGGCGATCGACTCCGTCATGCCGGACGGGCTGACCGCGTTTGCCGCAGTGCGTCGTCCTGCGATCCCGCTCCTCGTCATGTTCCGCAGACCAACCTGCATTGCGCTTGTGCGGCGATCGGCTTGTTCACTTGCTCGCCCAAAAAGGGGATGGGCCAGCAGCCGGAGGCTCTCTAAGCTGGGCGTAGCGAGTTGGGAGCTGGGCAATGATGATCCTGAACTGGGCTGGCAGATACCTGCGTCTGCAGCGGGAGTTGCGTGCGGTGCGACTATCTCCGAAGGCCTCGCATGGCCACGTGAGGCGGTTAGAACAAGAATTGGTCGAGGTGCATCGAGAGGCGTTTGGACAAGTGGAAGGAGACGAACCCTCCGGCGACACGATGCCGGCCGTTTACCCTTTTGATGTACGCCCGAGCGAGTTCATTTACTAGTCCTGAATCGGACGCTGCCCGCGCGGTACGTTGCCGGCCCCCAGGTCTGCCGTCGAGATCTCCAAGCAGAAGCGGCGCCTCGCCTGCTCCTCGCGTATGCTTTCGTTCCCACCCCAAACACTTGGGCACGATGCCAAAGACGCGCAGGCAGCCGCCGCTAGTCCATCTCATGGCGCGGCTAACCGCATGGTTTGTCCTTACGCTAGGCGCCGGGCCAACTCTCGCGCAAGAGAACCGTCAGATAGAAGCTCTGGGAACTTTCGACCAGATCGCCCTCGAATGCGCCCGCGAGGGGGTGAGTCCGAGATCGATACGTACCGCCTGAGGCTATGGCGCGCCTATCTCGGTGCTGACAAGACCGAATCGGATCAGGACATCAAGGACATGGTTGTCTCGCTACGCAAGCAGATCGCCGACGACGCTTCCGATGAGCTGCGGCGGCAGTACAAGTCGGCACGCGCAGCGATTCCTGAAGCGAAGAGGCTGGGTGACGCAGAGCAGGAGGAGTTCTACAGGCTGTGCGAGTCTCCCAGAGTCCAGGGATTGCCTGATCGAAGATAACGAATCGGAAGGCAAATCGATCCAACCGCCGCGGTCCAGCGTTGCCGATAGCAGCAGCTCGCCTGCACTCAGCCGAGATCGCGCAGGCAGCGGCGAACGATGGCGAGGGTGTAGCGGCTGGCGATCGACTCCGCGAAGCGCGTGAAGTCGATGTGGGCCGAATCGTCGGCGCGATCGGAAATCGTGCGAACTATCGCGAACGCCATGCCCATGTCGTGGCAGACCTGGCCGAGTGCCGCGCCTTCCATCTCGACGGCGAGCGCATCCGGCAGGCGTTCGCGCAGGGCAGCGCTTTCGCCGGCGGTGGCGACGAAGCGGTCGCCGCTCACGACGAGGCCCGTGTGCACCCGCGGCGCATCGATGCCGAACGAGCGCAGCGCCGCGGCGTCAAGCGCGTCGCCGCCGCCATCGCTCTGGTCGGGGTTCGGCCTCCGCGCTGCCTCGTCCAGCACGGCGCGCGCCGCACCAGCCACCGCAGTGGATAGCGCCGCGTCGGCGTGGAAGCGATCGACGCCGTAGAGCGGCACCTCGTGGCGCGGGAAGAGGGGCGAGGCGTCCATGTCGTGCTGCAGCACCGCACTGGCGATCACGACATCGCCGACGCGTGCGCATTCGTGCAGCCCGCCGGCCGTCCCGGTGAAGATCGCGCGTCCGACGCCGAACTCGCCGGCGAGGAGGGTGGCGGTCGTCGCGGCCGCCACCTTGCCGACACGCGAGAGCACGGCGACCACGTCGTGACCGTCGAGAGTACCGACGTAGAACTCGCGGCCGCCGCGAACGACAGGCACCTCGTCGGGCATCTGCTGCAGCAGCGCGCCTAGCTCTTCGCGCATGGCGCTGACGATGGCGATACGGGTCACGGCCAGCCCCCGGTTCGTGTCACGACACGACCTGGTAGTAGAGGTTTTGCGGGTGCTTTGCTTGCGCGAAGAAGGTCCAGCGATCGGCCATCAGGCCGGGCACCTGCACGAGGACGGCGAGGACCCACGGCCACGGCGATGGCCACGCCAGCCCCGTGGCTACCAAGATCGCTGGCAGCGCGAACCCGAGCACGACGAGCGCGAGCCGGATGCGTTTCATCGCGGCGAGCGACGCGCGGTGGAAGAACTCACGCGTGTTGAACGAACCTGCCGACATGCCCATCGATTTCTGCAGGAGCTGCGGGGCGCGGATGCCGGTCGCCGATTGCAGATTCGACTTGTGGCGTATGCCGGCATTGCGCCGCAGCGCCAGCATGCGAAACGCCCACGCCGCGAGCGTGAGCGCGAGAGCCGCCGGACCGACGCCGCGAACGAAGGCGGCCTCGCCGGCC
>Ga0207927_1001446_pt1 | contig 10154 bp, 8 predicted proteins | sample NGESurdeep072012_2_FD_184456 | JGI IMG/M metagenome (GOLD analysis project Ga0207927, IMG submission 184456) | Arctic peat soil microbial communities from Barrow, Alaska - NGEE Surface sample 210-2 deep-072012 (SPAdes) | ecosystem: Environmental > Terrestrial > Soil > Wetlands > Peat ... | reverse complement strand
CTGTTTATGACGTATGTCGAGTAGCCAGGAGGTATCATATGCGGTACCCAATTCGGCGTTCAAATTCGAGATTATCGTTTGCGTTCCAGGAACCTACACCCCTTTGCTTGCCAAGGATCCGAAGTGGAAGGGGCCTGAAGTCCGTTCCCCGGAAACTTCCGGGAAGTTGAAGGTAGCGATTTAGGGGCAAGGATAATCTGGAAGTAACGACTATAGAACTGACGCGAAGAGTGCACTTACTTTGCACCAAGTTGGCGGTGAGTCTTGAAACTCTTGCAAGTGACGCGGGTTTGTTATCAATAAGTTGCTGATTCTATTGGCCTATAGAAACTTCGATTCCGACCAGGTCCACCCTTTTTACCCAGGTTGTGAGAGCAATCCGCCGGGTTTTCATCAGCAGCAAAATCAAGTTTCTTATCCAGAAAAGTTTTCGTCATGTGTCTAAATGTTCACAATCGCAGTGTGGATTGGGAGTAATATGCTGCCACTCGCAGTGCAGGGGCGGCCGGGGGAAATTGGGGGTACATCATGCGAAGAGACTTCCGACTGATTGGGGCAGTTCTTGTCGTAGTTGTGTTCTTGCTGGGTAGTTCAAGCGCTCAGCAGGGAGGCGGAGCCGGGGGAAAGACGGTGCAACCCAAAGTGCCGCCACGCGTGACTCCCACTCCAACTGTTCCTCCGCCGCAGACATTCTATTACTCCGGCAAGGTAGTGATGGATACCGGTATGCCACCGCCTTCGCCGGTCGCGATCCTGCGAATTTGCAATAGTTCGAGCCGGCGGGAGACGTTCACGTCTGCTGACGGCGGATTCACTTTCATGGTTGGAGATCGAGTGGCCAGCGGGATGCCGGATGCCTCTGAGGACACCCGTTCGTTCGGTTCCGACAGCCAGACATCAAGAAGCGACCCCATGATGACGGGGCAGAATAACTTTTCCTCTCCCACCGCGGATTGCGAACTGAGTGCTGACCTCGCTGGATATTCGTCGTCGGCCATACGTCTCGATTCCTCGATGAGCAACACAAACGTCGGGGTCATTGTGCTGCATAGCCGCGGCAAGAAGGCTGAGGGGATGGTCAGCGTGGCCAGTCTGCAGGTGCCCGCCAAAGCTCGAAAGGAATACGAGAAGGGGAGCGAAGCAGTGGAGAAAGGGAATCTGGCTGACGCTGAAAAATTGCTGCGGAAGGCAATAGACCAATACCCGAAGTTCGCAGAGGCATGGTTGCGGCTCGGCGATCTGGAGCAGCGCCGAAAGAATATGGAAGCAGCAGGGGCGGACTTTCAGGAAGCTATCAACGCAGATCCCAACTTTGCCCTGCCGTACTTACGGATGGCGTTTTTGTCGGCATTGACCTCGAACTGGGAACAGACGCGTCAACTCACCGAAAGGCTTCTGGCACTCGATCCGATCAACTTTCCACTCGCCTATTACTACAACGGGGTGGCCGAATTCAATCTCAACCACCTGGCGCAGGCGGAGACCAACGCGCTGCGGGCGGAAAACCTCGACAAGCTACATTCCGAGCCGCGCGTCGAGTTGTTGCTGGCGTCAATCTACACCGCTAAAGGCGAACCTGCTACGGCGGCTGATCACTACCGCGCCTACCTGAAGCTGGTGCCGGACGGCCCGCTTAGCGATCGGGTGAAGGCCGATTTGGCCAAGACTGAAGAGATGGCAAAGTCGCAAAGTCCCGCGACCCAGCCTGTCAACAAGTGACAGGCCGAGAACTGGAACCTGCTTAAGTAGCGAAAGAGCACGCGTCTGCTGCGTAACTCTTCGTGTCCCTCCCGAACGATTGGCTCTCACTGTTCCGTACAGCGTCTAATATGATTTTGCGTGACACAGGCACGGTGTCGGGCAAGCGTCTTCCGCGGATGAATATCCGCGATGGTAGACGATCTGGGTCGCCGGAGCATGGGACAGACAGACAATTCGCGAGCTACAACGCGCACGGTAGCAGAAAAGTTCAGAGAGCTTTACGGCGAGCCGATGGGCGTCTTTCGGGCTCCGGGGCGAGTGAATCTCATCGGGGAGCATACCGACTACAACGACGGCTCCGTGATGCCTGCAGCCCTCGCGTTCTATACCTACGTCGCTGCTGGGCCGCGCATCGACCGCACGTTGACTGTCTATTCCGTCGACTTCGACGAAACCCGGAACTTCGATCTCGGCGACCTCGCTGGCAGTCCAACTGGCCATTGGAGCGACTATGTTCGCGGCGTCGCGGAAGTATTGCAGGCGAGTGGCAATCCAATTCGCGGTGCAAACCTGGTCATCAAGGGTGAAGTGCCGATTGGGGCGGGCTTGAGTTCATCGGCGGCGCTCGAGGTAGCGAGCGCCCTGGCCTTGCTGACGAACTCAGGACTCACGTTGAGCGGCATCGAAGTGGCAAAGGCATGCCAGCGCGCCGAGCACGAATTTGCTGGGACGAAGTGCGGCATCATGGACCAGTTCATTTCATGCTACGGGCGAGCCAATCATGCTCTGTTGCTCGATTGCCGTAGTCTAAGCTGGGAACCACTGAGAATTGAGGATCGCGTCCGCATCGTGGTGTGCAACACGATGGTGAAGCACGAACTCGCAGGCGGAGAGTACAACCGTCGCCGCGCTGATTGCGACGCAGGAGTTCTGTACCTGAGACAGTATCTGCCCGATATTCGCGCGCTGCGCGACGCTAGCCTGTCGCAATTGAACCAGTACGGCGCAACCCTCCCCGACGTTACGTACCGACGCTGCCGTCATGTAATCAGCGAGAACGCTCGCGTGCTGGAAGCGGCGCAGGCGCTGAAGGATGGCGACCTAGCGGGCTTTGGTGTTCTGATGTATGCATCGCACGCCAGTTTGCGAGACGACTACGAAGTGAGTTGCAAGGAACTCGACCTGATGGTGGATTTCGCGAGGAAATGCCGCGGCGTGTATGGGGCGCGTATGACCGGCGGTGGTTTCGGTGGTTGCACAGTGAACATGGTGAATGCAGACGGTGTCGACGAGTTCAAGGCTACTATTGCGCGGGAGTACAAAAGCGCTACGGGGCTGCTTCCAGAGATATATGTCTGCACGGCCGCCGACGGTGCGGGAGAAGTCACCTACCTAATTTCATGATCGACCTCTCAAAGATCAGGGAAGTACCTCATCGGCGTTTCAATCCACTTACCCGCGACTGGGTCCTGGTATCGCCGCATCGCACGCAGCGACCGTGGCAGGGGCAGACCGAGAGACAGCCGGAAGAGCGCGAGTTACGTTACGATCCGCACTGCTATCTATGTCCGGGCAATGAGCGGGCGGGTGGCGCACGAAACCCGCAGTACGAGTCGACATTTGTTTTCGACAACGATTTTGCTGCGCTGAAGCCCGATGTGCCACACGCTGACATCTGCGACGGAGATAATGGCCTCATGATCGCTCAGACTGAGCCCGGTGTCTGCCGCGTGACGTGTTTCTCGCCGCGTCACGACATGACGATGGCGCACATGGATCTGGCCGCAATTCGCAAAGTGGTGGATCTTTGGGCGGAACAATACAGTGAGTTGGGCGCAATGTCCGAGATCAATCACGTGCAAATCTTCGAGAACCGGGGCGAGATGATGGGATGCAGCAACCCGCATCCACACGGTCAGATCTGGGCCAATCACACCATTCCCAATGTGCCGGGTCTGGAACAGGCATCGCTGATCGAATATCGACGATCAAACCACAGCTGCCTGTTGTGCGACTACGTCAAGTTGGAGTGCGCGGCGGGCGAGCGCGTCGTCTGCGAGAACGAGCACTTTGTCGCACTAGTGCCGTTCTGGGCGATCTGGCCATTTGAAATAATGCTGTGCAGCAGGGACCATATCTCGGTCTTGACCGGCCTCAGCGATTCATCTCGAACAGCGTTAGCCGACATCCTAAGGCGCATCACAATCCGCTATGACAACCTCTTCGAGAGTCCGTTTCCGTACACCATGGGATTTCATCAGCAACCCACGGATGGCGCGCAACATCCTGAGTGGCATTTGCATGCGCATTATTGCCCGCCGCTGCTGCGCTCGGCGACTGTGAGGAAATTCATGGTCGGATATGAACTGCTCGACACGCCGCAGCGCGACATCACGCCTGAATCAGCGGCGGAACGACTTCGCAGTCTGTCGGAACAACACTACCGCAACGGAAAAACGCACACGGGAGACTAGTTCTCGCTCTCGCGTCAGTGGGGCCTCGTTCGAACCAGAGTTTTTTCGCCGTCGCGCTATTTCTTACTATTGAGCGACAGGTCGGCAACCGGCAGAAAGCTTGGCGGTTTGCGTGCATTCGTTAACTGTTCGTAGGCGTACGCGAGTCTTATTAAGGTCGGCTCGCTCCAGGCGCGGCCGAAGAACGAGATCCCGACGGGCATGCCGAACGTGAAACCCATCGGGACGTTAATGTTGGGATATCCCGCCACTGCAGCCAATGTGGAGCTGCCACCTACTGTGTGATCGCCGTTCAAAAGGTCGGTGGTCCACGCCGGACCACCCGTTGGCGCAATCAGTGCGTTGAGCTTGAACTTATCCATCACCGCGTCGATGCCTTCCGTGCGCGATTGGCGGCGGCAGTCGTCGAGTGCTTTGACATACTCGGGGGTCGTTAACGGTCCCTTAGCCTCTGATTGCACCATCAGATCCTGACCGAAATACGGCATCTCCTGGTCACGATGATCATCGTTAAACTCGATGACATCCTTCATCGTGTGCACCTGCGTACTCGCGCCGAGCCATGCAAGATAGCGATTCAAGTCGTCCTTGAACTCGTACAAAAGCACAAGCAACTCCGCGTCATCGAACTTACCGATGGTCGGGATCTCGGCGGGATCAATAATTTCCGCGCCTGCATGCTTCATGGCTCCGATGGCTTCATCAAACAGGCTGTCCACATCAGTATTAAAGCCAGCGTACTTGCGGACAACACCGATGCGAGCACCTCGCAACCCATCCTTGTCGAGAAACTTCGTATAGTCGGGTTCAATGTGTCCTGTTGCCGCCGCGGTGGCCGGGTCCCGGCCGTCGACACCAGTCAAAATACTCAACAATGCTGCGGCATCGGCGACGGTGCGCGTCATTGGCCCGGCAGTGTCTTGAGTGTGCGAAATGGGAATGATTCCAGTGCGAGCGATCAGACCCACAGTAGGCTTGATGCCTACGAGTCCACAGTTGTTCGACGGAGAGACGATGGAGCCATCGGTCTCGCTACCCACGGCGACCGCACAGAGATTGGAAGCGACCGCCGTGCCTGAACCTGAACTCGATCCCGACGGGTTGCGATCCAGTGCATAAGGATTCTTGGTCAGGCCGCCGCGTCCGCTCCATCCGCTGGTTGAGTGACTGGAGCGCAAGTTGGCCCACTCGCTCAAGTTCGTTTTGCCCAAAATGACTGCGCCCGCGGCGCGCAGCTTTGCCGCTACTGCTGAGTCATGCGGCGGAATGGACCCGACCAACGATAGCGATCCTGCGGTCGTCTGCATCTTGTCGGCGGTTGCGATGTTGTCCTTGATCAGAACCGGAATGCCGTGCAGGGGACCGCGAGGACCTTTCGCCTTGCGTTCCGCATCCACTTGGTCGGCTATTGCAGCAGCGTCTGGATTGATCTCGATCACCGCATTCAGGGAGGGTCCGTGGCGATCAATGGCTTCGATGCGCGAGAGATACATCTCGACCAGCTTCTTAGAAGTGTACTCACCCGATTTCAGACCTAGCTGTAATGTCGCAATGCTCGCTTCGTCCAATTCGAAGCGTGGGACCCCCGTATCTTGTGCGGCTGCAGGATTGGGTTGCGAGGATAGCAATTCAGGCAGGAATGCAGTACATGCGAGGGCAACGCCGCTAACTTTGAGAAAATCTCTACGGCTGTCCGCAACGGTTCTGTGGTCGAGGTTCTTGCCGGTCAAAGTGCCTCCTTATGATCGCCGATCGAACTGAGATTGTGATAGCGGGCGAAGTCTAGCAGACACTCGGCCATCCGTACCAGCATGCACCGAGCCGTGGGCGGAGCCATGCATGACGCTTTAGAATGTCGATCTATGCACCGGCTTACGATCAAGACAACCCGCAAGCGCGAAATTCTTGACATCACTAACCGCGTGGAAGCATTTCTGCGCGACCAATATGGCCGCGAATCGGGAGTGTGTCACCTTGTCGTGTTACACACCACGGCGGCGCTGACCACGGCCGACCTCGATCCCGGCACCGATCAGGACATGCTGGATGCATTTGAGCGGATCATTCCCAAGCTGAAGTATCGCCATCCTCACGATCCCGAGCATGTACCCGATCACATTTTGTCTGCAATCATCGGCACGTCCGTGGGACTGCTGGCGGAGAAAGGTTCGCTGGTATTAGGAACATGGCAGCGCGTGATCCTGATTGAACTCGACGGTCCACGCCAGCGCGAAATCGCGGCGGCTTTTGTCGCAACCGCATGAAGAAACCGGAACGTCAGGATGATCTGGAGAATTGGCGCACGTTACGCGCAAAAATTACTGGTCTTCTGGGGCAAAATCGAGCAACATAAGTGAACCTCAACTCAGGGTGAATCTGGCATCGTGGATCTGTCTCGCATATTTGGCCTTCCCGCGGCGCTCCTCGTGGTCGCCGTGATCGCGAACCGCCTTTCGCGCTGGACTCGCGTTCCCGACATCATCGTGCTGCTGCTCATCGGCGTAGGAATTGGTCCCATCCTGCATTGGGTCGATCCGAGTCATTTCAGCGTCGTTCGTGTCCTCGGAATGCTGGCTTTAATCCTAATTCTGTTCGAGGGCGGACTCGAGCTGCGGCTGAAAGAGACAATCCGCTATTCTCCGGGCGCAATATTGCTGGCGGTGGTTAGCTATGGTCTGACGGTTGGACTGATTGCCTGCATTGCCAGGGTGATGCTGCACCTGACCTGGATGGATTGTGCGCTGCTGGGTGCGGTACTGGGATCGACCAGCGCATCGGTTGTGCTTCCCGCCATTGCGCAGATCGACGCCCCCGAGGCTATCAAAATCACGTTGACCCTGGAAGCGTCGCTGGGCGAGATCGTCGCGGTGCTCACGGTCGGTACCCTGATGGGTCTGGATGGCAGGCAACCCATCTTTGAAGGCCTGATTTCAGGATTTGGCCACCACGTATTGGTTGATGTTGTGTTGGGAATTGCTGCCGGTGTTGCGTGGTCGCGAGTATGGCCTCAGTTTGCGAGTCAGCAGTTCAGCAATGCGTTGAACCTGGGCATGGTACTTGGGGTTTTTGCCGTGGGGCGCTATGCCGGCGGCAGCGGACTATTGGCGGAACTGGTCTTCGGCCTGACTCTGGCCAATATGCCGCGCACTCCCCACACGACACGCCAAGGTGCGAGAATGATGGCGTTCCACTCCGAATTGACCTTCCTGGTGCGCTCGTTCTTTTTCGTTCTGCTGGGCATCATGGCGCAGTTCGTAAGCCGGAGTTACGTGGTCCCGATCCTGGGAATCCTGGTGGCGCTGGTACTGGCGCGCTATGTGGCGGTTCAGGCTACGCGGTGGTCGATACGCGACATCGTCCCCGCCGACTCGGAGTTGTTATTCCTGATGATGCCGCGGGGCTTGATTACCGCCGTGCTGGCATTGCAGGTATTGGCGGCCCGAGGACAAACGTTTTTCTTCCTTCCGGCGATGGCGTTCACCGTGGTGCTGTTCACCAACGTATTCGTGGTGGTGGCCGCGGTGACGGCGAAGAAAATACAAACAGGTATCGCGCCGGCAGGCATTGAAGCGGTCGCTGTTTCGTCTGTGCAGTCAGCCGATCCGGAGACGCTGGCGTAGTCCGGCTTTCCAGAGAGGGCACGAGAATTGGGCCGCCTGCGGCGGTTCACACCATCTGTGTTCCCCAGAGGTCGTGGAGGTGCAGTACGCCCAACAGGTTCCCGGCGCCGTCGACAACGGGCAGCGAAGTAATCTTCTTCTGTTCCATGACATCGAGGGCTGCGATGGCGAACGAATCGGGGCCAATCGTCTTTGGCCCCCGCGTCATGCACTGGCCGGCGGTGAGGTCAAAAACTTCCTTGCCATGGCGCTCGAGCAAGCGTCGTAAGTCTCCATCGCTGATGACGCCGACTAGTTTCCCAGCTTCTACAACCGTAGTCATCCCGAGGGCCTTGCGTGACATTTCGTAGATGACCTGGCTGATGGTCGTCGAAAGGAAAACGCTTGGCAGTGCGTCGCCGCAGTGCATTAGAGCTGATACCCGGGTGAGCCGCTTGCCCAGTTTGCCGCCGGGATGAAGGTTGGCGAAGTCCTCTTCCTTGAACCCGCGTTTCTGCGACAGTGCTACGGCCAACGCGTCGCCCAGAGCGAGCATGGTCGTGGTGGATGCCGTGGGTGCCAGTCCGAACGAACAAGCTTCACTTGTTACCGAGCAATCCAGCGCCACGTCCGCCGCCTGGACGAGAGTGGATCGTCGCCGGTCAGATGCTGAAGCCGAGTAAAGGTCGTCACAAGTGAATGTGATCAGCGGGACTCCCAAGCGCTTGATCGTGGCCAAAAGTTGTAGGATCTCGGCGGTTTCGCCGCTGGCCGACATCGCGACCACGGCGTCACCACGCACGATCATGCCGAGGTCGCCATGCATTGCTTCTGCAGGATGCAGATAGAGCGCGGGAGTCCCGGTGGAACTGAGCGTCGCCGCCACCTTTCGCGCGATGAGACCACTTTTGCCCATGCCGGTTACAACCACTCGTCCGGCGCAGCCATAGAGCAGATCGATGGCGCGCTCGAAGTCACGTGCCATGGGGCCAGCAATACGATCGGCGAGAGCGCGCAGCGCCTCAGCTTCGATACGCACGACATTTTCCGCAATGTTCTTCATGAGGTTGACAACGTCAGCTCCAGGCCTGTCGCCTTCATTGAGCCGGCTTTGGCGACACGGCTCCGTGAGAGTTGAACACCAGTACGCCTTCCTGGTTGGGGCCGCCTGGGAGCGGAACCGGCTGTCCATTGAACGACACCTCCACCGCGCCCGCGTTGCCCGTAAAGACCACAACCTGATCACTGGCGTGTACGGTCTTTACATCAGGAGGTCCGATAATGCCTCGGACGATATACTTGCCATCGGACTTGATCGATACCCAGGCGCTGTCCTTCGCACGAACTTTCACCTCGAAAGGCTGCGTATTGCCTGCGTTTGAGACCCCGATCGATGACCCCGGGCTCTCCGGTATCGGCACCTTGGGCCCGGCGTCAAGTGTTTTTGCCGCAGGGGCATTCAAATTGGCAGAAGCTGGAGTTGTCGGATTCGCTTGCGCTCCGGTATTCGGTGGCGAGGTGGCGCCATGACTCCCAGTGTTGGCTACGCCGGTGTCCGACGGAGTTAGTGGAGTCGCCGCCCCAGCCGGATTCGTCGCTATTGGTGTCGCAGTAGCTGAGGTTGCGATGACGCCCGAACTGCTCGCTTGACGTTTCGCCTCTCGGTCGCGCACTCGTTCCTTGTATATCTGCCAGCCGCCAGCGCCGGCCGCGATGACCAACAAGAGAATGAGAACGGGAATGATGGGGAAGCCAGCTTGGCCGGAGGGTCTCCGATCGGCCGGGGAACGATCAATGCGCGACGAATTCTGCTCCGCGATCACGCGCGGGTCGGGTACGGTTTCGCCCGCGGCTTCCAGATAGTCTGCTACGGCTTGGTCTTCGTTCAACCCCAGGTACTTGGCATACGCACGCACGAACCCTTTATTGAAGATTCCACCCGGAAGCAGTTCAAAATGTTCCTCTTCCAACGCACGAAGTAGTCGAGTCCCGATCTTGGTGGCCTCGGCAATATCGTCGAGAGTAACACCGCGCATCTCGCGCTCACGACGAAGCCGTTCGCCAAATGACCCCACTTGTTTCTTCCCCTCGCTTAAAGGTTCGCGCATGTCCAGTGTACCCAGTTACTTCGCGCGCCACAGAAATGGGCACAGCAAGCGTCAAACTCAGAAGGTCCTCGAGCCATCGGAATATCTGTCAGCGTCGAATTCCCAGAACGAGCTTTCAATTTCCAAAACCCACCTAAGGAGTATAGGATAAACCACTATTTTCCTGTAACATGAGTCTCTTCCAATACAAAATGAGCCTGAAGGAGGAGTCAGTTTCCAAAACAAGATGAGCCCGGGGCGCGTGGCATGCTGAGGATTGACAACCAGCGTGC
>Ga0207927_1001443_pt1 | contig 10165 bp, 4 predicted proteins | sample NGESurdeep072012_2_FD_184456 | JGI IMG/M metagenome (GOLD analysis project Ga0207927, IMG submission 184456) | Arctic peat soil microbial communities from Barrow, Alaska - NGEE Surface sample 210-2 deep-072012 (SPAdes) | ecosystem: Environmental > Terrestrial > Soil > Wetlands > Peat ... | reverse complement strand
AGTTGATCGGAGAATTCGCGGCACTTCATGCCGCGCAGCTGCTCCACCAGGGAGGGGTCGAATCCCTCGAAAGCCGCCAGACCCTGGATCTCCTCAAGGATGGTGTCGATCTCCTTGAATTCGAACTCGAGGGCTTCCAACTGCTCGTCAAGAAGATTGCAGATCTGGACGATATCGGCAATGCGGCGCGAATCGTCGCCGGCAAGAACCTGCCAGGCGAGGCGGCTCAGGCCGCTCGAATGGCGGAGCGGATCAAGCGTGTGATGCAAAACGGCCGCGTGAATGAGCGGCTGCGAGGCGACACCGGCACAACGGCCGAGTTCGACCGCCAGGGCCGCTGTGCGCTGGCAATGCGCGTGTTCGGCGGTATGGTCGAGGCTCATGGCGTCACCTTCATTAGGCGCTGTGTGCGGAGAAGCGTCAAGGTTCAAACAGTAGTTTAAGGTCTTGTACTGATGAATCTAGGAAGGGTTGACCGGAAAGCCGGGCGGCTGCAGGACGTTGCGGCTAGTCGCGCCACCAACTTGATGGCCGCGCATCGTCCCGGAGGTGGTCTGACTTACTCAATAGAAATAGTCAAGGACACGGCCCAGCAGCGACCGATTGCGAGCCTTAGGTTCCTTGCCCGATGACGGGGACTCGGCCGCCCACTCCGCGCAGGCTTCGTGCAATTCCAGCAGACAATCCAACACGGCGTTGCGTTCCCCGCGTCCGATGGCGGAATCGGTGCGCTGCTGCGGCGCAAACTGGCCCAGAGAGACGCGCATCAAGCCGCCGAGCGGATCGCGCAGGCGATGCTTCAGGCACAGGCGCCGGGCCCTGGGAAGCAGTGCCTCCAACTCGCGCCGCCGCTGGCTGTAGTCGCGGTGTTCGGCTTCCATATCGGCGCTGACCTTATCGGAGCCGGGCATCCTATAGTGCTTGTGGAATGTCGCCTCCCAGCGGTCCACCGCGCTCAGGTATGCGTCCACCGCCGCGCGCAGATTCGCTACGAACTCCCGATCCGAGGCCTGGGTATCGATACTCATACGGATGACTGCACCAATCGACACTGCCAGGATAGCGAATATGAGCCCGCCATGACTTCTGCCCTCTCAGCGGGCCAGCGCGATGGCCAGCAGGAGGGCGCGTTGGGTGCCGCGCCACGACCCCGCGGCGTCGAAGGTCTCGTTGAGGGAATGGGCTCCGGCGCCGGTACCGCCGCCCCCGATGGTGATGGCGGGAATCTTCAAATTCATGGGCACGTTGGCATCGGTGGAGCCTTCGTGGAGCGCCTCCTCGATCTCCAAGGCGCGGGAGACGGCGACGGCGGTCTGCACCATCGGGCTGTCCCTGGGGGTCAGTCCGGCGGGGCGCACGCCGGCCAGTTCGGCGGAAGCGCTGACGGCGCCGCGATGGTTCCAGCGGGCGTTTTCCTCGGCAACGGCATGCTGGATCGCGGCCTGGAAGCGGGCGTCGAGATCCTTGAGCACGGCGGGGTCGGCCGAACGCAGGTCTACCTCCATCCAGGCTTCGAAAGGGATGGCGTTGACGGAGGTGCCGCCGCCGACACGTCCCACGTTGAAGGTGGTCCTGGGTTGGCGCGGCACTTCGAGGGCGTCGATTTTGGCGATGGCGCGCCCCATGGCCTGAATTGGATTGGCCATGCCAAACGCGCCGTAACTGTGGCCGCCGGGCCCTTTGAACGTGACCTTGTAGCGGTTGCTGCCGACGCCGATGTGGGTGATGCCGAGGCCGGCGCCATCCACCGAGACGAATTTATCGATCTGTCCTTTCAGGATGTCGAAGAAGAGGCTCTTCATGCCGCGCAAGTCGCCCAGGCCTTCCTCGCCGACATCGGCGACGAAGGTGATGGTGCCGGGGGTTTCGATGGGCCCCGCGTTCAGGGCGCGGATGACGGCGAGCATGACGGCAAGACCGCGGCAATCGTCGCCGATACCCGGGGCTTTGAGGACATTGCCCTGGCGGGTGACTTTGACGTTGGTGCCTTCCGGGAAGACGGTATCGAGGTGGGCGGCGAATACCAGGTTGGGCCTCGCGGCCTTGCCGGGCCGGACGCCGATCACGTTGCCGGCCGCGTCGGCGCGTACGTCGCGCAGGCCGAGTTCCTGGAACAGGCGTTGCAACTCCTGTCCGCGGACGGCTTCCTGGAAGGGCGGCGCGGGAATTTCGCAGAGCCGGGCCTGAAGGTCGAGCGTACGCGGCTCGTTGCGCCTGGCGGCTTCCATGGCGGCGCGCACGGCGGGAACGTGGCTCAGTTCGGCAGGCGTTTGGCCCAGGCAAACTCGCGCCGCGAGGAGCAGCAGAGTGTATCGAAACGTCATGATTCAGAGTGGCACAAGTCGCTCATGACGCCTACGGCGTCTGACCGAATGATGAACATGTTCGTCCGGCGGGGTCGCGCCGTGTGTGCAGGACGGTCTCCGGGGCGGAATAACGCGGCGGCGCGGAGGAAGAATGCCCCCACGAATGGGGGCATGGCAGCCTGGAAGGCTACGCTACGGTGGAAAGGCGAAGCAGGAGTATACGGTGGCAGATTCCGACTGAGGTATATCCCCCATTTAGGGGGTATTGCGATCACGGATTTACGTAGGTATTATTGTGAGGTCTGCCACAGTTTCCAGAGATTTACAGTTTCCCGAGGTCTCCACAGTGTTCCGCGCCACTTTGTTAGCAGTTTCCTCTTTGGCCTTGGCAATTCCCGCTCACAGCGCGGTCACCATGGTTGGCAGCGGCAACATTGCGGTCACCGTCGACCCCAGCGGATCGTACTCCGTGACAGTTCCAGACCTGGTATGGAGTTTCAGCGGAAGTATCGGAGTTCCGCTGAACAATCTCCAAGCAGGCACCAGCGCCGATGGTCAGGGCGGGTACAGCGAAATATCGTTCGATTTCCAGTCGGATGTGGCGCGCCACGCGTCGATTCGCAGCTACATGGAGCACCCGGAGGTGTTGTTCACGGTGAGCTACCCCTCGTCGGGGGCCGCCAACACCTTCGCGTTTCCCAATTTCACTCAGTACCCGCGGAATTTCGGCCACTTGACGTTCTCAGGAACATTCGCACCGCCCTCGTTCTGGGCCTTCGCCAGCGATAGCCCGTGGATTTTCTTCGATGACTTAGGCAAGTCTTTTATTCTTTCGCCGGCGGCGAATTTTATGACGGCGAGCACCGCGTGGGGAGCGAATGGAGAGCTGTCGAGCGGGATTTCGCCGGACATTCCCGCACTGCCGCGCGGATTCGAACACCGCACGCTGCTGGTGGTGGAGCAGGGAATCAATCGCGCCTTCGACACGTGGGGACAGGCGCTGACGGCGCTGAGCGGAAAGACGCGGCCGGCGAACGATGCCGACGTGAGCCTGAACCAGATCGGCTACTGGACCGACAACGGCGCCGCCTACTATTACCACACGGCCGACTCGATGGGCTACGAGCAGACGCTGGACGCGGTCAAAGGCGATTTCGACCGGGCAGGCATACAGCTCGGGTACATGCAACTGGATAGCTGGTTTTATCCCAAGGGCAGCGGCGCGGCGTGGGACAACAACGGGGCGGGCATCTATCGATACGAAGCGGCAGCGCCGCCGTTCATGTCCGGGCTCTCGCGGTTCCAGCAGAAGCTGGGTGTGCCGCTGATCACGCACGCGCGATGGATCGACGCCAGCAGCCCGTACCATACGCTGTACCAGATGTCGGGGAACGTGGTGACCGATCCGGCGTACTGGGAAACCGTCGCCGGATACCTCGCTGACTCGGGCGTCGCCACCTTCGAGCAGGACTGGCTGGCCGACAAAGCGCACACGGACTTCAATCTGACGGACGGCGAAGCGTTCCTGGACAACATGGCGGCATCGATGGGGCGGCGGCATCTCACGATGCAATACTGCATGGCTTCGGCGCGGCACTTTTTGCAGAGCTCGAAATACAGCAACCTGACCACGATTCGCACCAGTTGCGACCATTTGCAGCGCGACAGATGGACGGATTTCCTGTACGCTTCGCGCCTGGGGAGCGCGCTGGGGGCCTGGCCGTTCACGGACAACCTTCTGAGCACGGAGACCAGCCAGTTATTGCTGGCCACGCTCTCCGCGGGGCCGGTGGGCATTGGCGACCCGATCGGCTCGATCAACGGAGGGAACCTGCTGCGCGCGGTGAGGCGGGATGGCGTGATTGTGAAGCCGGACGCGCCGTTGACACCGACGGACGCCAGCTACTCGAACATGGCGCACGGTACGGACACGCCGCAAATCGCTTTTACGTGGTCCGATTTTGGCGCGCTGCGCACGAACTACGTTTTCGCATTCACCCAGGGAACGAATGCGCTGGCGAAGTTCAGCCCCGCGGATTTCGGCATGAGCACGCCGGTATATGTCTACGACTACTTTGCCGGCACGGGGCAGTTAGTGGATCCATCGGACGCGATTCAGAAGCAGATTTCCGGCGACGCGCTCTTCCTGGTGCTGGCGCCGGTGGGACCCTCGGGGATCGCCATGGTGGGAGATACGGGCCATTTCGTAACGATGGGTAAGAAACGTGTGACTGGGTTTACGGATCGTGGCGCGGCACGGGTTGCAGTAACGTTTGCGGATGGGGAGACCTCGCGGGTGATTACGGGATACTCGCCGGTTGCGCCGAGCATCGTGGCGATCGACGGGTCGATCGGGCAGGTGGCATATGACAACTCGACTCACCTGTTCCGGGTGCCGGTGATGGCGGGGAACAGCAGCAGCGCCACCATCCGGATCCAAGCGTCAGGGCTGGGTGTGAAGCCGCCACGTCGACGGTGAAGAGAAAGCGCGGCAAACTGCGCCGGAAACTCATGGCAGCCCCCGGTTTATGCGGAATCACTGGGACCCGATCGCCAGGGTAATGCCGGGCTGGCTGGTACTATTGCCGACGCGCAGGACGAGGGGCACGGCGGCGCCGGTTTGGCTGGCGGGAGGGATGCGCAGGTTTACCTGAATCACTCCCTCGACCATGCCGGGAGCTCCGCCTGCGTAGAGGACGTCGGCGAACTGGCCGCCGATCTGGGCCTGCACGAGGAGGACGGGACTCGCGAGGTTGCCGGCGTCCACCGCGCCGTCAATTCCGGAAGGCGAAAGTTGGCCGGCGCCAGTCGCCCAGAGCGTGACCACCGAACCGGGCGCGGCCGGAAGGGCCGGCGAATTGATGCCGCCATCCTGATTCAGTATGATGGCCTGACCCGCGCCAGAGGCGTCGGCGGAGAAGATGCCGCTGACAGCGGGCACCACGGTCACGGGAAATGGCGCGGAGACCTGCCCCTGGTATTGCACCTGTACCGGCACCCGGCCGGCGGCCGCGCCGAAAGGCACGACGGCGTCGATCTGGCCGGCGCTCGAGAAAATCATGGGGCTCGCCACGCCATCAAACAGAACCCGGGTATCGGCGAGGGTAGTGGCAACGGATCCGGAGGCATCCAACTGGAGGCCCGCCGGAATGGGCGGACCGAGACCGGAGCCGAAGATGGCGACCACTTCACCGGGAGCGACGGCATCCTGGGAATAGCTGGCGGCGTGTGCCACCGCGGAGATGGAGGGGGTTACGCCAACGCTGCCCGGCGGCGAGAGTAAGCCGTAGACCGCGACCACGTTGGCAAAACTGGGCACGTAGACCTTGCCATTGGCGACCGTGGGCGAGGCGAATTTGGCGACCGGCGGCATCAGGTCGCGAGCGGGATTCGTGTCGCTGTTCCACACCTCGTTGGCCAGGTTGGACGCGTCGTATGCGTGCAGGGTGCCGGGCGTCCCGGCGAAGTAGTCGCCGGTGCTCTCCCACAGAATCCCGGAACCCTCCTGGCCGCCGTTCGCCGAAATGGTCATTCCGATGCGTGCAAATGGAATGGAATTGACGGCGGTGGAGACAGGGCCGGGATTCACGGCGTTGCCGGTGACCTGAAAACATTTCACCGGTTCCCCCTCGCCTTGCGTGTAGACACTCGCGTTCCCGCCGCGGCTCCAGAGGGCGAAATTGAAGATGGATCCGGCGGATGCCGCGATGATGACAGCACTGCCCGGCTGGCGCATGGCATCACCGTCGACCACGTATAAGTTACCGCCTTTATCGGCGCCGATGAAGGTATGCGTGCCGGTGATCAAGGCGGGACCGGCGGATAGGTCGTCGTCATTGTCGGACATCGATTTCCACTCGGAAGGGGTAAACCAATCCAGGGGAGCGGATCCCTTGGCGGGCAGCTTCAAAAAGCTCTGGCTGAAATTCCGGATGCCGTCGTAGTCGCCATTGGCGGTCACGGCGTAGATGTTACCCAGCTCATCGGCGGCTGGACCGCGCCCCGATTGCCAGAACGAACCGGCGTTGCCATCCGGCGTACTGATGTACACGCCAAGCTGGCGGCTCACATCCGAGGCGTCGTAGCCGAGCATCCAGCCGTGGTAAGGATCCTGGTCGCCATGGGAACCGAAGGCGACGTACACCGAATTGTTGGCCAGAAGCAAACCGGGGCGCTGGATGTGCTGCATTGGATCGAAGGGGACAGTTCCATCCGGGCGCGCTTCCGAGCCGGTCCCGGGTACTGACGCGGTCAGCGCCACTGGACCATTGAGCCGTTCGGCGCCAGTGGCCAGATCGAGCGCGTGCAGATAAAAGACCGGCGTGCCGCCTACGAGAGTGTCCGCCACCACATACAGGACCCCGCGTTGCAGGTCGATGACGCCGGTGCTGAGGATGCCGATCTCATTGGCGATATCGCCATCCGGGCCATACAGCAGCAAGGCGGGCACCGACGCCCCCAGGTTGACCTGCCACAGCGTGGAGACTGGCGACATGGCGTCGGCATCGAAGGCATACACACTGTTGTGCATGGTAGTGACGAACACGACGTTGTGCGTTGTGCCGCCGGAAACCGATAACCCGCTGACAATCAGCGGCTGCGAGTATACCTGGCCATCCACCGGAAGGACTCCCAGCTTGCCAAAAGCGGATGAAGTTACGGTGGCCGGAGAAAGCTGGGTTTCCTGTAAGTTTGAGTTGGTGCGGTCATTGTTTCCGTTGGCGGTAAGTATATTGACCTGAGCGTGGCTCAGCACGGAGAAGAGCACAATTACAGCTATTGATTTCATTAATGACAGCAAGGAACCCCTCCCTTGATTCACAACCACGGATCTGCTTACTCTATATTCGATTCCTAGCAACCAGCCAGAAGTTCCCGAATGATCTCCGTACTGCGCCGGTCAATGTGACAAAGCGCACTCAGTAAAGTAACGTCAGCGGCTGAGGCATGACCACAAGAGCCGGTGGTCTGTTCCACCTGTTCCCGGTACTAGAAGTTCCACCTGATGCCGAGTTGGCCGGTGCGGGGCGATCCGGCGGCGGGGAAGATGTGGGTGGAGGTAATCTTGCCACCGTTTGTGTTATTAACGACCAGGCCGGTGGCGCCACCGCCGCCGCCGGAAGGCTCGCCCAGATTGGTGTGGTTCAAAACGTTCTGGAACGAAGCCACAAACTGGAGCATTCCGAGTTTCTCCAGGTGCACCGTCTTCTGCAAGCCGGTGTTGAGCAGGACATAACCCGGGCCCTGGATGATGCCGCGGCCGGCATTGCCGAAATTGCCGCTGGCCGGGGTGGTGAATACCGAAGGATCGAACCACTGATTCACGGTGTGGGGCAGCGGGATGGCGCCGTTGACGTCGGGGCGCAGGGTGGTGGTGTTGGTGTTGCTGGGGTCGGGTCCGGAGATCACGGGCGAGAACCAGTTGCCGGTACTGAGGTTGAGGAGCGCATTGATCTGCCAGCCCGACAGCAGTTGTCCTTTGCCGAGGGGCAGCTCGTAGAGGGCCTGATTCATCCACTGGTGGCGGGGCACGGAGTAGACGTTGCCGCGATCGCGGCGGCGGTTGTAGGTGTTCTCGATGGTGTTGTTGAGCTCGAAATCGTCGGTATCGTCGGTATCGCTGAGTTCCTTGGCCCAGGTCCAGGTGGACATGAACATGAGCCCCTTGCTGAAGCGCTTCTGCACGGCGGTCTGCATGCCGCTGTACAGCATATTGGCGCCGTTATCGGCGTAGTTGATGCTGCCGAAGAGGGGATACGGGCGGCGCGCGTTGCTGAAGGCCACGGTGGATGCCACGGGCTGATTGACATCGCGGCGGTAGGCGAGTTGGGTTCCCTTGGAGCCGATGTAGCTGAGGCGCAGGCCGATATCGCGGGTGAGTTCGCGCTCCAGGGTGAGGGTGTACTGCTGGGCGTAGCTGTTCTTCAGATTCGGCGTGACCGCGGACAGCGCGACCGTGCCCGGGGTGCCGGGGACGGAGAACGGGTTGGCCAGCGTCACCTGTGGGACACCGTTGACGATGTTGTTGGTGAACACGGTGGTGGCGGCATAGGGTCCGCGCGAAAGATCGCCGGGGATGTTGCCCGAGTAGTGGGAGTAGTAGACGCCCCAACCGCCGCGCAAGACGGTCCTGCCCGCGTTGTCCAACTGATAGGCGAAGCCGAAGCGGGGCGCGAAGTTGTTCTTGTCGGCCTTGCGCAAGGAGCGGCCAGCGCCGATCTGGTCGGCGGTTTCCACGGGGAAAGTGGTGGGGAAGTAGGGGCTGAAGAGTTTCTGCGCCGCCTGGTTGGGCACGACGATTTTGCCGGTGGCGAGGTCGAAGGAGTACTGGTTGTCGTTGAGTGCGTAAGCCGGACCGTTGTATTCCCAGCGCAGGCCGTACATCAGGGTGAGCTTGCGAGTGATTTTGAAATCGTCCTGCCCATAGCCGGACCAGTCACGAAAGCGGTTGTACTGGGCGGGGAAGGGCTCCAGCCGGGTGACGGTAGCGGGCAGGCCGAGGAGGAAATCCGCATAGGCGTTGCCGGTGAATTTGCCGCTGAAGGCAAAGCTGCCGAAGACCTGGATTCCGGAGGTATTCGGCATGTAGCGGTTGACGAAGAAGTTGACGTGCTCCAGGCCGAACTTCATGGCGTGGCGGCCGTGCACCCAGCTCAGGTTGTCGGCCAGTTGCGCGTGGCCGTCGTTAACCGGGTTGAGCAGGTTGATGTTGTTACTGGCAAAGCCGCTGACGCTGAAAATCGGCATGTTGTGGATGGGCCCGCGGTCGGGCAGCCCTTGAATGCCGAGTTGTTGGAGGACGCCTTGTCCGGTGAAATTGGAACTGCTGGCGGAGACCAGGATGACGACACCGGCGCGGACTTCGTTGAGCAGGTTGGGACGGATGGCGAGGATATCGCCGGCGGTCCAGAAGTTGACGCGGCGCTCGTTGTAGGACGTGCCGACGGTGGTGGGGGGCAGGGCCGAGCGCGCGCCGGGGATATCGTAATTGTCCTTGCGGTTTTCGTAGCGCAGAAAGACGCGGTGGCCGTCGCTGAAGTTGTGATCGAGCTTGATCTCTTCGGTGCGGTGGACTTCGGGGCCGGTGAAGGCGGCGCGATAATTGGCCGCGGTCAGGGTAGGCGCGCCAAAGTTCGGCAGAGGGAAAAGGAGGTCCTGGGCTTTGAGCGCCTGGGAACTGAGAGACGGCGCGGCGATGGAATTCCCGTTGAAGGGATTAACGCCGGTGAAGGGATTCTTGAGGGCGGCGAAGGCGGAAAAATCGCCCTGACGCATGGCGACGGTGGGCACGTTGGGGGTGAACAAGTAGGCAGACACGCCCTTCAGACCGTCGAAATCGAAAAAGAAAAACGTTTTGTCGCGGCGGATGGGTCCGCCCGCGGTGCCGCCGTAGTTGTGCAGGTTCTGGAAGGGCTTGGTGGGGGCGAAGGCGTTGCGCGCATCGGTGGCGCTGTTGCGCAGGTACCAGAAGAGGCTGCCGTGCCAGGCATTGGCGCCCGATTTGGTGGCGGTGGTGATGGTGCCCATGCCGCCGAACTCGGCGCGCGTGGTGAGCAGGTTGGCGGTGAATTCCTGAATGGCTTCGACGGAAGGTTGGGATACGTTGTCGGGGCTGCCGAAGTTGCCGAAGGTGGTCTCGATTCCGTCCACCTTGACTTTGACACTGGTCGCGCCGGCGCCAGGGGTGAGCCACTTGGCGCCGTTGCCCACCTGCACCACGCCGGGTACGGTGAGCGGCAGGATGCTGGAGATGAGGCCCGAATCGCCGGAGTTCTTGGACACGCTGCGGAGGTTGGTGGGCGTCTCTATGATCTGGCGGGGCGCCAGGTTGCTGCCCACGGCGGGCGATTCGAGTTGCA